>BNJU01000381.1_pt1 | contig 159957 bp, 194 predicted proteins | sample 8539281 | NCBI WGS metagenome assembly BNJU01 (sample SAMD00202456, study PRJDB9452) | human saliva metagenome | isolation source: human saliva | place: Japan | reverse complement strand
AAACCAGTCAACACCCAATTTCAAAAAAATTAAAAATTTTTTTCACAACTATCTGTATTTAAATAATTTAAAATTTATTAGATTTTATCGTTCGATAGATAAAACAGATATCCAAAGATAAATAGTCCTGCAGCTTTACTCTTAATTGCCACATTCAAACACTCTATATCTCTATATTACTGGCGCTTTAGTCCCATCTACTCTTACAATCTCTACTTTCTCCAATAAAACAATCATAAATTTAGAATAGTCCCTATTATGAGTAACGAAAAGATTCAACAAAAATTTGAACAAGCATATCACTCTTTTATCGAAGAGGAAAATTACGAGGAAGCGCTAAAACGTGCCGAGATTCTTTGCCTTCTCAATCCCCAATCTGTCGAATTTCATCACAAAGTTGCTTATGCCTATCTGAAGCAATTGAAATGGGAAAAAGCCATTGAGGCTGAAATGAAAACATTAGAGCTAGATAGCACCTATATTCCTGCTTTGGATTTACTTGCACATGCTTACGGCGCTCTAGATAATTGGGAAAAAACCGGGTTTTACGGTCATCAGGCTTTGGTTCTAAAAGATAAAGCCATCCCAGACCTAGAACATGAAATCATTCCGGCAACAGCTCCAAAAAACGGCAAACGGATTATCTCCTTTTCTTTATTTGGCAATAATTCCAAATATATTGAGCCTGCCGTCTTAAATACCCAGCTTGCGCCTGTGCTTTTCCCCGGTTGGACATGTCGTTTTTATGTCGACGATTCTGTATCGGCTGAAGCTATTCAACGATTTAGAAATAACGGTGCCGAAGTAATTAAGGTTGGCGCTCCATTAGACAACTGGCCGGGTACGATGTGGCGCTTTCTTGCCATTAATGATCCCGAGGTTGAATACGTTATTTTCCGTGATGCAGATTCTATTATTTGTTATCGTGATGCAGCGGCCGTATCCGAATGGATAAAAAGTGGCACCCTATTCCACACTATTCGCGACTCAGGCTCGCATACCGCCCTGATTCTTGCGGGTATGTGGGGGCTAAAAGCGGGTGCAGTCCCAGATATGCAGGAAAGAATTCAGAAACTTTGTCGACGAGGGCTATCCCTTCCAGACATTTTGCCGACCAAGATTTTCTAGAAAAAGAATTGTGGGCCTATATCCGTCAGAATCTGTTTGCACATGACAGATTATTTGATTTCTGTAATGCACACGAAATTCCCGGCGAGTTCTACTCTAATTATCAAATCGCTTTCAGCGAAGGGGTTACCAGCTTTAACGCAACGACTGATTATGAAGACGGCAGTCTGGCAAGATGGACGCTGTACTCCAGTGCTTCGCCTTTGGTCAATCCGGACTACTCGCTCAATATTGTTCCTGAATTTAAAGTCTGCAGTTATGTGACTGAAGTGAAAAACGGAGCGGTTTCAGCATTCTTACCAAAGAGATATGGTAATGCGATTAAAGCAAAACTGGCCAGAATCAACATCGAACAAATCTAATTTGATTTGATTCCTATATACCTCATTTAATGAACCCATTATTTATGAGCAAACACATTCTCCTCGGCATTACCGGCGGTATTGCGGCGTATAAATCTTGCGAACTGGTCAGACTGCTGAAAAAGCAAGGATATTCTGTATCAGTAGTGATGACAGATTCTGCGACGGAATTTGTCTCCCCACTGACTTTCCAAGCTTTAACCGGCAATCCAGTTTTATCGGATACCTATTCAGGCACTTCCAATAATGGCATGGCGCACATCAATCTGACGCGTGAAGCTGACGCATTTCTTATTGCACCAGCCACTGCCAATACGATCGCCAAAATTGCCAACGGATTGGCCGACAACCTGTTGACTACTTTGGCCGCAGCCAGAAAATGTCCTTTGGCCGTTGCGCCTGCAATGAATGTCGAAATGTGGAACAACCCTGCCAACCTGCGCAATATTGAGCAACTGGTTTCAGACGGCATTACCGTGTTTTACCCAAACAGCGGCGAACAGGCTTGCGGCGAAACAGGTACAGGCAGAATGGTCGAAGCGGTCGATCTGGCAGACTTGCTAGAGGATTTATGGACACCCAAGCTACTGAGCAGCAAAAAAGTTCTGATTACAGCCGGCGCAACGTTCGAAGCCATCGACCCTGTCCGCGGCATTACCAATATTTCCAGCGGACAAATGGGTATGGCTTTAGCGCGTGCGTGCCGTACTGCCGGAGCGAAAAGTCACGCTGATTTACGGTCAAATTCAGACGGCCTTGCCAGCAGGCTTGGCTCATTCCGAACAAGCTGTCAGCGCAGAAGCCATGTATCAGGCAGTTCACCGCCATATCCATGAACAAGATGTCTTTATTTCCGTTGCAGCCGTTGCAGACTATAAAGTCAAAAACAGCAGCAACGAGAAACTGAAGAAAAAAACGGCAATCAGCCCCCGGTTATCGAACTGACGGAAAATCCGGATATTCTCGCATCCGTTGCCGCCCTGCCTTCTCCACCATTCTGCGTCGGCTTTGCTGCGGAAAGCCATCAGGTTTTGGAATTTGCTCGGGCAAAACGTTTGCGCAAAAACGTACCGATGCTGGTAGCCAACCAAGTTTCCGTTTCCATGGGTAAGCCAACCAATCAAATCACCATTATTGATGACCTTGCCGAAACCTCATTTCCGGAAACATCCAAACGCCAAGCAGCAGATGAAATTGTCAAACGCCTGGCTGAATTGTTGGTTTGATCAAACAAAAGGCCGTCTGAAAATTTTTCAGACGGCCTTTGTTCAAACACATCAAGTCATAAACCCAATTCGCGCAGAAAAACGAATATCGTCTGCCCAACCGGATTTTACTTTCACCCAAATCTTCAAAAAGACTTTGGTATCAAACAATTTTTCCATATCAAGGCGGGCTTCAGTAGAAATTTTCTTCAATTTCTCCCCACCCTTGCCAATCAAAATCGCCTTTTGGCTGTCTTTATCGACCAACACCGCGATATAAATGCGGAACAGTCCGCTTTCCTCTTCCTCAAATTGCTCCACTTCAACATTCATTGCATACGGCAACTCTTCGCCCAAATAGCGGAACAGTTTTTCGCGCACAATCTCCATCGCCAGGAATCGGCTGGATTTGTCCGTCACCATATCTTCCGGATACATCGGGATACTTTCCGGCAGATACGGCTTGAGCAGTTCCAGCAGATTGGCAATACGCAGGCCATGTTTCGCGCTGACTGCCTCGCTGGCGGTAAACTCAAACTCTTGCCGCACTTCATTGATAAAAGCCTCAAGCGCAAATTTATCTTTGGCTTTATCTTTATCGATTTTATTGACCACCAATACCACAGGCGTATGCTTAGGCAACTGCTTCAACACCACGCGGTCGGCATCGGTAAAGCGTATGGCTTCCACCACAAAAACCACCACATCCACGCCGCTCAACGCTTCGGTTACGTTTTGATTAAGACGGTCATTCAAAGCATTGCGGTGATTGGTTTGAAAACCTGGCGTATCGACAAACACAAATTGCGCCGTGTCGTCGGTGTAAATACCAGTTACACGGTTGCGCGTGGTTTGTGCTTTTTTACTGGTAATACTGATTTTCTGACCGATTAAATGGTTCATCAGCGTGGATTTGCCGACATTCGGACGACCCACGATGGCTACAAAGCCGCAACGATAATCCGTCGGGTGTTGCGACTCGTTTTGCAAAAAGGTTTCGATATCCATTTATATATGACTTTCTTGATTGTTTCAGACGGCCTTTGCATTTTCTCAAAGGCCGTCTGAAATATTATTTTTTAGCTTTTTTTCAAAGGAAACTTCTGTTCCAACCATTCCAAGGCTTCACATGCCGCTTTTTGCTCGGCCACTTTCCGACTGCTGCCGCGTGCATTGCAGATAAAACCGAGTTCGCCCAAATCACAGGAAATCACAAACATCGCATCAGCCGTCTGCTCCGCCTGCTCTTCGATTCGGTATTTCGGCAGGGCAAAGCGGCGTGCCTGCAAGGCTTCCTGCAAAGCGGTTTTACTGTCTTTCTTGCCGATATTCAAATCCGCACGTTTCACGCGTTCCGCAAACAAATGGCGAACCACTTTTTCCGCCGCAGAAAAATCCGCGTCAAAGCTGACCGCCGCAAACATCGCCTCCATCGCGTCTGCCAAAATCGAAGGCCGTCTGAAACCGCCGCTCTTCAACTCGCCGGCACCCAAATACAAACCGTCGCCGACATTCATTTCCAACGCGATTTCAGCCAACACGCCTTCATTTACCAAAGCCGCACGCATCCGCGACAGCTCGCCTTCCGACAATTTCGGAAACGCGTCAAACAACATCCGCGCCACGGAATAATTCAAAATCGAATCGCCGACAAATTCAAAACGCTCATTGTGTTTGGCATTGTAGCTGCGGTGGGTCAAAGCCTGCTGAAGCAGCTCCATATTGCGGAACTCATAGCCCAGACGCTTTTGAATCGCTCGATGCGCCTGCTGTTTGAGCAAATCAGGTTTCATTCCATACTTTCAAAAAACAGCCGGAAAGCACGCCTCATCCGCAGTGAAACAAAATAAAAAGGCTACACCGGCAACTTTTTTATTTTGGCTCATTGTTTCTTGCGTCCCTCAAGCCGATAAACAATCAAAAGCCGTCATGTTCAAACCTGACGGCACTTGCCGACATTGTACCATCAAACCGCCCCTGCACACATCCGTGCGGAAAAGCGGCGAATCGTGTAAAATCATGCCAAATCATCTCTTTGTCAACTCCATGAACAAATTTGCCCAAGCATTGGCCGCAGCGCTCGACCGCTGCATCGTCACCAACACCGTCGCCGAACAAGGCGAGCCCGTCGGCTTCCTCTACCGCGAAGCCCCCCGTATTTGAAAACGACAGCGGCTGGCGTATTTTCAGCGGCGACGAAACCGACGAATACACCGACAATCCCGACAACTTCAGCATTGTCAGCCTCTCCGCCATTACCGCAGACAATCCCGACATCGCGCCCCTGCTGACTCAGGCAGAAGGCAGCGCGTGGGAATTAAACGAAGACGGCGAGTTCCAAGCCGTTGCCGATTGGCAGCCGCAAGAATAATCCACCCATTTCGTTTCAGACAGCCTTCTTTATAACAAGGCCGTCTGAAACCGAGCCGAATCCCTATTTCACCAATATTGAAGGAATCATCATGAACATTATCGAACCACGCCTCGATGGCACCAACCTGCGCATCGGCATCGTTCAAGCCCGCTTTACCAACGAAATCGGCAGCAAAATGGTCAAAGTTTGCTGCCGTACCTTAAAAGAATTGGGCGTATCCGAAGACAACATCACGCTTGCCACCGTTCCTGGTGCGCTTGAAGTGCCTATCGCACTGATGAACCTCGCTTCATCCGAACAATTCGATGCCTTGATTGCCATCGGCGTTGTCATTCGTGGCGAAACCTACCACTTTGAATTGGTATCCAATGAGTCCGGCGCAGGTGTCAGCCGCGTTGCCCTTGACTACAACATCCCTATCGCCAACGCCATCCTGACGACTGAAAACGACGAACAAGCCGTTGCACGCATCGAAGAAAAAGCCTCCGATGCCGCCAAAGTTGCCGTAGAATGTGCCAACTTGGTCAACCATCTTTTGTCAGAACAATACGAAGACGACGAAGAATAAGCTTCTCCCCGTATTGAATACCGCATATTTTCAGACGGCCTCTCAATCATGACATTGAGGCCGTCTGAATCATTCAATATTCAGCCGACAACCATCGGCACTCTCTTCACAAGGAATACCCATGAAAAGCCCACGCCGCCGCGCACGCGAGCTTGCCGTACAAGCTATTTATCAAGCAGGCATCAACAAAACTGCCGCTCCCGAAATTGCCAAAAACATCCACGAACTGTCCCAAACATCCAATATGGATGAAGAGCTGTTCAACAAACCTGTTTTTCGGCGCACAAACCCATGCCGAAGAATACATGGAAAAAATCAGCCCCCTGCTCGACCGCGACGAGAAAAGACCTCAGCCCTATCGAACGCGCCGTTTTGCTGGTTGCCTGCCATGAGCTGAGCACCATGCCTGAAACCCCCTACCCTGTCATCATCAACGAAGCCATCGAAGTCACCAAAACTTTCGGCGGCACCGATGGCCATAAATTCGTCAACGGCATCCTCGACCAACTGGCTTCACGCATCCGCCCTGACGAACCGCGCCGCAAAGGCTAAGATTGACTTCACATCGGATCGAGATTACCGATCTTTGCTCTGTTTAAGCTAATGTGCTTATACAGCCAAACCATCAAAAAGGCCGTCTGAAATTCAGACGGCCTTTTATATTTCGATTTATTCTGATTTTGGCATTTCATAACCGGGACAGTTTTGCTTGTCGCTGCTTTGCCCAGATGATACCGCTGTCGTTGTAATAAACGGTACAGGTTTCATTAGCGTTGGTTTCTTTGTTGGGTTCAGCCTTCAAAATATAACCTGAATCGGAAGGATTAGGCATAGAAGCCGTACCTTCGGAAAAACTAATATTGAAATATTGATTCTGCTGTAAATTTTCAGCAGGAAATCCTACAAATGTACTTTTTTGAGTGTAGTAGCGTTCGAGCTGTTGGGCGTTATGAAGCATCTGCGTGCGGACGGCGACAAGGCGCGTTTGGCGGATGTAGTTTTGATAAGACGGATATGCGATGGTAGCAAGAATGGCTGCAATCACAACGACTATCAGCAGCTCGATAAGCGTGAAGCCTTGTTGGTGTTTCATTGTATTTATGTCGTGAATAATTAGAATAAGACGTGAATATTATAGTAGTTTTCTTGCGGCTTAAATGTTCAGATTCGGAGGGGGTTTGGGAATTTATGTAAATGAGGTGCAAGTTCTGAAAAATGTTTACTGCCCTTTATTTTTTATTTCAATACGTTAAACTTCAATTTGAGCCGACCGTCTCTTGGTCGGACTTGGTCTTTACAGTAAAATCCAGTTGTTTTTTTGTTTCTATCAATACATTTGTTGCTTGTCTGCGACGTTATTTTATTGAATTGGTCTCTTTTATATGTCTAAAGTTTTCAAGTGGGCGGCCGGTACGGCTGTTGTGGTAGCAGCGGCTTTCGGCGGCTGGTCTTTGATGAAGCCTGAGCCTCAGTCTTCTTTTATTACAGAAGTGGTCAAACGCGGCGATATCCGTCAAACCGTGTCGGCAACCGGCGAAATCTCACCTTCCAATTTGGTATCCGTAGGCGCGGAAGCTTCAGGTCAGATTAAAAAACTGTATGTGAAACTGGGCCAACAAGTGAAAAAAGGCGATCTGATTGCAGAAATCGACTCAACCAATCAGATCAATACCTTAAATACCGAAAAATCCAAACTGGAAACCTATCAGGCAAAATTGGTTTCTGCCGAAATCGCACTTTCCAGTGCGGAGAAAAAATATAAACGCGAACTTGCCTTATGGAAAGAACAGGCAACTTCCAAAGAAGACTTGGAATCTGCACAAGACTCTTTAGCCGCAGCCAAAGCCAATGTTGCCGAACTGAAGGCCGCCATCAAACAATCAAAAATCTCCATCAATACGGCCGAATCCGAACTGGGCCACACGAGGATTACCGCCACCATGGACGGCACCGTGGTCGCCATTCCTGTTGAAGAAGGCCAATCCGTCAATGCGGCGCAATCTACGCCGACTATTATCCAACTGGCCAACTTGGAAACCATGTTAAACAAAATGCAGATTGCCGAGGGCGACATCACGAAAGTCAAAGCCGGTCAGGATATTTCGTTCACCATTTTGTCCGAGCCGGACACCCCGATTAAAGCGAAATTAGACAGCGTCGACCCCGGCCTGACCACCATGTCTTTGGGCAACTACACCAGCAGCACGGACACGACTTCCAATGCGATTTACTACTATGCCCGTGCACTGGTGCCAAATCCCGAAGGCAAACTTTCTATCGGTATGACCACTCAAAACACGATCGAAATCAACGGCGTGAAGAATGTCTTACTGGTACCGACACTGACCGTGAAAAAGCATAACGGCAAATCCTATGTCAGCATTTTGGGGGCAGACCATAAAGCGGTAGAACGCGAAGTGACTGTCGGCTTGAAAGACAGCATGAATACCGAAATCAAAAGCGGCTTGAAAGAAGGCGAAAAAGTGATTGTTTCTGAAATGAGCGCAGATGAAAAGAATAAGAGCAGCGAACGCGCGATGATGGGCGGCGGCCCTCCTCGCTGATTGATTAAGGCCGTCTGAAAGATTTGGCTGTGTTTCAGACGGCCTTAGTTCCTGTATTTCTATTTTTCGCCCGGAAAGATTATGAGTTTAATCGAATGTAAGAATATCAACCGTTTTTTCGGTAGCGGTGAAAACCGTGTGCATGTATTGAAAGATGTCAGCCTTTCTATTGAGAAAGGCGACTTTGTGGCGATTATCGGCCAGTCCGGTTCAGGCAAATCGACGCTGATGAATATCTTGGGCTGTCTGGATACCGCCACTTCCGGCTCTTATCAAATCGACGGCATCGAAACATCGCAAATGCAGCCGGATGAGCTGGCGGCTTTGCGCCGTGAGCGTTTCGGCTTTATTTTCCAGCGTTACAACCTGTTAAGCTCGCTGACCGCCCGAGACAACGTCGCCCTGCCTGCCGTGTATATGGGCATGGACAGTAAAGAGCGCGCAGAACGTGCAGAAAAACTGTTGGGCGATTTGGGTTTGCAAAATAAAGAAAGGCAACAAACCCAGCGAACTTTCCGGCGGTCAGCAACAACGCGTTTCGATTGCCCGCGCGTTGATGAACGGCGGCGAAATCATCTTTGCCGACGAGCCGACCGGCGCATTGGATACCGCCAGCGGTAAAAACGTGATGGAAATCATCCACAAGCTGCACGAAGACGGGCATACCGTGATTATGGTCACCCACGATCCGGGCATTGCGGCAAACGCAAACCGCGTCATCGAAATCCGCGACGGTCAGATTATTTCGGATACGTCTAAAAATCCCGATATCCCGCCCAGCAAAGTGGAGAGGATTAAAGAAAAAGCTTCCTGGTCGTTTTATTACGATCAATTTATGGAAGCATTCAAAATGTCGGTACAGGCGATTATGGCGCACAAAATGCGTTCGCTGCTGACCATGCTGGGGATTATCATCGGTATCGCTTCGGTGGTATCGGTAGTGGCCTTGGGTAATGGCTCGCAACAAAAAATCCTGGAAGACATCAACTCGATGGGCACAAACACCATCAGCATCTTCCCCGGCCGTGGTTTTGGCGACCGCCGCAGCGGACGAATCAAAACACTGACGATTAATGACGCAAAAGCCATCAGCCAACAAAGCTACGTCGCCTCTGCCACCCCTCAAACCAACTCCGGCGGCACCTTGACCTACCGCAACACCGACCTGACCGCCTCGCTTTACGGCGTAGGCGAACAATATTTCGACGTGCGCGGTTTGAAATTGGAAGAAGGCCGTCTGTTTGATGATGACGATGTAAAAACCGATGCCCAAGTCGTCGTCATCGACCAAAACACCAAAACCAAACTCTTCGGCGAAGGTGTCAATCCTTTAGGTAAAACCATCCTTTTCAAAAAACGCCCGCTAACCGTCATCGGCATTATGAAAAAGGATGACAACTCGTTCGGCAATTCCGACTCTCTGATGCTTTGGTCGCCGTATACAACGGTCATGCACCAAATTACCGGCGAAAGCTATACCAACTCCATCGTTGTCAAAATCAAAGACGATGCCAACACGCAAGTTGCCGAAAAAAGCCTGACCGAGCTGCTGAAAGCACGCCACGGCACAGAAGATTTCTTTATGAACAACAGCGACAGCATCAAAGAAATGGTTGAAAGCACAACCGGCACCATGACGCTGCTGATTTCTTCCATCGCGGTCATCTCTTTGGTGGTCGGCGGTATTGGCGTGATGAACATTATGCTGGTCTCCGTTACCGAGCGCACCAAAGAAATCGGCGTTCGCATGGCAATCGGCGCACGCCGCAACAATATTTTGCAACAGTTCCTGATTGAGGCAGTCTTAATCTGTATCATCGGCGGCCTGTCAGGCGTATTGTTGTCTGCAAGCATCAGCCTGGTGTTCAACTACTTTGTTACCGACTTCCCGATGAGCATTTCCATGACTTCCGTCATCGGCGCAGTTGTCTGCTCCACTGCCATCGGCGTCGCGTTCGGCTTTATGCCCGCCAACAAAGCTTCCAAGCTCAACCCGATTGATGCGCTGGCTCAGGATTGATTATGTTTCAGACGGCCTATTATCTTAGGGCCGTCTGAAATGCTGTTACCCGAAAGATTTTTTATGAAGACGAAACCTTTTTCCCAAGCAGCCTTATCATTGGCTGTTGCCCTTGCCCTAAGTGCGTGCGCCGCACCTAAAGCCAATCCGAACCTGACGCTGGAAGCGACCGGCCAAGTCATGAGCGCGGCGGAAACTGCCGAACGCTACGATGTAAACGGCAACTGGTGGGAAATCTACCAAAGCCCGCAGCTCAACGCGCTGATGGAGCAGGCGCTGGCGAACAATGTCGATTTGAAACAGGCCGCCATCAGCGTCAACAAGGCTTTGTATCAAGCCAATATTTTGGGTGCGGATTTGGTGCCTTCGTTCAGCGGCTCGTTGGGCGCGAACGCTTCTAAAAACCTGAAAACCGGCAGCCACGGCAATACCTTCAGCAGCCAGCTTGGCTTTGAGCTATGAATTGGATTTGTGGCGCAAACTCAGTGCCACTGCCGATGCGCAGGTATGGGAATACCAAGCTACGCATGAAGACATGGCCAACACACGCCTGACTTTGATTAATAATGTCGCCGATGCGTATTTCAATATCGCCTACCTGAACGAAGCCATCGAGTTGGCGAAAAAAATCGCTGAAGCAATATCAGGAAATCAACCGCATTGCGAATGCCAAGTTCCGCTACGGCCGGGCCTGACTCCAGCCAGCCGACCCAAGCCAAACAGTCATTGCTGAGCGCGGAAAACAGCCTGTTGTCTTTGCAAAACAATTTGGATACGCAAAAACAGGTTTTGCGTAATTTGTTGAATTTAAGGCCGTCTGAAAACATGGCCGCCGATCCGGCACAATTCCGCCTGTTGCCGGTCAAAGGCGTGAACTTGGATGTACCGATTACCGTTTTGGCCAACCGCCCCGACCTGCGTGCCGCCGAATACCGCCTGCAGGCGTCGCAACAATCGGTCAACGCGCAAAAACGCAGTTGGTATCCGTCGATTACTTTGGGCGCAAGTTTGAGTACGTCTTCCGATAAAGCGAAAAGCACGTTCAATATCCCCATGTTGGGCGGTTCAGCCACCATCAATCTGCCTTTCCTTAATTGGCAGACCATGAAATGGAAAGACAAAACCATACAAGCGGAGATGGACAGTGCCAAGCTGAATTTTGAAAAAGCCCTGACCACCGCGCTCAACGAGGTCAACACCAACTACCTTGCCTACAAAAACGCACAGGCCAGCCTTGCCAATCAAGAACAGCGTTATCAGTTGGACAAGAAAAACAGCCATTACTATCAAGTACGCTACCAACATGGTAAAAACGAACTGAAAGACTGGCTGGAGGCTTTGAATTCGGAATACAGCTCGGCTCAAAACCTGCTGAACCAACGCTATGAAGCCTTAAAATACGAAAATATGGTGTATAAAGCCATGGCGGGACGTTATACGCCGAAATAGGTTTTTCAGACGACCTTTGGTTAATTTCCGTCAACGGCCGTCTGAAAAACATTCAAGCAACTGAATTTTCATATATAATCGCGCGTTTATTTGATTTTATCCGGACAACATTATGGCCTTCGCCTCTCTCTTTACGCTTTTGGACGACATTACCGCCGTTTTGGACGACGTAGCGATGATGACCAAAGTCGCCGCCAAAAAAACCGCCGGCGTGGTCGGTGACGATTTGGCGCTCAATGCCAATCAGGTAACCGGCGTATCTGCCGAGCGCGAATTGCCGATTATTTGGGCGGTGGCAAAAGGCTCTCTGGTCAACAAGCTGATTCTGGTGCCGCTTGCGCTGTTGCTTTCCGCTTTCCTGCCTGCACTGATTACGCCCTTGCTGATGATCGGCGGTGTGTATTTGTGTTTTGAAGGCGTGGAAAAACTGTTGCACAAATTTCTACACCGCAATGAACACGAAGACGGACACGATGCCGAGCCTGAAGTCACAGACGAAAAAACAAAAGTGAAAGGCGCGGTTCGCACAGATTTCATCCTCTCCGCCGAAATCATCATTATCGCGCTGGGCGTTGTTGAAAAATATGACCTGATGACGCGTTCTTTGGTTATGGCCGCCATCGGTGTCGGCATGACTGCATTGGTCTATGGTTTGGTCGGCATTATCGTCAAACTTGACGACCTCGGCATGATGTTGATGCGCCAAAAAAGCGTTGCTGTGCAAGGTATCGGACGCGGTTTGATTTCATTTATGCCTTGGTTTATGCGCGGCTTGAGCATTGTCGGCACGCTGGCGATGTTCTTGGTTGGCGGCGGACTGATCGCCCACAACCTTGGTTTTTTGCACGATTTCCTCCACGCGCAGCATTGGGACAGCGGCATAATGGAACATATCGCCAATCTGGTGGTCGGAGTAGCCGCCGGTGCATTGGCTTGCGCAATCGTCCTGCCTGCAATGAAATTGTTTCAAAAAGACTGATTTTGTTTCCCTGCCGTCTGAAAACTTTTCAGACGGCCTCAATACCATTTAAAGCATGAATATTTTCCGTAAACTCGAACAATATTGGCAACATCCACTGCTGTACTGGCCGCTGGTCATCTTGATTGCCGCCGCGACACCGTTCACTTTCGCCCCGTATTATCATTTCTGGCTGATGCCGCTGTTGTTTGGCGCGCTGATACGCCTGATTGAATTGCGTCCGCGCTTTGCCGTCATGACTGCCTATCTGTTCGGATTAATCGGTTATACGGCGCAGTTTTATTGGATACACACTGCCTTGCATGATGTTTCGGGTTTGCCGGATTCATACGCCATCCCCCTCACCTTCCTGCTGCCGGCATTTCTTGCGCTTTATCCGGCCATCTGTTTTTGGGATGTGGAGAAAAATGCAACCTGTCGCGCTGGGCCAAAACCGGCCTCCTGCTGCCGATTTTTATGGACGCTGGCAGAATTTGCCCGCGAACGTTTTCCTGACCGGATTCGGCTGGGGTGCAATCGGCTATTCCCAAATCATCAAAGACAGCCCGTTGGCAGGTTTTTCGCGCCTTTGGGCGGCATTCATATGGTCACGCTGGCAACCGCTTTCCTCAGCGCATGGCTGGTGTTGCTGATTGACAACCACGGCCGTCTGAAACACCGCCTGCTGCCCTTATTCCTTATCGTTGCGCTCTGCTCCGTCGGCTACATTTCCCAACAAACCGAATACACCCGCCCCTGACGGCAGCACCAGCACGGTCGCCCTGATTCAAGGCAACATCGAGCAAAAATCTGAAATGGAAGGAAGAGCAAATCATTCCCAACCATTCAGAAATACTACGAACAAATCAGCAAGACCAGTGCCGACATCGTCATCCTGCCTGAAACCGCCCTGCCGCTGATGCGCCAAGACCTGCCCGAAGGCATCTTGGAACAATTCGCCGAACAGGCGCAAAGCAACGGCAGCGCATTGGCCATCGGTATCAGCCAATATACGCCCGACGGCAACGGCTACGAAAATGCAGTCATCAATTTGAGCGACTATCACAACAGCACTTCCGATGTCATCCCCTACTACGCCAAGAACCACCTCGTTCCATTTGGCGAATACAAGCCCTGCCCGCCATTACCGAGCGCCTCTATAAAATGATGGATATGCCTTTGGCCGACTTTCAAAAAAAGGCGGCGACAACCAAGCGCCTTTGGTGATGAAAGATCAAAAAGTCGCCTTCAATATCTGCTATGAAGACGGTTTCGGCGACGAACTCATCGCAACGGCGAAACGCTCCACCCTGCTCGCCAACATCAGCAATATGGCGTGGTACGGCAAATCCAATGCCATGTATCAGCAGCTTCAACAGTCCCAAGCGCGTGCAATGGAACTGGGCCGCTACATGGTTCGCGCCACCAATACCGGCGCGACCGCCATTATTTCCCCTAAAGGTACGATTGTTGCCGAAGCCCAACCGGATACAGAAACCGTCCTCGAAGGCCACGTTAAAGGCTATATCGGCGAAACGCCTTATATGAAAGCAGGCGGCTCACATGGCTTATCAGCATTTTGGCCGTTATCGGCGTATTCCTTATCCTGATTGGCCGGAAGAAACCAGAATAAAAATATTTTTAAGACCTTGTTATACAAGGTCTTTTTATTACTAAAAACTATTTACATACAGAAATGTTTGTAATATACTTATCCAAAACCTAGCAAATCACTCAAATTTTCTAAGACAATCAACCCTTGCGATTTAAGCAGTAAAAACTATTGAATCCATCGTTAATTTACAGAAAAAATCCAACCCATAACAAAACAAACCACAGGCAGTGTTATACTGCTTGTCACACAATAAACAAAAAGCCGTTTTCAGACGGCCTAATTAAGGAGAGCATCCTTTATGGATAAAGCTTTTGCATTACCCGTTATCCACAGCGGCAACGGTAGCCTCGAGCAATACATTCATACTGTCAACAGCATTCCCATGCTTACCGCCGAAGAAGAAACACAACTGGCCGAACGTCAACAAAAAGGCGATCTCAACGCCGCCAAACAGCTTATCCTGTCCCATCTTCGCGTCGTCGTATCCATTGCACGCGGTTACGACGGCTACGGTCTCAACCAAGCCGACCTGATTCAAGAAGGCAATATCGGCCTGATGAAAGCCGTCAAACGCTACGAACCAAGTCGCGGCGCGCGCCTGTTTTCGTTTGCCGTGCATTGGATTAAAGCCGAAATCCACGAATTCATTTTGCGCAACTGGCGTTTGGTCCGCGTTGCCACCACCAAACCGCAACGCAAACTGTTCTTCAACCTGCGCAGCATGCGTAAAAACCTGAATGCCTTGTCTCCAAAAGAAGCACAAGAAATCGCCGACGATTTGGGCGTCAAATTGTCCGAAGTCTTAGAAATGGAGCAACGCATGACCGGTCACGATATCGGCATCATGGCAGAAAACAACGATGACGAGGATAACTTCGCTCCTATCGACTGGTTGGCCGACCACGATGCAGAGCCTAGCCGTCAGTTATCCAAACAGGCCCACTACGCCCTGCAAACCGAAGGTCTGCAAAATGCTTTGGCGCAATTGGACGACCGCAGCCGCCGCATCGTTGAAAGCCGCTGGTTGCAAGACGATGGCGGTTTGACCCTGCACGAATTGGCTGCCGAATACGGCGTATCTGCTGAACGCATCCGCCAAATCGAAGCCAAAGCCATGCAAACTGCGCGGTTTCTTGGCAGAAGAAGCAGAAGCCGTTTAAGCCTTTCATGATAAAAAGGCCGTCTGAATCTTTTCAGACGGCCTTTTCGATGGTAAACCTCATTGCATCTTCTCCCCCAACACATTCATTTTAAAGCCCACTTAAGCTATAATACCCACCACACACACTACCCAGTCATACCATAACCATGCAACTTACCGTCGTCGGACTCAATCACCAAACCGCGCCCTTGAGCATACGCGAAAAACTGGCATTTGCAGCTGCAAATCTGCCGGATGCCGTGTCCAACCTCGCGCGCAGTGAGGCGGCGGAAGAAGCAGTCATTCTTTCTACCTGCAACCGCACCGAGCTTTACTGCGTCGGTGAAACCGAAAAAATCATCGACTGGTTGGCGCAATATCACGACCTGCCTGCCGAAGAAATCCGCCCTTACCTCTATACCTTGGATAATAATGAAACCGTCCGCCACGCCTTCCGCGTCGCCTGCGGTTTAGATTCCATGGTCTTGGGCGAACCGCAAATTCTCGGTCAAATCAAAGATGCCGTCCGCGTTGCGCAAGAACAGGAAAGCATCAATACCCACTTAAACGCCCTGTTTCAAAAAACCTTTGCCGTTGCCAAAGAAGTGCGTACCGACACTGCCGTCGGCGAAAACTCCGTCTCCATGGCTTCTGCATCGGTCAAAATGGCAGAGCAAATTTTCCCTTCCATTTCCGATCTGAATGTTCTCTTTATCGGCGCAGGCGAAATGATTGAGCTGGTGGCCACTTATTTTGCCGCCAAAAATCCCAAGCTCATTACCGTTGCCAACCGTACACACCAGCGCGCGCAGGAATTGTGCGACAAACTTGGGGTCAACGCCGAAGCCTGCCTGCTGAACGAATTACCCGATATTCTTCACGATTACGACGTGGTTGTTTCTTCCACTGCCAGCCAACTGCCCCTCGTCGGCAAAGGCATGGTCGAGCGCGCATTGAAAAAACGCCACAACATGCCTGTTTTCCTGCTGGATTTGGCCGTTCCGCGCGATATCGAAGCCGAAGTCGGCGAATTGGAAGACGCATATCTCTATACCGTGGACGACATGATGGACATCGTCCAAAGCGGTAAAGATGCGCGCAAAAAGGCAGCGGCGGCGGCTGAAAGAATGGTGGAAGAAAAAGTCAGCGAATTTATCCGCCTGCAAAAAAACCGTCAAAGCGTTCCGCTTATCCGCGCCTTGCGCGACGAAGGCGAACGTGCGCGCCGCCAAGTATTGGAAAATGCCATGAAGCAACTGGCAAAAGGCGTATCCGCCGAGGATGTCCTCGAACGCCTCTCCATTCAGTTAACCAACAAACTGCTCCACTCTCCGACACGCACACTCAATAAAGCGGGCTCGGACAACAGCGAGTTAATCGATGCCGTGGCGCAGATCTACCATTTGGATCAACACGACTGACCACAATTTAAAGGCCGTCTGAAAGAAGCGAACCGACCGACAGGTCATATTCCAAAGCTTTCAGACGGCCTTAAAACAATAAAATCCCAATTATCATTTTTTCATTTAAAATGAAATGCTTGAAAAAAAACCGTTAAAGTGTAAAAATCCTACCTTATACATTTAAACAGCATTCAAACAATAAAACTGCCTGCCGGCTCAAACGCATGCCGACAATACGATAGGCACCGGCAAAAGGAACTTTCGTGAATATTAAAACAAACACATATCTAGCCCTTGCTGTCCTCTCAGCTTCCCTTCTTTCAGGTTGCGACAAAGTCAGCACCTTTTTCGGCAAAGACGAAAACAAAGAGCTCGTTCAACGCATAGAAACCAATACCGATGACGGAAAAGTCGGCATGTTGTTGCCCGACTTTGCCCAACTGGTGCAAAACGAAGGACAGGCCGTCGTCAATATTCAAGCAACACCGGCAAAACGCACTGCGACACCGGATGACGACCACAGCATGGACCTGAGTCAATTCCCCGACAACGATCCGTTTTACGAGTTCTTCAAGCGCCTTGTTCCCAATATGCCCGACATGCCGCAAGAAGATACCGAAAGCGACGCTTTGAATTTCGGTTCCGGCTTCATCATCAGCAAAGACGGCTATATCCTGACCAATACCCACGTGGTTGCCGGCATGGGCAATATCAAAGTCCTGCTCAACGACAAACGCGAATACACGGCCAAACTGGTCGGCTCAGATGCCCAATCCGACGTTGCCCTCTTAAAAATCGAGCCGCAAGAAGACTTGCCGGTTGTCAAAATCGGTAATCCGAAAGATTTGAAACCGGGCGAATGGGTAGCCGCCATCGGCGCGCCTTTCGGCTTTGACAACAGCGTAACCTCCGGCATCGTCTCCGCCAAAGGTCGCAGCCTGCCGAATGAAAACTACACGCCGTTCATCCAAACCGACGTTGCCATCAACCCCGGCAACTCAGGCGGCCCGTTATTCAACCTCCGCGGCCAAGTAGTCGGCATCAACTCGCAAATTTACAGCCGCAGCGGCGGTTTCATGGGCATTTCGTTTGCCATTCCGATTGATGTTGCCATGAATGTGGCCGATCAATTAAAAGCCAACGGCAAAGTCCAACGCGGTCAATTAGGCGTGGTTATTCAAGAAGTTTCTTACGATTTGGCCAAATCTTTCGGTTTGGACAAAGCAAGCGGTGCGCTGATTGCCAAAATCATGCCGAACAGCGCGGCACAACAAGCCGGTTTGCAGGTTGGCGACATCGTACGCAAAGTTAACGGCGAAGAAGTCCGCGCTTCCAGCGATTTGCCCGGTCATGGTCGGCTCGATTATGCCGGGTAAAGAAGTGACTTTGAGCATTTGGCGCGGCGGCAAACAAACCGATGTCAAAGTCAAACTTGGCAGCGCAGCCGAGCAAACGGAAACTTCTGCAAAAGAAGCCGAACACCCGCAACACGAAGGCGGCCATGACGGATTTACCGTTGAAAACTGCAGGCGTTACCCTGCAGGTTGAAAACGCAGACGGCAAACAACGCTTAATCGTTCTGCGCGTTAGCGGTGCGGCCGAACGTGCCGGCCTCAAACGCGGCGACGAAATCATTGCCGTCAGCCAAATCAGCGTCAATGACGAATCCACTTTCCGTAGCGCATTGGAAAGCGCAGGCAAAAACGTACCGCTTTTGGTACAACGCGAAGGCAATACTTTGTTCCTCGCGCTAAATCTGCAGTAGTCCGATTTTTCAGACGGCATGATGATGTGTTAGATGATAAAATACCCATCTGTCAGAGGCGGTGGGTATTTTGTTATCCGTCTTCCAATTTAGGCCGTCTGAAAATATTTTACCGCTTATATACAATATAATTATGCAACTTATTAATTATTCAAATTCTATTTTATCCATCGTCCCGGCAGCCATTGCGCTCGCCTTGGCCATTGCCACGCGCCGTGTATTGCTGTCCCTGGGTGTCGGCATTATCGTCGGCTCATTCCTGCTGGTAGGCGGTAATCCACTCGATGCCTTGGTTCACTTAAAAGACATGGCTGTCAGCCTGACTTGGGCGGACGGCGATTGGTCTTTGGGCAAACCCAAAATCCTGCTCTTTTTGGTGCTTTTGGGGATTTTCACTTCCCTGCTGACGCATTCCGGCAGCAACCAAGCATTTGCCGATTGGGCAAAACAGCACATCAAAGGCCGTCGCGGTGCGAAGCTGCTGACTGCCTGTCTGGTATTCGTTACCTTTATTGACGACTATTTTCCACAGTCTTGCCGTCGGTGCGATTGCCCGCCCTGTAACCGACAAATTCAAAGTTTCCCGCGCCAAACTGGCTTATATCCTTGACTCCACTGCCGCGCCGATGTGCGTTTTGATGCCTGTATCCAGCTGGGGCGCATCGATTATCGCTACTTTGGCAGGCCTTTTGGTGACTTACAACATCACAGACTACACACCGATGGGCGCATTTCGTGGCCATGAGCCTGATGAATTACTACGCCGTCTTCGCGTTGATTATGGTGTTTGTCGTTGCCTGGTTCTCCTTCGACATCGGCTCTATGGCTCGTTTGGAACGCGCCGCTTTGAACGAAATTCATGATGAAACCGTTGAAACAGGCCATCCCAACGGCCGTGTATTCGCGCTGATTGTGCCGGTTTTGGTACTGATCGTCGCCACTGTTTCCGCCATGATTTACACTGGCGCACAAGCTTCTGAAACTTTCTCTTTGCTTAGCGCATTTGAAAATACCGATGTGAACACTTCCCTCGTGTTCGGCGGTACTTGCGGCGTATTAGCCGTCATCCTCTGCACCATCGGTACCATCAAAACCAGTGATTATCCTAAAGCCATTTGGCAAGGCATCATCTCTATGCGCGGCGCCATTATCATCTTGATTTTGGCATGGATCATCAGCACTGTTGTCAGCGAGATGCACACCGGCGAATACCTCTCCACTTTAGTGGCAGGCAATATCCATGCAGGCTTCCTACCCGTGATTTTATTTATGCTCGCAGGCGTAATGGCCTTTGCTACCGGCACAAGCTGGGGTACATTCGGCATCATGTTGCCGATTGCCGCCGCCATGGCCGTCAAAGTCGAACCTTCGCTGATTATCCCTTGCATGTCTGCCGTAATGGCCGGTGCCGTATTTGGCGACCACTGCTCGCCGATTTCCGACACCACCATCCTCTCTTCTACCGGCGCACACTGTAACCACATCGACCACGTTACCTCGCAATTCCCTTACGCGCTGACCGTAGCCGCGTCTGCCGCCACAGGCTACCTCGCACTGGGCATGACCGGCTCTGCACCTTTAGGTTTTGTGGTAACCGGCATCGTGATGGTTGTGTTGATTTTGATCTTAAAAGACAAGAAAAAAGCAACTGCCTAATTCAAAACCAATATTCAGACGGCCTGAGATATTCCTATACTCTCAGGCCGTCTGAACATAACGATTATCCAATAGATACATTATTCAGGACAAAACAATGAATACGCCTCATCTTCCACGCGGCCCAGTCATGGCTGACGTCGCCGCCTATCATCTGACCGAAGAAGAAAAACAACGCCTGCTCGACCCTGCCGTCGGTGGCGTTATTTTATTCCGCCGCAACTTTGAAAACGTCTCCCAGCTCAAAGCTTTGGTTCAAGAAATCAAAGCCGTCCGTACACCTGAACTCATCATCGCCGTCGACCACGAAGGCGGACGGGTTCAACGTTTTATTGACGGCTTCACCCGCCTGCCGGCCATGAATGTATTGGGTGAAATTTGGGATAACGAAGGCCAAGAAGCCGCCTGCGCCCAAGCAGAACAAGTCGGCTGGGTTTTGGCGACTGAACTCTCCGCCTGCGGTATCGACCTATCCTTCACGCCTGTATTGGATTTGGACTGGGGTCAATGTGCCGTTATCGGCAACCGCAGTTTCCACCGCGACGCCAACATCGTGACCCAGCTTGCCCTTGCCTTACAAAAAGGCCTGAACAAAGGCGGCATGAAATCTTGCGGCAAACACTTCCCCGGCCACGGCTTTGTCGAAGGCGACAGCCATCACGTCCTGCCTTGCGACAAACGCAGCCGCGAAGAGCTAGAAGCCGCAGACCTTATCCCCTTCCGAGCATTGAGCCAAGCAGGTATGGCCGCAGTCATGCCTGCCCACGTCGTGTACCCTCAAACCGACAGCCAACCTGCCGGCTTCTCCGAAAAATGGCTGAAACAAATCCTGCGCCAAGAAATCGGATTTAACGGCGTTATCTTTTCAGACGACCTGACCATGGAAGGCGCATGCGGTGTCGGCGGTATTAAAGAACGCGCCCGCCTTTCTTTTGAAGCAGGCTGCGATATTGTACTGGTGTGCAACCGCCCTGACTTGGTAGATGAATTGCGAGACGGTTTCCACGCACCGGCAAACGCCGATTTGGCAGCACGTTGGCAATACATGGCCAACACATTGACCGTACAAGAAGCTGCCGACATCATGGCAACCGAAGCATTCCAAGCCGCCCAACAGGCGACTGCCAAACTGGCAACGCCCAAAGACATCGCAGGCGGTGTCAAAGTCGGCGAAGCATTCTGATTCAAGGCCGTCTGAAACATTGACGGTAAATAAAAAAGGAAGACTTTTTCAAGTCTTCCTTTTTTTGATTCAAACCGATTAGCGGTGTTGCGGATTGTAACGGCTTTCCAATCGCAGGAATACCCAACCCAAAAAGCTTGTCAGCACCAAATAAATCAGCGCAATCGTATAAAGCGGCTCTTCATAGACAGAATAGCGGCCAGTAATCGTGCTTTGTACATAAGCCAACTCAGCCACGCCGATGACGGACAACAATGAGCTGTCTTTCAACAAAGTAATAAATTCACTGGCCAGTGGCGGCAACATACGGCGCAAAGCTTGTGGCAAAATCACATAACGCATCGCCTGAGTATAGGTCAGACCCAAAGAACGTGCAGCTTCCATTTGGCCTTTATCAATTGATTGAATACCGGCACGGAAAATTTCACAAATATACGCACCCGAGTTTGCAACCAAAGCCAAAGAGCCGGCAATCAGCGCACCATAAGAACGGCGCAGATCAATCAGCTGCTTCGCCGCTAATCAGCACACCGTCGGCCGGGTGAACGAAAAATGGGAACCAAACATAAGCCCAAATCACAATTTGTACAAACAATGGCGTACCGCGAAACAGCGTCACATACCAAAAAGAAATCTTACGCAATACCCAAGCCAAAGGCACGCATCGGCGCACCGGCTTTTTCCGGATTAATCAAACGCGCCAATGCCAGCAGCAAACCCAAAACTGAGCCGCCTGCCGTTGCAACCACCGTCAGTCCCAGCGTCGTCAACACGCCGTAAAAAAACATCCAGCGGTATTCATAAATAATGTCAAAACGAAAATCCATAAACCTTCCGTCGGTCAAAATCGGTAACTAATCCGAATATTTTTTAAAATGAAGCTTGATATTTTACAAGAAAATACATTGCTTGAACGGTTTTTTGTTAAATTATTCCGCCCAACCCTGCTTTTTTTACATTTCCAATGAATTAAAGCCCCTTTTCACCTTTCATCATATAAGACATTTTCCGTATAAAAAACAAAGCGCAAACCCGACACAAAATTGACCGAAACACAAAAACAGCGGATAATCCGCCCATTCTTCAAACATCTTTCAGACGGCCTTCCCTCTTCCCTTGAGGGCCGTCTGAAAACATTTTAAAAAGCATAAAACATGAAAGCACCCGAACTCTTATTACCGGCAGGTGGCCTCGAACGCATGCGCGCCGCCTACGATTACGGCGCAGATGCCGTTTACGCCGGCAGCCCGCGTTACTCCCTGCGCGCCCGCAACAACGAATTTGCCAAACTCGACGTCCTCGAGCAAGGCATTAAAGAAGCGCACGAGCGCAACAAAAAATTCTTCCTGACCGTCAATACGCTGCCGCACAACTCCAAACTCAAAACCTTTGTTTCCGATATGGAGCCCTTGATTGCCATGAAACCCGACGCGCTGATTATGGCGGATCCGGGTTTGATCATGACCGTGCGCGAAAAATGGCCGGAAATGCCGATTCACCTGTCCGTTCAGGCAAACACCACCAACTACTGGGGCGTGAAATTCTGGCAAAACATCGGTGTCGAACGCATTATTCTGTCACGCGAATTGAGCATGGAAGAAATCGCCGAAATCCGCCAAGAATGCCCCGACATCGAACTCGAAGTCTTCATTCACGGCGCATTGTGTATCGCCTACTCAGGCCGCTGCCTGCTCTCCGGCTACTTCAACCACCGCGACCCCAACCAAGGTACCTGCACCAACTCCTGCCGTTGGGATTACAAGGTTCACAACGCCACTGAAAGCGATGCGGGCGATGCCCAGCTTCTGCAAGGTTTCAACTTTGAAAAAGCCCAAGAAGAAGCCAACCAAAACTTTGAAGGCATCAACGGTCAAAAACGCCACCCTTACGCCGACAAAGTTTTCCTGATTGAAGAGTCCAACCGCCCGGGCGAAATGATGCCGATTATGGAAGACGAACACGGCACCTACATCATGAACTCCAAAGACCTTCGCGGCATTGAAGTGGTTGAGAAAACTGGCCAAAATTCGGCGTGGACAGCCTCAAAGTCGAAGGCCGTACCAAATCGCTTTATTATGTTGCACGCGTGGCTCAGTCCTACCGCAAAGCGATTGATGATGCCGTTGCAGGCCGTCCGTTTGATTACAGCCTGTTGAGCGAACTCGAAGGCCTTGCCAACCGCGGCTACACCAGCGGCTTCCTCGAGCGCCACCAAACTCAGGATTACCAAAACTACCTGACCGGCCACTCCATCGCCAAACAAAGCCAATATGTCGGCCACGTTACCGAAATCGATGAAAACGGCTGGGCGACCATCGAAGTCAAAAACCGCTTTGCAGTCGGCGATTCACTCGAAATCATCCACCCGAGCGGCAACCAAACCATCAAATTGGAACAAATGACCCGCAAAGGCCAGCCTGTCGATGTTGCCCCAGGCAACGGCATTCAGGTCAAAATCCCCAATATGCAGGGCAAAGAAAAAGCTTTGGTTGCGCGGATTATGAATCCTTAAGCATCAACAAAATAAAGGCCGTCTGAAAGTTTCAGACGGCCTTTTTAAATGATCTATGCTGTTTTCAAGCCTGTTCTTGCAATACGGCGGCAATCAATTCTTCCGCACCATCATCTGCCAGTTTTTTGGCGACAGCGCGACCCAAGGCATCGGCGTATTCGGCAGGGGCTTGCGCGTCCGCCTGCAAAATGACCGAACCGTCAGGATGGCCGACCAAGCCGCGCAAGGTCAGCAAAGCCGTTTTCTTCAGTGCAATATGCGGCCAGCGGCACTTGGCAGCTTCCGCCCAAAGCGCGCGCCAACGCGCGTTCGGCCGTAACGCAGGCGTGTGTGGTATCGTGGTTTAACGGCTTCAAGACTTCGTACAAATCTTCGCGATGCGCTGCAATTTCGATACCCAATGCGCCTTGTCCGGCGGCAGGCAGGCTGTCGGATTCCGACAAAATCATGCGGATGCGTTCGTCCAATTCCAGACGCTGCAAACCGGCGGCAGCCAAGATAATCGCGTCGTATTCGCCGTTATCGAGTTTGGACAAACGGGTTTGCACATTGCCGCGCAAAGGTTTGATAACCAAATGCGGATAGCGCGCACGCAACTGGGCTTCGCGGCGCAGGCTGGATGTGCCGACGACGGCGCCTTTGGGCATTTCTTCCAAACGCGCGTATTGGTTGGACACAAACGCGTCAAACGGATTGGCGCGTTCGCCGATGGCCGCAAGCGCGAAACCTTCAGGCAAATCCATCGGTACGTCTTTAATCGAATGCACGGCCAAGTCAGCCCGGCCGTCATACAAAGCCTGTTCCAACTCTTTGACAAACAAGCCTTTACCGCCGACTTTTGACAAAGTTCTGTCCAAAATCTGGTCGCCGCGCGTGGTCATGCCCAAAATCTCGACTTCGCAATCGGGATACAGGGCTTTCAGACGGCCTTGGATGTGTTTTGCCTGCCACATGGCAAGCAGGCTTTCGCGACTGGCGATAACGAGTTTTTCGGGTTCATAATGGTTGCCTGAAAGATGGAAAACGGCATGAAGTCTATCATATTTTGGGCGGTTTTTCAGACGGCATGAGGGTGAATATGTTATATTTACACCTAAAAACCAAATTTTCCGGACAACATGAAACGCGCCAAAACAATATCCTTTTTTATCCTTACAGCGGCAACGTTTTCATCTGAACTTTGAAAACGCTTCTTCCGCCGCCAACCTTCCGAGCGAACGACTTTTACCGCTGGGCGTGGTCTGCCTTGAAAAACGAATACCGCCGCGCAGACATCAGCCTGATTCTTCTGGACGAAGAAGAAGCCCGCGCCTACAACCGCGACTACCGCGGCAAAGATTACGCCACCAATGTATTGAGTTTTCGCGCTCAACGAAGGCGAAATCCTGCCCGACCAGTTTTCAGACGGCCTGTATGGCGATTTGGTGATTTGTCCGCAAGTGGTTTTGAAAGAAGCCGCCGAACAAGGCAAAACACCCGAGCAGCATTTTGCCCACCTGACCATACACGGCACTTTACACCTGATGGGCTACGACCACATCGAAGACGATGAAGCCGAAATAATGGAAGCCGAAGAAATCCGCCTGATGCTGGCGGCAGGTTTCCCCAACCCCTACCAAGAGGACGAATATTAAAATGGACGGTACGCAGTCGAAACCCAAGTTTTTCGAACGCCTGATCTCCCGACTTGCTGGCGAGCCCGACTCCGCAGAAGACGTATTGACCCTGTTGCGCCAAGCGCACGAGCAGGAAGTTTTTGATGCCGACACACTGACCCGGCTGGAAAAAGTATTGGACTTTGCCGAGCTGGAAGTGCGTGATGCCATGATTACGCGCAGCCGCATGAACGTATTGAAAGAAAACGACAGCATCGAGCGCATCACAGCCTACATCATCGAAACCGCCCATTCGCGTTTTCCCCGTCATCGGCGAAGACAAAGACGAAGTTTTGGGCATTTTGCACGCCAAAGACCTGCTCAAATATATGTTTAACCCCGAGCAGTTCCACCTGAAATCCGTCTTGCGCCCTGCCGTTTTCGTTCCCGAAGGCAAATCACTGGCCTCCCTTTTAAAAGAGTTCCGCGAACAACGCAACCACATGGCGATTGTCATTGACGAATACGGCGGCACATCCGGCCTGGTAACCTTTGAAGACATCATCGAGCAAATCGTCGGCGACATCGAAGACGAGTTTGACGAAGACGACAGCGCCGACAATATCCACGCCGTTTCTTCCGAACGCTGGCGCATCCACGCCGCAACCGAAATCGAAGACATCAACGCCTTTTTCGGTACGGAATACAGCAGCGAAGAAGCCGACACCATCGGCGGCCTGGTCATTCAAGAGTTGGGACATCTGCCCGTACGCGGCGAAAAAGTCATCATCGGCGGCCTGCAATTTACCGTCGCACGCGCCGACAACCGCCGTCTGCACACCCTGATGGCCACACGAATTAAAGAAAACACGGATAAACCATGATTATTCTGGATCACGTCTCCAAACACTATCAAACACGCGACAAAAAAGACTTTGTCGCCGTCGAGCCGACCAGCCTCGAAATCAAACAGGGTGAAATCTTTGGCCTGATGGGCTATTCCGGCGCAGGCAAATCCACCCTGCTGCGCCTGATTAACTTTATTGGAACGTCCGGATACAGGTACCGTCAGCGTATGCGGCCAAGAACTGACCGCGCTCAACGCCACGCAACTGCGCCACGCCCGACAAAACATCGGCATGGTGTTCCAACAGTTCAACCTATTGAGCAACCGTACCGTTGCCGAAAACGTCGCCTTTCCTTTAGAAATTGCCAAATGGCCGTCTAAAAAAATCCAAGCGCGTGTTGAAGAATGTTTGGAAATCGTCGACTTTGCAAGACCGTGCCAACCATTACCCGTCCCAACTTTCCGGCGGTCAAAAACAACGTGTCGGCATTGCCCGCGCGCTGGCGCCGACAACCTCAAGTCATCCTCGCCGACGAACCCACTTCCGCCCTCGACCCCGCCACTACGCGCAGCGTTTTGAAGTGTTTGGAAGACATCAACCGACGTTTCAACGTAACCATCGTCATCGTTACCCACGAAATGAGCGTTATCCGCCGTCTATGCGACCGTGCCGCCCTCTTGGACAAAGGCCATCTGCTGGAAATCGTTGAAGTACACAGCAACCAAATCCATGCCCAATCCAAAATCGGGCAAGAGCTGATTCGAGAGGACTAATATGGCAAATTTGACATTTGAAAGTGCTGTTGCGACCATCGTCAGCATGAAGGGCGAAATTATCCAAGCCTTGGGCGAAACCTTTATTATGGTCGGCCTATCGACTACTTTCGCCGTTATCTTCGGTACGATTTTGGGCGTATTGCTGTTTGTGACGTCAAGTCATCAGTTGCACTACAACAAACAGCTGAATTTATTTTTGGACAACCTGGTCAACCTGATGCGCGCATTCCCTTTCGTCATCCTGATGATTGCCATGATTCCTGTTACACGCGCCATCATCGGTACGACTATCGGCCCGGTTGCCGCTTCATTGGTACTGAGCGTATCCGGCTTGTTCTACTTCGCCCGTCTGGTCGAGCAAAACCTGCGCGAAGTACCCAGAGGCGTGATTGAAGCGGCCTCCGCAATGGGTGCCTCGCCCATGAGTATCATCTGCAAAGTGCTTTTGAATGAAGCGCGCGCAGGTATGGTTTCCAGCATTACCGTACTGGCTATCGGCCTTCTGTCGTACAGCGCGGCGGCAGGCATGATTGGCGGCGGCGGTTTGGGCGACCTTGCCATCCGTTACGGCTACTACCGCTATCAAATGGAAGTCATCATCTTCATCGTCGCCATCCTGGTTTTACTCGTTATCCTGATTCAAGGTATCGGCAACAGATTGGCACGCAAACTGGACAAACGTTAAACAAACCAGGCCGTCTGAAATGGACTTACTATTTTTCAGACGGCCTGTTATCTATTTAGAACATATTAGGATATATATTCCAAATAAATTTACAAAAAACATCCTCATAGTTCCAAAATAGATTTACAATCCCTCTTTTTTTTTGACGGCGGCAGCTTGAGGCCGTCTGAAACCGTTTTATCATCCATCAGGAGCAAAATATGCAAATCAACACATTCTTCAAAACCCTTTCAGCCTGCTGCGCTCGCCATCGTACTGGCTGCCTGCGGCGGTCAAAAAGACAGCGCGCCTGCTGCTTCTGCCGCTTCTTCTGCCGACAATGGCGCAGAGAAAAAAGAAATCGTCTTCGGTACAACCGTCGGCGACTTCGGCGATATGGTAAAAGACCAAATCCAACCTTCTTTGGAGAAAAAAGGCTATAAAGTCAAACTGATTGAGTTCACCGACTATGTGCGCCCCAACCTTGCTTTGGCTGAAGGCGAATTGGACATCAACATCTTCCAACACAAACCTTATCTGGACGACTTCAAAAAAGAACACAAACTGGACATCGTTGAAGCCTTCCAAGTACCGACCGCACCTTTGGGTCTGTACCCTGGCAAATTGAAATCTTTGGACGAAGTGAAAGACGGTGTCAGCGTTTCTGCACCTAATGACCCATCTAACTTTGCCCGTGCATTGGTTATGTTGAACGAATTGGGCTGGATTAAACTGAAAGCCGACGTTAATCCGCTGACTGCTTCTAAAAACGATATTGCCGAAAATCCAAAAAACATCCAAATCGTAGAGCTTGAAGCCGCCCAACTGCCACGCAGCCGTGCCGACGTTGACTTTGCCATCGTTAACGGCAACTACGCCATGAGCAGCGGCATGAAACTGACTGAAGCCCTGTTCCAAGAGCCAAGCTTTGCCTACGTTAACTGGTCTGCCGTCCGCACTGCCGACAAAGACAGCCAATGGCTGAAAGATGTAACCGAAGCCTACAACTCTGACGAGTTCAAAGCCTACTCACAAAAACGCTTTGCCGGTTACAAATATCCTGCTGCATGGGGTGAAAACGCAGCTGCAGGTCGCTCAAGCCGAAGCTGCTTCTACTGCTTCTGCAACCAAATAAGTAACTTTTTGAAAAAAGGCCGTCTGAACATTCAGACGGCCTTTTTTTTCTATTGATTATCTCTTCTCAAAGCTCAAAACAAGTTTTTTTGATTAACACCAAATACTTACATAATTCCCTTTTTAAAACCAAATCAATATGTTGTAAAAAAAGTTCAATAAAAAATCATGTTTTTATTCAATATAATCAATCACTAAATGAATTATTCTACTTTTTTATAATATTCACTAGTAATGTTCCGCTTATCCTGATATTATACCGTTCATCTAAAGACATCCGGTTATCTGCATTACAGACCGTTCATCTGAATTGCTTCAAACCACTTTGTCGGATTTTCCCATGTATGTTGTGTTTCTCCGTATCGAAGGGGTTTGAGCGGTCGAAATACCGTTTTGCTTAGATATTAAAGCTTCGTGCTTTGAAATGAGTGAATTTTTGTTTTAAGTGTCGTAATCTCTTGCTAATTACTCCCAGCTGCAAGAGTTTCAGGGTTGCCCCTTGGGCAGCCCTTCTTTTTTATCTTCCATTTTTTCAGTAATCAAGCCTTCCCTGCCCTATACACATAGTCAAAATCACAGGCAAGGCCGCCCTTCTCCTCAACCTCCAATCTTCTTCAATTCATTATTCGGCATCACCAGCCAAACCTGTGCCTTTTTAACTTGAGCCGCAGTACGGATGGCCGCCTCATCCATAATGGAAAATGCGGTAGAAAAGGCATCGGCAACCGCCGCACTCTCCGCCATGACGCTCATGCTTTTATAACGCGGTTGGCTTCCGCCTGTACGCGGATCAAAAAGATGGGTAAATTTGCCAGCTTCGTCCATTACCGTGCCATAGCCGCCCGATGTGGCAAAGGCTTGGTTTTTCATGGCAATGGTGGTCAGGATTTGGTCTTCTTGGTCAGGGATTGCGAATGCTGACATTCCACTCGCGCTGGTTGGCATTATCAAAGCCGTAAATCTCCCCCATATCAATCAATGCCTGAGTAACGCCTTGCTGCTTCAACAATTCGAGCTACTTTGTCGGTGATATAGCCCTGCGCAATGCCGTTGAGCGACAAGCCCATGCCTTTTTGGGCAAAACGGATTTCTTTGGTATCAAAATCGACTTTGTTGAAATCCACTAATTTGAGCGTGTCTTTGATACTGCGTTCAGATGGCGGCGTTTCGGTTTTGGGGTTTCGTCTGAAATGGTCGGCATACAGATTCCACAAAGGCTGAATGCTGGGATCAAATGCACCCTGCGTCAGCTGATGGATATCTCGGCTGATACTGAGCAGCTGCAAAAAATCGGATGGCGGATTTTTCAGACGGCCTTCTCGGTTTAAACGGCTGATCAGGCTGTCGTCCCGATACAGGCTGAAGATTTTTTCCAACCGTGAAACTTCCGCCAATACTTTGTTGACCAATATTTCCGCCTGCTTGCGCTCAACGCCGAACAAACGCAATTCCGCCCCCGAACCCAATGCAATGCCTCTCCAAATAACTGGCTGCTCTTCTTGATTCGGGCTGGTCGGATGAGTCAGCTGATTGGTTTTGCGGCTGATGGCAAAGGGAATGCCGACACCGGCGGCAAGTGTGGCGGCGATGGCAAAGAAACGGCGGCGCGTTAAAGGGGTGGACATAAAGTATTCCTTAGACTTTTTATCTTTACATTGAAAGCCGCATTCATTAAATCATCAATCGGCAGCTTCCAACACAAAGGCCGTCTGAAACTGTTTCAGACGGCCTTTTATTGATTGTTTTATTTGAAAATGTATTCGTCGGGCATCTCTGCAAAACCGACTACTCTGCCGCCTTTTTCTTTGGCGAATTTTTTTCAGCCTGAGCCTTGTCGGCAAACGGAAGCGCGTCTTCCGCACCCATGCCGCCGATAAAGCTGCTTTCGATAACGTAATAGGCTTTTTTCGCATCTATCCATTCGGCGTCGGCATTGGGTTTTTCCCAATCTTTGACTTTGCCCATATCGGTAACATAGATGGCATGAATGCCTTTAGGCTCTTCGGGCAGCTTGGTGTAGCCGAACATCTGCTTGATGGTGGAAAACCAAACCGGTTTGTCAGGTTTGCCGTTCAAGAAGATTTGCGCTTTAGGGCCGTTGTGTTCGGTCAAATTCATGCTGCAGTAATGACCGACTGCGCTGTCGCTGATTTGTTGGGGCGCAGGCGGAGGAGTATTTTCCTGTTTGCTACAAGCAGATAAAGCAAGGATGGTGAATGCTGTAAATAATATTTTTCTCATATTTGTCTCTTTCCGAAAATCCAGGCGGCTAAGACCAAAGGAATGATAACCCATAATACCTGCGCCGTCAGCAAAACCGGCATAGTCAGGCTGATTTGATCGCTCAAACCGGCCATACCTGCGTACATCGCGGTGTTTTCATAACCGGTCAGGTTGAGCAGACGGTAAATGTCGGAAGGATTGAACAAGAGAATGGTTTCTACAACAGGCGCGGTAATGACTTGTTCGGTATCGGCAACCAAAACACCCAAAAGCGCCATATCGAAAATCACCACAAAAAACAGCCATACGCCGATGGCGATACCGGCGGCAGTACCGCGTTCTTTGACTTTCGCGCTGATCAAATAACCCATAGACAAAAAGGCTGCACCAAGAATCACGCTGGCAACAATCAGGAGGGCAAAAGGTTTCCATGCGGCAAGGTCAAAGCCGCCGTTGGCAAGCTGGAGGGTGATGCCTGCCAATCCGTAGCCTGCCGTAGTGGCAAGGGCAAGGATGATGAGATGGCCGATAAATTTGCCCGCAAGGATTTGGTTGCGCGAAATCGGATAGCTCAACAACAGCGCCATCGTGCCGCGTTCGATTTCGCCAATCAGCGCATCATAAGAGAGCAACATCGCAATCAGCGGAATCAGGAAAATCGACAGGCTGGAGAGGCTGACAACGGTAACAGTCAACGGATCGACTTTGACTGTGCCGGTAGGCGAGCTGCCCAGGAAACCCAATGACAGGGCAAGCGCGGCAAGCAGGAGCGCGGCGGCGAGTACCCAACGGTTGCGCAGGCTGTCGCGGACTTCTTTGCCGGTAATAATCCAAACGGGGTTCATACGTCTTCCCTTTTTAAGAATTGTGCGTACATATCGTCAAGTGTCGGGGTATGGATATCGATATAGGCAAGGTTGCCCAAATCACCCAATTCGCTCAAAAGTCCCATACGCTCTTCGGCTTTACATTGCGCCTTTATACGACAGGCCGTCTGAAAGCGGCTGCCAACGCTCGCTCAACGGACGCGCTTCTTTCAAACGGACATTGACGGTCAACGGCAAACCACTTTGGACATGCAGCTCATCCATGCTGCCATCGGCAACTTTCACGCCGTTTTTCATGACGATAATGCGGTCGGCGTGGCCATCGAGTTCGGCAAGCGCGTGCGTGCTGAGCAATACGGTTGCACCGCGTCCATTCAGTTCGCGCACGACTTCGTAAAACATTTGGCGTGAAGCCGGGTCAAGGCCTGTGGTCGGTTCGTCAAACAATAAGACTTTAGGCTCGCCCAATAAGGCTTGTGCCAAAGCGAGACGTTGGCGCATACCTTTGGAGTAAGTGCCGACACGGCGGCGTGCCGCTTGAGAAATGCCGACGCGTTCCAACAACTCACGGTTTTTACTCAAGGGCTGTTTTTTCAGCTTGGCATAGAAATCCATGGTTTCAATGCCGGTCAATGAAGGATGAAGCGCGACGGTTTCAGGCAGGTAGCCGATTTGGCTGCGAAGCAGTGCGCCTGCCTTGCTGCCGGTACGCTCGCCCAGCAACATGACTTCGCCTTCGGTCGGCGTAATCAGGCCGAGTATCAGCTTCATGATGGTGGATTTGCCTGCACCGTTATGCCCTGCCATGCCGACGCTTTCGCCTGCTTTGAGGACTAAATCGACTTGGTTGACGGCTTTTTGACTGCCGAATTGTTTGGTCACGTTTCTTAATTCGACGTGGTTGGTCATGAATAATTCCTTTGTGCCGTTTCAGACGGCCTCATTCAAAAGGCCGTCTGAAAACATGTTTAATTCAAAGATCCGTTTTCGGCATCGCTCCAATCGGATTGGCGCGTATTGGCTTCGTGCAACAGCTCATCCTTCATGGCTTCGTATTTGGTGCTTGTTTTGTTGCTGATCGGTTTCATCAATGGCTTACTGTCGATGACGCCGCCCGGCAAAATAGCGGGGAACTGAGATTGCGCCCATTTGACAATGCTGACAGCAGGGCTGTTCATCAGCAGACGGGACACAGGGGCGCGCCAAATGATTTGGTCGATAATGCCGTTCGGTCGATAGGCGTTGTCGCCAAAACCATCGCCATCAAGGTCGAATGTGCTGTTGTCGCTCCAATAATTGCCTCGTCCGCCCTCTCCCCAATCAAGGAAACGGGTGCTGACGTATTTAACTTGGCTTTCATTATTGATAAACGAATTATTGAACAGGCTTGTGCCTTCAATGGCTGCGGTAAAGTGGATGCCGATTTGACAGTTTTCAAAATGGTTGTCAAAAATTTTATTGAAGTTGGCGTTATAGGCGAATACGCATTTACCGGCTTTGTTGATAATGTTATCGTTAATATCGGAATGGTTGACGTAATTGAGCATAATGCCTTGGTCACGGCTGCCTACGGCGATATTGCCATACACTTTGAGACGCTCTGAGAACATCAACACATAGCCCATATTGTTGCCGACAGAGATGTTGTTGCTGACCTCGCTGTCGTTGGTGTACATATAATGCACTGCAAAACGCAAATCGCTGAAACGATTGCCTTTATAGGTATTGTTTGTACTGGTATTAGAAAAAATACCGTCACGGCCTTTGGAAATATCGTTGTCGACTACTTGCGCACCCGGCGCATTCCAAACCGTTACGCCATTACCGCGCTCATTCACGCGCAATGTGGCTTCCCCGACAATCTTATTTTCTCGCACCATCGATTCTGCCGCGCCATGGATGTACACGCCGACAGAGTTGTCCAAGATATTATTGTGTTCAACCAATGCACGCGGAGCCGTTTCCTCAAGATAAATCCCTGCATCCATGGCCGGCAGGCTCAAACCTGAATTGGATACTGTCAGATTGCGCAGAGTAACGTCAGGCGCATGAACGGCAATGGTACGCCCGCTCCTGTCGCCAACAATCTTGGCAGAGCGGTCGGCCGGCCCTTCAATGGTAATCGGTTTGTCAATATAGAGTTTGGTCTTGTATGTACCGGAGGCAAGCTTGAGCGTATCGCCGGCTTGGGCGCGCGCTAAAGCATCATTGAGATTGTCTTGTGCGGATACGTTGATGACTGCGGCAAAGGCCGTCTGAACCATACTGCCAAGCAGCAATACGAGTGCGGCACGTTGCCATTTGGAACGATGGATTTGTGTGTGCGTCATAATCATATCTCTGTTTCAGACGGCCTGTTTGCCACATGATAAACCGATGCGGAAACAGGTATTTTGGTGTTATAGCAAAGCTGTCTGATGATGGCTTATATCTCATTGCAATATCTGTAGACAAACAGCTTTGCTATAAAGGCCGTCTGAAAAGAATGTCTTTTCAGACGGCCTGAAGGATTAAATCATCAAACCGAAAATTATTTTGGTTTAACAATCATTTGGCCTGACATTTCCATGTGCAATGCGTGGCAGAACCATTGGCAGTAGTACCAGTGTACGCCTGGACGGACAGCCTTTGAAGGTTACAGAAGATGTCGCTTGCGGGCTAATCTCCATAGCGATACCGTAGCCTTCCAAAGTGAAGCCGTGAGTCAAGTCCTCAATGGTCTCAACGTTGGTTACATATACGGTCACTTCGTCGCCTTGGTTCACTTCAAATTGAGGATACTGTATGCAGGCGCAACGGCAGTCATGTACACGCGTACTTTGTTGCCTTCGCGTACGACTTTAGCGGCTTTTTCCAGCTCAACACCGTCTTTTTGAGCTTGTTCCAAAGCATCTTTCCAGAACCATGGGTCTTTGCGGTCCCAAGTTTTGCTTGGGTTCACTTTGAAGCGGCAAACCAGAGCACAAGTCGTGTGGTTCGGCAAAAGTCGGGATTGTCGTGCACCAGACGCATTTCGTCGCCGGAGATGTCGATCAATTGGTCACACTCAGGTTTCAAAGGGACCTGCATTCAAGAAGCGGTCTTTAGAGAACTTGTTCAAAGATACCAACCATTTACCGTCAGCTTCTTTGGTTTCGCCCATGGTAGTGTGGTTGTGGCCAGGTTGATATTGAACGTCAAGTTTTTGTTTGATCGGATCGATTTTCTCGCCTTTATAGGCTTTAATCGCATCGTCGATGTTCCATTTCACCATTTGGCTGTCGATAAACAATGTGGTATAGGCATTGCCGCGACCGTCAAATGCAGTGTGTAATGGGCCAAGACCAAGTTGAGGCTCGGCTACGACAACATCGCGCTCTTTGATTTTACCTGCAAACAAGTCATCCAGTTTGCTGACATCCAATACGGTAACGGTTGGAGACAGTTTACCGTTGAGCATGATGTATTTGCCGTCAGGGCTTGCATTACAGCCGTGAGGAGAGTTAGGAACCGGGATGTAACGAGTGTATGGAGAGTTGGCTTCCGCACGACCATCCAACATTTTCACACCGTTAACTTCTTTGAAGTCGCCTTTTTTGATGCCTTCTTCGATGGCGGCCAGGTTAAATACCACACACCAGTCTTGTTCGTTAGAAGATGCACCTTGTACAGTCAGAGCGCGCTCAGAGTTATAGCAGGTAGAGAAAGAGTATTTACCTTGGTAGTCGGCATCGCCGTTGTCCAAGTTACCGTCTACCAATACTTGCCATGCGATTTCCATGGTTTCGCCGTCAATTGCGGTATAAACGGCATTCCAAGTTTTAGGATCATCCCATTTACCTACGCCGTCAACTGGAACAATGTGTTCGCCGTTGGCAAAAACGTAACCGGTTTTCGGATAGCGTTGAGGACGCAGACCGTGGATACCTGAAGCATTAGGAATATCGATGATTTTATCGGTTTTCATTACATCCAAGCGGATACGGCAAACACGGGTGTTTGCTTTATCGTTGGCGTAAGCATAACGGCCGTCGTAAGTTTGATCGGTAAAAGACAAGTGCGGGTGGTGCAAGTCGCCGTTAGGGTAGCAACGCAGACCGCTGTCTTGCAGGAATTTACGGGTTTCCGGCGTAATGTTTCCGTTCAAAACGCTCAGGCTCTCGTTGGTACGACCCCAACCGGTAGCGCTGTCCATATTGAATACAGGGATACGCATCAGTTCGCGCATAGAAGGTACGCCGATCAAGCGCATTTCGCCTGATTGACCGCCTGACAGGAAACCGTAGTATTGGTCAAGTTCGCCTGGACCCACTTCGGAAGTTTGTTTGCCCGGTTCGGCAGAATGAGCAGCTGCTTTTTCAGCAGGAGCTGCGCCAGAAGCGGCAGCTTTATCACCCTCACCGTTAGAGCAACCGGCCAAGCCCAACAAACCGGCACCGGCAATACCTGCACCGGAAGCAGCGGCAGTACCTAAGAATGAACGACGGCTTAAGCCGTTTTGTTCTAATTTTTCGTCTGACATACGACACTCCTTGGATAAAATCCGGCGGCCGATTTTTCAGACGGCCTGCCGATGAAAAACTTTCTAAGTCGGGCTGCCGATACAGCCCTCTTTTTAATTTATAAATTACTACTTATCAACACTGATTGCCGATTCTTTTTTAACAAACTGAACAACTTGTTCTTGAGCATTTTGCGTTGCTGCCGCATCGTGCTGCTCAGATTTTGCCGCCGCTTGTTTTTGTTTTTTCTTATTCGTTGCCACTACTTGAGGACAACGCGTATCGTGGTGATACATTACCTGACAATGCAGACATTGGATACATTCGTTCGGATGAATGTCGCCTTCAGGTGCGATTGCCTGTACTGGGCATTCGTGTGTACAAATCTGGCATGGGTTACCGCACATTTTATAACGGCGCAGCCAATCAAACACACGGAAACGGCCCGGCAATGCGATACCTGCACCCAAAGGACACAGATAACGGCAGAAGAAACGTTCGATAAACAAGCCTGCGATCAGCAAAGCGGCAGCGAACAGAACAAACCACCATTCACGCATAAATTTCAAAATGATTGCAGTTTTGAAAGGCTCAATTTCAGCAAATTTTTCAGCCGTACCCAAATCGTACAGGGAAATTGCCAGCAAAGCGAAGAAAATTACATATTTAATCGCACTCAGACGGGTATGCAACAAGTGTGGTACTGTAATTTGTTTCAGACCCAATTTTTTGGCGATACGGTTGGTTAACTCTTGCAATGCACCGAAAGGACACAACCATCCACAGAATGTACCGCGGTTCCACAACAGCATGGTCGCCGCTGTAAAGAGCCACAGAATGAATACCAGCGGATCCATCAGGAAAAATTCCCAGTGGAACTCAGTCAAAACGGCTGAGAACAACGTCAAAGTATTCACTACCGATAATTGTGCCTGAGCATACCAGCCGATATAAAACAGCGTAAAGATCAGGAAACAGAGACGGAACCGGTCATACCATTTTTCGTAACGAACAATCCAGTCTTGGAACAAGAATACCAACAGAAGAATTGTCAAAGCAATACCGACAACCACGATTTGACCTTGTTTGGCTTTCCAAACCTGTTTCCAAAGTTGGTTGGAAACACCATCATCACCGGCAGTTGCATCTTCGGCAATACCTGTACTTTCAGGGGCTGAAGCTGCAGCCACAACTTGCTCAACCGGCGCGCTGATTTCAACCGGCGGTGCTTTAGGATCGTCAACGTAGTAGCCTTTTGGCAATTCGTAATCCAAATCTGTCGTTACAAAAGCTTTATCATTTACGCTCAATACGCGTTGAATCATCAATTGCAAACGCCATGGCTCGGCACCATCAAATTCCACACCTTCAGGGGATAGTGAACCAAGAAACCTCTTTAAATGCAGGCGCACCTTCCGCTGCTAAAGCAACTACACGTTCATGTTGCGCATCGGTAAAGCGGAAGCTGGTATCGCCTTGAATCATTTCAATACGGTCAAAGATACCGCCGCGGACATAACCCGAACCTTTCCAAGAGTAGCGACCCTCGCCGGCCACCATCACGGCTTCTTGGCCAGGTTTCAAACGTTTTTGCAGGTTGTTCCAACCGGCTTCACCTAAAAGGCTTTTACCGATGGAAGGTTGGCTGACCAAGGCAACATACAGATCAATAAATGTATCATTACCATCGCCCTGCTCCGCATGATCTGCCACACCTGCTTTACCGCTTTTCTCAAACAGTTTATTGATTTCGTCGATAGAAATATGCAGATGACCGACAGCTTTTTGTTCCAAAAGCGCATTCCATGACAGGATATCTTGTTTGTCTTGATTGGCAACACGACGCGGACGGGTTTGAACGGCAGGCTCGGCAGACTGTTCGCCAGAAGCAGCTGACGTACCGGCTTGAACTGCTTTATCTGTACCCAAATGATATTGATGGATTACCGCTTTAACAGAACGCTGAATACTGTCATTGATGACCATCAGGGTTACAGTTGCACCACTAATAATATCCCCTGGCGCAACACCTGGTTGGGGCGGGTTTTTAATAAAATTTAAGCCGATATATTTGTCAATGAATTTATCGACACGGGATTGCGGGATACCGATCAGCATAATCGGCTCATGGTGTTCAACCAATTTTGCTCCCGCAATAGTGCCATCATTGGCCAATGCAACCATCGTATCGATCGGCTTACTCGAATAACCGCGCGTATTGACCACATCAGTCGTGATATAAACCAAGCCAAGCTGCTCTTCGCCTTTATATACACGAGCAACCAAAGGCTTACCTTCAGGTTTGCCGTAGCGATCAGCACCAGGAAAAATTTCAGAAGGCTGAATTTTTGCCAAGAAATCAGGCAAGCGCTCCGCGTAAGCAGGCAGGCTTACTATCATCATAGAAAACACAGCAAACAGCACAAGGATTCGTTTCCAAATGCCACTTAAGCACTTCATTTCAAGACAGGACATGGCTATTCCCGATATATCGATACTCTAAACACTTATATTATATGAATCATCTATCAGCAATAATTTGATTAAAATCAAATTTACAAATCTTAAAACCAAATTCTACATGCTAATAATACTTTAGAACTATAAAAATAAATCTTTTATTAGTAGACATGAAATATAGGAAAAATCAACTCAATCCAATAACCATCTCTATATCGTTAACTTATTTATAATAATACTCAAAAACAATTTCTAAAATTTTCATTTAGCATATATTAAATAGAATATAACCTGACTTAAATTTCCATAGGCCGTCTGAAAACGAATATCGAAAATACTTTAACCTGCCCCTGCAATGACAAAATACATTTCTTACAAAAACAAAAAGAGCCTGTATAAAACAGGCTCTTTTTCAGACTAATCTTAAGTCAGATTAGAATTTGTGACGCAGGCCAACAGTACCAGCAGTTTTCTCGTATTTGTAGTCGCCTTTGCCTTCTTTCAACCAGCCGGCAGACACCAGAGCAGAAGTACGTTTAGAGAAGTCGTAGTCAGCACCAACGATAACTTGGTTGTAAGCGCTGTTCTCTTGTTTTCACGCCATCTTCTTTAGCTTTGAAAGCCGTGAGCGTAAGAAACACGAGGAGTTACGTTACCGAAGCGGTAAGCAGCAGTTGCACCAACTTCAGTACGTTCGTTTTTCTTAGCACCAGCTACGTCAGCTTTGAAGCCTTCGTATTGACCTACAACAGCAACCATCAGGTTGTTAGCATCGTAACCAGCAGTCAGACGGTGAGCTTGGTGATCTTTGATAAGTACCAGCAGTCAAAGTAGTGTTGCTGTTGAACTGCATCCAGGTAGCCAGCATCCAAGTCAGCATGTTTAGCATAAGAACCAGCGTAGCGACCAAAGAAGCCAGAGTTTTCGTAGTTCAGACCCAAATCGTAAGACTCACGGCTTTTCACAGCGTGATCGTATTTGTCGCCAGGGTTAGCATTGTCACGAGGTTGGTATTGTACGCTTGCGCTGAAACCACCAAATACAGGAGTATCGTAACGTACAGATACTTTACGAGAATCTACACGTTTGATTTTACCCAATTGCAGAGCGTCTGCGTTAGCATCACTAGATTCCCAAGGGTCGAAGCTATCGCTGCTGTCGTTTCAGAGCAGTGTTCAAGTTACCGGCACGAACTTTACCGAAACCACCTTCCAAACCGATGAAAGATTCACGGTTAGCGAAACCAGAGTCACCACCGGCGATAGAAGTTTTTTGTTCAACTTGCCAGATAGCATTCAGGTTGCTACCCAAGTGTTCGTGGCCTTTGAAACCGATGCGAGAGCCGTAGTCAGCAATCTCAGTAGCAGTTTTAGAAGAAGTCTTACCCTCTTTTACTTTAGAAATTTCTACGCCAGCTTTGATTTGACCGTACAGAGTCACATCAGCCATAGCTGCAACAGGCAGAGCTGCCAAAGTCAGAGCAATCAGAGATTTTTTCATTGCTGTATTCCTTTTCTATTGTGAAGAAATAACTTAAGCAGACCGGACAATCCGCTTAGGCTTACTTTATCGCTGGAATCAGCGATTCCATGACTGTTACTATAATTGCTCCTCTCTAAAAAAACAAACTTTATTCAATCCACCCCCACTACCGCAGAAACCAAATAAAGGTAGAGACAACCCAAAAAATGGAAATTTATTATTTAAAATCAATGATAAATTTCTTCTAAAACCATATTTGCATTTTTACAACACTTTATCAGTTTACACATCAATCACGCTATTTTGTTGCTTTTATACCAACAATCCGCAGTTAGGCCGTCTGAAAACTCATTACCTAGAACGCTCATCCACTCGGGCAACGATAGTTGCGTCACTCCAAACTCATCAGGATAGTCAACACCTGTTAAATACAGGCCATCAGACATAAAAGTTGGCGGAGCCTTCAATCTACTTTTTGCATGAAAGACCGACTCAAACTCATCCACACTGATTCTGCCACTACCCACATACACTAATGCACCCATAATATTGCGTACCATATGATGTAAGAATGCGTTCCCATGCAAATCAAGGCACAGATAGCGAGAAGTTCCACTAATCTTTGTACTATATAGTGTCTTTATAGGGGATTTCGCCTGACATTCAGCCGCTCGAAAGCTGGAAAAGTCATGTTCACCCTCCAATAAGGCAGCAGCCTGCCTCATTAGATTTAAATCTAATTTCAAATGCGTCCACCCTACTCTGCCAACCAATAATGGAGAACGAACCGGTGAGGATTCCAATAAATAACGATAATGGCGGCCATAAGCATCAAATCGGGCATGGAAATGAGGTGCAACTTTTTGCGCAATCAACACAGCAACACCATCAGGCAAATGTGCATTGACACCCCGCACCCATGCTTGCTCCGGACGACTTACTGATGTATCAAAATGCACTACCTGGGCAGTTGCATGCACACCCGTATCCGTCCTTCCCGCAACAATAGTATTAATTTGCTCCCCTGCTATTGAAGACAACGCCTGCTCTAAGGCCGTCTGAACAGTCGGCAAATCTCCAGCCTGTTTTTGCCAACCATAAAAACGGCTACCGTCATAAGAGAGGGTCAAAGCCCAGCGCTGCACCAGATGCCCTGTTGTATTTCCTTGTTCAGTCATTTCTTATACTTCTTGTAAATTGATATTGTTGCCTACGCTCAAGTAACAAATATTAAAAAGGCGTGATCAACACACGCCTCTCATGTATTTCAGACGGCCTTTCATCTTCAACCATCATATAAAGCTGAAATCTTACCCAACCAATCATAGACTCAGCCAAAATCTTGCTTTTTAATTTACCATAAAAAAGATGCCGTCTGAAACGGCATCTTCATTTGACTGGCACTTATGCGCCAAGTTCTTTCATCAGTTTTTGGGCTTTATGCAGAATATCGCCTTCAGCCTCTTCAATCAGCGCTTGCAATGTTTCTCGAGCCGCTTCAGGATCACCGATTTCGATATACATCTTAGCCAAATCATATTTGGCTTCAAGCGGTGCAGTCATGCCGACTGATTCTGAAACAAAGCCTCTTTCACTATTGCTTTTATCGGCGGCTACTGAAACATCTTCAGCTCCCCATTCCAATGCACCTTCTTCAATCACAAACTCAGAAGCAGCTTCTTCTTTCTCTACTTCTTCTTTGGTTTCTTGAATTTGCAAGTCTTGATCTTGCTTGACATCGAATGGCAGCGCATGGCCGTCTGAATCTTCAGGGGTTTCTACCGTAAACTCGAGTGGCTCTTCATTTCTTGACTCGGAGACTTTTTGTCTCTGTCGCAAAATCAAACTCAGCAAATGTATTTGCCTGCTCTTCTTTACGTTCCGGCATAACAACGGATACCGGCTGATATGGATTTTCTGGTTCAGGGCTCGTACACGCTTTCTGTTGATTCGATATTATCCCAATCAGCATGGCGACGTTGCTCTGTCTCAACATCATGCGTTACTGCACCTGAAAGAATACCTGCCTGACTATTGTCAATCTTACCCAAATCAAGTTTGACATCATCGATATTGGAAGATTCTTCTACTTCATTGATAACCACATCATCTTCAAAATCATCTTCGACAAGCAGACCATCTTGAGTTTTTTCAGACGGCGTTACTTTAGTTGCAGCAACTGCAGCAGCTGAAGCAGCAACATTTTTCTGCACAGCCTTCTCTTCATCCTTACGGCTTACAGGTACCGCCTCTGTCTCGTCTTTACGTTTACCGGCAGCTTTCAACAACAACCAAGCAGCAATCAGGGCTGCACCGCCTGCCAATAACCATTTCCATAAATTACCGTCTGATTCGCCTTCTGTTTGCTCCGCGACAGAATCAGTTGTTGCAACAGGCTCAGAAGCCACCACATTCGCTTGAGCATCAGAAGCCATAGCTTCTTGAACATCGGACTCAGGAACAGTCGATGCGGCATTTTCATTAACAGCTGCAGATGCTGCTTGTTCTGTTTGTTCAGCTGAAGCTTGTTTCACTTCTTCCTGTTGCTGTGTATTTACGCCAGCATCTTTAACCTGGGCTTCAGTTTGAGCCTCAGGCTGAACAACAGGTTTTTCTGTTTTAGCTTCTGTTGCATTGACGGTTTCATTGCCTTTTCTCTGCCGCTGTATTGGTTTTAACAGGAGCAGAAGCAGCCAAAGCGTTGCAATTCGCTACGGTTTGGAATATTCAGCACTTTACCTGCCAACATACGGTTGGCATTATTATCAATAAACACATCCGGATTGGCATTTACCAAAGCCTGGATGGTTTGATCCAAGGTCATACCTTGCGGACGGATGCTGGACGCAATGGCAATCAGGGTTTCACCCGTACGCACCAAATGCTGTCTGCCTGAACGTGCAGCCGTGTCGTTTTTAGCAGGGGCCGTCTGAACTTGTTTTTTCTCAGCCTTACGCTGTACATCCTTACGCGCTTGAGCTGCCTGATTACCTGCTGCTTTATTGTTTTTAGTTGCAGGCTGTTGGGCATTGCGTGTCGGCTCGGAGGATTGAGATTCAGTAGCCGGACGGGTACGAACAGATGCAGCATCCTTAGAATCATATCCGGCCGGATCGATAATAGCGGTGTACTCACGCGATTGCGCGCCGACACCTACTTGGAAAAACCAAAACAGGATCTTTGATGGCTTTAGAAGAGCGGATGGTAACGACTGCCTTATCGCCTGATTTGCGTACCGCTGCGCGCAAATTGCCATTTGAAATAGTGGCCTTACCGCCATTAAGCAGAGCCTGAGCTTCCTCGCCAGTTACAGTGATACTGCCTGTAAAAGGCTCACCCAAATGAGATTGAACGTTCAAGCCGCCCAAACCTGCAGAGGCGCTGAGCGATGTCATTAAAGCGATAGAAGCTGTAATTAATTTAATATTGTGATGTTTTTTCAAAACTGATCCCCTGTTCGGAAATTATGGTACTAACCAATGTGCGCGCATTTAACCATATATTTACTAGATATTACGTCATGATATATTTTTAACCCATTCCTGCCAAGCAATAGAGGCTATTCAGCCTAAAATTCCTTAGCAAATCTATTACTTTTGCATGCTTGTGTTTCTTTTTTACAAATTTCGCCAACCCAAAACAAATATTTTCATATAAATATATGTGGTATTAAAGTCATGGGGAAAGGTGCAAAAAAACACATCTCCCTGTATGATTAGCATTTACTCAATTAGTTTCATCATTAACATATGAAGATTTTGAGCGACTTATTCGCCGTATTCTTATTTTTCATCACATACATCATCACCAAAGACATGATTGCCGCAACGACTGTTGCGGTTATCGTCGGCATTGCCCAAGCTGCGCTGACCTTTTGGAAACACCGCAAACTGGACACCATGCAATGGATCAGTCTGATTTTGATTGTCTTTTTTGGCGGTGCAACGATTCTGCTGAAAGACAACCGCTTTATCATGTGGAAACCGACCGTTCTGTTTTGGATCGGCGCCATCGTCATGCTGTTCAGCCATCTTGCCGGTAAAAACGGGCTTAAAGCCGTCATGGGCAAAGAAATGCAGCTCCCTGATTTTGTATGGACACGCCTGACTTATGCATGGATTGGCTTCCTAATTTTTATGGGTGCGGCCAACCTCTTTGTCTTTACGTATTTCCCAGACCAATGGGTCAATTACAAACTGTTCGGCACATTGGGTTTCACAATCATTTTTTCCATCGCACAGGGTATGTATCTGATGCGTTTCCAGCCTAAGGAGGATCAATAATGGAATATTTCATGCTTTTGGCTACTGATGCCGAAGATGTCCACGAAGCACGCATGGCAGCTCGCCCTGCTCATTTAGCACGCTTGGAAGAATTGAAAGCGCAAGGCCGTCTGCTGACTGCCGGCCCCAATCCTCTACCAGACAATCCGGAACGCGTTTCCGGCAGCCTAATCGTGGCTCAATTTGAATCTTTGGACGCTGCACAAGAATGGGCTGAACAAGACCCTTACGTCGATGCCGGCGTATACGCAGAAGTATTGATTAAACCCTTTAAAGCCGTGTTCAAATGAGCAATATGCGTCAAATTATCGAGGAACGCCTGCGAACGCTTGAGCCTGAGTTCTTCGATTTTGAAGATGAAAGCCATCTGCATGCCGGCCATGCCGGTAATAAAGGCGGCGGGCATTACGCCATAGTGGTGGTCAGCAACGCATTTGAAAACATTGGCCGCCTCCAGCGGCAACGTATGATTAAGCAGCTTTTGCAGGACTTGTTTTCAGACGGCCTGATTCATGCGCTCAGTATCAAAGCGGCCACGCCGGACGAATACTTCCATTAAGATTACTACCCAAACTTTGATTTCTAATCATTAATTTAAAAGAGAAATACGATGAAAAAAACCTACTTTGCTTCAGCCTTGATGCTTGCTCTGACTTCCGGCACCCTGTTTGCCCAAACTTTGGTTACCGTCAACGGTCAAGCCATCGACAGCAGCGTTATCGATGACCAAGTTGCTTCCGTGCGCGCCAGCAACCCGAACGTTCAAGACACTCCTGAATTGCGTCAAATGCTGACTGAACGCCAAGTTATCAGCACTGTTGTTACCCAAGAAGCTAAAAAATTAAAACTGGATCAAAGCGCTGAATTCAAAGCTGCATTGGAGCAAGCGCGTGCCGATGCCGCCAAGCAAGGCGCAGATAAAAAAGCCACATTCAAAACCGAATGGGCAGTTTTCGAAAATGATTTGCTAGGCCAAGCTTTTGCGGCGCATATCGTCCGTCAATATCCTGTTCAAGAAAAAGATGTCAAAGCCGCTTACAACGACTTCAGCAACTTCTATAAAGGTACTCAGGAAGTCCAACTGGGCGAAATCGTAACCGACAGCAGCAGCAATGCCCAAAAAGCCATTGCCGATCTGGATGCGAAAAAAAGCTTTGTTTCGGTATTAAACCAATACTCAATTGACGAAGCGGCCAAAAAAGCCGGCGGCATCCCTAAAGCTTATGTTCCGCTTAAAGATTTGCAAGAATCAGCGCCTCCGCTTTACGCAGCTGTCAAAGACCTGAAAAAAGGTGCGCACACTAAAACGCCGCTGCAAAACGGTAATCTGTACGCCGTTTTCTACGTCAATGACCGCCGTAACGTTACCGTACCTTCTTACGAAGCCGCTAAAAACGAGATTGGCAACGACTTACAGGCAGCCCGTGTTGATGCGGCCATTCAATCATTACTGAAAAAAGCCAGCATCAAATCAACAAATAATATAACGTGCCCGCCGTGATAACGGCGGGCAATAAGGAACTCACATGAACATCAAGCCCAAAACTGCCGTTTTGGCTATCCTCGCCCTATCAACCGTCGGCTTGGCAACCGCCAAAGCACCTGAAATCGATCCCGCCCGTATCGACAGCATGGTCGCCGAAGTATTGAGACAAGCCGATCAACATCCCAACCAGACTGCCAAACCCGATGGTCAGGCAATCCGCAAAGATGTGATTACACGTTTGCAGACTTTGGAAGTTTTGAAAAATGAAGCCATCAAGGCTGGTTTGGACAAAGATGCAGAAGTACAGAATCAGTTGAAAAACGTCGAAGCTGAATTCTATGCCAACCAATACGCTGCTTATCTAGAACGTCAAACCGCGGTTGACGATGCCGAGTTGCGCCGTTTCTACGACCAGCAAACACGCATTATCAAGCTGCAACAAGTCAGCTTTGCTTCAGCCGAAGAAGTACGCGCAGCGCAAGAACTGCTGCTCAAAGGCTTGTCATTTGAAGAGCTGATGAAACGCTATCCAAACCCCGAACAGGAGTTCGACGGTTTCATCTCTCCGCAGCAGCTCTCTCCTCAACTGGCTACCGCTTTTGCCGACATGAACCGAGGCGATGTAACGCATGAGCCGATTCAAATGGAAAACCGTTTTTATCTGTTTAAACTCAGTGCAGTAGAACGCGATCCCAATGCCGAACCTTTCGAGCTGGTACGCAATCAGCTTGCCCAAGCTGTCAAACGACAAAAAGTCGAGAATCAGATCGAACGTATCTTGAAAGAAAACGGCATTAATCCGTAAATTGATTCAATGGTTTCAGGCCGTCTGAAACTATATTTAAACCCAGAGGGCGTATCTTACGCCCTTTTTTACAACTCCTTTTATTCACACAAGATTATGCGCGCTGTTATCCAAAAAGTTACCCAAGCCAAAGTTGACGTTTTGTCCGAAAATTCCCGCGAAACCTGCGGCGAAATCAACAACGGATTTATGATATTGCTCGGCGTTACCCACACCGATACAGAAGCGGACGCCAAATACATTGCGGATAAAACCACCAACCTACGCATCTTTGAAGACGAAAACGGCAAATTAAATTTATCGCTCAAAGATGTTGGCGGCTCGATATTACTGGTTTCCCAGTTTACCCTTTACGCCGATTCACGCAGCGGCCGCCGCCCATCTTTCTCCAATGCCGCGCCCGCAGAACAAGCAGATAAACTTTATCAATACACCGCACAACTTCTACGCGAACATGGCTTGACAGTCGAAACCGGCAGATTCCAAACCCATATGCAGGTTTCCCTTTGCAATGACGGGCCGGTCACTTTATTGCTTGACTCACAAAAAACATTCTAAATCCCATCAAAAAAGGCCGTCTGAAATCTTTCAGACGGCCTTTCCATTTCTGATCATGACTAAATCAAACCTTGCGCTTTCACCCAGTTCACAATATCTGCCTCAACGGCTTCAGGCGAACCCGGATTGTCGATTTTGACACCGTACTCATCAGCACCCAGCTCTTCCAAATCTCCAGCTGAGAATCCAGCATTCCGGCTTTCATATAATGCCCCTGACGCGACAGCATACGCTCAAGATTGATTGCTTGAGGCGGAGTCAGATGGATAAAAGCCACCTTCCCTTCTGCACCACGCAGAATATCGCGGTATTGGCGTTTGAGTGCGGAACAAGTAACGATGGAATATGTTTCCCCATTTTTTGCCTGCTCCGTCATCCAGTCACGCAAATTGCCCAGCCAAGGATAGCGGTCTTCATCCGTCAACGGAATACCGGCACCCATCTTATCGCGGTTGGCTTGGGTATGAAAATCATCGCCTTCGGCATATGGGCATTGGTTGAGATGTTTTTGCAGAGACAGTGCGGCAGTGGTTTTACCGCAACCGCACACGCCCATCATGACAAAATGTGTCGTCATTTTTCCACTCCTTGTTTATCTAAATTTTAACGGTATTTAAAAACGGGCGGATTGTGTTATCTCAAAAACACTATCCGCCCGTTCTTCCGATTAAACCAAAACAAACAACACTGACGATAAAGCAAAACCGATGAGTGCGATAAGTGTTTGGTTGACCGTCCATGTCTTCAAGGTCGTCGGCACATCCATATTCAACAAACGGCCGACAAGCCAGAAACCGGAGTCGTTAAAGTGGCTGCAACCAACGGAACCTGCCGCCGTCGCCAATACCACGCAAGTAATCTGCCAATCGCTGAAACCTGCCGCCGCAACGGCCGGTGCCATCAACGCGGCAGCGGTAGTCAATGCAACGGTCGCAGAACCTTGCGCAATACGCAAAGCCAAAGCCACCAAGAAACAGCCCAGCAAAACAGGAATACCCAAGTCCGCCATGCTGTCTGCCAAAGCCTTACCGATACCGGAGGCACGCAACACGCCGCCGAACATACCGCCCGCACCGGTAATCAAAATGACCGAGCAAACCGGGCCCAATGCGCCATCGATGGTTTTCTCCAATGCGCTGGCTTTTTCACCACGTTTACCGCCCAATACATACAGGGCTACCAAAACAGAAATCAGCAAAGCAATCGGTGTCGAACCGATCATTCGTCCAAATTGCACCCAACCTTCGTCTACGCTGACGACTTTTTCACTGATCAAAGTAGACAAACCGGTATTTAAGAAAATCAACAGCATAGGAATCAGCATAATACCGACAACAGTAGATGCTTTTGCAGGCGCTTTCGGTTGGTCGTTATCTTGCGTACCGCCGCTGAGCAGATCAGGAACGGGCACATGGATGCTGCAGCCCAAAATCTTACCCAATAAATAGCCGCTGAAATACCAAGTAATCAAGGTAACAGGCAAACCTAAAATCAGCAGTTGACCAATATTTGCACCATAAAATTCAGAAGCAGCAATCGGGCCAGGATGAGGCGGCAGGAAGACATGCATGACCGAAAATGCGCCAATAGACGCCAGCGCATATGGCAGAACGGTCTGCTTCATACGGCGTGCCGTTGCAAACACAATCGGCAACATCACCACCAAGCCGGCATCAAAGAAAATCGGGAATCCAAAAATCAAAGAAGCCACGCCTAAAGCAAATGGCGCACGATTCTCACCAAAAATCCGAATCAGCGCTTCTGCCAAAGTCTGAGCACCGCCGGAAGTTTCTACCAAACGGCCGAGCATTGCGCCCAAACCGACCAGCAACGCCACGCTGCCGAGCGTACCGCCAAAGTTTTTGACCAATACATCATTAACAATGCTGCCCATAGGCAGACCTGTTACGATGGCAGTCAGCAAACTGACCAATACCAACGTCAGCAAGGCATGAACGCGCAGTTTTACAATCAAAATCAAGATCAGCAAAATCGCACCGAGCAAGGTGCCGGCACTCAGCGTTTGAGTCCATCCATCCATTTTGAAGCCTTTCTCTGTAAGAAAAATACAAACTTGTTAATATTTCTTAACACACGTAGATAAGATAACACATTCCACTATGGATTCATACGGCTGGATTTAGTCAAAATATAAACTTCTCTTTTTCAAAACCCTTTTTGTAAGATGCTTGATAAATAAGGATTACAACGAAAAACAAGGGTGACAAAAAGGCCGTCTGAAACGTAGTTAATTTTCAGACGGCCTGACATCATTCTTCTCGATAAAATAGAAACGAATATTTTTTTCAATTACCTAAAAATCAAGTATTTTCGGTTTATGCCTTGGTAAAAATCACCCCATTTCCCAAACGTAATTCCGGCAGTTTGGTATTAAAATCCAGCCCATTGAGGTATGAGGGACTGTTACGCATTACTGCTTCGATTTCGGCAAAATCCTCGGTCAAAAATTTTAGCCAAATCAAAAGAATCTGGGCAGTAATGTTTTACGACTCCCCAAACATCCATCATGCTTTTTCTTAAAAACTGAAAGTGCCATGATACAAAGGCCGTCTGAAAAATTCTTCAGACGGCCTTGATTCTTAAACTTCTGCCGGTGGTTGCGGTGTATCTTCATCTTCCTGCTGCGTTTTCACTTTGGCAAAGCGGCTAAACCAAATGCCTGCTTCGTAGAGCAGAATCAGCGGAACAGCAAGCAGGGTTTGAGAAATTACATCAGGCGGCGTGATGATTGCAGCCACGACAAACGCACCGACAATCACATACGGACGCGCATTCTTAAGCTGTGCAGTCGAAACAATGCCCATTTTTGCAAGCAACACCACAACGACGGGCACTTCAAACGTCGTACCGAATGCCACAAACATGCCCAAAATAAAGGACAGGTATTTGTCGATATCGGTCGCCATATTGACGCCGACAGGGGTTACACCGGCCAGGAATTTGAAAATAACGGGAAACACCAAAAAATAGGCAAACGCCATACCGACGAAGAAAAGCGTCACGCTGGAGAACACCAGCGGCGTAATCAAACGCTTTTCGTTTTGGTATAAGGCAGGAGCGACAAACGCCCAGACTTGATACAGCGTATGCGGTAACGACAGCAGAAACGCCGCCATCAAAGTAACCTTGACCGGTACAAAAAACGGCGCAATCACATCGGTCGCAATCATGCTGGTATCTTTAGGCAGATTGGCCATCAATGGTTCGGCAACAAAGGTATAGAGCTGCTGGGCAAACGGCATCATACCCAAAAAGCAGACAACAATACCGATGACGATCCACATCATACGGCGGCGCAGCTCGAGAAGATGCTCGATAAGCGGTTGGACGGGTTGTTCGTGTTGAGGTTCGGACACCGGTTGACTCACTTTTTACTTACGGACGCGCAGTTTGGGCTTGGCGTGGAATTTCGGGCGCATATCGCGTTTGCGGCTCATCGCCTGCTTACGCAAAGAAGTCGTATGCAGCGGAGGAACATCGGCAACAGGAGATTCGACATAGCTGACTTCTACCGCAGGAGCAGGTGAAACCGAAGCCGTCAAATACTCACGCCAAGCGCGGTCTTGCTCGGATTCGGCATTTTCAGCCTCGACAAGCTCTTGAGTTTGCGCTGCTCCACCCTCTTCAGGAACTTGGGCCGCACTTTCATTTTCAGTGCTGCTTGAAGCCAGATCAGGCAATGGATTGCCCAACTCATCCACACCAAAATCGGCAGGCGTTTTCTGCTCAGGTAGGCGTTCCCACGGCTTGAGGCCGTCTGAAATATCGCTCAGATTTTTTTGTGCATCGTTGCCCAAGTCTTTGATACCGTCGCGGAACTCAGATGCGGCGGTTTCAAATTCCTGCTTCACCTTGCGCAATTCGTCCAACTCAGCCTGAGTGTTGAGCTCCTGCTTGACGTTATTGACGAATCCTTGCAATTTGCCGACCAAACGCCCGGCCGTGCGCGCGGCTTGCGGCAGACGTTCGGGACCAAGCACTATTAGGGCGACAACACCGACCAGCAGCAGCTCGCCCAAACCGAAATCAAACATGGATTATGCTTTGTCTTCGTCTTTTTTGTGTTCGATGACTTCGTCTTTTTTGGCATCTTTGCCATCTGTACCTTCGTTCAGGCCTTGTTTGAAGTCATGCACTGCACCGCCGAGGTCTTTGCCGACGTTGCGCAATTTTTTGGTACCGAATACCAAAACGACGATAATCAGTACGATAATCCAGTGCCAGAGAGAGAAGCTACCCATGATAAATCCTTGAATTTGTTAAAAATAGATAATAGTTATGCAGGCGTACCCATGATATGGATATGCAGGTGGAAGACTTCTTGTCCGCCGCCTTTGCCTGTGTTGATCAGGGTTTTGAAACCGTCGGTCAAACCTGCCTCATGGGCGATTTGAGGAACTTTCAACATCATTTTGCCCAACAGGGTTTGATGTTCGGCGGTTGCGTGTGCCAGTGAATCGAAGTGCACTTTCGGAATCAGCAGCAGATGCACCGGCGCGGCAGGACGGATGTCTTTGAAACAAAGCATCTCATCGTCTTCGTAAACGGTTTGTGCCGGAATATCTTTGGTTGCGATTTTGCAGAAAATACAATTATCCATAATGGCTCCAATGGCCGTCTGAAAACAGGGCGTAACGGGTTTCGACCAAAAAAGGGAAATCGTTTTTGCCCCAAGAGACGGATTCTGAAACAGGTCAAATACGGGATTGTAATATAAATTCAAGATTCTTTGCGAGAAGCTTTTTCCACTAATCCCGACAAACCTTGACGGCGCGCAAGCTCGTTTGACCACATCTTCGGCGCGCAATCCGTGATGCGCCAATAAAACCATGGTGTGAAACCACAAATCCGCCACTTCGTAAACCAAATGTTCGCCACCGCCATCTTTAGAGGCCATCAAGGTTTCACCCGCTTCCTCAATGACTTTTTTCAAAATCTTGTCTTCGCCTTTGTGCAGCAGTTGGGCAACGTAAGAAGCATCAGGATCGCCGCCTTTGCGTGAATCGATGACGTTTTGAATTTGGGTAAGGATAGTATCGGTCATGGTCGGTTTCTCTTATTTTCTTTCAGACGGCCTTAAGGATGTTTATGTCCGTAAATCGCCTCTTCGTCTTTCATCACGGCATCGACTGTCTGCCATGCGCCCTCTTGCCAAACTTTGTAAAAACAGCTTTCGCGCCCAGTATGACAGGCAATGCCGCCGTTTTGTTCAATCAGCATGACTACTGCATCGCCATCGCAATCCAGACGCAATTCGTGTACTTTTTGCGTATGTCCGGACTCTTCGCCTTTCATCCATTGCTTTTGGCGGGAACGGCTGTAATAGTGGGTAAAACCGGTTTCTACGGTTTTTTGCAGGGCTTCCGCGTTCATCCAGGCAACCATCAGCACACGGCGTGTCTGCCAATCTTGGGCAATCGCGCAAACCAAACCTTTTTCATCAAATTTTACGGCATTCAGCAGCGTTTCGTTTATATTCGACATTCGCGTTTTTCTCCCATATTTTTCAGACGGCCTTTGGATAGCAATCACAAACGCACTTCAATTCCTGCTTCACGCATGGCCAGTTTTGCTTCGCGGATACTCGCTTCGCCAAAGTGGAAAATACTGGCGGCCAATACCGCATCTGCCTTTCCTGCTTTAATGCCGTCCACCAAGTGTTGAACCGAACCAACGCCGCCGGAAGCAATGACCGGAATATCGACCGCTTCGCTGACCGCACGTGTCAAAGGCAAGTTGAAACCTTGCTTGGTACCGTCCCGGTCCATACTGGTCAGCAAAATCTCGCCCGCACCGCGCCGCTGCATTTCGACAGCCCATTCCACCGCGTCCAAACCGGTCGGATTACGTCCGCCGTGGGTAAAAGATTTCCCAACGGGTGTTTTCCAGGGGTTGACCGCCTTTGGCATCGACGGCAACAACAATCGCTTGCGAACCAAAAACCGGCCGCTTCGTTTACCAAATCAGGATTGGTTACAGCGGCCGTATTGATGCTGGCCTTATCGGCACCGGCATTAAGCAGACGACGGATATCGGCAACCGTACGCACACCGCCGCCGACCGTCAATGGAATAAAAACTTGTGATGCGACTGCCTCAATAACGTGCAAAAATAGTGTCGCGATTGTCGCTGGAAGCAGTGATGTCCAAAAAGGTCAACTCATCCGCGCCTTCATCGTTGTAGCGTTTGGCAACATCAACCGGATTACCCTGCATCGCGCAAACCCAAAAAAAGTTGACGCCTTTTACCACGCGACCGTCTTTTACATCCAGACAAGGAATAATTCGTTTTGCCAATGCCATACTCAATACCTCTTATCCGTTATCAGGCCGTCTGAAACCGTCAGGCCAAAAATTTGCTCAACCAATCCGGCAAATGTTGCAACAGCTGAAAATAACCAATGCCCGGCTATCATCGCCAAAACACAGGAAATAATGAAATTGCTGTCAATGCGGCCGACAATGGAAAAAATCAAACCGGCAAATGCCCACACTATCCCATTGAAAATCATCCAATAGGTATCGATAATCGGCAAATCAAACGCCGTCAGCTGTCGCAATATCACTGCAATCAGTGTAAACCACAAACTTTCGCTTAGCGGATACACTTCGCGATCGGATGACCAGATAATCCAAAAACCCAAAACAAACGCTTCAAGCATACCAATCCCTTAATAAAATAAGATATTGAGTGAGTTGTTTTTTATAATTATTTCAGACAGATTTTAAGTCTAAGGACTTTGCAAAATGCCGCTTTTGAAGGCATTTTCAGCTATGCGCCAACTCCTGCGCTGTTACCCCTTGCAAAGCCCTAATCTGCATAATTAAACGCACTTAGGTCAAGCCAAAGAATCGGCCAGTTTTTGTGCCTGTGCGAAATCAATACTTCCCTCATAAATTGCGCGACCGGTAATCGCACCGCTCACACCCTCTTTTTCAACGGCACGCAATGCGTGGATATCGTCCAAATTCGTCAAGCCGCCGGAAGCGATAATCGGGATATTCACTGATTGAGCCAATTTGACGGTAGCCTCGATATTCACGCCGCTCATCATGCCGTCGCGACCGATATCGGTATAAATAATGCTGTTGACGCCATCGTCTTCAAAACGCTTGGCCAAATCGACGACATGATGTTCCGTTACCGTTGCCCAACCGTCTATCGCCACCATACCGTCTTTGGCATCCAAGCCGACGATAATCTGACCCGGAAATGCCTTACATGCTTCGCGCACAAATTCAGGATTTTTCACCGCGGCCGTACCGATAATCACATCGGTCAGCCCCAAATCCAAATACTTTTCAATGGTGCCCAAATCACGGATACCGCCGCCAAGCTGTACCGGAATATCTTTGGCTACGGCGGCCAAAATTTCTTTAATCGCCGGAAAATTTTGAGGAACGCCTGCGAATGCGCCGTTCAAATCAACCAAATGCAAACGGCGTGCGCCTTGGTTGCGCCAATGCAACGCCATCTCTGCCGGCGAATCGGAAAACACCGTCGCCTGCTCCATCAAAGCCTTGTTTTAAGCGAACACAGCGTCCTTCTTTCAAATCAATGGCAGGTATCAACAGCATTTTTTTCTCCTCTATTCAATTTCAGTATATTTTACACAAATTAGCGATTTTTAGCAGATTTATGTTAAAAACCTCAAATCTGCCAATTTAAAAAATTACGCAGCAGCAGCAATCCTGCCTGATGGCTTTTTTCCGTGTGGAACTGTGTGGCAAACACATTGTCCTTACCGACAATGCAGGCAAATTCATTCGGATATTCGCTGACGCCTAAAACAATCTCTTCATTTTTGGGCGCAAAATAATAGCTGTGAACAAAATAAAAATACTCGTTCTGCCCAATGTCTTGAAATAAAGGGTGCGGACGGGTTTGGCGCACTGTATTCCACCCCATATGCGGCACTTTCAGACGGCCTCCTTGCGCATCGGTTTGATTGGGCAAAAACCGTTTTACTTGCCCTTCAAACCAGCCCAAACCATCTGTATCGCCTTCTTCGCTGTGTTCAAACAATAATTGCGCACCTACGCAAATTCCAAAAAACGGCTTGTTTTTCAGGCCGTCTGAAACCGCCTCGCCCAAACCGCTTGCCTTCAGCGCCGACATACAATCCGGCATGGCACCCTGCCCCGGAAAGATAACCTTATCCGCCGCCATCACTTCTTCGGGCCGCGAAGTCAGATAAACCTCGGCATTTTGATTGGACAAGACCTGCGCCGCCTGAACAGATTTCAACACTGAATGCAGGTTTCCCATTCCATAATCGACAATCGCTACTTTCATTGCTTCTCCTCAGGCCGTCTGAAAACATTTAAATGATTAATATAATAATAAGAATGATTGTAGCAAAAGATGGTTTAAAACAAAATATTGCCACCATACAAGATGAATAATAAAGGCCGTCTGAAATCCCGATCGGTTTCAGACGGCCTTTATTCATTTCATACGATACCTTATTCTTCAGATGTGGCTTCCGCTTCTTCTTGAACAGATTCTTCACTCAGTGTGCCTTTGGTAGAAGGCGTTTGACCAATCATACGCGGATCGTATTCGACCGCCATACGCAAGGCGCGGCCGAAGGCTTTGAAAACGGTCTCGGCTTGATGGTGCGCATTACGGCCGCTCAAGTTATCGATGTGCAAAGTCATCATGCTGTGGTTCACAAGGCCATGGAAAAATTCTTCAAACAAATCGACATCAAAACGGCCGATCAGGGCGCGGGTAAAGTCGATGTTGTACACCAAGCCAGGGCGGCCGGAAAGGTCGATGACTACACGGCTCAACGCTTCATCCAGTGGAACATAGGCATGGCCATAACGGGTAATGCCGGCTTTATTGCCAAGCGCTTGTTTCAGTGCCTGCCCCACCACGATACCGATGTCTTCAACGGTGTGATGGTCGTCAATGTGCAAATCGCCTTTGCAGGTAATATCCAAGTCAATCAAACCATGACGCGCTACTTGGGCAAGCATATGCTCAAGGAAAGGAACGCCGGTATCCAAAGCGGTATTTGCCGGTACCGTCAAGATTGAGGCTGACGGTGATTTGGGTTTCGCAGGTATTGCGGGTAACGGTAACAAAACGGCCCTCGGTTGAAACACCAGCTTCGGCTGCTTCGACAGTTTGTTTTTCCAAACGCGCCGCTTCAACCGCTGCTGCTTTTTCTTGGTCTTTGCTGTGGTCACGGTTCAGCCAGCCTTTGCGTTTGTGCATACCGGATTCCAACTTCGCAGCCAGACTCGGACGAATGCCGCGTGCAGACTCATCGCCTGCTTGTTGTTCCAAACGGCGTTTGAGCTGAGACAAAGAGGCGGAGTTTTCATAACCGCATGCGCGTGCGAGTTTGGTCAATGAGCCGGCTTCTTCAACCAGTAACAGAAAATTGGTCAAATGCAGTTGAGCTTTGTTCATAATGGTAGTTTCCTTGAAATCAAAGATTGGGGTAAAGGTTTCTAATAACGGCCAAGACGGCATCATTTTGCGCTGCCGAGCCTATGGTTATGCGGACACACTGATCCAAAAGCGGATGGCTGCCATGCAGTTTTTTAATCAGTATGCGGTTTTGCTTCAATGTTTCAAACAGCTCGTTCGCATCAGGTACGCGAACGGTAATAAAGTTGGCTTCGCTCGGAAAAACTTCCAAACGGTTTAATTTCAACAATTCATTCATCACGCGCGAACGCTCGTTTTTTAATGTATCAATGTTTTGCTGAATGATTGGATGATGCTTCAATGAGAATTTCGCCGCCGCCAAGCTTAATTGATTCATATTGTAAGGCGGAAGGATTTTGGCCAGCTCACCCATAATACTTGGACTTGCCGCCGCATACCCCATACGCAAACCGGCAAAGCCGATTTTACTGATGGTGCGCATTACGACCAGATTTTCGACCTCTCCCACCCACGGAAGGAAACTGTCATGATGGAATGCGCCATATGCCTCATCAACAACCACAATGCCGGTTGCCGCGCGAACAACCGCCTCTACTTCTTCTCGTTTAAAGCACACGCCGGTAGGGTTATTGGGATAGGCAATAAAAATTAATGACGGCTGATGTTGCTCAATCGCGGATCAAAACGGCAGGGAAGATTTAAAGAGAAAATCCGGATTTAAGGGAACGCCGACATATTCCATGCCATAAAGCGCGGCATTATGACGATACATAACGAAACTTGGCTCAATACCCAATACACGCGCATTTGGTTTGGCAACCAGCATAGTCAAAAATCTGGATAAGCTCGTCGGAGCCGTTACCCAACGCGATTTCCGCCTTTATCGGGAATACCGAAAACCTCCTCAATTCTTCATAAATACCGCTCTTGGCAGTATGGGGATACAAATGAATCGGCGCCTGCTTTGCCAAGTCCGCCCATTCCGATAATAAAGATTCATACCCGGCGAAAGGATGATGCGGACACTCCATGGCGTCCAACTTAATAAAACCTTCCGGCAAATCAGCAACCTGATAGGCTGTCATTACTTTAATATCATCACGGATAACATCAGCAACGCGATTCATGGTTTTCTATCCTCCTGAGATAAAGTATTTATAATAGTAGCACAATCTTTACTAGATATATATATTAATAAGACTATAAAACAAGATAAAGTTTCATTCGTTTGAAGAAAAAACAATAAATCCTTTCTTCAGCATCTTTAAGCAATATTCTTGGCTTACCCTGCCTTTTTAGCGGTATAATTTTAAGTTTTCCAGTACGGCTTTACGCCCTCAATATTGTGAACAATACACGCTCCCCATTACCTTATCTTGCAACGTCCATAAGCCTTATCCTGCTGATTCTGCTTTCCTTGTCATGGGAATTGTGGATCGCGCCATTGCGCGAAGGCGGCTCATGGCTGGCACTGAAAGCCCTGCCGCTGTGCCTGCCGTTGACCGGCATTTTGAAAAAACGCATCTACACTTATCAATACAGCTCCATGCTGATTCTGATTTACTTTGCCGAAGCCTGTATGCGCCTGGCTGACACAGCCGTCGCCAGCCGGATTTGCGCCGCCGTTTCCGTATTATTGTGCATTGCCTTTTTCCTCGGCTGCCTTGCATTTATCAAACAACAAAAACACACATCAAAATGACCTACCACACACTTTCAGACGGCCTGACTGAATCTTCAGTAAAAACCTTTTGGCCTTTATGGCTCAGTTTTCTTTGGATTTGCGCCGTCCCTTTTCTCTCACTCTACCGAGTCGGCCCACTGCCCAGCTTTTATCTGGAAGCCATCTCACTGAGCGGCTCATTGGTACTGACATTGATTAGCGCACACAAAGGCCTGCTGAATATCCGCCTTCCTGCACTCAGTATCGGCTTGTTTGCCATGGCTGCATTTTGGTCGCTCCAAGCGCGCCTCATGCATTCCACCTACCCCGGCATGAGCGATATTACCGCCTGGACCTTTGTCATTTTGGCACTGGGCGCATGGTCGGTGCGGGGCTGGGTAGCAGCTTACGGACAGGAACGCGTCGTCAGCATCTTTGCTTGGTCTTTATTGATAGGTGCAACCATACAGGCCGTCATCGTCTGGCTGCAATTTAAAGGCTGGTCTAACGTAGAGTGGTTGAACGGCATCATTGCCCGAAGCAGCGGCACCGTAAACGGCCAACTCGGTCAGCGCAATCATTTGGGACATTATTTAATGTGGGAGCATTTTGGCGGCATCCTATTTATGGACGGCGCGCAAAATGTCCAATGCAGCAGGTTTTCTGTTCGTATTGGCTTTGACTGCGACCCTCGGCCTTGTCAACTCGCGCACCATCTTAGGCTACATTGCCGCCCTATTCCTGATTACGCCGTTATGGTTTTGGCGTACCCGTTTCCAACACAAACGCGCACTGTGCATTTTCCTTCTGACCGCCATCCTGGCCGCCGCTTTCCAATTCGGCATGGGCAGCCTGTTGGATTTGTTTGGCAACATCAAATACGAAACCGCTGTCGAACGCGCAGGCACCAGCGGTTTTGAAGGCTCCATGCGCCAAATCGAATGGAGCAAGGCATGGATTGCCTTTCAATCCGCACCTTGGTTCGGCCATGGCTGGAACAGCTTTGCCCAGCAAACCTTCCTGATCAATGCCCAACAACAATACTTCCCAAACAATATCCTCGGCGTACTGTTTACCCATTCGCACAATATCGTCATGCAGTTATTGTCCGAAATGGGCATTGCCGGCACCTTGCTCGCAGCCTTAACCCTGCTTACAGCTGTGTGGCGACTATTGGGACGCAACCAAACACCGGCCTCGCTGTTTTTACTGACTGCCGCCGCCGTCAGCCTCTGTCACAGCATGCTCGAATATCCACTTTGGTATATCTACTTCCTTACCGTATTCAGCCTAATTCTGTCTCTGACACCTTCTTATCCGAAAGATGTTTCAGACGGCCCTTTATCTAGCCGAATCAGACAATGGGCAGGCGGTATAGCCGCTTTATCGATTTTAATCGGCATGGCAAACCTCAGCTGGGAATATCAAAATCTGACCCAATATAGCCGTGTAGGGGAAAACCGACGATCAGCAAACAGTTCAAAATAAAATCGACGGCTTTGCAGCAGCTCTCCAAAGAAAGCCCCATGCTTGCCTATTACGCCGATTTGAGCTTTGAGCAAACGTGCCGACCCGACCGATGCCTACATCCGTCCCGTGGGCGGAAGAAGCCGCACTCAAAGCCCTGACCTACCGCCCCTACTCCAGCGCCTATCAAGTCGGCCTCTACCTCTACCGACAAGGCAAGAAAAGAAGAAGGTGCGCAATGGATGCAGGCAGTGCAATATTATTACCCCTATATGATGTATTTCTACGCTGACAAAATACGCAGCCATCCGGCATTCGCTCCCCTGCTGCCCAAACTTTTGTCCGATTGCAAAGATTTCATCAATGCACCGAAACACCAAACTGCCAAATCATGTGACAAACCCTAAACAAAACACACTCAATTGTCAGTTTGTCCTTACAGGCCGTCTGAAAATGTAAAGAGCGACAAGTTTCTATGCAAAAAAGCGCAAAAGCACAGAAAATTACGCTATCAACAAAAGCAGATTGCATGTTAAGATTGAATACAACTCTATTTTAATCGCCGCACCGCCTATTTAGTGCCACGGCGCATACAATCACGAAAAGGAAATTCCATGAGTCGCGTATTACTCGTAGATGACGATGCCCTCTTGACCGAATTGCTGACCGAATACCTGACTGCCGAAGGCCTCAACGTTCATAGCGTTCCCGACGGCGAAGCCGGCGTTCAAGAAATTCTGACCGGACAATACGATGTCGTCGTATTAGACTCCATGATGCCTAAAATGAACGGTTTGGACGTACTGAAAAACGTACGCACCCAAAGCACTGTGCCCATCATCATGCTGACCGCAAAAGGTGACGACATCGACCGCATCATCGGTTTGGAAATGGGTGCGGACGATTATGTACCGAAACCATGCACACCGCGCGAACTCTTGGCGCGTATCAACGCCATCTTGCGCCGTGCGCAACACAGCAACGAACAAAACAACGCGCCTAACAGCATTTCTGTCAGCGACGTTGTCCTCTACCCTGCCAAACGCCAAGCCAGTATCAAAGACATTCCGCTTGAATTGACCAGCACCGAGTTCAATCTGCTCGAAGTTTTGATGCGCCACGCCGGACAAGTTGTCAGCAAAGAAACTCTGTCCATCGAGGCACTCGACCGCAAGCTGGCTAAATTTGACCGCAGTATCGACGTACACATCTCCAGCATCCGCCACAAATTGGGCGATGCTTCCCTGATTCAAACTGTACGCGGCTTAGGCTACCTGTTTGTTAAAAATTAAAGATTAAACAGATCAATGAAACTGTTTCAACGCATCTTCGCCACATTTTGCGCAGTCATCGTCTGCGCAATCTTTGTGGCGAGTTTTTCATTTTGGCTGGTACAAAACACCCTCGCCGAAAACCAATTCAACCAACGCCGCACCATCGAAACCACATTGATGAGCAGCATCATTTCCGCCTTCAACTCACGCGGAGACAGCGGTGCGCGCGAAATTCTTTCCGAATGGAAAAACAATCCGGTTTCCAATGCCGTTTATGTCGATTACCGGCGACGATAAAAAAGATATTTTAGGCCGAAACATCGATAGCCTCTCCATTGAGCGTGCCCGTATCTTTGCCATCAACAACCCCGAATCTGATTTGGCACACATCGAATACGACCGTTTCGGCGAAGAATACCTCTTCTTTATTAAAGGCTGGGACAATCATCAGGCTCAACGCCTCCCTAGCCCGCTCTTCATTCCCGGCTTGCCGCTTTCGCCTATTTGGCACGAATTTATCATTCTGTCTTTTATCATCGTTGTGGGGCTCTTGATGGCATACATCCTTGCCAACAATATTACCAAGCCTATTAAAATTTTGGGGGGCGGCATGGACAGAGTGGCCAATGGCGAACTTGAAACCCGCATTTCCCAACAAGTTGACGACCGTGACGACGAATTGTCCCACCTTGCCGTGCAGTTCGATAAAATGGCCGAGAAACTTGAAAAACTTGTTGCCAAAGAGCGCCACCTGCTCCACCACGTTTCTCATGAAATGCGCTCGCCGCTGGCGCGCATGCAGGCAATTGTCGGCCTGATTCAATCTCAGCCGCAAAAACAAGAGCAATACCTCAAGCGGCTTGAAGGCGAATTGGTGCGCATGGATACTTTGGTAGGTGAATTATTGACCCTCTCCCGCCTAGAGACTTCCAATATTCCTTTGGAAAAAGAAAACCTCAAACTCGTTCCGTTCTTAACCAACTTGATTGAGGACAACCAAAGCATTGCTCACCAAAACAACCAAAGCGTTACCCTGAGCATTGACCCAAAAATCCCTGAAAATGCCGTAGTCAGCGCCAACGAAGGCTATCTATACCGCGCCTTTGACAACGTTATCCGCAATGCCATCAATTACAGTCCGGAAGGCAGCACCATTCAAACCCATATCGGACAAGACGGCAAAAACTGGATTATCGATGTTACCGACAACGGGCCAGGCGTAGATGAAATGCAGCTTCCGCATATTTTCACTGCCTTTTATCGCGCCGACTCCAGCGCACACAAGCCCGGTACAGGTTTAGGGCTTGCCTTGACGCAGCACATCATGGAACAGCACTGCGGTAAAATCATCGCTGAAAATGTCAAACCCAACGGCCTGAGGATGCGTTTTATCCTTCCCAAAAAGAAAGCCGGAGACAAAAAAGAAGTCTAAAAATAAGGCCGTCTGAAACTTTTCAGACGGCCAAAAACACAAATAAGGAACCATCATGAGCGCAACTGCCCAAACCGGCTACTTCTTCATGCCTGAACACATTATCCTCGTTGGCGCCAGCGAACGTCCGCACAGCCTTGGCGAACGCATTTTCAGCCACCTGCTCGGTTCCTCATATCAAGGCAAAATTACCCCCGTCAATCTTCGACACAGCAGTGTCGCAGGCATTCCCTCCTACTCCAGCCTCAGCAAAATCCCGGGCCAAGCCGATTTGGTTGTTGCCGTTATCCCGCCCGATCATTACGACTCGCTGTTCAAAGCCTGCCGTAAAAAAGACCTGCGCCACATTATCCTGATTCAAGATTGGGAAAACCTGCCTCCAGAATCCTGCAAAAACGCCCGTTCTATCATTCAAAAACATCACGGCGACGAATTGAACATCAGCGTATGCAACAGCGCAGGCATCCAACTCCCCTCGCTCAACCTCAATATCGGCACCCAAGCCGACTATCCAGCCGGCCATATCGCGTTACTGACCGGCCACAGCACCGTCAGCCGCAACATCAACCACCTGCTGAACACGCTACACCAAGGCGTATCACGCCACATCAGCCTCAACTATGACCTAAGCCCCACCACATCTTCCGACTGGCTCAACCGCTTCGGTCACAACCGCCATACCAAAGTTGCCGTTATCCACTACAATCCGGCCGAAAACCAACGCGAGCTGTTCAGTGCCATCCGCCACTTTACACGCCACACTCCGCTTATCCTGTTGTCCACACACTACACCGACGACACAGACAAAAGCCATCCTGCGCAGCCTCAGCCGCCATTGCAATTTCCAACCGGTATTCAATACCGCCGAACTGGAAGCAGCCCTAAAAGCCCACCTTTCCGGCATTCCCGTCATTACCAACCCCACCATTCTGTCCGACACGCCGATAGAATGGCTGCGCACTACCGCCGATGCCTGCGAATTGACCCTCGACCTCCCAACCGATGTACCATCCATCCGACAAGGCTGCATCGGCAGCAACCCTACGCCTGCACGCATCCACCGTCTGGCGCTCGAACAATTACAAAATCCGCATACTCAAGCCCTGCTCGGCATTATTTCGCCAGATACGCCGGATGCGTACAGCATTCATCAAACTCTGGATAATTTGGCACAAAAAACCAGCAAGCCCATTCTCGTCAGCTATCGTTTTTCAGACGGCCTGACCCGGTTTAACACGCCGGAAGAAGCCTTGCTGACACTTTATTTCCGCAATCAAACCGCCTATTTGCAACAGGTGCAAAATACCCCTGCACCAGCCAAAACAGGCCGTCTGAAAACACCCAAAAGCAAAAGTATCGATAAAGCCATTGCGTCCGGCCAAACCGAACTGATGGCGGAAGCCCTATACCTGCCTCCGTGCCAAACCCAAAAACACAATGCCGTCCAGTTCCGGTTCAGCCGCCATGCCATTTACGGCAACATCCTTACCGCCCATTACAACGGCCAAAACCGAAGCCGCATTACCTCCCATTTACCACACTCGATATCCAGCGTTTAAGCCAGTTTGCAGAACTCGACAACACGTCCGTTCTCAATCAATTCCTGCATTCCCTAAACACGCTTATCCACAACAACCAGCATATCGGCGACATTATCCTCAACTACAACGGCAGCCAATACAGCAGCACCATCATTCCCGAAATCGTGGAAAAACCTGTTGCACCAACAACCAAAATCCCCAAAAAAGCCGTCCAAACCTTGGAACAGGCCGCCGCCAAAATGCAAAGTGCCGCCGCCTACCTCCAACAAAAAAATCCGGCCGCAGCCGAGTTCCTACGCAACACCGGCGAAGCCGCGTCCGAACTGCTGCACCCTAAAAACCGAAACGCCCGAGATACAAAACGTACTCGCACCCTATCCGAGCCAAACCGATACCTTTACCCTGCCCGACGGCAACACACTGCACATCCGCGCACTAGAGCCTGAAGATGCCGAAGCCAAACAAAAATTTGTCCGCCAATTACCCGGCGGCCGACCGCTATACGCGCTTCATGACCCATACCAACGAGTTGCCGCTGCCCACACTTGCACGGCTGACCCGTCCCGATTTCCATACCGAATGCGCGTGGGCCGCCTTCGCTTCAGACGGCCGTATCGTCGCAGTCAGCCGTTACAGCCGCATCAATCGCAATGAGTGCGAGTTCGGCATTACTTTAGCGCCTGAAGCACGCAAAACCGGCTTGGCAGGCAAAATGATGAGCCTCATTATCCAAACTGCCACACAGCAAGGTTACCAAACCATGAATGCGGAAATCCTCAAAGAAAACACACCGATGCTCAAACTCGCTGAAAAATCAGGATTTACCGTCACCCCATCTGAAACCGACCGCGGCCTGTATCAAGCCAACCTCGATTTGAACGAATGGCAAAACAGCAACAAAAACAAATAAAAACTTGCATAACCCGTGTGAAATATCCTAAAATTAGCGGTTTCTATATATCCGCATTTTTCAAAAGGACTCAAAATGGTAGTTATCCGTTTGGCTCGCGGCGGCTCAAAACACCGCCCTTTCTTCAACGTAGTCGTAACTGACTCTCGCAACCGTCGTGACGGCCGCTTCATCGAGCGCGTAGGTTTCTACAACCCCGTTGCCAACGAAAAACAAGAACGCGTACGTTTCGACGCAGACCGCATCAACCACTGGGTTGCTCAAGGCGCGAAAGTTAGCGACGCAGTTGCCAAACTGATTAAAGAGCAAAAAATCGCTGCTTAATCAGCTAAAACGACCATGACAGACACTCAAAAACGGGTAGCCATGGGCTACATCAAAGGCGTATTCGGCATTAAAGGCTGGCTTAAAATTGCCGCCAACACCGAATATACCGACAGCCTGCTGGACTACCCCGAGTGGCAGTTGTGCAAGGATGGCAAAACCCTGAATGTTGTGCTTGAGGCAGGTAAAATTGTCAATGGCGAACTTCAGGTCAAATTTGAAGGTATAGACGATCGCGATCAAGCATTTGCCTTGCGCGGCTATACCATCGAAATCCCCAGAGAGTCATTCGCCCCTACTGAGGAAGACGAATACTACTGGGCAGATTTAGTCGGCATGACCGTCATCAACAAAGAAAACATCGTCCTCGGCAAAGTCAGCAACCTGATGGAAACCGGTGCAAATGATGTTTTGATGATTAAAGGCGAACACGGGCAAATCCTGATTCCCTTTGTCTCCAACTATATCGAATCTGTCGATACCGACAGCAAAACCATTATCGCCGACTGGGGTTTGGACTACTGATGCTGATTCAAGCCATCACCATTTTCCCGGAGATGTTCGACAGCATTGTCGAATACGGCGTTACAGGCAGAGCAAGAAAACAAAATCTTTGGCAGTTTCAAGCCATCAATCCCCGAAAATTTGCCGACAACAAACTTGGCTATATCGATGATCGCCCCTTCGGAGGTGGTCCGGGAATGATTATGATGGCGCCGCCGCTTCAAGCGGCAATCGAAGAAGCCAAAGCAAACTCGCAAAAACCTGCCAAAGTAATTTATCTCAGTCCGCAAGGTCAGCCGCTGACACATAAAAAAGCTGCAGAACTTGCCGAACTGCCCCATCTTGTTCTTCTATGCGGACGCTATGAAGGCATAGATGAAAGACTGCTGCAAAGCAGTGTGGACGAAGAAATCAGCATTGGCGACTTTGTCGTCTCGGGTGGCGAATTACCCGCCATGATGTTGATGGATGCCGTCTTAAGATTGGTTCCGGGTGTATTGGGCGATATACAGTCAGCCGAACAAGACTCGTTTTCAGACGGCCTTTTAGACTGTCCTCATTACACCAAACCCGTAGAATTCCAAGGCATGATGGTTCCCGACGTCTTACGCTCAGGAAATCATGGCTTGATTGCCGAGTGGCGATTGAAACAATCGCTGCGACGCACTTTAGAGCGCCGACCTGATTTATTGGAAAAGCGCAGTTTAATCCCAAAGGAATCCCGCCTCTTAAAAGAAATCTTGCAAGAGCAACAGGAAATCCAATCATAACTTAGGAAAAACAAATGAACTTGATTCAACAATTAGAGCAAGAAGAAATCGCTCGCTTGAACAAAGAAATCCCTGAATTCGCTCCAGGCGACACCGTTGTCGTATCTGTACGCGTGGTTGAGGGTTCTCGCAGCCGTCTGCAAGCATACGAAGGTGTTGTTATCGCTCGCCGCAACCGTGGCCTGAACAGCAACTTCATCGTTCGCAAAATCTCTAGCGGCGAAGGTGTAGAACGTACTTTCCAACTGTACTCTCCTACCGTAGAAAAAATCGAAGTTAAACGCCGTGGTGACGTACGTCGCGCCAAACTGTACTACTTGCGCGGCCTGACCGGTAAAGCAGCTCGCATTAAAGAAAAATTGCCTGCTCGCAAAGGTTAATAGCTTTCATCAAAAACCCACTTCAATGAAGTGGGTTTTTTGTTTTTTATACAAAAACTCCTTGTCTTTCTTACACAATCCTGCAAGCTAATCACAATAAACACTTCACGCATAAACTTAAACAGAATCATAACTCCCTCACCTCTTTTAACCTTTATACAAAAGGCCGTCTGAAACAAAAGATTCAGACGGCCTTTAATCACATCGGGACGGTTATTTAAACCATCTTGCCAATGCCGGGATACGCGACAACAACAGTGTATCCAAAATCCAAATAACAGCGATTGCGGCAATGGCTGTTGGGAAAATCACAGCCAAAATCAAAAGTGGCACAGCCATTGCCCACCATACCGGCAATTTGATTTTCTGCGCCGGAGGAACCAAACCACGTGCTTCCGAAGGACGGCGTTTCCACCACATTACACAGCCGCTGACACAGATAAAGATAATCGCCAGACAGAACAAAGACATTTGCCAATACGCTCCACCAGCCCAGTGTACCCATATGCAAAGCAATGCTTGCCGCCATGAATTTACCAAACCAGTTGTAATCGTCGAAATGAATATCAGCCAGGATTTTACCGCTGTATTGATCAATATGTACCGTGCGGTCGGCGGTCGGACTAATCATATCGTAACTCATTGAGTCTTGCGACAGCGTCCATACGCCGGTCTCACCCTTAGGCAAATTGAGCTGATAGCGGCCTTTAAAGCCAATTTCGCGCGCAAAGCGGTCAACCGTCTCCAAAGTCATCGGCTCGCTTGGATTAATGCCGTTTTCGCCCATTGTCGTACCGGAAACCGGCATAGGCGTCAACTCCAAAATCCATGGCACTTCTTTAGATTTACCGTCATTCAGCACATCACCATGAGTTGGCACGGAAGATACCGGATTAGGCTCCACACCCCATTTACCGGCAGGAAATTGACTCCACGCCTGAACCACTTTACCGCCCCAAATTCCCGCCCAAGCAATACCTGACAGACAGAACAGCAACAAAATCAAAGAAACCCAAGAGCCAAATGCTCCGTGCATGCTACGCCACCATGTGCGTCCTTTGCCTGCTTTCGGCACAAGCATGGATTTCAGGCTGCGCTGTTTCGCCCACCACAAATAAATCCCCGTGATTATCATCAGGATGGTCAGCGACGCGGCAGTTTCCAGCAGATAGTCACCCACCGGGCCGATCATCATATCGCCGTGGATTTCGTCCATCGTGTGATACCAGCCTTGACCGCGCGGCATCGTATTCACGACTTTTGCCGTATAAGGGATCAACGGCAACCATAGTGGCTTTATCGTCATTGTTCACACGGAATACGGCGACCATATCATCTGCGCGCGGCGCAATATACTGCACTACAGAAGCAGTTTCCGGATTCACAAACTGTCTGGCGGCTTCAGCCTGAGCCGACAAAGGCTGCACCACTGCCTGCGGCGTAACATGTATGCGTTCGCCTTCTTTACCGGTGATATTGGCGAATAGCAGCATTCCCAACCCTGTAACAGCCAGCAGGGTTAAAAACGGCGCAACCAAAAGTCCGGCATAAAAATGCCATCGCCAAACAGTCAAATAACGGCGGTTAGCCTGTTGTTCATTTTGGGAAGTTGGTTTTGTTTCCATATTTCTCTTTATATAGTTAAAGTAGACTAATCATTACGAATTAGCAACAGTATTTTAATCAAAAACATTCATTTAAGAAACCGTTTTTCCAATGCAGCTTTGAAATACTTCAATATTTAGTTTTCAGGCCGTCTGAAAAAACAAAATAGACAGAAAACAACACTTTACTGAAAATCCGTTTTAATCATTGCGGTTTCGGCAGAATTTGGTAGAATACAGGCATTACTTATTTATTCATCAAGCCGCCAAGCTTTGGCGGCTTGTATTTTTATTTCCAATCCGGCTACCGCGCGTGGCCGGATAAAATTTTAAAAGCATCATCATGCTTTCATGGAGAACTCAATGCAAAAAATCCCTTTGACCGTCCGTGGTGCAGAATTGTTGAAACAAGAACTTCAACACCTCAAAAGCGTAGCACGCCCAGAAGTCATCGAAGCCATCGCCGAAGCACGTTCGCACGGCGACTTGTCTGAAAACGCAGAATACGAAGCCGCCAAAGAGCGTCAAGGCTTTATCGAAGGCCGCATCGCCGAGTTGGAACACAAACTCTCTATGGCGCACATCATCAACCCTGCCGAAATCCATGCAGAAGGTAAAATCGTGTTCGGTACAACTGTGACACTGGAAGATTTGGAAACCGAAGAACAAGTTACCTACCAAATCGTCGGTGAAGATGAAGCAGACATCAAAGAACGCAAAATCTACGTTGGCTCCCCCATTGCCCGCGCCCTGATCGGCAAAGAAGAAGGCGACGTTGCAGAAGTTCAAGCACCCGGCGGCGTGCGTGAATATGACATCATTGCCGTACAATATATCTAAATCAGATCAAGGCCGTCTGAAAGCATTTTCAGATGGCCTTTTGTTATACCTAAAAACATCATAATCAAAGAAAGTGAAATCTTCCCAGGAGAAGCATAATGAATCTACTGTACAAAATTATCCAAACCGCTGCCGCCATGTGGCTCGGTATGCAGCTGACAGCAGGCTATGTTACCGCCCCTATCCTGTTCCGCCTTCTGCCCAAAATGCAGGCGGGAGAAATTGCCGGCATTTTATTTGCCATTACAGCACTATGCGGCTTAGTTATTTTTGGCGCAGCCTATGCCTTTTTCAGAAAACCAGCTGGCCTCACTTTCTTGGTGGATCTTGGTGCTTTGGCTACTCTTAGCCTGTAATCATCTTTTGGTTACGCCGGTTATCGAGGCACACAAGTACGGACTGGATAACTGGCTGCTGTCCCTAGTAGGCGGAACATTCGGCATTTGGCACGGCTTATCCAGTATCATCTTTTTGATTTGTACGATACTGGCAGCCATCTGCGTATGGAAATGGCCCAAGCCAAACTAATCTGTCTTAATAAAAGGCCGTCTGAAAATAAATCTTTCAGACGGCCTTTCTTATTTTGAAATCATGAATTCTCTTGATTACTCAAATATAAGCCATAAAAAAATGCCCTGCATATTGCAGGGCATTTTTCACAAACCGATTAAGGTTTAGCGTAACCGTGAACGCCATTGTAAGGAGCTGGGATCCAACCTTCATCAGTAGCAGGCAATTCACCTTGACCTTCGATAGTTTGGCCTGGAGCAACTTGACGAGTAACAACGCTGCGGATTTTAACATCAACGCGGCGGTCAGGTTCAATACAAGCGATAAGGGCAGCACGTTTCTTAGCTTTAGAAACTTTTTTACCCAGTTTAGCAACTTCAGCTTCACAAGTAGCAGTCATTTGAGCTTGAGACTCGCCCAGACCTACTGCAGAGATTTTGCTAGAAGCAACGCCACGGCCTACCAAGTAGTTAGCAACTACGTTAGCACGACGCTCAGACAGAGCTTGGTTGTATTCTTCAGAACCCATGAAGTCAGTGTGACCTTCAACACGTACAGTTTGTACGCTGTCGTTGCTCAGGCGTTGAGCCAAAGCGTTCAGGTTTTCTTGAGCTTCAGGACGCAGGTTGTCTTTGTCGAAGCCGAACAGAGTTTTAGTAGACAGGGAAACAGTCTCGTCAACATACTCAGGATCTTGTTGTACGGGAGCAACTGCTTCACGATCACCACATTCAACACGGCCTTGGGTAGCTTTGTCGAAGTAGCTGTTTTTCCAGCATTCGCCGTAGTTGTTACGGACGATTTCTTGAGATTGGCTGCTTACGGTGTAACCGTGTTTGGTGTGCGCTTCGCTGGCCATAGCGGTGCCAGAGGCAACCAAGGCAACGAACAATGCGCTTAATTTCAGCTGTTTGGTCATTTTATTCCCTCATCAAATTGTTATGCGGCGGACTAGGAAAGCAACCGCTGCAAAGTACCAATATACAGGCCGCAGTATCAAAACAGCGGCAAATCGGATATATCAGGTTGCACTATAAGAAGCGCAAGGCAAACTGTCAATACTCGATGCCTTCAAACAATCATGAAGTGCCTGCTTCCTAGTAGTTAATCATGCCGAAAAATCAATCTTGTGTCATTAATTTAGGGCAAAATCAGACAATTCATCCACCTTAAGTTGTACAAAAACAACAAAACTCCTTCCCCTCTTCTTTCCTGCATTTTCCTGTTTTCATATCGTTAAAAGATATTTTCATTAAAAACAACCGTTTTCAAAACTCGGGGCAAAACTGGGCAAAATATGTTAAATTACATGCCGTTTGTCGCACAAAATCCACAATAACAACGTATCCGGTACTGCCACCATGAAACTGCAACAATTACGTTATGCCCTTGAGGTTTACCGACACAATCTGAATGTCTCCGAAGCCGCCGATGCGCTTTTTACATCCCAGCCCGGCATTTCCAAACAAATCCGCCTGCTTGAAGAAGAATTGGGCATCCAAATTTTTATCCGCAGCGGCAAACGCGTGGTTTCCGTTTCGCAACCGGGCAAAGCCGTATTAGAGATTTCGGAACGGATTTTGCGTGATGTACAAAACATTAAAAATATCGGCAGCGAGTTTACCGATCATGACAGCGGCTCGTTGACCATCGCGACAACGCATACTCAGGCGCGTTATGCTTTGCCAAAAATCGTTGCGGAATTTGTCAAAAACTACCCTAAAGTCAATTTAACCATCAAACAAGGCAGCCCTTCTGCCATTGCGCAAATGGTCAGCAGCGGCGAAGCTGATTTGGCAATTATTACTGAACGCATTGACGATCATCCTGAGTTGGGCAAGCTGCCCTGCTACGAATGGAACCATGCCGTCATTGTTCCGCACGACCACCCTCTTTTAGACTGCCGCAATCCTTTAAGCCTTGAAGATTTAGCTTCTTTTCCGCTGGTCACTTACGAATTTGCTTTTAATTCCGGCAGCAGCATCGCGCGTACATTTAATAAAGCGCATATTGAGCAACCTGATGTTGCCTTATCGGCTGCCGATACGGATGTATTGAAGACGTATGTCCGCTTAGGCTTGGGCGTTGGTTTGATGGCTAAAATGGCGTACGATCCCGTTGTCGATCAAGATTTACAGCTGATTGATGCGGCACACTTATTTGAACCGTCGCCCACTTGGATAGCCTTACGCACTGATACCTACCTGCGTGGTTACGCGTATGACTTTATCCAGATGTTTGCACCGAAACTGACCAGAGAAGTGGTCGACCGCATTCTGTACACGCCGGTTGTTGAAGATTTTTCAATTTAATATCTGACTATCACTTTCGTAACTTAACAATTATTCTTTAATTCTTGTTAAAAAGGCCGTCTGAAATATTTCAGACGGCCTAAGATTCAGATAGCGTGCGAACAACCGGAAACCATTTTCTTCAAGGCTGTCGCATCTAAGATTTTGATGTGCTTTGTGTTCAACCGAAATCAAGCCTTCATGATGGAATTTAGACAAAGGTGCGGCTGACTGTTTCCAGCTTTCAGCCCCAAATAGCTGCCGATTTCCTCACGCGACATCCGCAAGATAAAAATCATTGGCGGCAAAACCTCGTGAATAGAGACGCTGAGACAGGTTGAGCAAGAATGCTGCCAATCGCTCTTCAGCGCGCATATTGCCCAAAAGCAACATAACGCCCTGATCTCGGACAATTTCGCGGCTCATCAAGCGGAAAAAGTGAGAGCGGAGGCTGGGAATATCCTGACCGAGTTCTTCAATATGTGTAAACGGAAGCTCGCATACCTCGCTGTCTTCCAAAGCCACAGCATCACAGCTGTGAATATGGGAACAAATCCCATCCATACCGATCAGCTCGCCCGACATAAAAAAGCCGGTTACCTGATCTCGTCCATCTTGGCTGGCGACTGTTGTCTTAAAGAAGCCCGCACGGATGGCAAACAAAGAGGTAAACGGCTCGCCGGCACGGAACAGGTATTCACCTTTTTTCAGACGGCGGCTTTGACGAATAACCGCGTCCAATTGTGAAAATTCGTTAGGCATCAGTCCGACAGGCAAACACAGCTCGCGTAAAGAACATGTGGAACACAAGGTTTTCATTTGATGTGTTGCATTGTGTGTGGCCATAACGCACCCTTAATCTGCATAGTTCTATAAATCCCTGATTAAGCCGAATAACTATTGACCCATGTCAAAGTCGGCATATCATTATGAGGCATTCTACCAAACTATCGAAATTTTGACTAAAATTTTCCCTAATTTCCCTACTTCATACTACAAGCCCCGACCATGAAAATCATCCCCATCTCAAATAACACCAACACAAACAATGAATTACCGGAATTCGACCGCGAATTGATTGCCAGTTTGCCATCAAGCGGCCCACGTTATACATCCTATCCGACCGCCGACCGCTTCCATGAAGGCTTTAAAGAAGCCGAATATATCCAAGCTTTAAGCCTGCGCAACATGGGCGCGCTCAACAAACCCCTTTCGCTCTACATCCACATCCCCTTCTGCAATACCATCTGCTATTACTGCGGCTGCAACAAAATCATTACCAAAGACAAAGCCGTGCCGATGCCTATATCCAGTATCTGGAAAAAGAAATGGAATTGCTGGCACCACATTTGGGCGGAAGACACCAGCTCGCGCAGCTCCACTTCGGCGGCGGCACGCCCACATTCCTGAGCGACGACCAACTCGAACGCGTCTTCGACATGATTCGTAAATACTTCCAGCTGATTCCCAACGGCGAATACTCCATCGAAATCGACCCGCGCAAAGTCAGCCGCGAAACCGTCCTCAAACTGGGCAAACTCGGTTTCAACCGCATGAGTGTCGGTATTCAAGACTTTGACCCTAAAGTGCAGGAAGCCGTCAACCGCATTCAAAGCTATGAAGAAACCAAAGAAGTGATTGATGCCGCGCGTGAAGCCGGGATTTAAATCGGTCAGCGTCGATTTGATTTACGGCCTGCCGCACCAAAATCACCGAAAGCATCAAAACCACCATCGATACGGTCTTATCCCTCGATCCCGACCGCCTTGCCCTCTACCACTACGCCCACCTGCCGCATATCTTCAAACCGCAACGCCGTATCGACACCAATGTTGTCCCCGGCAGCGAAGAAAAACTCGATATGCTGCAATATTGCGTTCAAACCCTGACCGAGCGCGGCTATGTTTTCATCGGTATGGACCACTTTGCCAAAACCTGACGACGAACTCTCCATCGCCCTCAAAGAAGGCTTCCTGCAACGCAACTTCCAAGGCTACTCGACCTATGCCGACTGCGACTTTGGTGGCGATCGGCGTATCCTCTATCGGCAAAATCGGCAGCACCTACTCCCAAAACGAGCGCGACATCGATGCCTATTACGCCGCACTCGATGCCGGACATCTGCCGATTATGCGCGGCTACCAGCTCAATCAAGACGACATTCTGCGCCGCAACATCATTCAGGATTTGATGTGCCGCTTTCTCGCTTGATTATCAAATTTACGAAAGCGTGTTCGGCATTCCGTTTAGCCGTTATTTTTGCAGCCGAACTGGAAGATATGAAGCAACTGGAAACCCTCGGCCTGGTTCGTCTCAAACCGCACAGCCTGACCGTTACGCCGAAGGGCCGTTTCCTGATCCGCAACATCGCCATGGTGTTCGACTACCATCTGCGCCATAAAGAAACCAAAGCCAAATACTCGCAAACTGTATAAACAGGAATAGAAAAGGTCGTCTGAAAATTTTCAGACGACCTTTGTTTTTATTTTCAATACTTTCGGGTAACATAAAACCATATTTTCCGCTTTATCAGAATTCAAAGTTAATTTGTATAGGCGCGTATCCTATGATTACCGAACAGCAAAACGATATCCTCAGCATCAATCAAGTGCAGCTCTCCTTGCTGAAAACGTGTACGGCACTTGCTATCATGCGTGGCCGGCATTGCTACTTTTGCACCCTATGTCTATTTTCAGTGCGCTGATTGCGACATCGAAATGGTACGAAGCCGTTGATGTTTGGCCTTTGCTCGCACTGGTCAGTCTGATGAACATCAGTTTGATTATTTTCTCGGTCTACCTGATTACCCGCTCGCTCCGTAGAATCTTAATACGACTGAATGATTGCCGATATCAATACAACAACTGCCCTTTGCGTAAACTGATTAAGTCAGCAAATGACCGTTAGGGCTGAAATAGGTCGTCTGAAAATCAAAATATAGAGAAACTCCAAATTTGTATTAAAACATGATTCTGCCAAACATACCGTAATTGATCTTGGAGACCTTACTGTACACTTTGCTCCCCCTATTTGAATCGATACGATACCATGGTAGTAATTGGGTTTAAAATGAACAACTCAATTGGATATTGGTAGGAATCCTACCGGATACACTTACCGTGTTTAGACGAAAGCGAAAGCAGTCTGAAATTTCGGTTTATCCGGTCTCTTGTCTCAAACGCTTTTAAAATATGGAACAACCCGATTTTTTCCCCATCCCCAGCCCCTGTATAGGGGTCTGCGAAGCCACTGCCAAAGGCTATTGCAAAGGCTGTCTGCGCAGCCGGGAAGAGCGCTTGTACTGGCTCCAGATGACCGACAGCCAAAAGCACCAAGTCATGCACCTTCTATCCCTCAGGAAGGCCAAAATCCGCAACCGCAAACTGGAAAAACCCGAAACGGGCGAACATCCGATTCAAAACCTGCTCGATTTCTAAATTGCCCTTGCCTACCGCACACCACAATAAGGAAAAACATGAAAAAACTGCTTGCCTGCCTGCTTGTGCCATTGACCGCCCTTGCCTTGGGTGCCTGCCAACCTAATGCAACTTCAACCGACAACAAACCTGCCGAACTTAACTGGCAGCAGCCTAAACTGACCAGCAATGTTTGGAAAATCAGCAAAGAAGGCCAACCCGATTCCTACCTGCTCGGCACCATCCATATGGGGAAAACCAATCAAACCTTGTCTTCCGATGCAGTCAAACTGTTGCAATCCACCGACCAACTGACCACAGAAGTTGACCCATTGCCGGACAGCAGTCCGGAAACGAAAAAAATGTATCAAAAATACTTCAAGGAAGTCATGAGTACCGAACCGCTCAGCCGCAAGCTCGGCAAAACAGATTTCCGTCTTTTACAAGAAATCTATTCACAAAATGAAGAAAGCCGACCCATCTCCCAAATTGCCGACAAACTCCATCCGTGGGCGGCATTGGTTTTTGCCGGCAGTGCATTTCCCAAAGGGTATAGCTCAGAAACCGGTGCAGATATGTTGCTGACCAACGCAGCCGCCGACATCAATAAGCCGCGTGGTTCATTAGAAAACTTGGACGATGTTACCGCGATCTTCAAAGCCCAGCCTGAAGAAACCATGCTCAACTTTCTGAAAGCCAGCATTAAAACCAATAAAGAAGAAACCGAAGATATCAAAAAACTCCATCAAGCCTATTCAGACGGCCGCTTTGAAGAACTCATTCCACTTTTGGAAGAAACCGAACAACGCACCCTCAAACTTGTTGATACCAAGTACGCCAAAGCTATGTCCGATTGGCTGAAAAACGACCTCCTGATCCGCCGCAACTTGGCATGGCTGCCTGAAATCCGCAAGCAATCCGCCAAACAAAGCACCCTCTTTGCCGTCGGCATTGCCCATTTACCCAGCGAAAAAGGTCTAATCGAACTATTGCGTCAAGAAGGCTATCAAGTGACGCCCGAACCCAAAGTCCTGATTTGGCAATAAACCCTCAATCAAACAACAAGGCCGTCTGAAAGTCTTTCTTTCAGACGGCCTTTATTTAATCTCTATTAAATGAAGCAGTAAGCAATGTTGAGCGTAACAATCAATCGCCCAATGCCGCTACCATCACCGCTTTAATCGTGTGCATCCGGTTTTCTGCCTGATCAAACACAATGCTGGCTTCGCTTTCAAAGACTTCTTCCGTTACTTCCACACCATTCAGACCGAATGTCTCATAAATCCATTCACCGACTTTGGTTTCGCGATTATGGAAAGCAGGCAGGCAATGCATAAACTTGACTTGCGGATTTTCCGCCGCCGCCATCAATTCGGGGCGTAACGCGGTAACCTTTCAGCAAATCGATACGTTCCTGCCAAGCCTCTTTAGGCTCGCCCATGCTGACCCACACATCGGTATGGATAAAATCCACGCCTTTCACGGCTTCTTTCACATTCTCCGTCAACAGAATCCGTCCGCCGGTCTCTTTGGCAACAGCCTGCACCGTCTCGATAATGTTTTCAGACGGCCACAAACTTTTCGGCGCACCGATACGCACGTCCATGCCCAGTTTCGCAGCCAACACCAGCAACGAATTGGCCATGTTGTAACGCGCATCGCCGACATAGGCAAACGCAATTTGGTTCAAAGGCTTGTCGCTATGTTCGCGCATCGTCAGCGCATCGGCGAGCATTTGAGTCGGGTGGAACTCGTTGGTCAAACCATTGAACACAGGCACGCCTGCATACTTGGCCAGCTCTTCCACCACATCCTGTCCAAAACCGCGATACTCGATACCGTCAAACATCCGCCCCAAAACACGCGCCGTATCCTTAATGCTTTCCTTATGCCCGATTTGGCTGGCAGAAGGCTCCAGATAAGTTACCCCTGCCCCTTGGTCGCGTGCGGCCACTTCAAACGCGCAACGGGTGCGAGTCGATGTTTTCTCAAAAATCAGGGCGATGTTTTTTCCCTTCATCCGCTGCACCTCGCGCCCTGCTTTTTTAGCGGCCTTCAATTCGGCGGCAAGGTCGAGATAGACAGTAATTTCTTCGGGCGTGAAATCCAAAAGTTTTAAAAAATGGCGGTTTTTCAGGCTCATGTCTTATTTCTCTTTTTCTAGCGTGGGCGTTGCCCAACATTTTTCTCCATGCAGATTTTTCCGGGCTTCCCCGACCTTCTGCTACTCAATTTTTCAACGTGCGAAGCCTGCCCGAAGCGCGGCCCCTTATTCTCTATCAAAACTCAAAACAAGGCCGTCTGAACCTCGCCTCGCTCCAAGGCAAGCAACGATTGTTTGCGGTTCAAACCGCCTGCGTAGCCGGTCAGTTTGCCGTCACTGCCGATAACGCGGTGGCAGGGAATCAGGATAGACACCTTGTTCTGCCCGTTTGCAGCGGCAACGGCGCGGACGGCTTTAGGATTACCCAACTGCTGCGCCTGCTCCTTGTAGCTGCGCGTTTCACCGTAAGGAATGGTCAGCAGCGCATTCCACACCTGCTGCTGAAAAGCTGTACCTATCGTTTCCAAAGGCGTCGCAAAAACTTTCAGACGGCCTTGAAAGTATAAATCCAATTCTTGGCGCAAAAGTTGCGTTTGCTCATTTTCTTGGAAAATAAACTGCCCGCGCAAAGCTTTTTGGACAGCCATGATTTCCTGTTCCATATGTTTCTGCCCGACAAATTCCAGCAGACACAAACCCTTACTGCCGAACACCGCCAACATCTCGCCCAACGGCGTGGCAACCGCGGCCGCAGTCAGCTCGTTCGGACTATCAGGATAACGCGTTTCCAGCAGTCGGATAGCTCGGCGGATACGGACATATTCTTCAGGCGTACAACCAATACAGTCAATAAAATCCTGCTCGAACTGTTTGGCTTCGTGTTCAGTAAGACGCTCGTGCAGCAAGGCTTCGAGAGTAGCGGGAAAATCAGTTTCCAATTGCTCTCGGATTTCATTCCACCTTGATGGAAGGTCGTTTAAAGAAGGCAGAGTAATCATATTTTGCCTTGTCTAATTATCGATAACTTAAACGAAAACAAAAAGAGCAAAAGAATCATATCGCCCTATCGTTTTTCAAAGCCTATACGGCCTTTTCACTTCAACAAACGTTTCAACATACCTTCATATACTGCCGACAGTTTCGGAATATCTTCCAAACGTACGTTTTCGTTGATTTGGTGGATGGTCGCGTTGGACGGGCCTAACTCGATGAGTTCTTTGGCAATGGCTTTGATGAAGCGTCCATCCGAAGTACCGCCGGTAGTGGACAATTCGGCCTCAACGCCACAAATCTCGGCAATGGCTTCGCGTGCCACATCGGTCAGTTTTCCGGCCTGAGTTAAAAACGGTTGGCCTGAACAAGACCACTGCAAATCGTATTGCACGCCGTGTTTGTCCAAAATGGTATGAACGCGTTGTTTCAGCCCTTCTTCGGTGGACTCGGTAGAGAAACGGAAATTGAATTTGACGTTCAGCTCGCCCGGAATCACATTGGTCGCACCTGTGCCGCCGTTGATATTGGAAATTTGGAAACTGGTCGGCGGAAAGTATTCGTTGCCCTCGTCCCAGACTTCTTGTGTCAGCTCTAACAAGGCCGGGGCAAAAGTATGCATGGGATTGATTGCCAAATGTGGATAGGCAATATGGCCTTGCTTGCCTTTGACAGTCAAGTTACCCGACAGTGAGCCACGGCGGCCGTTTTTCAACATATCACCCAATTTATCTACGGCAGTCGGTTCGCCGACGATACAGTAATCAATCAACTCTCCGCGCGCTTTCAACACATCGACGACTTTGGTCGTACCGTCCAGCGCATCACCCTCTTCGTCCGAAGTAATCAGGAGCGCGATGCTGCCTTGATGATTGGGATTTTCGGCAACGAATCGCTCGCAGGCGGTAACAAGCAGGCAATGCTGGTTTTCATATCCGCCGCGCCGCGGCCATACAGACGGCCTTCACGCTCGGTCGGTTCAAACGGAGGCGAATCCCATTTTTCAACAGGGCCTGTCGGCACAACGTCGGTATGTCCGGCAAAGCAGAACACCGGAGCCTGAGTACCGCGGCGCAACCAAATGTTTTTGGTGTCGCCGAAAATGAAGCTCTTCTACGGCAAAACCGATTTTTTGCAGGCGTTCGGCCAGCAGTTGTTGGCAGTTTTGGTCATCCGGCGTAACGGACGGGCGGGAAATCAGCTCTTTGGCAAGCTCTAGGGATTGGGTTTCGGTCATATGTGTTCACTTTGAGAAACAGGCCGTCTGAAACGTTCTGAATATGATTTTCAGACGGCCTTGAGTTTATTTGAAGATACTGAATAGGCAGTCTACCTTTCAGTATTCTGAGTTATTTTCCATGGCAAGCTTCATAAAGTGGCAGTAAGTCTTCCACTGTTTCCACTATCCATTTCGCGACATCCTGCTTGCCCAAATCATCGCGTTCGATGTGTTTCCCGATACAGAAGAAATCTTTGTCGTCTCGAAGCTTTCTATCGCCGTCGCTTTGTTGGGAGACGGTACGATAATCATCATATTCGCTTTCCGCACCGTGCCACATATCGAATGAAGCGTATTTTTCAGTATCAAAATTATCCAGCCAGCGGTTGTAATCAGGCAACGCAATGGGGGAAACATCGGCTTTATAGCAATGCCAGTCCAAGCTGACACTCAAACGGCGGCGATTCAGCAAAATCGATAAAATCGCTGCGGAATTTTTATATTGTTCGTATTTGAAATAAGCAAAGAAATGAGCGCGTACCTGCCAGCCGTTACACCAGCGTTCGATATGCGGCGGCGCAAACGGTGCACCCAATTCAGCGGCAACCTGCTGGATCAGCTGCTGCCATACCTGCCAGTTTTCTTTATAGTCTGCCTTGATTTGCGGAATGCTTTCAGGCTGGTATTTTTTAAGCTGGGAAAACTGGAAAAAAGGGATATTGAACAAATCGCAACTTTTTGGGGTCAGCATAGTGTATTCCTTGAGACGATTGTTTCAGACGGCCTTATTTGCGGCGGCGTGCGGCCATAATTTCGCCGATTTCGGTCAATTTTTCTTTTGGGATAAAGGTTTTGCCCATATCAAACAGCGGCTCTTCAATCGCCAGATGAACATCATATCCTGCGACAAAACGTTTGAATGCTTCGGCATCAGGAATATAGGCATTGTCCGCTTCAAGCTTGGCAAATTCAGCCGCTACGCCGTCCCAGTTGCTATGCAGGCTGACATGTTGGCGCAACAGCTCGTCAACGCTTTCTTGAGCTTGCGGCGCATATTGCAACAAAAGCGGAAAGAAGTTTTCTTCTTCATCTTCATGGTGCAACGGCGCGGCAACGTTGAAATACTGGGCGATTTGGCGGATGGTTTGCAAAACGACTTGATTGCAGCCGTTTTCGGCAATATAGTCCGACAACATGGCAACCTGATTGCAGAAACGGCGCACTTTGCCGTGGCAGGCGTACAGCATTTCAATGGGTTCGGCAAAAGTAACGCTTTTGGTTTCAAACGGATTCATAGGATTTATTCTTAAATTAATGTTTCCAGATTATAACAAAACAGCCTGCGCAAGGCAGGCTGTCTGTTTTCGAGCTTTAGGCGGATTAGTCAACCAAAGTAACTTTACCGTTCATCAAAGCACCGTGACCTGGGAAGGTACAAGCGAATTTGTATTCGCCGCCGGCCAATTTAGCAGGATCCAGAGTCAGGGAAGCTTCTTCGCCGCCACCGATCAGTTTGGTGTGGGCAACAACGCGTGCATCATCAGGTTTAACGTAGTCAGTGTCAGCAGCACCGGCACCATCTTTGAAAATACCGTCCATGTCTTCGGCTTTACCGATGACGATGTTGTGACCCATGCTGGTTTTAGGTTGGGTACCGGTGTGTTTCAAGGTGATGGTGAATTCTTTACAAGCTTTGCTTACTTGGATTTCTTTAGTGTTGAACTGCATAGCGTCGTTGGCTTCAACAGTAGTCGCGCAGTTGCCGGCAGCAGGAGCGGCGGCAGCGTCGGCTGGAGCAGCTTCAGAAGCAGGAGCTGCATCAGCAGGTGCAGTAGTTTCTGCAGGGGCAGCTTCGGAAGCGGCAGAAGCAGCAGGGGCTTCAGCAGGTTTTGCAGCTTCTTGAGAGCATGCAGCCAAGCCGATAACGGCAGCGGAAATCAGAGCCAGATAAGCTTTCATTGATGTATCTCCTAATGATGAGAGTTTTGTTAAGTTCTATTAATAGCACCACACGAATATATTAATAAAAGGCAAACGCCAAACTAAAATTTATCCGCATAGCGTGATGTGAAATTCAGGCGTTATTTTGCTACAAACTTCACACGAAATCAAAGTTTCAAGCCAAGTTTACATCAGTTTACCTAAAAGAAAACAGATACTTTTTAGGTCGTATTTCTTTAGTATTAGATGCTATCAGCCGAACGATATAAGTTTTAACATTTATTAACCGTAATCTCATCTGGCATAATTCTAACGACTGTGCTTGCGTACCAATTCTGCCAATGCCGCCGCCAATTCGGGATGTTTACCTTCCAATTTAGCTGCCGCCTCATCGAAACTGTCTAAAGCTGCCTCGCTCAATCGCAAACTATTGGTTTTCGGCTGAACCGGAGGCTTGGGGACTACCCTGACCACCACTTCCCTGACGCCTGCATGCAATGTTTGCAACTTGGGCAACATGGCAGGCAGGATCATTTTCAAACGCGAAGCAGCCATATTGTTGGCAGCAAGCAAGACCAATCTTCCGTCTTCTACGCAGGCCGTCTGAAAATGCGGATGCAGGTTGGCCGGCAAAACCGTTTTGATTTTTGCATCCAATTTCCGCCATTGTTGCGATTGTTGCAACAAGCCCGCCAATAAATGATCGCGCTTGCCTAATTGTGCTAAATCCATATGTTTCAGACGGCCTCTCAGTGAATTAACCAAACAATTACAATTGAAATACAGCAAAACCGCCTTTATTTCAAACAGCATTACCGCGTTATACAAGCGCTTGTGTTAAAATCCCAATTTCGCCCACTATTATATCAAGGCGCAGGAATTATTCATGCTGACAAACATTGCTAAGAAAATCTTCGGCAGCCGCAACGACCGCCTGCTGAAACAATATCGTAAATCCGTTGCTAAATCAATGCACTCGAAGAACAGATGAAAGCGTTGAGCGACGCAGATTTACAGGCCAAAACCGCCGAATTCAAACAACGCCTCGCTGACGGACAAACGCTAGATGATATTTTGGTTGAAGCCTTTGCCGTCTGCCGCGAGGCATCCCGCCGCGTATTGGGCATGCGCCACTTCGATGTACAGCTGATCGGCGGTATGGTCCTGCACAACGGCAAAATCGCCGAAATGCGTACCGGTGAAGGTAAAGACACTGGTGGCCACCCTTGCCGTTTACCTGAATGCATTGTCAGGAAAAGGCGTACACGTCGTTACCGTCAACGACTACCTCGCCTCCCGTGACGCAGGCATTATGGAGCCGTTGTACAATTTTTTAGGCTTGAGCGTCGGCGTGATCGTAGCCGATTTGCAACCTTTCGAACGCCAAACCGCTTACGGTGCTGACATTACTTACGGCACCAACAACGAATTCGGCTTCGACTACCTGCGCGACAATATGGTTACCGACCAATACGACAAAGTTCAGCGCGAATTGAACTTTGCCGTTGTCGACGAAGTGGACTCCATTCTGATCGACGAAGCGCGTACGCCGCTGATTATTTCCGGCCAGGCAGATGACAACATCCAGCTCTACCGCGTAATGGATGCCGTTCCGGCCCACCTTATCCGCCAAGAAACCGAAGAAGGCGAAGGCGATTACTGGGTAGATGAAAAAGCACACCAAGTTATCCTGAGCGAAGCCGGTCACGAACACGCCGAGCAAATCCTGACCCAAATGGGCTTATTACAGGAAAACGACTCGCTCTACTCTGCCGCTAATATTTCCCTAATGCACCACCTCATGGCGGCATTACGTGCGCACACTCTGTTCCACAAAGACCAACACTACGTCATTCAAGACGGTGAAATCGTGATTGTGGACGAATTCACAGGCCGTCTGATGGCCGGCCGCCGTTGGTCCGAAGGCTTGCACCAAGCCGTTGAAGCCAAAGAAGGCGTAGAAATCAAACGCGAAAACCAAACGCTTGCATCTATTACCTTCCAAAACTACTTCCGCCTGTACAGCAAACTGTCCGGCATGACCGGTACGGCCGATACCGAAGCCTTCGAGTTCCAAAGCATTTACAACCTCGAAACCGTCATCATCCCGACCAACCGTCCTGTACAACGCAAAGACTTCAACGACCAAATCTTCCGCTCAGCCGAAGAAAAATTTGAAGCCGTCGTCAAAGACATCGCTGAATGCCACAAAAACGGCCAACCGGTTTTGGTCGGTACAACCAGCATCGAAAACTCCGAACTGGTTTCTGACTTATTACATAAAGCAGGTCTGCCGCATAACGTTCTGAACGCCAAAGAACACGAGCGCGAGGCATTGATTGTCGCCTCAAGCCGGTAAAGTCGGCGCAATTACCGTTGCCACCAACATGGCCGGCCGCGGTACCGATATTGTCTTAGGCGGCAACCTCAAACATCAAATCGAAGCCATCCACGCCGATGAAACCCTGAGCGAACAGCAAAAACAAGCGCAAATTTCCGCCCTTGAAAGCGGTTGGCAAGCTGAACACGACCAAGTTGTGGCCGCAGGCGGTTTGCACATTATCGGTACGGAACGCCATGAAAGCCGCCGTATAGACAACCAGTTGCGTGGTCGTGCCGGCCGTCAGGGCGACCCCGGCTCCAGCCGTTTCTATCTGTCGTTTGAAGACCCATTGCTACGCCTCTTTGCACTCGACCGTGCCGCCGCCATCCTCAACCGCCTGGCACCTGAGCGCGGCGTTGCCATCGAACACGGCCTGCTGACCCGTCAAATCGAAGGCGCGCAACGTAAAGTCGAAGGCCGCAACTTCGATATGCGTAAACAGGTTTTGGAATACGATGACGTTGCCAATGACCAACGTAAAGTGATTTACCATCAACGTAACGAAATCCTGACCAGCAAAGACGTCAGCGATTTGACCCGCGAAATCCGCGCCGACGTTGTCAGCGACTTGGTTGACTACCACATCCCGCCTGACAGCATGGAAGAGCAATGGGACATTCCGGCACTTGAGCACCAACTTGCCGCCGATTTCCGCCTGCATGTCGATATTAAAGGCTGGCTGAAAGAAGACAGCACTTTGGACAACCAAGACATTAAAGAACGCCTCATCAAGCGCATCGAAGACGAGTATGCCGAAAAAGTTGAATTGGTCGGCAAACAGGCTATGTCAGACTTCGAACGCAATGTTATGCTGCAAGTTATCGACAACCAATGGCGCGAACACCTCGCCGCTATGGACTACTTGCGCCAAGGTATCCATCTGCGCAGCTATGCTCAGAAAAATCCGAAACAGGAATACAAACGCGAAGCTTTCGCCATGTTTGAAAACCTGTGGCGCGGTATCAAACAAAACATTGCCGCTTTGCTGACTGCCGTTCAAATCGAGCGCAACAGCGAATACGACCACACAGCCGCACAAAGCGTCAGCGATGTTCAAACCGTCCACTCCGATGCGCCTGATATGGAAGAATTGCTCGGTCAATCCCAAACAGATTTGGTTACCGAAGCGTTCGATCCTGACGGCACAGACTTCAGCCCTGAAGCGCTTGCACAAAACGGCCTGATTGTTCACCGCAACGATCCTTGCCCTTGCGGCAGCGGCCTGAAATACAAACAGTGCCACGGTAAATTGAACTAAGCAGTCATCTCAAAAGGCCGTCTGAACGGTGAAACGAGAATCTTTGATTTCGTTCTCACATCTGTTCAGACGGCCTGAGAATTATCCAAATAAGCAAAAAATTTCCAAACCCAATTTCAAAAGAGTATCCCTATGGCAGGCAACACCTTCGGACAAATCTTTACCGTTACCACTTTCGGCGAAAGCCACGGCGCAGGCTTGGGCTGCATCATTGACGGCTGCCCGCCCGGATTAGAATTGAGCGAAGCGGATATCCAGCTTGACCTTGACCGCCGCAAACCCGGCACCAGCCGCCACGTTACCCAACGCCGCGAAGCCGACCAAGTCGAAATCCTCTCCGGCGTATTCGAAGGCAAAACCACCGGTACACCCATCGCCCTCCTGATCCGCAATACCGACCAGCGCAGCAAAGACTATGGCAATATCGCCACCAGCTTCCGCCCCGGACATGCCGATTACACCTACTGGCACAAATACGGTACACGCGACTATCGCGGCGGCGGTAGAAGTTCCGCCCGCGAAACCGCTGCCCGCGTTGCAGCCGGAGCAGTTGCAAAAAAATGGCTGAAAAGAAAAAAATTCGGCACGGAAATTACCGCCTACGTTACCCAAGTCGGTGAAAAAGAAATCCAGTTTGAAGGCTACGAATATATTTCCCAAAATCCTTTTTTTGCAGCAAACCAAAGCCAAATTGAGGACTTGGAAAACTATATGGACAGCGTGCGCAAATCATTGGATTCTGTCGGCGCAAAACTTCATATCGAAGCAGCCAACGTCCCTGTCGGCTTGGGCGAACCGGTTTTTGACCGCCTCGATGCAGAAATTGCCTATGCCATGATGGGCATCAATGCCGTCAAAGGCGTTGAAATCGGTGCAGGTTTTGATAGCGTAACGCAACGCGGCAGCGAGCATGGCGACGAGCTCACGCCTCAAGGTTTTCTATCCAACCACTCAGGCGGCATCTTGGGCGGCATCAGCACTGGACAAGACATTCATGTGAATATTGCCATCAAACCGACCAGTTCCATCGCCACACCGCGCCGCAGTATTGACATAGAAGGCAACTCTGTCGAGCTTGCCACACACGGCCGCCACGACCCCTGCGTCGGATTACGCGCCGCTCCGATTGCAGAAGCCATGCTGGCCTTGGTATTGATTGACCACGCCTTACGCCATCGTGCGCAAAATGCCGATGTTCAGGTTAATACACCAGACATTGCCAAATTGGAAAAATAACCGTTTATTTCTGAATATTCTCAGAAAAATTTAGCCAAATCACAGTCTTTATACTACAATAGCACCTTATTGCCGTATGACGAAAATACGGATTTATATTAGAGGAATACAACCGCAATGGCACAAGAAACCGCTTTGGGCGCTGCGCTGAAATCTGCCGTCCAAACTATGAGCAAGAAAAAACAGACAGACATGATTGCCGACCACATTTACGGCAAATATGATGTATTCAAACGATTCAAACCGTTGGCCGTCGGCATCGACCAAGACTTGGTTGCCGCCCTACCCCAATACGACCCTGCACTGATTGCACGCGTACTGGCCAACCACTGCCGCCGTCCACGCTATCTGAAAGCCCTGGCTCGCGGCGGCAAACGTTTTGACTTGAACAACCGTTTCAAAGGCGAAGTCAGCGCAGAAGAACAAACCATCGCCCAACAGCACCCAGCCGTTCAACAGGCATTGGCTGCACAAGCCGAACGCTCAAGCCGCTAAGGCTACCGCTGAAGCAGAAACGGCTCCTGCACAAGCTGAGACCAACGAAAGCTGCTGAATAATGTTCAGACGGCCTGATAAGGCTTACACTAAATAGAAAAGACCCCAATTCAATACGACATCTTTAAACGTCGATGAATTGGGGCTTTTTATTCCTTAACCTTATAGTGGGCTGATTAAAAATAGCTTTATTTGCCCTCACTACGCCAAGTTTTGAAACCAAAAATCTTTTTCTAAAATATTCCCAATAAGGTATTTCTCTATTACCTTGATTATTCTTGTATCAGTTCAAACATTGAACAGCATGATTTATGCATCGCTAAAACAAACTAAATCTACCCCTTACAAAAATAAGTAAAGGCCGTCTGAAATCTATCTTTCAGACGGCCTTTTAAATCAAAATAATCAATTAAAACACGGCTTGTAAAACCAAATAGCTGACAACAGACAAAACGGCAGCGGCAGGCAAGGTAATAACCCAAGCAAGGCCGATCGGTTTCATCAACTTCCAGTTGGCATTGCGGTTAACCAAGCCGATACCCAAAACTGCACCCACCAAGATATGGGTACTGGAAACAGGCAAGCCCATAAATGATGCGGCCATCACGACGGCGGCGGCAGAAAGCTCTGCTGAGAAGCCTGACGCGGGGTGCATTTCTGCTAAGCTGGTGCCTACGGTTTTAATCACTTCTTTGCCGACAAACCATAAGCCGACAATCAAAGCGATACCGAAAGTCAACATGGCAATCGGCGGCACGGCGTTTTGAGCAGTAATGCTGTTGGTACGCAACACATCCATAATCGCGGCAAACGGACCAATCGCATTGGCAATATCGTTCGCACCATGGCTGAATGCAAAACCGCAAGCGGTAAATACCTGCATCCATGAGAACATTTGGAAAGTCGATTTATCCAAATCTTTGCGTTTTCAAACTTTTGGCAAATACAAACGTACCCATCCAAATAGCCGCGCCGATCATGAAAATGGTCAGGAAGCTGTTGACGTTGCTCATACCCAAATGCAGATTTTTCAGACCTTTGAAAATCAACATGGCTGCAATCATCATACCGCCGACAGAAGCAATAAACGGCACCCAAGAATGCAGGGCTTTGTAAGAATCTACTTCTCCCTTACGGCTGTCAAAGCGGTGCAGACCGCGATAATACTCAGACTGCAATTCTTCAGGATCAAAGTCCGGCTCATCATAAATTTGGGCATCGTGCGCCATTTTGGTGGCGTATTCGACTTTTTCAGATTCACTCAAGGCTTCAAAAAACAGGCGGTGCTCTTCTTTATAGGCTTTCTTCTCCAACTTGATGCCTTTGAGCGTATTATCGGCCCAAGAGTTGTAGTCCAAAACGTTTTTCTTAATTCGTGAAAACAATAGATAGGAAACGATGCCACCCAATACGGGAGACAAAATCCAAGACAAGGCAATTTCGCCCAACTTGTCCCATTGAATCAGCGCAACGGAATCCACACCGTTCAATGCCGCCATACACAAGGCACTACCGACGATACCGCCGATAATGGCATGTGTCGTGGAAACCGGCAGGCCTTTGCGTGATGCGAAAGCAGCCACAATGCCGCAGCCAAAAGCGCAGACATCATAATAAAGACAAACTGCATCGGATCCAGATGCATGCCATTCAAATCGACAATGCCCTTACGGATGGTATCTGTTACCTCGCCGCCGGCAATCACTGCGCCGCTGACTTCAAATACTGCCGCAATCAGCAAAGCTTGCGGAATAGTCAATGTGCCGGAGCCGACACTTGTACCGAAAGAGTTGGCAATATCGTTACCACCCACATTAAACGCCATGAAGACGCCGAAAAAGGTAGCAAGGATAAACAGGCCGGAGTGGTTGTAGTGGGTATAACCCAGGCCCCAATAAATAAAATAGCCGACCATGCTCACAAGCATAGCGGCAAAAACCGTATTAATCAGCTTCAAGTTCGCACTCGACTGAGTTTGAGCCATGGAAAGTTTCCTTTTGGAAAACATGTTGAGTCGCGTTATTTTAACCTTTTTGTAATCTTTCTTGCACCAACTATTTACATTAAATGCCGAAATTCCCGTAAAAACGTCAAAAGGCGTTAAAATGTCGTTTTACCTTCTCTTTCTGTAACCGAAATGCAACCCCAATACTATATCGGCATCATGTCCGGAACCAGCATGGACGGTGCCGATGCCGTACTGATTCAAATGCAGGGCAAGCAATGGCAACGAGCCGTTGCCCACAGCTTTCTACCCTATTCAGACGGCCTGCGCCAAGAATTGTTGGCACTGCAAGACATAGGCGAAAATGAATTGCACAGAAGCAATATCCTGGCACAAACACTCAGCCGCCTATACGCCCAAACCATCCAGCAACTATTGGCAGAACAAAACCTGTCGGCCAAAGACATTGCCGCGATCGGCTGCCACGGACAAACCATCCGCCATGCGCCTGAACACGGTTACAGCATTCAACTGGTCAACCTCTCCCTGTTAGCTGAACTGACCGGCATTTTCACTGTCGGCGACTTTCGCAGCCGCGACCTTGCCTGCAACGGCCAAGGTGCGCCCCTCGTCCCCGCTTTTCACGAAGCGCTGTTTCAAGATGCGAATGAAACCCGCGCCGTACTCAACATTGGCGGCATTTCCAATATCAGCATCCTCCCACCCGACAGTCCTTCTTTCGGCTTCGATACCGGCCCCGGCAATATGCTGATGGATGCATGGATGCAACATATTTGGCAGCAGCCTTACGACAAAAACGGGGAAAAAGCCGCACAAGGCAAAATCCTCCCTGACCTGCTCGCTTCCCTGCTTGACCATCCTTACTTCAGCCGCCCTTATCCGAAAAGTACAGGCCGAGAGTTGTTTTCCCTAAGCTGGCTTCAAGGCCGTCTGAAAGGTAATGAAAAGCCGGAAGATGTGATACGCACATTGGTCTTTTATACTGCACAAACCATTTTTGATGCGACCAAACAAGCTGCTCCGGCGATTCATCATCTTTATATCTGCGGCGGTGGCATTCGCAATCCGGTTTTGATGCAAGACTTGGAAACCCTGTTTTCTCCCGACACCAAATTGCACAGCACAGCTAAGCTCCATCTTGATCCGCAATGGGTCGAAGCCTCCGCTTTTGCCTGGCTTGCCGCCTGTTGGTGCAATCAAGTTCCGAGCAATCCCCACCATGCAACCGGCGCACATTCACACCGAATTTTAGGCTCAGGACATTACGGCAACTAAAGTTGAATCAATAAAAAGGCCGTCTGAACATTTTCAGACGGCCTCTACTAATTAGCCTTTCACTTATTCTTCTTCCGGCAAACGGTTGATTTTCACACGGGCAATCCGTTGTCCGTCCTTTTCTCAACCACTTCAAAACGCCAGCCATGATAATCGATGAAGTCGCCCACATCAGGAATACTTTGCAATTCTTCCATAATCAAGCCGGCAACGGTATGAAAGTCAGCGTCTTCCTCTTGGGCAGGCAGATTTAATTGAGAAGCCAATTCCACATACTCCAATGCACCATCCACAGACAGCGTTTCATCCTGACTGGCTGGAGCAGCTTCTTCTTCCTCACGCTCGAATTCCTCTGGGAACTCACCGGCAATGGTTTCCAACAAATCTTTCATGGTCACCATACCCAACACCGCGCCAAATTCATCCACCACCAAGGCATAATCCGCGCTGCTTTGACGGAACAATTCAATCGCATTTAACGCCGTCGTACTGTCCGGCAAAATCAATGGCTGGCGCAAGGCCGTCTGAATATTGATTTCTCCCGATTCAAGCAGCTGGTTCAGCAAATCTTTTTTACTGATATAGCCCAAAGGCTCATCTACACCTGCCTTACCGACAACCAACAACCGGCTATACGGCGTATTTTTCAACTGCGCATTTTGTTCTTCCCGACTTTGGGAAATATCCAATTTCTCGATTTCCCGACGCGGAATCATCACGCCCATAATCGGACGCTCCGCCAAAGTCAGCACGCTGCGAATCATGGATTTTTCGTTTTCTTCAAAATGCTCGTCATCGCCGCCATTATCGCCTGCTTTTGCCAAAATGCTTTCGCGGATACCCATCATGCCCAACACATTTTCAGCGGTGCGCTTACGCCAAGAAGTGCTGATGTAGTCATTTTTGCGGGCATTTTTTTGCGAAACCTGATTAAACAATTCGATCAAAATCGAGAAGCCGATCGCCGCATACAAATAGCCTTTCGGAATATGGAAATGGAAGGCTTCCGCAATCAGACTGAAACCAATCATCAACAAGAAACCCAAACACAACATCACAACGGTTGGATGCTTGTCCACAAAGGCAGTCAACGGTTAGCTGGCGGAAATCATCACCGTCATCGCCACAACAACCGCACCCATTGCCACCACAATATGATCCACCATCGCCACTGCCGTAATAACAGAATCGATAGAGAAAACCGCATCCAAAATCAAGATTTGCGCCACAACGCCCCAAAAAAAGCAGAATGCTTCTTCTGCCCTTCAGCAACAGCAAATTGATTGTGGCCTTCAAGGCGTTCGTGCAGCTCGGTAGTCGCTTTATAAAGCAGGAAAAATACCGCCGGCAAACATAATCATGTCTTTGCCGGAAATCTCCAGACCGCCCAGCTCAAACAAAGGGCGTGTCAGTGTCATGATGTGCGCCATGAAGCCCAGCATGAAAATCCGAATAACGACAGCCAAACCCAAGCCCGTTATCCGCGCCCTATCCCGTTGCGACGGTTTGACCTTGTTTGCCAAAAATCGCTACGAAAAACAAGGTTATCAATACCTAAAACAACTTCCAAAACCAGAAGCGTGGCAAAGCCTATCCAAGTATGCGGCTCTGCCAACCAACTGAAATCCATAATGATTGTGTTCCTTTAAAATACAAAAAGGCAGCCGTTCCGCTTAAAACGGACAGACTGCCAAAGTTCGGGCATAAATAAAGGGAAAGAAGCGGTATAACAACTACTCTGCTCTGCGTCTTTCATGAAAAATTTATGCCTCGGTCAAAAATAATGGCAAACAGTTTATCAGTTTGACGAAAGAAAGGCAAAGTCTGACAGCATATTTTCTTTTAAAAACAGCCTATACCATCACTTACCAGCTTTCAGACGGACTTTTCTTACTTGATAAAACCATCAATCGGCGCATAACCCAAAAAATCTGCCTGTTCATTCAAGATTACCACCCATTCCTTGTTTCGCGCACTGGTAAACGGCAAGAAATACAACTCTTTCCCATCATTTCTCAGCGAAGCCTGTTTAAAAATTGACTCCTCACTTATACCACGGGCTTTTGCCAAGACAGACAACGGTTTCATTGCCTTACGAATTTTCTCACGTTCCTGCTGAGAATCTGGCAACCACCAAAAAGGCCTCATACTCGGTTCAACACCTTTCAAAGACAAATCGATACCTTTGCAAAACTCCCCAAACTCCCCTAAATTCCCACCAAAACATTTAGGGGATTTTTCCATGAGCACCTTCTTCCAGCAAACAGCCCAAGCCATGATTGCCAAACACATCGACCGCTTCCCACTATTGAAGTTGGATCAGGTGATTGATTGGCAACTGATCGAATAAAACCTAAATCGTCAAAGAACCCGTTACCTTCGAGACCACTGCGGCCGTCCCGCCTATCCCCTGTTGTCCATGTTCAAAGCCGTCCTGCTCGGACAATGGCACAGCCTCTCCGATCCCGAACTCGAACACAGCCTCATCACCCGCATCGATTTCAACCTGTTTTTGCCGTTTTGACGAACTGAGATCCTTGCCGATTAAGTAAAAAAATCAGCAATCTTCTTCTTAAGAATTCAATATACGAAACAAATAACTACATATAAAAAAATACTAAAATTTTATTAGATTTAGCTCTCAAAGAACAACAGAACCAGAAAAGAGGCATATATTATTAACAACATCGACAATGAAATGATTCTTAACCCTTAAAATATAAAAAGCTGTCTGATATTCCTCAGACAGCCCAATAACAAAACTTACATTCAAGTATATAGAACACTTAGAAGGAGTTAATTCTTTATTTAAAATAAATGAATTTTACTAAAACATCTTAAAATACAAATATCTTAACAAACTATAATTTCAATATTATATCCATTAGAAATACTTCAAATATAATATATGGTTACATAGCACAAAAATATTTATTAAGAATAGTACTTTGCATAAGACTACTTTTAACATTTTAGATTTTTAGAAGGACTCATCAAAAACTCCTAATTCACAATCTATGAATACTTTCTATATCTTATTTCTTTTTATTTTTCCCCTCCTCTTCCAATTTTTTTGTTAGATTCTTTTTGAAGAATTAACACCAGCCTGAACAGCTTGACTCGTAGCCATACCTGCAAATAGTTTATTAAACATAATTACTGTTCCCTCTGGAGTTGCCTTGCTTCCTAAAAAATTCATGGGGTTTACATGAGGAACTCCTGCTTTTTCGAACATACTGTGTCCTGCTGCACCTGTAAGACCTCCTACAGCTGCGGCAGCTACTACATTCCTTGGATCAACCTCAGTCACACAATTTGAACGACCTTGGGAGATACAAGCAGCTATTTGAGAACCTGCATTAAAAGTACCACTTACCGCTGCACCTGTCGCGGTTGACTTCAACATAGTTGGAGGATTTTGAACTCTTGGAACATTATTGATAACCGCAGGAGCAATCATGATTACACCATTAACAATTTCAACTACCCCATTTCGGTAATAGCCCTTAGCAATCTTCTCTACCCCTTGTTCAACCTTATAGGCTCCTGCTAGAGCTGAACCACCTCTAACGACAAAACCAGCTGGCCCTCCTAATAAATAAAGCGCAGGTTGAGCAGCAACCGCTGCTTTATAATCAAAAGAATCATAACGACTTAATGCTCGATGTGCATTGTTCAAAGCTTCCTTTGTAGGAATATCCATCCGCCCACGACCACGTAATATAGCATTCGCTCTAGATGCATTACCACCTGAAGCATCATTGATATACATTGCAAGCTCATATTTTTCATTCGCAGTCAAACTGTTAGGATTTTTTTGATATTTAACCAATAAAATATCCGAACGGCGGTCTTTTTCTATGTAATAGACAAGTTGACGAGCTTCTGCCTCTGTAAGGCTTCCCCAGCTTTCCTCCGCCTTCTTAATCAACTTATTACGTCTAACATACTCATTTGGACTCAATAAGTTATTCTCAATTGCAGTAACTGCCGTATTAGCTGCTGCATTTACATCACCCTGAAACAGAGCAGCTACACTACCAGCTATCACCTTGGTATAGTTAGTAATTTTCAGCCTAACCTTTCGCGTTCATTTGGCTCGAAACTATTGATATCACGTCCACCCAATAGCGCTTCACCAACCACTTCTCCAACAGCTGCACCGATTGCACCATCACGACACTTGCCTTGTCGTGCCGCAGCAGCAGCTGCACAGCCTGCTACAGCATGGGCAATTTTATGAGCAATGTAGTGTTCACTTAAATTGACTTTAATTTTGCTTGCAACCTCTCCATGTATAGTTGTTGCCAGAGTTCCTAACGCAGCATTACCCAAATTATCTTTCAAACTACCACCGTTGATAGCAGTATTTACACCTGCAGAGGCAGCTGAATTAATCAGATTAGAAGTAAACTTACCAACCAAGGGGCTGTTGAAAGAATCCTGTATATTCAATCCGCCTATGCCTTGCAACACACCTGCAGTAACGGCAGCAGTCGCAACCTGTTTAACAACGCTGCTCTTACCCAAATCTTTCAAAGTATGGGAAATATTTCCTTTATTGTTAATCAAAGAAACTGCTGTCTGACTAGCTAATGCAGCCACTGCAGCCTTGCCAGCTGCCATTCCCATTGCAGAGAGTGAACCTACTCCACCCGTAGCTGCTACTCCACTGGTAGCTACTGCTCCACCCGTAGCTGCTGCTCCACCCGTAGCTGCTCCACCTGCTGCTACTCCACCTGCTGCTACTCCAGACATAGCACCATAGGACAGTATGGTTACAACAATAACAACTACAGCCGCGGCAGCAGGCGTCAAACCTTCCGCTTTATAATCCCATTTATCATATGCAAGATTAACCTGTTTCCAGTCAACATTCTTGGCCGTCTGCAGCTCTTTCAAATAAGCATATCCTGGTTGTTTTGCCAGCTTCTCAATCTCAGTTTCAGATTGCCTTTAGGAATATCTGCAATGAAACCACCGGGCGCAGTCAATACCGGAGCAGTCGGGCCTTCAAAGCTCGGCAGTTTCAGGGTTTCAACCGTACTGCCTCGTCCCGCCTGTTTCTGCCATACCGTTGAGTTAGACTCCAGCTTCTCTTCCGATTGAATGCGCTCAACAATACCTTTAAGAATAATTTTGGCATCGGCACGGGCTTTTTTTCCCCTACGCCTACCTGAATATCTGCACCTGCCAAGGATGTTTTAAATTCCGTACCTTCCAAAACAGTATCCCAACCAGAACGGGTTTTAGCCGTTTCAGCAACAACACGTACGGGAAGCTTGGTCTCATTCAATTCAGTTTTACTGTACTTGCTTTTGTCTACTTTAATGCCTACAAAGCGACGTGTTTTTTGCACATCATGCTCACGCTGATGGATACCTTCAGTAGCCAACAGTTGCAAATCTTCACCTGCAATCAGGCTAACTTTGCCTGCAGGAGCATTAAAACGGGTAGTATTAGCTTCAATACCGCCACCTGCCTGTACGGTAATGCCTTTTGCCGCAGTCAATTCTACCGGAGCCGGAATAATCAAACGGTTTTTAGTGCTATCATATGTGGTTTTTCCAAAAGGGCCACCTCTTTTCTCCTTGGTTTTTAGGAAGGTATAAGCATCATTTTGTCCCGCCTCCAGTACAATGTTACTATGGGCTTTAATATCTATACTGCCTGCCGGAGCTTTGATTTCAGATGCGCTAATCACGATGCGTGCATCGTCATGTGCTGTCGCAGCATGAATGCTGACGCCTGTATTACCCGTCAAACGTGATGGTTTGTTTAGTGCAGATTTATCGTAGTGGCTCTTATATTCAGGCTTACCGATTTCATACATATCGGTCATACCATCGATCACAATGGCTGCACCATCGGAATTTGCGGCTTTAGGTAACGCTCCTGCAGCATAAATATTCAGCTTTTGAGCCGCAGTAATATCTGAACCATTAATTTCTATGCCATTGGCTGAAATCAGATCGATATTTTGTGCTGAAAGTCGAGCCTGTTGGTATTCGCTACCTTTAGGTTTCTTGCCCTTAACCTCTTTATTAATAGAGTTAGTGTAAAAAATCAAGCGAATCAGATCTGCCTCTAGAGACTTAATAAGAGGAGTAGTCGGTTCTAGTTGTGCGCCGTTTACTATTTTAAAAATAGGTCCTTTTCTTAGTTTTCTTAATTCGGCAAGTTGTTCTGGCGTGAATCTTTTGGCAAGTTCTTCCTGTTTTAATTTGGCAATTCTCTCCTGCAGCTCTTTTGACTTTTCATTAAGCTCAGATACTTTTTGAACAGGGATATAATTGTTTAATGTATTGTTAACTGCCTCAATATTCAATTTACCTTTGGTAGTCACTACCGACAGTTTCTTACCAGCAGTAATTTTTGCAGCCTTAATGTCAGCTTCCCCCCGCAAGTAAGCGTACATCACCTTTAGCCTCTAACGTAGAAACACGCGCACTAGGAGCTCCGGCATTACCACCCTGAGCAGTCAGAACCAGTTTATCACCACCCTGAATATTCAAATCCGTATGTGCACTGATGCGATTAGAAGGCTCTATAGTCAATGTTCCACTCTTCGCAGAAATATCTAAGCGACCAGCCAATGATTTCAGCTCGGCATTAGCTTCCAAAGTTTTGGTAGGAACTGTACTCCAATCAATCTTGCCACGCTTAATAAGTGCACCACCAGATTGGATATTAATGGCACCTGCACGTAAAGTAGTGTTATCGGCAACTTGGGTATAACGTGAACTGAGTACCAATGCACCATTGGCAACCAATTTATTGGAGGAAGGACGCTTGTCATTCTGTACAATATGACCGGCAGTTTTACCTTGAGCAGTAACAACCATGTGCTGATGTGCGTAGGCATCTACCTGATTTAATACCACACGCTCATTTTGAGCATTAATCTGTATATTGTGGGCAGCTTCCAACTTGGCATTTTCTATACTTAAAGCACGATCAGAATGAATATTCAACGCACCATTTTGCGCATGCAGTTTCAGATCCTTTAAGTTTGCATTGCCACCATTATTTTGAACATTAATGTTTTTACCACTAATAGAATTAGACTGCTTGCCATCCCCAACTTCCATGCCGTTACCCGCAAAGAAGTCTCACATCACCTGCTGATGATGTGATATTGGCGTTACTTGCTTTCAGATGGCCTTTATTAATAGAACCTACATTTACATCTGATTTAGCCACAAGGGTATTGGTGCCATTAAGATCAACGTTACCATCAGCTAAGACGGAAATTCTGCCTTCTTTGGTAGTAGCATTCAGACCCTCTGCGACGATGCTACCCGCCTGTGTATTAGCATCAATGTTTTGAGCAGCATTCAGCTTAGAATTACGGATATTTATTCCTTCATTTAATGCTCTCAACTGCACACTACCTGAAGTAGTATTTAAATTAGCATCGGAAACTTGAAGTTTACCTGCTTCAACATTAATGTTATCTGTAGCGGTAACTGTTTTACCACTGCCGCTTACATTGACGGTACCACTACCTCTCAAATTGACATTACGAGCAGATAAATCTTGATCGACATTCAGATTCAGACTCTTGTCTGCTTGAGTATAAAGATTTCCAGAAGTATTCAGCTGCGATGTTTTTGCACTGATGTTATCATCAGCCATCAATACTAAATTTTTTCCAGCTTTAATACTACCGCCATTCATTTGAATATTAGATTCAATGGTAGGCTGCTCCAGCGACACCGGTTTGCCTGCTTCAATATGTGCAGTGTCTTTTGCCTCAATAATTGCTGAACTACCGATACTACCATTAGTCAATACAGTAACATTTTCGGCAGACATTCGTGCATTGTTACCTAATTCCACATTGCCTACACTGCTGCTTTGGATATAATCTCCCGCCTGAATGCTTGCATCTTTAAGTACAGTACGTCCGTCGGCAGACATGCTGACAAACCTTTGTTATTAACAACCTTAGCCTGGCCTTCAACCACTAAATTTCTTTCTGCATTCAATACGGTAGCAGCAGGAATGCTGCCAGTATTCTGTACTGTAGCACCATTACGCAGACCAATATCCTCAGCAGTATCAATTACTAGCAAACCTTTGCTTTCAATCTTACCGCCATTGGAAATAAAAGCACCGGCTGCCCCTTTTTCAGTAGTGACAATACTTAAGTACGTTGATGATGCTTCTGTACTATCATTAGTAGTAGCAATACGCCCACTGTTTTCTATCCTGCCTGAAGAAGTAACAACAAGTTGTTTAGCTGCCTCCAATGTACCAGCATTTTTAACACCAACACCTTTTTCATTAGCGACCAATGCAATACTTTCAGCGTACATACCACCTAATGCAGCCGTATCAATAGCAGTAATTGGTTTAGCTCCCTCTGCAAGGCCTTCACTGATGCTACCATTGCCATAGTCTACTTTTTGTGCTCCTGTAGAAACTGTTAGATTCTTACTCTGCAATTTCCCCTGCAGAAATGCCGCACGTGCTAAAATTTCAGTATAGTCAGCCCCTCCTTTATCATTCCAGCCTGCAGAACCAACAGTAAATGTACCATTGCGAACATCAAAGCCGGTCAGCGAACCATCTTTACCAATTTGAGGAGTACCTGTAGTTAAAATACCGCGACCTACGTTCTTAAAACCACCCCCGTTAACTACAATCCCATTAGGATTAGCAACAATAACATCGGCTTTTTGGCCACTTACAGTAACAATGCCATTAAGTTTGCTGGCAGCGCCACGTACTTCATTTAAAATTAACCCTGCACTGCCTTTTGCTAAAAATGGATTATGATTGCGATCATTATTCAACAAAACGCCCCTAGCATCCACATCGAACTGTGTATAGCGGTTATGACTCAAACCTTTACCATTTGGCGTTTGAATATTAACTAACGGCGCACCCGTATTTGCTTTAAGAATAACTGCTTGTTGGTTTTTGGAGCCGACTTATCAGTAATAATTTGTGCATTGGCAGGAACAACCATACTAAGTGACACTAATGAACAAACTAAAGTCTTAAGAGTAGTCTTGAGAGTAGACCCAAGAGAAACATGAGAATTATCTGAAACAGTATGACTAGAGGAGGAACCTGCCTGCCGCCCCTTGCCTTGACTGTTAGTATTTTCAGCAACAGCAACCATAGTACCGTGCTTTTTATTGAAGATAATACGGTGTAAACCTTTATTCATCTTAAAATTCCTTTTGAATTTAATGGTAAATTTAGTTATAATATAAGTGTCGCATTTTAAAATGCAGAATTATCTAGAAATTTTAAACATTGCTAGATAATATGATATGGTTTCAGTGCAATCATGCCTTAAAAAAACTATAGTTCGCACTGAAACCGTAAGTAGTTTTGGCCGTCTTAAAACCTTCAGGTTTATGTAGCGGCTTACCCATAAATAAGTTGTAATACAGATTTCCACCTATTTTTTGACTGCCTTTAAATCCTATTGTCGCTCCAGTCAAACCTTTTCTTGTCATATATTGGGTACTTTCTCCAGAAACATGTCCCGTATCCACACCAAAAATAAAATTGGTGACGTGGATGAAAAATACCAAGCTAAAGTATGCTGCCAATAAAAAACCACGCTCCCCAGACAAACTCTGTTCTCCATCAAATCCGCGAACAGTATAGCGGTTACCAATAGTAAGCTTATCTTGTGAAACTAATGGCGTTTTATTCCATTGTGTAAACAATGAAGTTTCATATGAAAATTGTTGCTTACCCAATTTAAAAGGGACTGAGGCATCTATTTCAGCCGTAATGACTTTCATACGTGAAGCATCAGTACTATCGTCTTCTTCCGATACCGGGATACTTTGCCGCATACCAGCAACTACGAAATAAACGATACAGAATCATCCAATTAATATAATTACAACCTTATTAAAAAAGCTAAAAAAATATTTACATAGCGTATTTTAACAAGATTTGCTCAATAATATCTACAAATATTTGACATAAATTTAAAAAAATATGCAATACAAAAACATTGTTTATACTATAGTGTACCTTCTAAATTAACTTCTCAAGTAATTATATTTTTTTAATTATTATGAATAGGTGCACCAACTCAACAAAAGGTAGCTGATTTATTAATTATAAATAAAAACTTTTTTTCTATCATCCACTACTTACTAAAAACCTCAGCTACTGCATAATCAAAAAGTTAAATACATTATGCTATTCAATCTAAACCTATACCTCACTGCGATTAGTGTTTATTTTTTTATACAACACTAGACCTGCTCACCTATATTCTCAACTTTCTATCACCTCTAGATTATTTTATTTTAATAAAATTCATAATGCTAATCCATTTATCACCCCTCTCTCACAGTGATAGTTCCCTAAAAGTTACTATCCATATTCAATATTATTCAATCGCCATATTAACAGCTAACTTTCTAAACCTGAGAGACTACCTCAGCCATCTCACCCTGTCACCCATGTTTAGACCCATTCTAATCAGCCAATAGCATAACCCAATAAATCTGCCTGCTCATTCAATATCACAACCCATTCTTTACTTCGTGCACTAGTAAATGGCAAGAAATACAGCTCGAGACCTTTGCAAAATTCCCCTAAATTCCCATCAAGACATTTAGTTTTTTCTTGCGTACCTTCTTCCAGCAAACCGCCCGAGCCATATTTGCCAAACACATCAACCGCTTCCCACTATTGAAGTGATTGGCAACCGATCGAGCAATACCTGAATCGTCAAAGATCTCAATATGTTAAAAATACTGATAAATAGATAAAATAAAAAAACCACCATGTAATATGGTGGTTTTTAAAATTTGGCTCCCCGACCTGGGCTCGAACCAGGGACCTGCGGATTAACAGTCCGTCGCTCTACCGACTGAGCTATCGGGGAATTAAAGATGGGATTATATAGAAAAATATCAGAAACCTGTCAAGCAACAATCTATAAAAAAACAAAAATATTTTTATATCTTTTTAATTTATAAAAGCTTTTTATAAGATTTCAGCAATTTGTTTGGCCGCACGTTTCGCATCCAACAAAATCAAGCCCAATTTACCGCTTTCTTTTGCCATCAATGCCAACACTGCATTTTCACCTGCTTGACTCAACAGAATATAGCCATTTTTACCTTTAACCATTACCTGATCCAACTCACCGCAAGCCAACTCATGTACGGAACGATTGCCCAATGCCAAAAGCGTTGCCGACATCGCACCTACACGGTCTGCATTCAGGTGGGAAGGCAGCATGGTTGCGATCGGCAGGCCATCTGTAGAAATAACTGCAGAAGCAGTGATATCAGCAGAGGTATTGTTCAAATCGCTTAATACAGAGATTAATAGTTGTTGCATAGTCGCTCCATTCTAAAATAAATATCGGTCAGGCAAAAATCAACGGCTGCCGTATCGGTGGTACAGCACTTTAACCAAAGTAACAAAAGCCTCTTTATTTAAATCAGGCATTCCGCCAATTACCAAAATCAGCTTGGTCATGCCAATATACAGAGGGAAAAAGGTCAATTCACTTTGGCCTGAAGGATCACAAATACCCCATGCGCTATTATTGATATGCAGGTTATTGCGAATCAAAAGACGGTGATTGTCTTCCATTTTGGCCACTTCGCTCGCCAAAAGGCCTAACTCTTCCGCAGCCTCATGATGGAAATTGGCATTGGCAAAATACAAACCGTTTTCATCAGCCAATAAAGCTTTGCCAGAATTAGACAACTGTTCCAACAATGTAGGCAATTGCTCGTCAGTCAAATGGATATCGTCTGTGCTGATTTCTTCATCACCATACAAAAATTCCAAGCGTTGGAGGCGATACAGCAGGTTCAAAGCGGTATTGATGTCGCTGGTATCCGCCCACGCCAAGATTTTTTCGCTGCTGATGGTTTCAGACGGCTCTGCACGCAACAGGCCATACAATAAAGTTCTGCTGGCACTGGGCGTATCATTTGAAACAGCATAATACGCACCCGCCGGTGTAATCTTAGGATATAAATTTGCTTGTAAAGAGAGTGTCGCTTCCATCTTATACCTCTAATCCGGGGTCAATTGAGAACAACATGGCAGTAACCAATTGTTTTACATCGTCTTCTCGACGCGCATCAATCTCAAAAAAACCGGTACATTAAAATTATTCTGTGCTAAATACTTTTTGATAAACATCCACGCTTGGTAAGGATCGGATATCCATCTTCGTTACCCCTACAACCAGAGGCGCTTTTTTTCAGCAACTCCCGGAATGCATCCAAGAAGAATTGCAGGTCTTTCAATGGATTGCTTCTTGTATTATCCAAAAGAAGCACCAAGCCCATACTGCCTTGGCTCAGAATTTCCCACATGAAATTAAAACGCTCCTGACCAGGCGTACCATACAGGTGAACCTTGGTTTCCTCATCCAAATGAATGACACCGTAGTCCATCGCCACAGTCGTGTACCCCTTGCGGACAAGTGTCATATCGGATGCGGATGCATCTGTTTGAACCGGTGGTTCATCAGATAAAGCTGAAATTGCAGTGGTTTTACCTACGCCAACAGGACCGGTAAAGATAATTTTATTTTCTTTCATGACGTGTCCTTTACGATTTACCCAGCAACTTACGCATCAGGCGTTGCAACAGGCCGCGAGGTTGTTCTTTCGACGGACCGGCAACTTTTTGAGCCTCTTTGCTCATTGCTGTTTCAGGTACGTCTTTGCTATTCACATCAATCTGTTCGTTCAACGAAGGTGTATTGTTCGCATCAGTTGCAAACTCTGTATCTGTCGCCAAAAAGCCAGTCATATATGTTGCCGATAAATAGTTCAAAATATCAGGCATTTCTAAAGGCATGACTTTATAGAGGATGTTCAGATTAACAGACGTTTTGGTCAGAAATGCCGACAAACGCATAGATTCTGGAACATGCGCCAAACGGGTTAAGTTTGGCCAACGCTTGAGTGTAAAGACAGTTTGCGGTGTCATCGGATAAATCAGACGGCCTGATGCAGTCCAAATAGCCATTTGCCACAAGCATGACATAATGGTGACTTTGGCTTTTTCTTTCCATTGAGGATTATCAGGAACAGCCTTACACACGACAGCCAAGTTATCGTTCTTACACAATTTCTCCAACTCGTTGGCACCGACTGTCAACAGTACTCTCTGGATACTAGGAAACACGATTAATATCGGCTTGCCTTCATGCAAGACGGCAATATCTTGGTGTCCTTGACTGGCAAATTTCAGCGCGCCCAACAAGCCTTTATTTGGATTAAATCGGCGAATGGTTGCTTTTCTTGTACCATCGGAATTGGATTGTCTTTTATTCTCTTCAACCGCTTGTTGTTCAGACGGCTCAAAAACATTGCCGCCTTGAGCCAGGCTGCGCAAAACAGGAAACAAGGTATCGAATTTGACCGGCTTAGCCAAATAAGGAGTCGTTACTGTCGGCAACTCGGAAGAAAACATAGCCACAGGTACTTCCGGATAAGTTTTCTTCGACTCTTTCCAAGCTTCTACACCTGCCGGAGTATCGGTATCAACCAATACCAAGTCCGGTTTTTCATCAGAATCAGGGGAAACGATGACGTAATTCGTCGTATTGTGCATTTTAAATGCCATACGGAATACCGCCTGCTGTTGCTCACCCATCTCCTGTAACATAACCCGTATGGTTTTAATTTTTGGTAAATGATTATTCATCACTCGTACTTTCTACGATTATCTTATTTTTTTGAATATTGGTTCATTCGTTGCAAGAGACGGCTCATTGCCAAGACAACCTCTTCAGGCAGGCTGACAACACGCTCACGCAACAAGCGCAGAAATTGTTCCAAACGTCCCCAATCTTCAACTCGTTCGTACAAATCAAACAAGATAATGTACAACTGCGATTCTTGAGGATACTGCAAAACAGCCTGTTCCAAAGTACCGATGGCCAAATCCAACTGACCGTAGGCCAACAAAGATTCCACTTCTTTCAGAGCTTCATCAGCTGGTGAAGAGCTGGCGCTGATAATCGAAGAGTCTTTTTGAACCAACTCCCGATATTTGGCTTTCATCTGCAAAGAACTTGGCTGAATATAGCCGCGTTTCAAGCCAATCTCTTTAATTTGCTGTTCAGACGGCCCTTTTTCCAAATCATCAAAAATTTCGTGATAACCAAGGCTATAACCCCAACCAAGCATACGTTCTTTTACTTGACGGCCGTATTGACCCAAAGAGTGGTAAAGCTTCCACAGATGCTTGGCAAACTGCCCAACTTCTTCATTCTGATAATCCAGACGCAAGGCATCGATAATGAGACCAGCAGGCTTCGTAGAAGTTTGGATTGCTTTGTTGTATTGATGCAAAGCAGTCTCGTAGCTGATCTTGTCTTTCAGGATTTTTGCGCTACGTTCCGGTTTGGCAAAACCAATAACTGCACCCATCTCTTCAGGGCTGATTTCACCAAAATCTTTCTTGCCTAATACGATAGGCGCACGTTTGCCCATACCCGGAACGACAATGCGTTCAACCGAATCGTTTTCAAAGGCAATATGCTCGTCGGAAGCAACTTCCAAACCGCTTTGTTCGCCAATTTGACGATCCACTTCCTGCATATTCCAACCGAGATAACGCTCGGCAAAAACACGCAGGCGCAGGTTAGTAGAATCCAAAGCCAGACCGGCTTTCAGGTATTCGGCTACGCTGTCTTCAGAAAGGGAGGCACTATGACGCTCAAGCGTATCCGCCAGCATGTCGATATTGCCGACACGCAGATTCAAACCGATTAATTCATGAACCAGCTTTTCCGGAGCACCGTCTTCCAAAGTATTGAGATAACCGGCCAAAGACTCCGCTGCTTTGCTCTCATAGCCGAACTGTTTATAAACCTGATATTCGGTCAACGGATCGACTTCTTGTGCGGAAACAGAAGCTGTTGCATCGTTTGAGCCGCTTCCACCCCATTCCCAGTCTTGATTATCCGCATTGGAAACAGTCTGGTTGACTTTCTCAATCCAGTCGTTTCCATCCTCAGAGGAGGCTGTATGAGCAGCAGATGTACGGCCGCTTTTTGATGCATGCGCGCTTTGTTTGTCTGAATTGTTACTTTGTTTATGACGAACAAAAACCAACACCAGCAAAAAAAGCACCAGCAAAAAAATAGTTAAAAATTGATAGTTCAAGAACACCTCCCGGTCTTGTGCTGCAAACTGCATTTATTAACATCTGTTGCTTTACACGCAACCTCAACGTTATTCATTCCCCAAACGAATGATGATAACATGAATGCACTCATTTTTACATTAAAAACCCTACTTACATAAAGGACTTGATACCAATTTACAACTCAAACACACCAATGGATTCAACATGCGAGGTTTGTGCAAACATATTCATGATTCCCGCCGCCTTAAACTTATAGCCCTTATCAACCAAGACACCGGCATCTCGTGCAAATGTTGATGGATTACACGAAACATACACTATCTTCTGAGGCAAAAACGGCTTGTGTAGCGATTTGACAACAGCATAAGCCCCGTTTCTCGGCGGATCCAGCAACATCTTGTCAAATTGTCCCCACGACTCAACAGTCTTTTTCATCGGTATCGAATAAGTCTGCAACAGAAAAACGTCATATTCTCGGCACAACGATTCAGGCGTGCATTTTCCCTTGCCCTATCGACCAAATAATCGGCGCCTTCAATACCGACAACCGATGCGCCACTTTTTGCCAGCGGCAAACTGAAATTGCCCAAACCGCAAAACAGATCGGCAATCCGCTCCCCTTTTTGAGGGTTTAAAAGTCTGACCGCCCTTGCCACCATCACTTCGTTCAGCTGCGCATTAATCTGCGTAAAATCACCGGGTTTGTAAGGCATTTCTACATCAAATTGAGCAAAAGTATAGTTCAGAGCAGGAGCATTCTCGGGATAAAACGGCAAGGACTCGGCATGATCCTGCAACCATATTTGCCATGCCTTTTCAGCACCCGACAATATCTTATCAAACCAATTACGCAATTCGCTTAATATTTGTCCCAAACGGTTGATTTACGAAACGAATGTTGAGCACCGTCACATTTTTCCCGCAATAAAACTCAACAAATTTCACTTTTACACCGTCATCATGCAGCTTTTGCAGCAAATTACGGACATCAGGCAATCTATCGGACACATGTTTAGGCAAAATATGGCAATGGCGGATATTGACGACATCATGGCTTTTTTTGGCCTGAAAACCGAGTTTCAGACGGCCTTGCTTATCCACCGAAACACTCAAACGCGCTCTATCGCGATAATACCAGGAGTAACCATATAAGGGAGGTAAAATTATTTCCGGCTTAACCTTACCTATCCGTTCCAACTGCTCTTCCAAAATCCGTTGCTTTAACGCAACTTGTGCTCCGAAAGAAACATGTTGAAGCGAACAGCCGCCACATGTATCAAAATAGCAACACGCCGGCTCGACACGTTCGGAAGAAGCCTTCAAAACCTTTTCAACTTGAGCCTCGGCAAACTGCTTTTTCTCTTTATGTATGGTAAACGTTACACGCTCCCCAGGCAGCGCACCGCCGATGAATACAGTCTTCCCATCGACTCTGGCAACACCCCTGCCCTCATAATCCAAAGAAAAAACTTCCGTCTCTTGATACTGTTCTTTCACACCCATACCGTTTCCGCCACGCAGCCGCTACCCGACCGTTTGACTGCCTTCCAATACCGAAAGCGCATATTTTCTCACAAAAACACAGAGTTTCAGGTATCATGCGCCAAAAACTTTCATTTCAAACCCTACAAAAAAAGACGACATGAAAAAAATACTGTTCGGCCTGACCGCCGCTCTTTTAACTTCAGCCGCTGCTGCAAACACACTTATTCCAGACGTCTCCCCCGCCTCTTCCGGACAACACGTCGTTATCAATATTACGCAACAGCGTTTGTTCCTCTACGACAACGGTAAATTGAGCAAAATTTATCCCGTTGCCGTCGGCAAAGCCATGACCCAAACCAACCTGGGCGAACATAAAATCGGCGCAAAAGCCTACAACCCGGTTTGGCATATCCCTAAATCCATCCAAAAAGAACGCAATGACGGAGTAAAAAGCGTACCGGCTGGTCCAAATAACCCGCTTGGCCCCGTATTTGTCCGTCTTGGCGACCCTAAATTAAGCCTTGGTATCCACGGCACCAATGCCCCTGCCAGCGTACCCGGCGTCCGCAGCCATGGTTGCGTGCGCATGAAATCGCCTGATGCATTGGAATTTGCCAAAACCATCGCAACAGGTTCCCCTGCCTCCGTTATCTACCAAATGGCAAGCCTGAACGAAGATGCCAACCAAAACTTGTGGCTGGCTGCCTATCGTGACCCATACGACAAGAAAAACCTTGATACGGCTGCACTGAAAAAAAGCATTGCCGCCTGGGCAAAAGCGCACGGTAAAACCATTCCTGCCGCGCGTGTGGATGCGATCCTGAAAGGTCGCACCGGCGCAGCAAACTGTCTGACCTGCGCCAAAGGCGTGAAACTCAAATCGCCTTTGAAATCTTTGGCATGGACCAGCGGCACGGATGCTTACAGCAAACCTAAAGTCATGCCGAAACCGGCTCCAGCTAAAGATGTGGTATTGCCTCAAGGCACTGAAATCGAAGTCGATGCTACCGACGATACAAACAAGGCAGCATCCGAACCGAAACAAAGCGTTCGTCCGACTCCGGTGAAACCGGCAAAACCTGCTGCCAAACCGGCAACTACTCCAGCCGATGCTCCTGCCTCTGCGCCTAAAGCCGCTTCCGAACCGGCTACTGCCCCGGCCTCTGCTCCTGTGAAAAGATGCTCCGGCAAGCAGCGAACCGGAAGATTTGCTGTTCTAAGCAGAACAAAATACATAGCCAAAGGCCGTCTGAAACGAATTGTTCAGACGGCCTTTTCGTACAAATGGATATTGGAAATATAGGCCTCTCTTGATTCAGACGGCCTTTTTGCTTTCCAAATATTCTGACAAGCCGCGTTCGCGCAAAATACAGCTTGGGCATTCATGACAACCACTGACCACGCCGTTATAACAGGTATGCGTATGCTCGCGAATATAATCCAATGCACCCATTTCATCCGCCAATGCCCAAGTTTGCGCTTTGGTTAAATACATCAAGGGCGTGTGGATTTGAAAAGCGTAATCCATAGCCAGATTCAGCGTAACATTCATCGACTTGACGAACACATCGCGACAGTCGGGATAACCGGAAAAATCGGTTTCGCACACGCCGGCAATGATATGGCGTATCCCCTGCCCTTTGGCATAAATAGCGGCGTACAGCAAAAACAAAGCATTGCGTCCATCTACAAATGTATTGGGCAGGCCGTCTGAAGCTGTTTCAATGGACGCTGTATCATCCATCAACGCGTTATGCGTAATCTGTTGCATCAGGCTCAAATCGAGTACGGTCTGCTTCACGCCTAAATCTTGGGCAATCCAACGCGCGCGCTCCAATTCGATGGCGTGGCGTTGTCCATATTGAAAAGTGATGGCCTGCACATTTTCACGGCCATATGTTTGAATTGCCTGAATCAGGCAGGTTGTTGAATCCTGCCCGCCCGAAAAAATAACGAGGGCCTGCTGTTTTTCCATAGTAAATTCCTAGTTTTGTTAACGCGGGAGGTTTGCGAACCGCGTGATTTGAAGATTGACGGATTATAACGGATTTCGTCTATAATCACGGCACTTCATTTTCTTTTATATAGCATAATTATGAGCATCTACGCCCTGAAACCAAAATTTCAAAACCTGTTGCGCCCCATTGTTAAGCGACTGTATCAAAAAGGCATTACTGCTAATCAGGTCACTCTGTTTGCCTGCGCTGTTTCCATTTTGATCGGTTTGCTTTTAGCATTGTTTGCAGGTGTATCCACATTATTCTGGCTTTTGCCGATCTGGTTGTTTGTCCGCATGGCGCTGAATGCAATCGACGGCATGTTGGCAAGGGAGTTCGGCCAGCAATCGGCATTAGGCGGTTATTTGAATGAAATCACCGATATTGCCGCCGATGCTGCTTTGTATCTGCCTTTTGCCTTCATCGCGCCCTTCGGCGGCGTGCAAATTGCCCTGTTTATTTGGCTGGCGGCAATGACCGAGTTTTGCGGTGTTTTGGGACAAGTCCATGGCAACGGCCGTCGTTATGATGGGCCATTCGGCAAAAGCGACCGCGCATTCTTTATCGGCGCATTGGCCGTATGGTATGCAATCGCCGGCAGCTTCCATTCGACTTTCTATATCCTTATGTGGCTGGCCTGCGCGGCATTGGTTTATACCTGCTACAAACGCGTCATCAATGGCTTGAAGGCCGTCTGAAACCATAAACTATCGGTTTCAGACGGCCTTTTATCCATCAGCCGAGATAACTTACTGTTTACCCAACTGACTGTAATCTACCAACATATACTTGGCAGTAATTTTCTGCGAAGCATTACCTTCGTCACCCATCAAAATCATCTGCGGCTTGCCGTTAATGGTAATCGAATCAACAGCTTCAACGTTGGTGATGTGTTGCAGATTAGGCAGAGAGATTTTTTGCGGTTCATCGGTCGGATTACCGCTCCAAGTCCACAGTTGTGAGAATTTCTGTCCATTCTCATCCTTCACTTCATTGGCAATCACGTAGGTTTTCAACACAGGATCATAGTTGAGGGAACGGATACCGCCGCCATCAATATCAATCACCGCCACTTCATCAAACTCAGGCTTGGCATTGCGCTCAAACACATCTTTCGGATTGCTGATAAACGCGACCAAAGCCATGTTGTTGAACTCAGGATCACGAAATCCCAAAACAAGACGTTTTTTCACCGGATCAAACGCCATGCCCTCAATATTGATTTCTTCAAATGAAACTTCTGCCTTGGTTCGCTCGCGAATCAAATCATGCAGCTTGTGATCGGTTTCCAAAACCTGCGTCAGATTGTCGTAGCTGGTCAGCCCCAATACGTTGCCATCTTGGATTTTAAAGCGCATCAAGTGTTCGCGGTCAGGCGAGCGGTTGCCTTTACGGGTGCGCGAATGTGAAGTCAGCGCGTAGATAAAGCCTTCATCGTCGCGCGCCAAAGCCTCCAAGTCGCTGAGACGGCGTTTGAAACCGGTAATCACGCGCGTATCCAATGCCTCGTCTTCCACAAACCTGCCGGTTTTATCAATGCTGATGATACTGAACGCATGGTTGGGTTCGTCTTCCGCAATCAGCAACTTACCGTCCGGGAAGCTGTTGTACGGCAGAAGGCTCAAATACGCCGTTAAACATATTGATACCCAGCGAACGCAGCTCTGCCGCGTTGTTGGCCGGAGGCATCAGCAATGACGGCAATGTTTTCACGCCGATAAATGCCGCCAGCGAAGCCAGCAAGCCCCAGCGGAATACCGCATAAGATAAGTTAATGTATTTAAACTGTTTATCCGCCAACAGACCAAGCCAGTAAAGATGGTCGCTCATCTTTTCATAGATTTGTTTACGGTCGCCCATAATTTCCTGCATCATTTCCCAATATTGATCTTTTTGCAGTTTTCACACGGTCTTCATAAATCAAAATATTGGGTTGGCTGCCGCCAAAAAAAGCGCGTTTCAGTACTGCTGAGGCGGGTTTTCAAATCCCTCAGCTTAGAACGGCCGCGGACAAAATCCTTCAACCATGTACGCGCTGCCTGCATTTTGCCGATACGCTCGGGCGAAGCGGACAGAAGCGCGAACACGATGGACGCGGCAGCGGTAATCATAAAGGTACTCGCCGGAATCAAAAACTCAGGCGACGATGAAAAAATAAATGCGCCCGAGATCATCAGTGCAGAAACAATAAAACCATTCAGCGAAATCATAATGTTCGCTTTGGTTGCCGCCAGCGCCAACAATTCCATCTCCGAGCGTACGGCGTTGCGGAACATGGTTTCCACGCCCTTATTCGTACCCAACAAATCAGGCGCATTCAAATCCTCGGCTTTATTTTTTTTCTTCTTCGCCTTATCTTTTTTACGTTTGGCCTTCTTCTCACTTTTTTCAGACGGCATCTCAGGATGTTCAACTACATCCTGACCTTCTACTGCTTCCTGAATTTCTACCGCGTCAGCCACAACCTCAACTTCGTTTTCAAAACACCGTTTTGATTGTGATCCCAAAAATCAACATCCTGTTGGGATTCGGCAGCTGCGCCGTCGTTTAAAGGTTTTTCTTGGTCACCCATCTGCTTCGGCTGACCATCTTCCTTCCAATCATTCAAACTCATATCATGACTCCCAACATCAAACGCTTTGAATTAAATGGAAAATAAAAAAAGCATATTTAGTTCATTTATTTTAGATAATTTACATTCTTTAAATGCCTAAATAGCAAACTGTCGCAGAACTAAAAGCCCTGCGACAATCCACTTTATATCGAAATATTAATAATCGATGCGTTCTTTAATAATTTTCAAATCAGGGTAAGACAAAACAATATCGTACTCACGACCATCTTTAAAAGCCTCGATATCCAATACAGGCTGGCTGCGACGGCTATCGGCTTCAACATCGTGAACTTGATAGCCGCGTTGTTCCAATATTTTTACGGCTTTAGCACGATTTTGCTCGAAGTTTTTGTCGTTGTAGATTTTGTGTTCGATATAATCGCTGGCACCGGCAGTAGCTGCAGACAAAGCAACGATGGCGGTCAATAAGAATTTTTTCATGTTTGATTTCCTTTTCAAATGTGTATTCGGGTTTCGATGGATGTATTAAAACATGACAAAATTAGCAGTTAATTAGTACTTGGTTAAACGCAGTAAAGGCCGTCTGAAAACTGTTCAGACGTCCTAAGCGACTCCCCTTAAGAAGAAATAAGAGAAAAAATTTGGCAACAATATGATAACGATAAGTCCCGTCTGACTGTGTTTCGTAAATTAATTGCGAAACAAAGAGTTTATGATGATATGTCGGTAGTAGTTTGTAAGGTTATCCAAACTCCCTCTATCTAACCCTTTTTAACAATCACTGTCATCAGTTTTAAGTGAAATTTGAAACCATCTTTTACCATTTCTCTCCATCATTGCATTCGTCCATCTATCGGATAATCATTGCATTTATCCGATATGTCATGATACTGTTCAAAAAATATGACTATTAGGAGTTTCTCATGTCCGAACAGCAAAAATACTTTTCTACCCAAGACGGTACTTCGCTTTTCTACCGCTATCGCCCTGCTGCCGATGGTTCTTCCGACAAAGCCATTGTGCTGTTCCATCGCGGGACATGAGCATTCCGGCCGGATGATGTTTGTGGCGGATGAGCTGGGTTTTGATGATTTTGCCTATTTCGCTTGGGACGCGCGTGGTCATGGTTACAGCCCCGGTGAACGCGGCGATAGTCCGAGTATCGGCACTTCGGTTTCAGATGTAGATGATTTTATCCGACACATCCAAAGCGAATACGGCATCAAACCTGAAAACATTTGCGTGATTGCGCAAAGTGTCGGTGCGGTATTGGCTTTCTACTTGGTTGCACGATTACGCGCCGAAAATCCGTTGCGCCGTATTGGCTTCGCCTGCGTTCAAAGTCAAACTCTATGTTCCGTTTGCCCGTACCGGTTTGAAAATTATGCAAAAATGGCGTGGCAATTTCTTTGTCAACAGCTACGTCAAAGCCCACTATCTGACCCACAACGTCGAACGTCAAAAAAGCTACGACAATGATCCGCTTATTGCCCGCGCTATTTCTGTACGCATCCTGCTGGGTTTATATGAGGCGGCCGAGCGTGTGGTTGCCGATGCACAAGCGATTACTACACCTGTACAACTGTTGATTTCAGGCAGTGATTGGGTCGTTCATCACAAACCGCAACATGATTTCTACAACCGCTTTGGGCAGCCATATTAAAGAGCGCCATATCCTGCCCGGTTTCTACCACGATACGTTAGGCGAGCAAGACCGTGAAATCGCGTTTGTCGAAATGCGCCGTTTTATCCGCGAGCGTTTCAATCAGCCTTTGCAACAAGTCGACCTGACTCAAGCGCACTTATTTGGAGACAGCCGTCGAGAAGCTGACGAACTGGCTACACCTTTGCCTGTTTGTACGCCTCGTGGCGCATTTTGGGCAACATATCGCGCCTCGCTCAAACTGGGTTCGCGCTGGAGTGAAGGCTTGAGAATCGGTCAAGAAACAGGTTTTGATTCAGGCAGCACGCTGGATTACGTCTACCGCAATCAACCGCAAGGCAGCAATGCTTTCGGTGTATGGGTGGACAAATACTATCTCAACGCCATCGGCTGGCGCGGCATCCGCCAACGCAAAGTCAATATCGGCAAAGCCATTCAGACGGCCTCAGCCAAACTGCGTGAAGCAGGCAAACCTGTACACGTTTTGGATATCGCGTCCGGTCATGGCCGCTATGTATTGGATGCCCTGACTGCCGACACATTGCCTGATTCCGTACGCTTACGCGATTACAGCCCGATTAATGTCGAAGCCGGCCGCAAGCTGATTGCCGAACGCGGTCTGCAAGACACGGTAACCTTCAATGAAGTCAATGCCTACGACCGCGCCAATTATCACGATTTACAGCCTCGTCCAACGCTGGGCATCGTCTCCGGCCTACATGAATTGTTTGCCGACAATGATTTGATTTTGAACTCGCTCTACGGCTTCGGAGAAGCCATTGAAACCGGCGGCTACCTGATTTACACCGGCCAGCCGTGGCATCCGCAACTGGAAATAATTGCCCGCGCCCTGACCAGCCACAAATCAGGCAGCCCAAACTGGGTAATGCGCCGCCGCAGTCAGCAGGAAATGGATCAGTTGGTTGAAAAAGCCGGTTTTGAAAAAATCCATCAATGGATAGACGAAGACGGTATTTTCACCGTGAGCTTGGCAGTGAAGAAATAAAAATAAAGGCCGTCTGAACAATTTTTTAACTTTCAGACGGCCTTATTTAAACCATGTACCTATCCATGAAACCTACCCTCAAAACCTCCCTACTCAAGCTGATTTCAGTCGGTATCCTGTTCTACACCAGCTACGGCCTATCCAATCATTATGCGGCATCGCTGGACTATGTGCCTGAAATCGCTTTTGCATGGGAGAGCAATATTCCGTTTTGGGCATGGACGATTGTGCCTTATTGGTCGCTGAACCTGATGTATGCTGCGGCATTTTTCTTTGCCGTGATACACATGAACAAAACCGATATGTAGCGCACCTCGTAGCCGCCCAACTGATTGCGACTGCTTGCTTTGTGCTGTTTCCGCTGCGTTTCGGGTGGCCTAAACCGCCTGCTGATGGGCTGTCAGGCTGGCTGTTTGATTCATTGGCTGCATTTGATTTGCCATACAACCAAGCGCCATCTTTGCATATCGCGCTGTCGATTATCGTAGGTGCATTTTATTGGACGCGCTTTCCCAAAATCCGCCTGCCGCTTTTCTTATGGCAAAGCCTGATTGCCTTGTCGGTACTGACGACTTATCAACATCATTTTATTGACGTGCCGACCGGAGCATTGCTCGGCTGGCTGGTGTTGTGGGCTTTCCCACATCAGATGACTTCGCCGTTAAAACTGGGTTCAAATGATATACGCTCAAGAAAGATTGCGTTGCTGTATTTGCTTAGTGCGTGTTTGACGGCGTTACCTGCGCTGTTGGGTGGAGCGTGGCTGTGGTTGATATGGATTAGCGTGTCTTTGCTGATGGTGGCTTTTTCCTATTTGACTGGAAATGCAAACATATTCCAAAAACAGGCTAACGGTAAATTATCGGCGGCAGCGACGGTTTTGCTGTTGCCTTATCTGGTGGGCGTACGGCTAAACATGGCGTATTGGTTACGCGGTAAGGCGAAAACGGCACCAGTCCGCCATGATGTATGGATTGGCAGCGTTTTAGGGATTTCAAACCATCTGCCTGCCGTATTGGATGTATGCGCCGAATATCCCTGCTGTAGCTATCAGGGAGAATATCGCGCTCTGCCTTTACTGGATATGGTAACGCCGTCTGAAAACGATTTGGTTCAGACGGCCTTGATATTGGAAACCTTGCGCCAAAAACACGGCAAAGTGCTGGTATGTTGCGCTTTGGGCTATGGAAGAAGTGCCGCAGTAGTGCTGACGTGGCTGCTAGTTTATGGTGGTTGCAAAAACTTGGCGCAAGCGAAGGCCGAACTCAAACAGGCTCGACCGCAAATGGTATTATCGCCGGCCACTGCCCAAGCAGTCGAAGCTGCTGCCAACTATTTAAAACAAGGATAATGATGGACAACGCAACCGACAGCTGTATTACTGCCCACCTGCTCTCTACCTCACATTATGTTGCCGCCTGCAACGCCTTGCTGCTCGCCTTGTCGGCAAAATATGGCGGTGCATGGTTTGCGGTGCAACTTGTCTTGGCAGCGGTTTTGTTGTACTGCCATATCCGCATTCACTTCGACCGCCGCGTGTTCCAAGACTTTGCCGACAACCGCTACTCGCCTGAAGACTTTGACCAATCCTTGCAACAAAACGGTTTGCGTCAAATTTCAGGCAGCCGTACTTTGACCCAACGGATAAACGGCGCACTTTCCCTATGGCGCAAAAGCTTATACCTGACCGCCGTACAATTTTTAATTTTGCTTATCCAAAGCATTTGATTATTTTGGCTGATTTACCAAAATCGAATCCTTAGCGGTATCTCACTCCCAAAGGCAGAAAAAATGAAAAACTTCCTCAAAAAACAACTTGCCTGGCTGACCGACCAAGCCTTATGTCTGTCGGTCTCTTTTCTTACGGGCGTACGCCCCAAAAGTCCGCGCGAGCTGACATTCAATCAGCACCAAAAGGTCTATTACGCCAATCACGGCAGCCATGGTGATTTTGTATTGGTGTGGATTTCCCTGCCCCGCCGCTGGCGCTTGTCCACACGTCCTGTCGCCGGTTCTGATTACTGGCTGACGAGCAAGCTCAAACGCTTCATCATTCAAAATGTTTTCAATGCCTTGCTGATTCCGCGCCATAGCGATAATCCGCAGGCGATTACCGAACAGATGAGAGACGCGCTGAACGCAGGCGACTCCTTGATTATTTTCCCTGAAGGCACGCGTAATACTGACGATAACACCATCCTACTGCCGTTCAAGTCCGGCATTTATCATCTGGCGAAAAGCAAACCCAATACCGAATTTGTGCCGATTTGGATTGACAACATCAGCCGCGTACTGCCCAAAGGCAAAATCCTGCCTATCCCGCTTTTGTGTGAAGTCCATATCGGACAGCCGCTTACTTTACAGGAAAACGAAGACAAAGACAGCTTTTTGACACGCAGCCGTGAAGCGCTGCTGGCACTCAGGCCGTCTGAAAACGACCGCAGCAAGCCTCACCAAAATGAACCTGAAGTTCAACAAAACAAAGGAGGACAAGCATGAGCTTTTCTACGACTTCCCAACAAATCATTGTCGAACAAGCCGCCGCTCATCTGACTCCTCAAGCCAGCTATATTTTTGTCAGCGTGTTTGCCGTATTGTGTTTTGCTAGCATCATCGGACAATGGCTCAAGCGCAAAAACGGCGCCGATAATGCCACCATCGCCAACCTCAACGCCCGTATTTACGCATGGTGGCTGATGACGCTGGTGTTGCTGGGCGCATTTTGGTTCGGCAAAATCGGGACGGTTGTACTGTTTTTCCTGATTTCATTTGCCGCACTTCGCGAGTTTATGACCCTCGTCTATCGTCGCCGCAGCGACTATTACAGCATGGTGGTCTGCTTTTACCTGCTGTTGCCGGTGCAATACTATTTCGTCTATGACGGCTGGTATGGCATGTTCAGCATTTTTTTATTCCGGTTTACGGCTTTTTGATACTACCGATTATTGCCAGCCTCAGCGGCCAAACCGCACACTTTTTGGAACGCGCCGCCAAAACACAATGGATGGCGATGATTTGCATCTTCTGCCTGTCCCATGTTCCGGCGCTGATGTTTCTGGACTTGGACGGCTTCGATAATAGCAACAATATCCTGTTACTGATTTTCCTGATTGGCGTGGTTCAAGTATCGGATGTCTTACAATACGTTTGGGGCAAACTGATTGGCGGTGCAAAAATCATGCCTTCGCTTTCCCCGTCTAAAACCATTTCCGGCACTGTCGGCGGTATCTTGTCGGCCACAGCCATTGCCGCGTTGATGGCGCCGATTACACCGTTTTCCCACGGCCAAGCGGCCGTTATCGGCTTTATCGTCTGCCTGATGGGTTTCTTTGGCGGCTTGGTTATGTCTGCCATCAAACGCGATTTCGGTGTCAAAGACTGGGGCAATATGATACGCGGCCACGGCGGTATGCTTGACCGTGTGGATTCGATCTGTTTTGCCGCACCCGTGTTCTTTCACATCACCCGTTATTTCTGGAACGGCTAAACTTCAGGCCGTCTGAAAGCTGTTTTCAGACGGCCTTGAATACTCGAAACTTCCAGCACTGCCAATTCGTTATACAATACGCAACCATTATTACTACATACACACAACATGAACAAACCCTCTCCAATCTTTCCCATTTTTCTTGCCACGATTATCTTCGCGCTCATTGTTTGGTCAGGCATTAATCCTCATGATCGCGCAGTCTGGTACGCCGAAATCATCCCCGTAGCATCCGTATTCTTCCTTCTGGTTGCCACCTACCGCATTTTCCGCTTCAGCAACTTGGCCTACTTATTCATGAGTTTTTGGCTGATTATGCATTCCATCGGCGCATACTATACTTTTGCCGATGTACCGTTCGAATCCATCAACCGCTTTGTCGAACCGATTTTGGGCGAAAACCGCAATCATTACGACCGTATTGCCCATTACATCATCGGCTTCTACGCCTATCCTATGGTTGAGTGGCTGCTGCGCCGCAAGCTGTGTAATCTGCCGCTGGCTTTGTTTTTCGGCCTGTTCTTTATCATGAGCGTTGCTGCCGCCTATGAAATCATCGAATGGCAATATGCCGTCATCGACGGCGGAGAGGCCGGATTGGAATTCTTAGGTTCTCAAGGCGATATTTGGGACGCGCAAAAAGACATGCTTGCCGATACTTTGGGCGCATTAACTTCCCTGTTTATTTTTGTATTTACCCGACCCGATAAACGCTTGAGTTTCTCTTAAATCTACCCCTTTAAAGCGAAAGGCCGTCTGAAACCAAATTTTCAGACGGCCTTTTTTCATTTTTCTATCGTCATTATTGTAAAAATTAATAAATGCGATAGTTAAAAACATAAGTCGATTTTTGAAACAAAATCCGTCATCAAAAATTTTTTTAAGCACATGAAATATAAAAAAACAACGTCTGTTAAGATTTTTGTAAACAATATGCCTACGTCAACCTGAATTTTTCAATTTGATTTAAGTCAGCATATCTTGTGTCATTAATCCATAAAATATTCGGAATTCTACAAAATATTGATTAACCCGATAGAGGTTATCATCAAGACGAGGAACACAAAATGCAGAAAATTCCAGAATTGGTCTGCCCCGCCGGCAACCTGCCTGCACTGAAAACCGCTGTGGACAACGGTGCGGACACGGTTTACATGGGTTTGAAAGATGCGACCAATGCACGAAACTTTCCGGGACTGAATTTCGATATGAAATCGGCGCGGGAAGGCGTAGCTTACGCCCATGCGCGCGGGCGCAATGTACTGATGGCCATCAATACATTCGCACAAGCCGGCCAAGTGGAGCGTTGGCACGCCGCTGTGGATACGGCGGCGGATTTGGGTGCCGATGCGATTATTGTTGCCGACCCCGCCATCATGGCGTATGCGGCAAACAAACATCCGAATTTACGCCTGCATATGTCGGTACAAGGTTCGGCCACCAATTACGAAGCCATCAATATGATGAAAGAGCTGTTCGGCATCCGTCGTGCCGTTTTGCCGCGCGTGCTGACCATCGATCAGGTCAAACATGTGATTGACAATACTGATGTGGAAATTGAAGTCTTTGGCTTCGGCAGTTTGTGTGTGATGGTGGAAGGCCGTTGCATCTTGTCGAGCTATGCAACAGGCGAATCGCCCAATATGCAAGGTGTCTGCTCTCCGGCAAAATCCGTCCGCTGGGAACAACTGCCCGACCGCATGAACGTGCGTCTAAACCAGGTATTGATAGACCAATACAAACCCAATGAACCGGCAGGTTATCCAACCTTGTGCAAAGGCCGCTTTGAAGTCAATGATGAAACCTACTATGCTTTGGAAGAACCGACCAGCCTGAATGTTTTGGAAATGTTGCCCGAACTCATCAAAATCGGTGTGTCCGCCATCAAAATCGAGGGACGCCAACGCAGTCCGATGTATACGGCGCAAGTAACCAAATCCCTGCGCCAAGCACTGGATGCAGCCGCAGCCGACCCATCGCATTTCAAAGTCAATCCGTCCTGGAACAATGCCTTGAGCAAAGTTTCGGAAGGTCATCAGACAACTTTGGGCGCATACAACCGCCCATGGAAATAAGGGGGAAAAAATGAATTCATTGAAATTGTCGCTGGGCCCTATTTTATTTTTCTGGCAAAAAGAAGCCTTGCTGGAATTTTACGTTTCCATGCTGGATACGCCGTTGGACACGGTCTATTTGGGCGAGGTAGTCTGCTCACGCCGTCAGAAAATGCGCTTTGCTGACTGGTTCGGACTGGCTGAAGACCTGGTAGAAAGCGGTAAGGAGATTATTCTTTCCTCACAAGTCCTGCTCGAAAGTGAATCTGATCTGAAACGCCTGCGCAAAATCACGGAGCAGGGAAAGTTTAAAGTTGAAGCCAACGACATGGGTGCGGTCAAATTGGCACGCGAACACGGCATCCCGTTTGTTGCCGGCGCAAGCCTGAATATCTACAATGAAACCACTTTGGACGTATTCCGAAAATTAGGGGCATTCCGCTGGATTGCACCGTCCGAGCTGAGCCGCGATAAGGTTGCCGAAATCATCAAGGCTTCAGACGGCATTGAAACCGAACTCTTCGCTTGGGGTAAAATGCCGCTCGCCTATTCATCACGTTGCTTTACCGCCCGCCATTACAATCTGAATAAAGACAGTTGCGAGTTCCGCTGCCTCGACCACGAGCACGGTATGGCCATGAATACGCGAGAAGGCCAGCCGTTTCTCACCATCAACGGCATCCAAACCATGTCTTTACGGCTGCCAAAACCTACTGCCCCACCATGAAGACTTGAATAAAATTGGCGTGAATATGCTCAGACTGTCGCCACAAATGCACGGCATGGCTGAAATTATCCAAATTCACCGCGATGTATTGGACGGAAAAGCCACATGGGAAGATGTCCGCCCCGAGTTGGAACGACTGACTACCGGAACACTGGTTGACGGCTATTGGCGCGGTCAGCCCGGTATTGAAACCGTGAAGGAGGCATATTATGGCGCTGCCTGAAATCATATTACCCAAATGGATGGCAAAAATCGGTACCAAACTTCCCGGCAAACCTCCACGCTTTGTTTTGGTCTCCGTATTGAATACCATGCTGAAAAAAGGTTTACTGCCTGCCGATATGGAACTTTTTGCCGGAAGAAAATTTGAAATCGAAGTTTTGGATGCCGGTATCAAAGTGCGGTTTAGTGCCGATACGGAAAAATTCCTGGACGACAACTTCAGCGGCGCCCCCGATCTGAGACTGGCCGCCAACGGTATAGACTTCATGCGCATGATGATGCGCGAGGAAGATCCCGATACCTTATTTTTTTCAACCGTAAATTGCAAATTGAAGGCGATACGGAACTGGGGTTAATTACTAAAAACTTACTCGACAGCGTCGAGTGGCCTTTCAGCGAATGGTTCCTGAAACGCAGTACGTCCACTTTGGATTGATTAATTTTGGTTGAACCAAGAACAAAGGCCGTCTGAATGTTTCAGACGGCCTTATATATTTCACCTCTTTTGATATGTCTTTTTCTTATTGGTTTTATCAAATATAAAAAAAGCGTACCTTGTTAGGTACGCTTTTTCAATCCGACTCAAAAATTAGAATTTTGCACCGGACTCATTTGCCATAAAGTCTACAGCCGCTTTAACCTCATCGTCACTCAGCTGCTGTTGCCGCCTTTGGCAGGCATTGAATTAAAAACCCTTCAAGCGCGTGTTTGTGCAAAGTGTCTTTACCTTGTTTAATTCGAGGAGCCCAGTCGTCTTTTTTACCGACAACAGGTGCGCCCGGAATCATACCGCCATGACATGTTTTACAGTTGGCTTCAAAAACAGCTTTGCCGTCTACCTTAACCGGAGCCGCTTCTGCTTTTTCAGCAGGTTTGGCTTCAGCAGCCGGAGCAGCTTTATCGGCAGCAGGAGCTGAAGCAGCCGGAGCTGAAGCATCGGCAGGTTGAGCTGCCGGAGCAGGCTCGGCTTTTTTAGCAGGAGCTTTTTTACCGTCTTTGTTGGACAAACCCCAAACATAAGCGGTCATGATGTGCAGCTTGTCTTTGTCGAGGAAGTGACCCCAAGCAGGCATTTGGCTGCTGCGGCCGTTGGTAATGGTTTCGGTAATCGCTTTTTGAGTACCGCCCCACAACCATACATCGTCGGTCAGATTCGGGCCGAGGCCTTGGATACCTTGACCTTTGTCGCCGTGACAAGTGAAACAGTTGGCAGGTGGGCCGCTAAACAGGGCTTTACCGCGTTCTGCACGTTCTTCGTCATATTGACCTTTAGGTTTAGAAAGAGACATAACATACTGTGTTACGTTTTTCACGCCTTCTTCACCCAAAGCAGGACCCCATGCCGGCATGGCGGCAGTACGGCCTTTTTCAATGGTTTCCTGAATTTTTTCAGGTTCGCCACCCCACAACCAATCGTCGTCGGTCAAATTCGGGAAGCCTTTGGAGCCTTTGGCATCTGAGCCGTGACATTGGATACAGTAGGTATTGAAAAAGGTTTTGTGCAATAGCACGGGCTTCAGGGTCTTTAGCCACTTTCTCAATCGGCATATTGGAAAATTTAGCATACACTTTACCGTATTGCTGATTGGCTTTGGCAACTTCTTCTTCATATTGACCATGGCTGCTCCAGCCCCACAGGCCTTTGTAATCGCCGATACCTGGATACATAATCAGGTAGCCGACGCCAAACAGCCATGTGCAGACATAAAGCCAAAACCACCAACGTGGCAGAGGGATTGTTGTACTCCGAAATACCGTCCCACTCATGACCTGTGGTTTTTACTTCTTCGCCTTTTTTAGGGCGTTTCACAACGTTTTGCGAAAGCAGAAGCCAAGCCAGGCCGATGAAGCTGAGCACGACGATAACGGCAATATATATACTCCAGAAACTACTGGTAAATTGGGATGTTGTGTTCATTATTTTGCTCCGTGATCACGGACTGACTGAGCTTGATCGTCCTTTTCAGACGGCCTTTGTTCGTCATTATCGAAAATACTGCTGGCAGCATCGTCATAGTTTTTCTTATTGCGTCTATTGAACACAATATAGAGGACTAAAATAAAGCTGATGAAATACCCAAACAGTAAAGAGCGAGCGAGCCCAGTTAGCGTCCATGATGTTACCTTACGTTTTTCAATGCCAAGCCCAAGCCTTGCAGGTAGGCGATAACAGCGTCCAGCTCTGATTTGTTAGCCAGCATTTCAGGTGCTTTGGCAATTTCTTCATCGCTGTAAGGTGTACCCACTTTACGCAGGGCTTTCATATGCGCCACAGTTGCCTCGGCATCGACTTTATTGCGTGCGAGCCATGGGAATGCAGGCATATTGGACTCCGGCACAACGTCGCGCGGGTTCAGCAGGTGGATGCGGTGCCATTCATCGGAATAACGGCCGCCGACACGAGCCAAATCCGGACCGGTACGTTTAGAACCCCATTGGAACGGATGGTCATAAACAGACTCACCGGCAACGGAGTAGTGACCGTAACGTTCAGTTTCTGCACGGAATGGACGAATCATTTGAGAGTGGCAGTTGTAGCAGCCTTCGCGCACATAAATATCGCGACCGGCCACTTGCAGGGCGTTATATGGTTTCACGCCGGGTGCAGGTTCGGTAACTGCCTTGGTGAAGAACAGCGGAACAGCCTCGATCAGAAGGCCGACGCTGACTACAAGCAGGGTGAATACAATCAGTACACCGACTTTTTCTTCAGCTAATTGTTGTAATTTCATTTTGGTAGCCTATCTTTCTTGTCATTAGTGGTGTTGAGTTTGAGAAACCGCAGGAATCTCAGCATCAACTGCTTTACCACTGATAGCTGTACGGTAAACGTTATATGCCATGATGCACATACCGCTCAGGTACAGAAGACCGCCGGTGAAACGAATCATGTAGTAAGGCATGGTACGTTTTACAGATTCGACAAAGGAATAAGTCAGTGTGCCGTCTTCGTTCAAAGAACCCCACATCAGGCCTTGCATCACACCGGCAATCCACATCGCGGCGATATACAGAACCACACCGATGGTTGCAATCCAGAAATGCGCTTCAACCAATTTGGTGCTGTACATTTCGTTTTTACCGAAGAGGCGAGGGATCATGTAATAAACGGAACCGATGGTTACGAAGCCTACCCAACCCAATGCACCGGCGTGAACGTGTGCAACAGTCCAGTCAGTATAGTGGCTCAGAGCGTTAACTGTTTTGATAGACATCATCGGGCCTTCGAAGGTAGACATACCGTAGAAGGACAGAGATACGATCAAGAATTTCAAAATCGGGTCGGTACGCAGTTTGTCCCATGCGCCAGACAGAGTCATGATACCGTTGATCATACCGCCCCAAGAAGGTGCGAACAGGATCAAAGACAATACCATACCCAAAGATTGAGTCCAGTCAGGCAATGCGGTGTAGTGCAAGTGGTGAGAACCTGCCCACATATAAGTGAAAATCAAAGCCCAGAAGTGAACAACGGACAAGCGGTAAGAATAAATAGGACGGCCTGCTTGTTTTGGTACGAAGTAGTACATCATACCCAAGAAGCCGGCTGTCAGGAAAAGCCCACCGCATTGTGGCCGTACCACCATTGAACCATCGCATCAATCGCACCAGCGTAAACCGGGTAAGATTTCATCAAACCGGCAGGGATGCTGATATTATTGACGATGTGCAACAGCGCAACAGCCAAGATGAAGCCGCCGTAGAACCAGTTAGCAACGTAAATATGTTTGATTTTACGTTTGGCAATCGTACCGAAGAATACGATAGCGTAGGCAACCCACACCAGCGTAATCAAAATGTCGATAGGCCATTCCAGCTCAGCGTATTCTTTACCTTGGGTGTAACCCATAGGCAAGCTGATAGCCGCAGCCACGATGACAGCCTGCCAACCCCAGAAGGTAAATGCAGGCAACCAACCGCCAAACAGACGGGTATTACATGTACGTTGAACAACGTAGTATGATGTACCGATCAAACCGCAACCGCCGAATGCAAAAATAACCGCATTGGTGTGCAGAGGACGCAGGCGGCCGAAGTGGAACCAAGGTCCGATATTGGATAAATCGAGGGCCGGAGCAAAAAGCTGGGCAGCGACGATAACGCCGACCAACATGCCCACAATACCCCAAACTACAGTCATGATGGCGAACTGGCGCACCACTTTGTAGTTATAAGTTTGTGTGTCCATGGAAGTCTCCATAAATTATGGGTATAAAAAATTTTTATCTCACCCCAACCCTTACGTTTATGAAAAGCGCAATACGGCTAAGGCTCAAATTTTTCTGAATTTAACATAGACACCACAACATGCCAAGCAAAATTACATTCCATATTGCATAAAACCTTTAGTGAGACATAATCTCATTTCTTTTATAATCAATAAATTATTTAAAACATATCTCAATAAATCGGACATGGCATTTTTTTCAAGCCCCCTTTTTTTCGTACAGATTTTATTGATATAGATTAAACCCTAACCTTTAAAAACACTTATCCTTAATAAACTTTAGCAAACTATACGATAGCTATGATTAATTACAAAATTACTCCAAACTTTCTGTCTCATGAATGGCACATCACCTTATCATTCACCCAAACCCAATGATTCTGAAACAGAAATCAGCCTACCCAACTGGGTTCCCGGCAGCTACCTCATCCGTGACTTTGCCCGCCACATCACACACATCAGCGCACGCTGCAACGGCAAAAGCCCAGCCGCTGACACAAACCAGCAAAAACCATTGGCAAACCCCTGCCCTCAGTGGAGCGTGGGAAATTTACTACACCGTCTACGCATTCGACTTGTCTGTTCGCGGCTCATTCCTCAGTACCGAGCGCGGCTTTTTCGATGGCGCGTGCCTATTCTTAAAAGTACACGGACAAGAGGAACAACCGCACCAAGTCGAATTTCCCTACCCTGCCACACACATGGCAGATAGCCACAACCCTGCCCCAAAATTTCGGCGACCACTTTTCAGACGGCCTCATATGCCGAGCTTATTGATCACCCCGTTGAAACAGGCATCATCGAATTCCTCGACTTTGAAGCACAAGGCATCCCCCACCGTATTGCATTAAGCGGTATCTACCCCGATTTCGACCGCGCCCGCTTCCTCGCCGATATTCAAAAAATCTGCGAAACCGAGTTGGCGATGTTCCCCTCCCCTGCCCCGTTTACCGAATACCTTTTCCTACTACATCTGGGCGACAACCTCTACGGCGGACTGGAACACATCAGCAGCACCGCCCTACTCGCCGACCGCCACAGTCTGCCATCTTACGATATGGGCGAAGCCGACAAAGCCTATACCGAACTGCTCGGCCTCTTCTCCCATGAATACTTCCACGCATGGAACGTCAAATCCATCAAACCGGCCGTCTTCGCACCTTACAATCTCGACCAAGAAAACTACACCGAGCAACTTTGGGCATTTGAAGGCATTACTTCCTACTACGACGACCTCTTTCTAGCCCGAAGCAAAACCATCAGCCCCGAAGCCTACCTTACCCTGCTTGCACAAGGCATCACACGCGTACAGCAGACACAAGGCCGTCTGAAACAAACACTTGCCCAATCCAGTTTCAGCGCATGGGACAAGTTCTACAAACAAGACGAAAACAGCCCCAAACGCCATCGTCAGCTACTATCAAAAAGGCGCACTGGCCGCACTTTGCCTCGACCTCATCATCCGTGAAAAAAGCCAAGGCAAATACAACCTCGACAGCGTGATGCAGCAACACTATCGCGACTGGTGCAACACCCATCAAGGCATACCCGAAAAACACTGGCAAACCCGTTGCCAAGAAATGACCGGTTTAGATTTAGCAACCTTCTTTCAGACGGCCTTATACAGCACCGAAGACCTTCCGCTCGCAGAATGTCTGCAAAGCGTAGGTGTCAAACTCGACTTTATTCCCCTGCCACGCCAACACGGCGGAGCATTTGCCACCGAACCCCAATCGGTTGCCCCCGCCAACGATTTGGGCGCACGTTTCAAACAAAACAGCGACCATGCCGTCCTGACTCATGTATTTAATGGCGGTAGCGCAGAAAATGCCGGACTCTGCCCGCAAGATAAAATCATCGCCTTAGGCGGCTATGCCTGCAACGACCTTGCAGCGCAGTGGGGCAAACTGCCTATCGGCACGCGCACCACCATCCATTTCTTCCGCCAAGGCCTATTGCGCGAAACCAGCATCACAGTTCAAGCAGCAGAAGCCAATACCGCCCTGCTGCACATTACCGATCGACAAAAACTCGAAAACTGGTTGTACAATCATTAAATAAAACTTCAAACGGCCTGCCACTTTCCTAGGCCGTCTGAAATCTACATATCCGCTCAATATAAAGAAAGGAAAAACTATGCCCATCCGTAAACTGACCGACTCCCTCTATATCGCCCCTCAACTGACCGAAGCCGATGTCCAAGAAGCCGTACGTCTCGGCATCCAAACCGTCATCTGCAACCGCCCGGACGGCGAAGAAGAAAACCAACCGGCTTTTGCCGAAGTGCAAAACTGGTTTAAAGAGGCAGGCATCAACCAATTCTCACACCAGCCCGTTGTTGCGCCTCAAATCAACGCAGCCGATGTTGCAGCCTTCCAAAATCTGTTGCAACAATCTCCGGCTCCTATCCTTGCCTTCTGCCGCACCGGTACTCGCTGCTCCCTGCTTTGGGGTTATCATCAAGTGCAACACGGCGCATCTGTAGCCGAAGTAGTTGCCGCAGCCGAACAGGCAGGCTGTCAACCTCAGCAACTTTGAAGCCCGCCTGCAAGAAGCCAAAGATAAAGGTTTGGCTTAATGCTTAATTTATATAAGTAGCAGCCTTTAAACCAATCAGGCCGTCTGAAACCCATTTTTCAGACGGCCTGATGACTTTTATTCACAATCAAACCTTATTTTTAATTTATTTCCACTATCCTAAAAATATATTTTCTAAATCAAGCCCGAATTGACCTGTATCAATACCCCTAACCCTATTTTCATTTATAATGCCTTTTCAATGCTTCAGGGCCAAGCCCGAATCCTCCAGTTTTCCCCTATAAGAGCCAGCTCTCTTATTAAATGATTTTTCTTTCCTCTTGATGTGTGTGTGTTTGGGTGTGGCCGAAAGCCACCCCCTTTTTTTTATACCTATCCCCTTTAAGGCCGTCTGAAAACTTTCAGACGGCCTTTCCTTTCCCCTCACAAAAATAGTATAAAATCCCCTTATCGTTCAAACCACAAACTCAAAATACCATGGTCAACAAACTCACTCCCCCTCCAAGCCTGCCCGATCCGCAAGACCTCCGCGCCGTTATCGCTTACAACATGCGCCTCTACCGCGTCAATCACGGCTGGTCGCAAGAAGAACTGGCACGCCAATGCGGACTTGACCGTACCTACGTCTCCGCCGTCGAGCGCAAACGCTGGAACATTGCCCTTTCCAACATCGAAAAAATCGCATCCGCACTCAAAATCGCTCCTTACAAACTCCTCCTTCCGCCGCAAGAAATGCTCCGCCAAATGACCGAGCCTGCCGATACCCAAGCCTAATTCACAGCCAGATACCATCATGACCGCCGCCCAACAAGCCATCCAAACCTACCAGCAGCAAAAAGCCGCAGCAGAAACCACCTACCGCAAAAACAACCGCCCTACCGCTTACTTCCGCGACCATATCGCCGCTGCCGAAACCCTGCTGCAAACCCTCTGGCAAATCCACTTTCCCCGACAGCAACGACATCAGTCTCATTGCCATCGGCGGCTTCGGGCGTTGCGAACTCTATCCCCATTCTGACTGGGACTTAGCGATTATTTCCTCGGCCCCATTTTCAGACGGCCTGCAACAACAAACCGCCCAATTTATCCAAACCCTTTGGGACGCACGCCTCAATCCGGCCATCAAAAGCGGCAGCATAGAAGAAATCCTCCAAAGCACCCAAAACGACATTACCGGCGAAACCGCCTTTCTTGAAGCACGCCACCTACAAGGCAATGCCTAACCTTACCGCCCAACTTCTAAACAAACTCAACACACGCCGCGACACAGCCGCCTTTATCGAAGCCAAACTCCTCGAAATGGAGCAACGCCATACCAAATCCCAAGGCACAGGCGCACAACTCGAACCCAACATCAAAACCTGCCCCGGCGGCCTGCGCGACATCCACACCCTTATCTGGACAGCCAAAGCACAAGGCATAGACAGCAACCCCACCGCCCTCGTTACCGCCGGCGTCCTCACACGCACCGAAGCCGGCATGCTGGCCCATGGCTACCGCCGTCTCGCCAATATCCGCATCCACCTCCACCTTACCGCCGACCGCCCCGAAGACAGGCTGCTTTTCGACTACCAGTCCCAAGTTGCCGAAAGCTTAGGCTATACCCAACCCGACATCCGCGGCCGAAGCGAAGCCCTGATGCACACCTTCTACCGCGCCACCAAAGCCATCAAACAACTCAACGGCATCCTCATTCCGGTTCTCAAAAACCATCAAACCTCCAGCCGTCCCCAACATATCCACCCTATCGACAGCCGCTACAAACGCATCGGCCACCAAATCGCCGCCAACGACCTTGCCCTGTTCGAACAAAATCCCGAACACATCTTCACCATCATTCAAACCATGCAGGAGCAAAACATCACCACCATCGAGCCGCAAACCCTGCGCGCATGGTGGGCGGCCACAACGAAAAATCAACACCCGTTTTACCCAAAATCCAGAAAACCGCCGCCGCTTCATCCAATTCTTCAAACACGGCACCGGCCTTACCCAAACCCTCCGTTTTCTCAACCTCTACGGCGTACTTGGCCGCTATCTCCCCGCATGGGAAAAAATCACCGGTCTGCTCCAACACGACCTCTTCCATATTTACCCCGTAGACGACCACATCCTGACCGTCGTCCGCAATATGCGCCGTCTCGCCATCGAAACCCACAGCCACGAAATGCCCGAGGCCAGTGCCATCATGCAGGCCTACCCACGACCACATGTCCTCTACACCGCCGCCCTGCTGCACGACATCGCCAAAGGCCGTGGCGGCGATCACGCCAAAGAAGGCATCAAAGACGCACAACAATTCGCTGCCAACCACTACTACACCGAAGAAGAAAGCCACCTCCTCGCATGGCTGGTTGAAAACCACCTGCTCATGTCTACTGTTGCCCAAAAAGAAGACATCCAAGACCCCCATGTCCTCCAAGCCTTCTGCCGCCGTATTCCCACACGCGAATACCTCGACGCACTCTACCTGCTTACCATTGCCGACATCCGCGGCACCAACCCCAAACTTTGGAACACATGGCGCGCCAGCCTGCTCCAAACCCTCTACCACAGCACCGCTGCCGTTTTAAACAGCAAAAACCACGATCCCGAACGCCTCCCCAACCGACGCGAACAAGCCTCGACCGACCAGCTCACACGCGCGGCCGTTCCCCTCAAAAACCAACAAAAACTCCGCCGCATCCTCGGCAGCGCATACTACGTCCGCCATCAAACGCGGGAGATCCTCTGGCACACCGCAAACCTCGCCTACGACACCCAAAGTCCGGCCGTCCGCAGCCGCATCCTTCCCCAAAGCAACAGCCTTCAAGTCATGGTGTTCATGCCCAATGGCGACCGCCTCTTCGCACGCCTCTGCCGCATCTTCAGCAGCCACCGCTTCGACATCCAAGCTGCCCGTGCCTTTATTACCGAGCACGACTACATCCTCGACACCTTTATCCTGCAACTTCCCGACAATCTCCCGCCCGAAGAATATCCCGACCGCCAAAGCGCACTCGAAGCCGAACTCAACAGCTTCATCCACGGCAATACCACCGTCCAAAAACAAAGCGGCCGCCCGCACATCAGCCGCCGCATCCGCCACATCCCCATTCCGCCTACCGTAATCATCACCCCCGAAGAAGATTATCCCGGCTGGCACACCATAGACATCACCGCCGTCAACCGCCCCCACCTCCTCGCCGACATCGCCGAGACCTTCTTCGCACACAACATCAGCCTGCGCTACGCCAAAATCACCACCTTGGATCAGCGCATTGAGGACAGCTTCATCACCTACAGCCCATCCCTACAAGACCCGCAAACCCAAAATACCCTAAAACAGGCATTGATCGAAGTCTTGACCCCATAAAGGCCGTCTGGACATCTTAAAAACATAGGGTGAGCATTTTTTGCTCACCCTAATCGCACCCAAAAATATAAACATCCTGAATATACTCTTTTAAAACACTCAAGAAATCCAAAACTTTAAAATTCAAAACAGACCATTGCTCTGACATAAAAACTACATTCTAAAAATCATAATCCAAATGAATATAATTCTAATAACAAATTTTCATTCACCTATTATACCAAACCCTCGTTAAAAATCCTTCCTTCAAATCTTTTCTCCTCATCCATATTCAAACAAAAATACGTATACAAAATAAAAACCCTATAAAAAAACAAAAATAAAATCACAAAAATATTAAACCTCACCGATTAATCCATAAAAATCACCGCCCTATCTAAATCAATTAACATATTATTGAACAAGCTTAATTTCTGACAAAAAACGTCACATACCCAAACTTGCACTCACTTTCCCTGTCACAAAAAAACACAAAACTGACAAAAAAACGTCAACCACCCTAATTTCCCTAAAATCCTGAAACTTTCAAACAAAACCTCACAAAACTTTAAAAATTAAAAAAATAATTCCCAATAAAAACAATGAATAAAAAAATAAAAAAATAAAATTTTTTTAATCAGTTTTGCGCACTTGGCACACAGACTGCTTGTAACAACACATCCGATAAGGCTCAAGCCTCAAAGCAGCAAGCCCGACGGAAGCTGTATATTCCTTCTTACTTATGGTTTACTCATAATACATAGTGCCAAGCACATTACGGACTTTTTACTTAAACACAATTATTCACACTTTCAAACTGGAGTTTTAAACAATGAAAGCAATCCAAAAAGGTTTTACCCTGATCGAATTGATGATCGTCATCGCGATTATCGGCATCTTGGCAGTTATCGCCCTGCCTGCATACCAAGACTACACTGCGCGCGCCCAAGTTTCTGAAGCCATCTCTTTGATGGAAGGTCAAAAGTCCGCTGTGGTTGAATACTATGCAGATAAAGGTGCATGGCCTGCAAATAATGAGCAAGCAGGTATCGCAACAAATACAAGCATTCAAGGTAAATATGTTGCACAAGTAGATGTCGGAGCTAATGGTATTATTACTGCCAAAATGAAAGCTGCTGACGTAAATAACGAAATTAAAGGCAAAACCGTATCACTTACTCCTCATGCCACTACTGCTGGTGCCGCTGGTGCTGCTGCAACTGCTAACGGCTCCTTTACCTGGACTTGTACTCCAGGTGCAACCGATGGCGTAGCTACAAAATTCTTGCCTTCCTCTTGCCGTCCTGCTACTCCTGCTGCTACAAGTGGTTCTGGAACAGGTGGTTAATTTAAATATCTAACAAAAGATATTCGACTCAAAGCAAATCCCATAAGAATTATGGGATTTGCTTTATAAAATAAAAAAATAAGAAAAACGACATACTCAAAAATGAAAAAACTACGCAAAGCCCAAAACCGGCTTTTAGCCTGATTGAGTTGATGATAGTTATCGCCATCCTCGGTATTCTGGTTGTTGTCGCCATACCCACTTATCAAAACTATATCGGTAGGGCGCAAGCCTCCGAAGCACTATACCTTGCCGACGACCTGAAAACCGAAATCAGCATTGCCTCAGCGGTAAATAATCGCCTGCCCAATGCAGAGGATGTCAGTAAACAAGGCTCAATCGGCGTTACCGCTCAACGCATCGGCGGCACATACATCCAAAACGGTGGCGTAACTGTAGAAGCAGATACAGGCAAAATCAGTATTCCTTTCGATAAAGGGGCAAAACAAAGGCAAAGTCCTGACCCTGACCCCTTATCGAAATCATAACGATTCGACTTGGTTGCTCAACTGGCAATGCGGCGGAACGCTGGATCCGATAATGGTTCCCGCCATGTGCCGTGACAACTCACACGGATAAGAAGCAAGCATATACCCTAAGAAAAACACAAAATACATTGCAAAGAAAACACCCCAAACAAAGCCAAATACAAACGCGGAAAGCGAACAAACCAAAAGAACAAAACTCTCCAAAACAAGGTCCTTAAGAGCCTGAATGATCACATTACGAAAATAAATGCCGTCTGAAATCATTTTCAGACGGCCTCTTTATATCCAATCCTAATATGACATAAAACTTTGATCTTGATTAGTTTCAGACGGCCTTCATCTTTTCACCACTACATAAAACAAATTCGCAACACCCCTGATAAGACAATTTGTCGCACATCTGAACTCAATATATAATTTAACCATGCAAGTCTTTATTTTTAAGCATTTTTCATTTTTAAAACATACATTGTCGACACTGGGAGAACCATCATGCCTCATCTAAACTTGGATAAAACGGATTTAAAGATTCTGCAGGTTTTGCAGGAAAATGGGCGGTTGAGCAATGTTGAGCTTTCTGAAAAGGTGGCGCTCTCCCTTCTCCCTGCCTGCGCCGTCTCAAACAGCTTGAAGATGCGGGCATTATTCAAAAATACGCGGCCCAGCTTTCTCCTGTATCTTTGGGCTTGGGTTTGCAGGCTTTTATCCGTGTATCGATTAGCAAGGCAAAAGATGCGCGTGAGGATTTTTCCGAATCTGTCCGCGCTTGGCCGGAAGTATTGAGCTGCTTTGCTTTAACGGGTGAAACCGACTATCTGCTCCATGCCTTTTTTACCGATATGAACGCGTTTTCCCATTTTGTTTTGGACACGCTGCTTTCGCACCACGGCGTGCAAGATGCGCAATCGAGTTTTGTGTTGAAAGAAATTAAAAACACGACCGCTCTGCCTTTGGTTCATTTGGTTCAGGATTGATGATTTGAAACTGATAAAGGCCGTCTGTTGTTCAGACGGCCTTTTAAATTCCAATGGTTTGCTTTCACGTCCCATACACTTGTATACTTTTTAAGAATAATTCACATAAGCTTTTACTATGACTGACACCGCCCATCTCGATATCGATACTGTTTCAGAACATACCAAACAATGGTTGGAAAAAGCCGTTATCGGGCTGAATCTCTGCCCGTTTGCCAAAGCGCCGCACGTTAAAAACCTGGTTCGCATCGTTGTCAGCAAAGCCCGTCATTTGGACGGTTTCCTTGAAGACTTGGATCGTGAATTGCAGCTTCTGGGCAATACGCCCGCTTCGGAATTGGAAACCACTTTACTGGTTCATCCAACGCTGTTCCCTGATTTTGAAACCTTCAACCAAATGCTGGAAATTGCCGACGATGCCGTTGTAGAAAACGAATTGGAAGGCATTGTCCAAATTGCGCCGTTCCATCCTGATTTTCAATTTGAAGGCACGGAAGCCGACGACATCAGCAACTACACCAACCGCTCGCCCTACCCGACTTTGCACTTGATTCGTGAAGACAGTATTACCAAAGCAGCTGAAGCATTTCCCGACGCCTCGGCAATTTTTGACCGCAATATCGCGCTGCTGGAAAAAATGGGGCATGAGGGCTGGGATAAATTAGACATTCCGCGTTGTCCATTTCCACATCACAAGCCGTCTGAAAACAAATAATTGGTGATGGGAAGATGGTTCGCTATTTATTGATTTTTTGCGGCGCATTGTCGCTCGTCTTAGGCATTATCGGCATTTTCCTGCCATTACTGCCGACTACGCCTTTTATTTTATTGACCGCAGCCTGCTGGGCAAAAGCTTCGCCGCGCTTTCACAATTGGCTCTATCATCACCGCCATTTCGGCCCCATCATACAAACTGGGAAAACAACGGCGCCGTGCCGCGCAAGGCAAAGTTCTTCGCTATCGGCATGATGGCCCTTTCTTGCCTGTTTATGTTTTGGCAATTTCCAGAACGCTGGTGGATTGGTGCCGTATCATCAGTCTTCTGTAGCTGCGTGGCTGTGTGGATGTGGTTACGGCCGGAGGCATAAAAGTAAAACAGGTGGGCATTTTCGCTCACCTGTTTTTTTTGTTTTCATACCTAATTTATCCATTAAAACAATCAGTAAGAACCAAAACACTCTATTCAACCCTCATTTTTCAGACGGCCTCCATTTATTCAATTAAATGTAAATTTTAGCTAAAATTAATTTAAAGTATTTTTTTTCGATAGTATTATTTTCGAGATTTTCAAACTCCTGTTTTCAAAAACATTTTTTTACTACCTTCCAACTACTCTCATTGCTTTTTATTTCCTTTATTTGTATCAACATTTCTTTTGATTCCAACACTCTAAACCGTCCCTTAACACTTGCTTTGCGTTATACTTTCCCCTGACACAACCGCGCAGTTCGTCTGGATATTTTCAGACGGCCTGAATATTTCACCGCCGTGCTTTCTCAACGAAGTTTCTAACGGCGCAACAGAATAAAAAGGAAATACTATGCGCTCTCTCTCATTTTTACTGCTTCTTGCCGCCTTTCCTGCTGCGGCATCCGATTTTGACGGCTCATCCGCAAGCCTGCTTTGGGGTCTGCCGTTTGCACTGATTCTCTTGTCCATTGCACTCGGACCTCTGTTTTTCTCCCATATTTGGCACCACCACTTCGGCAAAATTACAGCGTTTTGGACGCTGCTGTTTTTAACGCCGTTTATCGTAACCTTTGGTTTCGGAGCAGGCGTACATACCGTTGCCCATGCGTTGGTTGAAGAATATATCCCCTTTATCCTGCTGCTTTTGGCGCTCTATACCATTTCAGGCGGTATTTTTGTCAGCGGCGATTTGCACGGCTCGCCCTAAATTGAACACAACCCTGTTGGCAGTCGGCACGGCTTTGTCGTCCATCATGGGGACGACAGGCGCGGCGATGTTGATGATTCGTCCGCTTTTGAAGGCCAACCATAAACGCCACTACCGCGTTCACATCGTGATTTTCTTCATTTTCTTGGTGGCGAATATCGGCGGCGGTCTGACTCCTTTAGGCGATCCTCCTCTGTTCTTAGGATTCCTGAAAGGCGTAGATTTCATGTGGACGGTCAAACACATGCTGATGCCTGTATTGATTAGTTCTGTGATTTTGCTGGCCGTTTTCTACATCATCGACAGCCGACACTTCAACCGTGAACAAAGCGAACACCTTGCTCCCGCTCCTTCCGATAAAGAAGAAAAAGTCAAAATCTACGGCAAATGGAATTTCCTGTTGCTGGCCGGTGTTGTCGGCGCGGTTTTATTGTCCGGCTTGTGGAAACCAAATCATCCGGGCTTTGAAATCTTGGGCAGCCATTACGCCTTGCAAAACCTGATGCGCGATGGCATTTTGCTGGCTTTAACCGCCGTATCTTGGATTATTACGCCCAAACAGGTACGCGCAGGTAATGAGTTCAACTTCGAGCCGATTGCCGAAGTGGGCAAACTGTTTTTGGGTATTTTCATTACCATTTCCCCCGTCTTGGCGATTTTGAAAGCTGGTGAAACAGGCGCATTGGCTTCTGTTGTTTCTTTGGTTCACGACGCGGCAGGCAATCCGATTAATGTGATGTATTTCTGGATGAGCGGTTTGTTGTCGGCATTCTTGGATAACGCGCCGACTTATTTGGTGTTCTTCAATATGGCCGGTGGCGATGCCCAAGCTTTGATGACAGGCCATCTGTTCCATTCGCTGCTGGCAGTATCCATGGGTTCCGTATTTATGGGCGCGCTCACTTATATCGGTAATGCACCGAACTTCATGGTCAAAGCTATTGCCGAACAACGCGGCGTGCCGATGCCTTCCTTCTTCGGCTATATGGCATGGTCGGTAATTGTATTGGTACCGCTGTTTGCCCTGCATACGATGATTTTCTTCGTTTGGCAGCTCTTTTAAACTTAGAGGCCGTCTGAAATTCAGACGGCCTTTTATTTTCAGCTATATCATCAAACATAGCGTTTAAATATCAATCAGTTAAAAATTATTTCCCTTAACACTCGATTACATATTCCTACTTTTTTCCCACTTTTCCCGTAAAAATAAGCGTAAAACTGACATAAAGCAGCCTATACCTGATAAAATCTAAAGCTTTGTTGTTTGCGTTTATTCGTTGTTTTTATAGCAAACCTCTGCTTTTTTCAGACGGCCCATCCTTTGTTTCAAAGCATTACATGCCGTCTGAAAAAACAATCCGACATCCGAATCTCAACCCACCAAAAAGTAACGCATCCTTATGATTAAGATAAAAAAAGGCTTAGACCTGCCTATCGCGGGCAGACCGGAGCAAGTCATTTATGACGGCCCGGCCATTACCGAGTCGCGTTGCTTGGCGAAGAATATGTCGGCATGCGCCCCTCGATGAAAATCAAGGAAGGCGAAGCCGTCAAAAAAGGCCAAGTGCTGTTTGAAGACAAAAAGAATCCGGGCGTAGTATTTACTGCTCCGGCTTCAGGCAAAATCGCCGCGATTCACCGTGGCGAAAAGCGCGTACTTCAGTCAGTCGTGATTGCCGTTGAAGGCAACGACGAAATCGAGTTCGAACGCTACGCACCTGAAGCGCTGGCAAAATTGAGCAGCGAAGAAGTGCGCCGCAACCTGATTCAATCCGGTTTGTGGACTGCGCTGCGCACCCGTCCGTTCAGCAAAATCCCTGCCGTCGATGCCGAGCCGTTCGCCATCTTCGTCAATGCGATGGACACCAATCCCGCTGGCTGCCGATCCTACGGTCATCATCAAAGAAGCCGCCGAAGACTTCAAACGCGGCCTGTTGGTATTGAGCCGTCTGACCGAGCGTAAAATCCATGTGTGTAAAGCAGCAGGCGCAGACGTGCCGTCTGAAAACGCTGCCAATATCGAAACACATGAATTTGGCGGTCCGCATCCTGCCGGTTTGAGCGGCACGCACATTCATTTCATCGAGCCAGTCGGTGCGAACAAAACCGTTTGGACCATCAATTATCAAGATGTGATTGCCATTGGTCGTTTGTTTGCAACAGGCCGTCTGAACACCGAGCGCGTAATTGCCTTGAGCGGCTCTCAAGTCAACAAACCGCGCCTCTTGCGTACCGTTTTGGGTGCGAAAGTATCGCAAATTACTGCGGGCGAATTGGTTGATGCAGACAACCGCGTGATTTCCGGCTCAGTATTGAACGGCGCGATTGCACAAGGCGCGCACGATTACCTCGGCCGCTACCACAATCAGATTTCCGTTATCGAAGAAGGCCGCAGCAAAGAGCTGTTCGGCTGGGTTGCACCACAACCGGACAAATACTCCATCACGCGCACAACCCTCGGTCATTTCCTGAAAAACAAACTCTTCAAGTTCGACACAGCCGTCAACGGCGGCGACCGCGCCATGGTACCGATCGGCACTTATGAGCGCGTAATGCCCTTGGATATCCTGCCTACCCTGCTCTTGCGCGATTTAATCGTCGGCGATACCGACAGCGCTCAGGCACTGGGTTGCTTGGAATTGGACGAAGAAGACCTCGCGTTGTGCAGCTTCGTCTGCCCGGGTAAATACGAATACGGCCCGCTGTTGCGTAAGGTGCTGGAAACCATTGAGAAGGAAGGCTGATTATGGGCTTGAAACATTTTCTTGAAAAAATCGAACCGCACTTCCTGCCGGGCGGCAAACATGAAAAATGGTATGCCCTCTACGAAGCTGCGGCGACGATTTTCTATACATCCGGCGCGGTAACGCGCAAAGCGGCCCACGTCCGCGATGCGCTCGACTCTAAGCGCATGATGATTTTGGTGTGGCTGGCTTTGTTCCCTGCCATGTTCTACGGTATGTACAACGTCGGCGTACAGGCATTCGGTGCGTTAACGCCTGATTTGCTGCAACAAAATATCGCCAACGACTGGCATTACGCCCTTGCCAACGCTTTGGGCATCAATATGTCGTCTGAAGCGGGCGTGTTGGGCAAAATGCTCTTCGGCGCAATTTTCTTCCTGCCGATTTACGCGACTGTATTTATTGTGGGCGGCTTCTGGGAAGTCTTGTTCGCCACTGTACGCAAACACGAAATCAACGAAGGTTTCTTCGTGACTTCGATTCTGTTTGCTTTGATCGTTCCCCCTACCCTGCCTTTGTGGCAAGCGGCTTTGGGTATTTCTTTCGGCGTTGTGGTTGCGAAAGAAGTATTCGGCGGTACAGGTAAAAACTTCATGAACCCTGCTCTTGCAGGCCGTGCGTTCCTGTTCTTCGCCTACCCTGCCAACATTACCGGCGACACCATTTGGACTGCGGTTGACGGCTATTCCGGTGCTACTGCTTTGGCGCAATGGGCGGCACACGGTGCAGACGGCCTGAAAAACGCTGTAACCGGTCAAGCCATTTCTTGGATGGATGCGTTTATCGGTAATGTACCCGGCTCAATCGGCGAAGTATCCACTTTGGCGCTTTTAATCGGCGGCGCGTTTATCGTGTTTCGCCCGCATCGCCTCTTGGCGCATTATTGCCGGCGTGATGATCGGTATGATTGCCATGTCTTCTCTGTTTAACTTCATCGGTTCGGACACCAACGCCATGTTCTCCATGCCTTGGTACTGGCACTTGGTGGTCGGCGGCTTCGCCATCGGTATGCTGTTTATGGCGACCGACCCTGTTTCCGCTTCCTTTACCAATGTCGGCAAATGGTGGTACGGAGCGCTTATCGGTGTAATGTGCGTGTTGATCCGCGTGGTCAACCCTGCTTACCCCGAAGGCATGATGTTGGCGATTCTGTTTGCCAACCTGTTTGCCCCGATTTTCGACTATTTCGTCGCACAAGCGAACATCAAACGCAGAAAGGCGCGCAGCAATGGCTAAGAAATTCGATAAAGACAGCTTCAGCGGCACGCTGATTGTGGTATTGGTTGTCAGCCTGATTTGTTCCATCATCGTTGCCGGTGCGGTCGTCGGCTTGAAACCCATCCAAGAGAAACAAAAACTCCAAGACAAACAAGGCTATATCTTGAGCGTAGCCGGTTTGATGGATAAAAACACCGACATCAGCAAAACCTTTGCCGAGCGTATCGAGCAACGTGTCGTGGACTTGGCTACCGGCGAATACGTCGCCGATGCGCCTAAAGACTTCAGCGCACGCGTTGCCGGCAAAGACCCTGCCCAAAGCATCCAAATCAAACCTGAAGACGATTTGGCAGGCATCAAAAGCCGTGCCAAATACACTGAGGTTTACTTGGTAAAAGGCGAAGACGGCAAAGTCAGCCAAATCATCCTGCCTATGCACGGTAACGGTTTGTGGTCTGTTATGTACGGCTTTGTCGCCATCCAACCCGACGGCAACACCATCAACGGTATTACCTACTACGACCAAGGTGAAACCCCGGGTTTGGGCGGCGAAATCGGCAACCCTCTGTGGCAACAAAAATTCGTCGGCAAAAAACTGTTTAACGAACAAGGCAAATTTGCCCTGCACGTCGGCAAAGGCGCAAGCTCAGACAAAGAACACGGCGTAGATGCCCTCTCCGGTGCATCGCTGACGTCTAAAGGTGTGCAAGGTTCGTTCGACTACTGGTTCGGCGAAAACGGCTATATCCCCTACCTGAACAAATTGAAATCAGCAGGAGCACAATAATGGCTGACATGAAACGCTTGAAACATTTGATGTTTTCACCCTTTATCGACAACAACCCGATTGCCTTGCAGGTTTTGGGTATTTGTTCGGCTTTGGCGGTTACCACCAAACTTCAGACGGCCATCGTAATGGGTATTTCCGTAGCTTTGGTAACCGGTTTTTCCAGCTTCTTCATTTCATTTGGTACGCAACTACATCCCCAACAGCATCCGTATTATTGTGCAAATGGCGATTGTTGCTTCCTTGGTAACGCTGGTTGACCAACTGCTCCAAGCCTTTTGCCTATGAGCTGTCCAAACAGCTGTCCGTATTCGTCGGCCTGATTATTACCAACTGTATCGTGATGGGCCGTGCCGAAGCATTCGCCATGAAAGAGCCTCCTTTGGAGAGCTTGGTTGACGGTATCGGCAACGGCGCAGGTTACGGCATGATGTTGATCATCATCGCAACCATCCGCGAACTGATCGGCTCAGGCAAGCTCTTTGGCTACACCATTTTCCAAACCGTACAAGATGGCGGCTGGTATCAAACCAACGGCTTGTTCCTGCTCGCCCCTAGCGCGTTCTTCATCATCGGCTTCTTGGTATGGGGTCTGCGCACTTGGAAACCTGAACAGGCGGAGAAATAACACATGGAACATTACTTAAGCCTCTTTGTAAAATCCGTCTTTCTGGAAAACATGGCACTTTCCTTCTTCTTGGGGATGTGTACATTTTTGGCGGTATCTAAAAAAGTATCCACTGCATTCGGTTTGGGCGTTGCCGTAACTTTCGTACTCGGCCTGTCCGTCCCAGCCAACCAACTTGTTTACTCGCTGCTGAAAGACGGCGCGCTGGTTGAAGGCGTGGACCTGACCTTCCTGAAATTCATCACCTTCATCGGCGTGATTGCCGCTTTGGTGCAGATTTTGGAAATGTTCTTGGACAAATTCGTCCCTGCCCTCTACAACGCATTGGGTATCTACCTGCCTCTGATTACCGTAAACTGCGCGATTTTCGGTGCCGTATCGTTTATGGCGCAACGCGAATACAACTTCGGCGAGTCCGTTGTATACGGTTTCGGTGCAGGTCTGGGCTGGCTTTTGGCTATTGTCGCTTTGGCGGGCATTACCGAAAAAATGAAATATTCGGATGTCCCTAAAGGCCTCAAAGGCTTGGGCATTACCTTTATCGCCGCTGGCCTGATGGCAATGGCGTTTATGTCGTTCTCCGGCATCCAGTTATAAGAAAGGAATCGGCATGGAGATTATTTTAGGTATCGTGATGTTTACCCTCATCGTCTTGGTTTTGGCACTGATGATTCTGTTTGCCAAATCCAAGTTGGTGAGCGAAGGCGACATCACCATCAAAGTCAATAACGAAAAAGAGCTGACGATGCCTGCTGGCGGCAAACTGCTGGGTGCGCTTGCCAGCCAAGGTATTTTCGTTCCCTCCGCCTGCGGTGGCGGCGGCTCATGCGGTCAGTGCCGCGTTGTCGTGAAAAGCGGCGGCGGCGACATTCTGCCGACCGAGTTGTCCCACATCAGCAAACGCGAAGCGCGCGAAGGTTGCCGTCTGTCTTGTCAGGTCAATGTTAAAACCGACATGGACATCGAAGTACCGGAAGAAGTGTTCGGCGTGAAAAAATGGGAATGCACTGTCATCTCCAATGACAACAAAGCAACGTTCATTAAAGAACTCAAGCTTGCCATTCCCGAAGGCGAAGAAGTTCCTTTCCGCGCCGGCGGCTACATCCAGATTGAAGCCCCTCCTCACACTGTTGCCTACAAAGACTTCGACATTCCTAAGGAATACCACGAAGACTGGGACAAATACAATCTGTGGCAATACGTTTCCAAAGTGGACGAGCCGATTTTGCGTGCCTACTCTATGGCTTCATACCCTGAAGAAAAAGGCATCATTATGCTGAACGTGCGTATCGCTACGCCTCCTCCGCGCATACCCGATGCGCCTCCGGGACAAATGTCTTCTTACATCTGGTCGCTTAAACCCGGTGATAAAGTAACGATTTCCGGTCCGTTCGGCGAATTCTTTGCCAAAGATACCGATGCCGAAATGGTATTTATCGGCGGTGGTGCGGGTATGGCTCCGATGCGTTCCCACATTTTCGACCAGCTGAAACGTTTGAACTCCAAACGTAAGATTACCTTCTGGTATGGTGCACGTTCTAAACGCGAGATGTTCTATGTCGAAGACTTCGACCAACTCGCAGCAGAATTCCCGAACTTCACATGGCATGTTGCCCTGTCCGACCCATTACCTGAAGACAACTGGGACGGTTACACAGGCTTCATTCACAACGTGGTTTATGAAAACCACCTGAAAAACCATGAAGCACCGGAAGACTGCGAATTCTATATGTGTGGCCCTCCAATCATGAACCAGTCCGTGATCAAAATGCTCAAAGACTTGGGCGTGGAAGACGAAAACATCCTCTTGGACGATTTCGGCGGCTAACAGACAAAAAGGAAGAAACTTCGGTTTCTTCCTTTTTATTCCAGGCCGTCTGAAAACCATACTTTCAGACGGCCTGAACCTTTCTTTTACGATACAATAAAGGCTTCAAAAAATAATCCGCAAATCCCTTATGCCGTTTCTTTCCAATTCGTTTTACCGTCCGATAATCGGTTGCACTGTTGCCATCGTTTCCGCACTCACACTCTCTGCCTGCCAACCTGAAAAACAACAAACCATTACCCTGCAAGGCGAGACCATGGGCACGACCTATACCGTCAAATATCTTTCAGACGGCCAAGACAAACTCCCCTCCCCTGCCGAAATACAAAAACGCATTGATGACGCACTTAAAGAAGTCAATCGGCAAATGTCTACCTACCAGACCGATTCCGAAATCAGCCAATTCAACCAGCTGCGCACCGTCAATCAGGCCATGCCCATTTCCCAAGACTTTGCCTATGTGACCGGCGAAGCCTTGCGTTTAAACAAACTGACGCACGGCGCACTGGACGTAACCGTCGGCCCTTTGGTCAACCTTTGGGGATTCGGTCCGCAAAAAGAAATCACGCACGAACCGACTGAGCAAGAAATCCAGCATGCTTCAGAAATGGTCGGTACGGACAAACTCAAACTTTCCCAAGATGGTCAGCAGCCTACACTGGCGAAAACCCATCCCGAAGTCTATTTAGACCTATCCTCCATCGCCAAAGGCTTTGGCGTGGATAAAACCGCTGCCGAACTTGAAAAACTCAATATCGGCAATTATTTGGTAGAAATCGGAGGCGAGTTGCATGGCAAAGGCCATAATGCGCAAGGCAACCCTTGGCGTATCGGCATCGAGCAACCCAATATCGTTCAAGGTGGCGCCACTCAAATTACCATTCCATTGGACAATAAATCACTGGCTACGTCCGGCGACTACCGCATTTTCCATGTCGATAAGTCAGGCCGCCGCCTTTCCCATATCATCAACCCGAAAACCAAACAACCCATCAGCCACAACCTTGCTTCCATCAGCGTAGTAGCTGAAAACGCCACACTTGCAGACGGCCTTTCAACCGGCTTATTCGTCCTCGGAGAAACCGAAGCACTTAAACTTGCCGAGCAAGAAAATCTCGCCGTTTTCCTTATCATCCGAAACCCCGCAAGGCGGCTACCATACTGAAAATGTCCAGCGCATTCAAAAAATTATTAAACTAACCTTCAGGAATACACACATGAAAACCCTCCTCCTGACTTTCGGCATTTTTATCATTGTCATCCTCGGCATGGCAGTCGGCTATATCTTTCTCCAAACGCACCATCAAAGGCAGCTGCGGCGGCATTTCCTCTCTCGGCATGAAGAAAATGTGCGATTGCGATACGCCATGCGATACCTTGCAAAAAGAGCTGGATAAAAAACAACATTCCGACAATCAAGGCATCAAGGTCGATCATTAAGTCATTTGGTGAATGTTTACTCATGATTTAAGGCTACTTATCCCCTATCAGGCCGTCTGAAAAATAAAAGAGCGTGATCCCAATGGATACACGCTCTTTTATTTTGCCTCTTCCAAAGCAATCCAGAAATATCTTGCATACATATTTGAAACAAGCCCCCAAAACCAATCAGGAAATAAAAAGAAAAGCTCCTGCAAAACAGGAGCTTTTTCTTGGAAGAAACCGGATTATTTCAATTTAGTTTCTTTGTAAATAACGTGTTTACGGGCTACTGGGTCAAATTTTTTGATTTCCAGTTTGCCAGGCATAGTACGTTTGTTTTTAGTAGTTGTGTAGAAGTGACCAGTACCAGCGCTGGACTCCAGTTTGATTTTATCGCGCATTGCAGTAATCCTTAATTAATGGTGTTTAAATTAAGCTTCGCCGCGAGCACGCAAATCAGCCAATACGACATCAATGCCTACTTTATCGATGGTGCGCAATGCAGCGTTAGAAACGCGCAGGCGAACCCAGCGGTTTTCACTTTCTACCCAGAAACGACGTGATTGCAAGTTAGGCAAAAAACGACGTTTGGTTTTGTTGTTGGCGTGTGATACGTTATTGCCAGACATCGGGCGCTTACCGGTCACTTTGCAAACTCGTGCCATGGTTAGTCTCCAAACTTCTAAAATAGTAAAACGCGATTTATACCACGAAATCCGCCTTCAGTTCAAGTCGTTTGCTGAAAAAACGGGATTTGTGGAAATAAATCTTCTCAATATGTTGCATCTGCGAAACGGTATTTCGCAAAGCCTTAACTTTTCAATTATAACGGATTTCTTTAAAAAAATCATCTGTCGTTTGCGTGGTCGGCGAAATAAACAGACCGTCTGAACATTTTCAGACGGCCTGTTTATCATCATGCTTTTTTCTTCAACGCCGCATTCAAAATACAGCCGAGTATAAAGCAGGCTAAAGAGGGAACAACCCACCCTAGACCGATATTGTAAAACGGCAATGCGCGCTCGATGGCAGCTGCGGTATCGGCATCAAATCCAAACGCGGCCTTATAGGCATCGAGCAAGCCGACCATAAGGGCCGCCATCATGGTGCAGAAATAGACAATACGGCCGCCGCCAAACAGTTTATCTATCAAGGCCAGCAAAATGATGACGATGGTCAGCGGATACAACAGCATCAACATAGGGATGGAAAACTGCAAAATCGCTGACAGGCCTTTGTTGGCCAACAGGATAGACACCACCGTATTCAGTATCACAAAGATTTTATAAGAAATACCCGGGCAAAGACGGTTGAATATTCGGCGCATGAAGTAATCAAGCCAACCGCCGTACTCAGACAGGCAAGCAGCACCATGACGCCAAGCAACACAATACCGGCCGTACCGAAATAGTGCTGTGCGGTTTTAGACAAAACCGACGCGCCGTTTTCCTGTAAGCCGATACCGGCCACACCTGTCGCGCCCATATAGCCGATAAACAGGTAAACCACTGCCAAACAAGAAGCCGCCAACACACCGGAAATCGTCGTGGTCTTCAGCAAGTCCGCGCGGTTGTCCACGCCCATGGCGCGAACGGCATCGATGACGATAATGGCAAACACCAGCGAAGCCAGCGCGTCCATGGTGCCGTAGCCTTCCAAAATGCCTTTAACCAACGGATGAGTAGCAAAATCGCCTTGCGCCGCCTGCGGCACGCCCATCGGGATTAATGGCGGCATAGCCGACCAATATCGCAATTGACAGCAACAAAACAGGCGTGAGGATTTTACCGATACGGTCAACCAGCTTCCCCGGAGAAATCGACAGCCAATAAGTCATGCCGAAAAACACCAGGCTGAATACGGCCAATGCGATGTTTTTCCAAGATTCGTCAATGAAAGGGGAAATCGCGGTTTCAAAAGACACAGTCGCCGTACGCGGCATAGCAAACAGAGGGCCGATTGCCAGATAAAGCGCGGTGGCAAAAGTCACGCCGTACCAAGGCGCAACACGGGAGGCCAATGCCTCCACATCGCGCGAGCCGGAATAGCCGACGGCAATCACGCCCAATAATGGCAAACCCGCCCCTGTCAGCAGAAAAGCCGAACATCGCCGAAAGCCAGTTTTCACCGGCCTGCTGTCCCAAAAAAAGCAGGAAAAATCAGGTTTCCCTGCCCCAAAAAACAGGGCAAACAGCATTAAGCCCACCGCCCATAAAGAAGCTTTGGTATGACTTGTCGTCGAATTCATTTTAGTTCTCTTTTTTCAAATTTCTCGTTATCGGTTTCATCGGCCTCAAGGCCGTCTGAAAATATTTCGGCTTCGTTTGCCTCCAAACCGTCTTTCAGGCTGATTTCGATTTCACCATAATTTTCCAGGCTGCACGATACGCACCAAGCCCTTCTTTAGCCAATTCCAGCAATGCAATAAAATTGACCACCACATATGTCGCGCCCTGCTCCGGCTTAAACAAATCGCTGAACTTGCTGATACCGCTTTCGTTCAAACGACGCAAAATCGCCGTCATCTGCGCGCGCACGGAAATGGTTTCCCGCACCACTTCATGACTGCGCGTATGCTTGGCACGCGACAAAATACCCAACCAAGCCTGCGTCAAATCGGCAACGTACACTTCCGGCAACTTCGCTTCGACCGCAATTTCCAACGGCAGATACGCCCAAGCAAAATCACGTCCGGCACGCGGCAACGCATCCAAACCCTGAGCCGCCAGTTTCATCTGTTCGTAAGCCAACAGACGGCGCACCAACTCGGCACGCGGATCCGCCTCTTCATCCTCAACTTCTTCAGGACGCGGCAACAGCAGGCGCGATTTAATTTCAATCAACATCGCCGCCATCAGCAGGTATTCCGCCGCCAAATCAAACTGATACGCTTCCATTTGGGCAATATAGTGCAGATACTGCTCGGTAATCTTCACCATCGGAATATCGAGGACATCGATATTTTGCTTGCGGATAAGGTACAGCAACAAATCCAACGGCCCTTGGAAGCTGCTCAATACCACCTTCAACGCATCAGGCGGAATAAACAAATCCTGCGGCACATCGGTGACAGGCTGACCGAACACCCACGCAACGGTATGTTCAGACGGCGTTGCGGCAGTGGAAGAAATAAGGTGTTCTGAAGGCATGGTTAAAGGGTCTTTTTCTTTTTAAGTTTAGTAAGAAGTTTCATCAACAAAAGGCCGTCTGAAACGAGGACAACCCGTTTTTAATATAAAAATCAGCGTTTTTTACGATTGATTTGCAAAGAAACAATGGCGACGGCAAAGGTCTGGGCCAAGGCCATACCCAACAGCGGCAGACTGGCGAAAACTGTACCCGTCAGTACCGAGCCAATATCGCGGGACAACACAAAACCATCCCTCGCAAGCATCGCCACGATCAAAGCCAACAGCAGCAAACTTTCGCAGCCGACCAAAAACCAAATCATTTTAACCGAACGGCGTTTGCGCCATTTCATAATACCGGCGTGCAAAAGGCTGAATATCACGACGGACAGAAACGGATAAAGAAAAGTGGTGAATGGACGGGTATAACCGCTTTGCACACACAAATAATCGCCCGGCAGCGTATTGCATTCCATCACATCGAGAAACATCGGATCGACGGCATACATCAACACGCCGAACCATACCGCATAAATCAGACTGGCAATAAAGTAGGCTTTAAAAAATCGGCTCTTAACCATCTTCCCCTACCCCTCACTTCCGTCCCGCGATATGCTCCACCGCCGCCTGCGCACAATACAATCCGAACGAAGCCGTTACCAGCATACTCGCGCCGTAGCCCGCGCAGGACAAACCTTGCGGTGCGGCATCGGTCGAACACGCTTCGCCGGATTGCGGCGGCGTAATATTCTCGGTTGAATAGACGCAAGGCACGCGCATTTTTTCTTTGGTATCGCGGCTGAAGCCGTAGCGTTTGCGCAAGGTATAGCGCAAATTGGAAAGCAGCGGATCGTGGGTAACGCGGCTCAAATCGGCGGTTTGGATTAAAGCCGGATTTTTCTGTCCGCCCGCGCCGCCGCTGATAATAAACGGTTGTTTATGTTGCACGAAATACGCCGCCATCGCCGCTTTGACACGGATTTGGTCGATGGCGTCGATAACAAAGTCAAAAGGCCGTCTGAAAAGTTCGTTCAGATTGTCTTCGGTCACAAAATCTTCGATTTCCGTCACTTCGCATTGCGGATTGATTTGGGCAATGCGTTCGCGCAAAGCGGTAACTTTTGCCTTACCGAAATCATCGGTCAAAGCGTGCAACTGGCGGTTGACATTCGACTCGGCAACGTTGTCCAAATCAATCAGCGTTAAACGACCGATACCGCTCCTCGCTAAAGCCTCCACCGCCCACGAACCGACGCCGCCGACGCCGACCACGCACACATGCGCACGCGAAAAGCGCGCCAGTGCTTCGTCTCCGTAAAGTCTGGCAATGCCGCCAAAGCGGCGCGAAGAAAGAAAAGCGGCGTCCTGCATAAGTAACCTTGTGATATATCAATAAATTAATGAAAAACGCGACAGGCGATTCGGACAGACATTATACTTGAAAGCAGATGGGCTGTTGTACCCGCCCGAAAGAGTTTATAATCGTTTCACATTCAGACAAGTTCTGATTTCATATTAAACGAAAGTGCCGCTACTCGGCGCAAAAGGAGAATAAATATGTACAAACATCTGGTTGTAGCCGTTGACGGTAGCGAGACCTCCCTCAATGCATTGAAACACGCCGCCGAACTGGCAAGCCTCAACAAAGCCCAACTGACTTTGGTTCACGTTGCCAACCCTGCCGAATACATGGCTTTGGCTCCTGAATTCCTGCAACACGAAAGCTACGAAGCCGCCGCAGTGGCTCAAGGTAACGAAGTTTTGGATTTCGCAGAAAAAACAGCGCGTGAAAGCGGCGTTGAAAACATCGTGAAACACCTGTTGGTTGCCAACAAAGGCGCGCGCGAAATGGCGCAAGACTTGGTTGACTACGCCGACAACAACGGCGCAGACCTGCTGGTACTCGGCACACACGGCCGCACCGGCCTGATGCACCTGCTGATGGGCAGCTTCGCCGAAACCGTAATGCGTCAAAGCCACCTGCCTCTGCTGATTATCCGCAGCAAAGCCGAAGAAGCATAATCAAGCATTGATTTAAAATAGCGAAAGGCCGTCTGAATATTTTTCAGACGGCCTTTTTTCACATGACAGCTTCAGCTTTTATTTTGCCATTTCTTTGAACACTTCGTGTGCCACAGCAATGGTTTCGTCAATCAGCTCAGGCGTATGCGCGGCGGAAACAAAACCCGGCTTCATAAGCTGACGGGCCGAATGCGACATTGCGGTCGAGCATACCGTGGAAGAAATGTTTGAAACCGTCGATATTGGAACGCGCCATGTCGGCGTAGTTTTTGCGGCGTATGGCTGGCAAAATACAAACCAAACATACCGCCCACGCTGTCGGCCGTAAATTCAACGCCGTGTGCTTTGGCCGCGTCGGCAATACCGTTGGCGAGGCGTTGGGTCAGGGCAGTCAGGTTTTCATAGAAGCCTTCGCGCTGAATGATTTCCAGCGTTTTCAAACCGGCCGCAACCGCAATCGGATTGCCGGACAATGTGCCTGCCTGATACACGCCGCCCAACGGGGAAATACATTCCATAATGTCTTTACGGCCGCCGAACGCCGCCAAAGGCATACCGCCGCCGATCACTTTGCCCATGGTGGTCAAATCAGGGTTTGATGCCGTGCAAAGATTGCGCGCCGCCCAGCGCCACGCGGAAGCCGGTCATCACTTCGTCGTAAATCAACACGGCACCGTGTTTTTCAGTCAATTCGCGCAAGGCTTTGACAAAGGCTTCAGACGGCCTAACCAGATTCATATTGCCGACAAAAGGCTCCAAAATCACACAGGCAATGTCATTGCCGCTTTGAGCAAAGGCTTCTTCCAGTTGGGCGATATTGTTGTACTCGAGTACCAAAGTATGTTTGGTAAAGTCGGCAGGCACACCGGCGGAAGAAGGATTGCCAAACGTCAGCAGACCGCTGCCTGCTTTCACCAACAGGCTGTCGGAATGGCCGTGGTAGCAGCCTTCAAACTTGATGATTTTGTCGCGGCCGGTAAAACCGCGTGCCAGACGGATGGCGGTCATCGTTGCTTCCGTACCGGAGCTGACAAGGCGCAGCTGCTCGACCGACGGCATGATTTTGGCGATTTCTTCGGCAATGACAATTTCGCCTTCAGTCGGCGCACCAAACGACAAACCGCCCAATGCTGCTTCGCGCACGGCTTCAATGACTTCAGGATGGGCATGGCCGACAATCGCAGGGCCCCAAGAGCCGACATAGTCGGTATAACGCGTGCCGTTTTCGTCCCAAACATACGCGCCTTCTGCCTTTTTGATAAAGCGCGGTACGCCGCCGACGCTGCCGAATGCGCGCACAGGAGAGTTCACGCCGCCGGGAATAATGGCTTTGGCGCGGTTGAACAAGCTTTCATTACGGTTCATGGTCAATTCTTTCGTAAGAGGTCGTCTGAAAAATCAAATCGGTGCCATTTTAACACCAAATCCTTTTCAGACGGCCCAAGCTTCAAAATAAGAATCGGGCGCAAAATCAAAATTATTCTTTAAAAACAAACACTCTATCCACATTTTTCCTGCTTGTGCTATAATCCGCGACCTATTGAAACAATAAAAGAAAAGCATCATGTTACGCGGATTCATACTCAGCCTCGCCCTTTTGGCGTCCTCCCTCGTCCATGCACAACGCAGCCTGCCTGACGATATGGATGTGGCCGTTTTAAAAACCGTCGATTTGCCTTATCTGAAAGTCAGCAAAGGCGGTTTTTCTTGGACGCGCCTGCTGACCTTGGGCATTGTGGACGGCAATGCGGCCAAACTTCAAATCACGCGCTTTACCAAAATCCACGATGAAAACGACCGTTTCATCCCCATGGGCCGCCTGCTGAATCAAACCGGCAAAGCCGTTGCGTTCAAATACAACGAAGAAAGCCGCCTCGTCCGCGAAATCTGGATTTTGACCGATGCCGAAGCCGACAGGTTCATCGAACACGCCAAAAAGCAGAAAAAGGCGGAAGAATAATTTTTCAGACGGCCCGAGTATTTCACAGGCCGTCTGAACCCTTTTACAACAAGCCAATCAATCAAACAAACCATGAAAAAAGTATTTATCCGCACCTTCGGGTGCCAAATGAACGAGTACGACAGCGAAAAAATGCTGTCCGTCCTCGCCGAAGAACACGGCGGTATCGAACAAGTTACCCAACCTGACGACGCCGACATCATCTTGTTCAACACCTGCTCCGTGCGTGAAAAAGCGCAAGAGAAAGTCTTCTCCGACTTGGGCCGCGTACGCCCGCTCAAAGAAAAAAATCCCGACCTCATCATCGGCGTTGCCGGCTGTGTTGCCTCTCAAGAAGGCGAAAACATCGTCAAACGCGCTCCGTATGTGGACGTGGTTTTCGGCCCGCAAACGCTGCACCGCCTGCCCAAACTCATCGTCGATAAAGAAACCACCGGCCTGTCTCAAATCGACATTTCCTTCCCCGAAATCGAGAAATTCGACCACCTGCCGCCTGCGCGCGTAGAAGGCGGTTCGGCATTCATTTCCATTATGGAAGGCTGTTCCAAATACTGCTCTTACTGCGTCGTCCCTACACCCGCGGCGAAGAATTCTCCCGCCCGCTCAACGACGTATTGACCGAGATTGCCGGTTTGGCGCAACAAGGCGTTAAAGAAATCAACCTCTTAGGCCAAAACGTCAATGCCTATCGCGGCGAAATGGAAAACGGCGAAATCTGCGACTTTGCCACTTTGTTGCGCATCGTCCACGAAATCCCCGGCATCGAACGCCTGCGCTTTACCACCAGCCATCCGCGCGAATTTACCGACGCGATTATCGAGTGCTACCGCGACCTGCCGAAGCTGGTTTCCCACCTGCACCTGCCGATTCAAAGCGGTTCCGACCGCGTATTGAGCGCGATGAAACGCGGCTACACCGCCTTGGAATACAAATCCATCATCCGCAAACTGCGTGCCATCCGTCCTGATTTGTGCCTCAGCTCCGACTTTATCGTCGGCTTCCCGGGCGAGACCGAGCGCGAGTTCGAGCAAACCTTGAAACTGGTCAAAGACATCGCCTTCGACTTGAGCTTCGTCTTTATTTACAGTCCGCGCCCTGGCACGCCTGCCGCCAACCTGCACGACGACACGCCGCATGAAGAAAAAGTGCGCCGCCTCGAAGCTTTGAACGAAGTCATCGAAGCCGAAACCGCGCGCATCAACCAAACCATGGTCGGCACGGTTCAACGCTGCTTGGTTGAAGGTATCTCCAAAAAAGACCCTGACCAACTGCAAGCCCGTACCGCCAACAACCGCGTGGTCAACTTTACCGGTACACCCGACATGATCAACCAAATGATCGATTTGGAAATCACCGAAGCCTACACCTTCTCTCTGAAAGGCAAACCGGTATAAGCACACACAAACAAAGATAGTGTATTTCACAGTCAATAAACTTTACATTTCTTAAAGTTGCAACAATACGCACCCTGATTTGTTCAGGGTGTTTCGTTTTATATTAAATGGTTTTGCGTTTTATTTTTTTATTTATTTTTCAGTAAATTAAAAATCGCCGGGGAAAGCCCGGTTTAATTTTTCATTTATATCTTTCCACTTGGAAATCTTGGCCGTTCTTCAAAAGTGTAAATGCTATTACCGCCAGTTTCCGCATAAGTGCGACGATTATCACTTTCGGCCTTTTGCCGTTCTTTTTGCAGTCGGCTACATACTTGGCAAAGTTTCTGCTTCGGTATGCGTGCATAGCCGGAATAAACAAGGTTGTTCGCAAATGGGTATTGCCCAACTTAGAAATACGCGGTCTGCCTTTTTAGGCTTGTTCCTGACTGGTTTTCTTGGGGTCTAAGCCTAGGTAGGCTGCAAATTGCGCTGCGCTCTTGAATCGTTCCTTTTGGATCAGAACTGACAAAAGGCTGTTGGCCGCTGCTCGCCTATGCCTGTGATGGTTTTCAGGCGCTCTTTTGGGTTTTGTAGTCAGGGATTGTCTTTGTGAAACTGGTTCAGTTGGTTTTTGAACGGCTTTGATTTGCTGTTGAAGATGGATAATGGTGGACTGTATCAGTGGGGAGCAGGGTAGGTGGGGGCGGTTTGGAGTTTGGTTTGTTCGGCTGCTTTTTGGCGTTTCAGGCGGTGTTGGTATCGTGTCAGTTCTTGCAGTTTTGTTTGTGCTTCGGTGGGTTTCTGCCACGGTCGGGGTTCTAGTGCTTTTGCAGTATTGGGCTATGGTTTTTGCGTCTTGGCGGTCTGTTTTGCTTCTTTTGTAAAACGGCTGTTCTGAAAACCTTTTTATTTTACGTGGGTTCTCTACACTCATTCGGTAGTATCTGCTCAAATATTCAGCTGCTGCTTCGTAGTATTTCCTGTTGCTTCGCAACAGCAATGCAGCCTTTCTGTTGCGCCGTTTTCTTTTCAGCCAGTCTTTCAATTCTTGAAACTCAACCTTGTGTTTTTGAACTTACGCTCAGGCCGTCTGAAATCAGACAGCAATCTAGTGTTGCTTTTGATACGTCTATGCCCTAAGTACATGGGGTTTTGCCTTATGAATACGGGCTTTTTGCCCTAGATAGTGTTCAAATTCAGGTTATTAGAAAACCCGTGCTTCAATCTTTGTTACAGCCTTGTAGCTGTGCCGTACTTACGAAGTCACGGGCTTTGCTTGGTGTTTTCGTCAAACGCCAAGCCCTGAAAATGCTGGTTTCACGTTCAGGGCTTGGGGCTTTAAATGTTTTTGCCTTCGGCGACGTTCGCCACGTGGCAGGGGTTGGCGCAAAAACCGCACCAACCCCGCTTTTTAGCGTTTTTTTGGTGCGTGAGCGTCAAGGGGTATCCAAAAAGATTTATAAAGGCAAAAAGCACGCCTTTACAAATCTTTCTGGACGTCCTCCCCTGACTTGTGTTAGGGTGGTCTATTTGGCTACGTTATATCCATAATAAATAATTACTGCTGCTCCTATTAACGACATTATGCACATCGGCAGAACGAAATATTTAAAAAAATCCTCGCCAGCCTTTTACGCTCATAGGTCGTTGCCGCCCATATCCCTAAAAACGCCAATCCCGCATTCATCAATTAACCTTTCCGCCCTCATTACTTAGGGCTTTATCTTCGTATCCGTCATACATTAAATTCTGCGGACTCTTTCCACCCATTGTCAAGACTTGCGGCTGGTCAGGCGTGTATGCGGTCTCCGTCGGTTTTTACGGCTTCTGCCGTCTGCGTCTTTATAAGGGGTTGAATGGTAATCCGTCTTTGACGTAGTTCAAGCAGGTCTGTTTGCCGATTTCTTTAATCTTTGTGCCTTTGGTCGGTATAGCAGGTACAGCGGTTCTCAACTTTGATACAGGCGACAGGCTACAGGCATGACTTTGACGGCTTTGTTCATGCCGTCGTATATAGGGGCGGTTTCGGGGCGTTCTGCGATACGGGGCTGGTAGTCTTCTTCTGTCAGATGAGGCTTTGGCGGTTCGGACGGCGTTTGCACCTTTGTTGCTGCGTACTGCCCCGCTGCGCCGTCGTCCGCCGCGGGAGCGGCTGCCGCCTGCGCTTCAGCTTGCGCTGACGCGGCAATGTGTGCCTGTGCCGTTTGTCCCCTCTATTATTGGTTTTTCCATATTTTTTTCCAAAAGGATGAGAAATAATACAAACCTCCACCAAGCAAGGCTATTGCGATGGGTATCAGATAAAGAACCTTGCTGCGCTTGGTTCTGATTTTGGTGTGTTCTTCAGCGGACTTGTACAGCCCATACACGCTTTTATCAAGCCTATACACGCTGATTAGGGCTTCCCTGATGTTTGCCTCTGCTTTCAGGGTCTTTTTGCCGCCTGTCGTCCATTCGAGCTACGGCGCAGTCCCTAAATTAGTCTTGCCGAAATGGGTGTGGTGTTCTATCAGTCCGCGCAAATGGACGTCTATCAGACGGGGATGTTGAGTTATCAAGAGGAAATCAAGACCACGGTGTCTATGTGTTTCAAGTTCGGCGACGTAGTCAGGTACTTTCGAACCGCTAGGGACGTGGGCGGAATATGCGTTGGCATTCGTCAACAACGATAATCGCGCCCGGCGGTGCCCACTTCGGCCATGTCTGAATGCTTTCTCCTTCTGGTATTTCTTCATGTGGTATTTTCAGGTCAAGAATGCCGTCTACATAAAGCGGACGATTCATAAAGTCTTTTTGCTTGGCAAGCATGGAAACGACTTTCAGGGTTTTCTGCCTGAACCCGGTACGCCTGTTAACAGATATAACATGTTTTTCTTCCTATTTCGACTGAATGATGGTAGACAGTTTTTAAAGCCTTTTAGGGGATATTACGAAGCTGAACGCACCAAATATCCAATTCAGAATGACACCGAATCCCGCTATATACAGTATTTGCAAGGCTTCGTCGGGGAAACCGCCGATACTACGGCTTATTTCGTTAATGAAATAATCCTGCAAAGCATTCAGTCCTGTTACTGAAATAAAACTCAAACCTACGGCGGTCAGTATGCGCCCTGCTACGGACATGAGGACGCCTGTTATCAATGATGCCCAGTTCATTTCACAATTCCTTTACGGATTCATAGACAAAATAGGCACATGTCAGCACGCATATTGCGATGAAGATGGGGCGCAGCTTGCGCGCCAAGTCGCACAACGGGTCATAGCTGAACTCTACCTGTCCCAATGCACCGAAATCTACGGAGCGGGGAGCGGGACACTTCCCGTCAGACTGGAACACGTCCAAAGGCTTGAAATTCAGGTCTATGGTCTGTTCAGGTAGTTTAATATCTTCCGACTTTTCCTCCCAAAAATACATTGAGCAGAATTTGGATTTTGCTGACAAAAATCTTTTTCTTTGTCATTTTGATTCTGTTCATTTTGACTATTCGACTCATTCGGTGTGTTTGGCGAATTCGGGCTATTTGGTGCGTTTGGCGTTTCTGTACTCTCCTTTCGGCTCGGTGTTGTCTTATCGGGCTTATTCGGTGCTTCTGGACTGTTCGGCTTTAAATCTGGACGTGGTACATAATCAACGCTCACAGTACCGTCTTGATGCATTTTGAATCTTGTTTGTTGTGGGGTGCTACTGCCTTCAGGTGTGTACGGCGCACTAAGCGCAGTATCAGGACTAAATGTGCTTTGCTCGGCAGATTGATTCATAACGCCCATTTTTGCCAGTTGATTCATCAGTTCTGCATGGTTTGTCTGATTGTTTTCCAACATGCGGCGCAGGATGTCTAACATTTCTTTTTTTGTGTCAGCATGAATTCTGATGGATTGACTTGATCGGTATTCTTAGCTGCATTGAGAATATTGGGACTGCCTGCTGGGTATGATTTGTAATAAACATAGACATGCTTATCTGATGGAGTGCTAACAGTAATTTTGATGGGGATGAATTAGAATGTCAATATCAACATGAGAAACAAAACGGCCTAAATATGAAGGAGAGTTGTCTAAGGTATTATCTTTGAACCATAAATTTATTCCAAATTTTAGAATAAAAACATAATTTTGATAACTTCCATTTATATTTACTATCAGTTGATATTTAATCATTCCATTCTTTTTGCTTCTTCGTCTTTCTTCTGTTCTTCTTTACTTTTGTTGTTCTTGTTGTTGCGCTTTTTGTGCTGCTTCTGCTGCTTTTAGCTGCTGCGTTTGCTACTGCTTTTTGGTAGTTGCCTTGAGTTCTGCTTCTGCGTTGGGCTTGCATGCTTTCTGAATCGCATTAGATATTTGTTCTTGTGATGCCCCCATCTCTTAATCCTGTTTTGTCTAAAAAGAATTAATACCTGACCCTGAGTCCAGTAATATCTAGTTTAGATAAACCTGTCAGAATGTGCACCGACACCATTACGCAGCCATAGCCCAATCAGCCATTTCTATGTCTCTATATGTCCAAGCTGCATAATCAGAACCAATAGCCCCACCCATAGCAGTAGCACCGGCCAATGTCACCCAATACAGTTTCAACTTTACCAACATTCACCCGTTGATTAACATTTGTGTTCATCGTGCCAGTTTCGCCATATCGGCCTGTAACCGTTATAGTTTTGCCTTGGCTACCATTAATATTTCCGCCATTTTTAGTTACTGTCGGTTTGCCGTTGTTTTGTACATCAACTTTCCAGACGCCTGTTTTGGATCGTGGCCACGACGTTGCAAGGCTTGATCGGATGGGAATCCTGCGTTTTGATGTTGTGCCGGCGGCGGTGATCCTGCGTCTGCCCATGTCTGCCCTACGACCAGGAGCGAGCCAAGACATACAAGAGACGGCTAATGTTAGGGGCTTTGCCATGCCCAGTAAAAATGCGGTTTCGGGTATCATTCTTCATTTCTTTCTCTGCCATAAAACCAGTCTCACGATAACGACGACGGCAAGACTGCAAATCATGCGCATACATCATCTGTGTGCCTATTTGTTCCTGCCGAAACGGTAATATTTCATGCTATCGCACTGCGGAAATTGAAGTTTTACGGTCTGTTCGTTATAAGTCCAAGTCTGTCTGTTAAAAACGGGGTGATGCAACACCCCGTCTTTGTCTATGGTCGGCTACGACTGGTCATCACTTCGTTTGTTGCCTGCTCTGCCGTTTCATGACAGATTCTGCCGACCTGATAACCCATGTTGCACCTATGCAGAGCGTTTCACTGCGGATTTGATAACACTAATGGAAACGGCGGCAACGGCCAAAGCAACGGCAACCGCGCCGACGGCAATAATGCCCGATTTCAATGAGCCCAATTCTGTTTTAGCGGCTTCGACCATGCCGTTATCTTCGCGAATGCTAATACTGGCAATGCTGCAACGGTTACCAAAGCGTGCTGCTTTTTGAGGTGGTTTTAATACTCATGATATTTTCCTTTATGGGTTAAAAATGGTTGTGGCGGTGTTTCGGGGTCAATTCAGGGAACACCGCCGAACCCCTGAAACTGGTTTATGCTTCGTCCGAATAGTAGATGTTGTCTTTAAAATGCACGAGGAAACACTTTGCATTGAGACGATTTGCCGCGGTTTGTAATGCTCGTACTTTTCTGGATGTTTTGTGCGAACTTCGCAAAGGCGGGTTTCTGTATCTGAACGGATAATCAAACCGACATAGTGGGTCTTGCTGAATGTGCCGTCTTGGTTTTTGCGTTCTCGTGCGAACATCCGGTCAAATGCGGCAATAGAAAATACCTTGTTTGCGTTCGGTTTCTTGAGACATGATGTTTCCTTTTCACTGCCAACAAGGGCATATTGATGATGGTTTTCTCGGTTATAAAACGCCCATTTCAGGCCTAATTGCAATGGATAAAATCACGGTTGTAGTTTTCTGTAATGGCTTTTGAGTTCTCTGTTAAATTCATGTTTTGCATACTGCTCAAATATGGCTCAATGCAGATAATCCATTTCTGAGCTTCTGCCATAGGGCGCAGTAACCGTACAAACGATTGCTGCTTTTGCAATCTTCACAGACCTTTTTGTCGATGGTTGTACGAATCAGGCGATAGCCTTTGTCTTCAGGAAGTCTGCTGTTAATGTGTTTTGAAATGTATTTGGCCACATATCTTGCCAACCTTTGCTGTTGGTCTTTACCGGCAAAAGTTCCGAAACGGCCGAAAACCGTATTTATCCATGTTTTCACGAAGAATGCCAGCTGACGGAGTGCTTTTGTTTGCTGATAGTGTAGTTTCGGGCTTAATTTGCTTAAAATTCAGGCCGCGGCAGAATCTCTTCGCGTGTGTTCACAATCAGATGGAAATCGAATACGACCGCTTTTCATGCGCTCGTATACGCAAAAATGTAGTGTTCAGAAAATGTTTTTCAGGAGATTTGTACGTAAGCTGTGGAAACGGCGTTGTGCTTCTCACTTCATGAACGTCATCAGAAAAGTCAAAATCAAAATCCAACATGGTTAGGCCAGATACTTCAATAAATTGATGTGCATTCATTTCCAGCGCAACGATGATTTTTATGTGATAGTTTGAAAAACTCGTTAAATTCGGGTTTGCATTCCGTTCGTCAGGAATTTTTCGTAACCAATCGGCATTTGCTTTGCAGTGCTGTCGTACCCTCTCAATGCGGTTATTACTATTTGAATGACAAGGAAGGCGCGTTCCGCGCTGCTGAAACTTCAGAACAGTTCGTGCGTTTTCCTCCTGATTCATAATCAGCTACACACAATCGCCATATAAAGAAGCGCCTTCTGTTGCTTTTGGATTTTGAGGGATTGGATTTGACAGGGAAAAGCTCTTGTATTAATGAGCTTGGGACCGCCGTCCTTATCAGAGACGGAAGGTCGTAGGCACGCTGGTTTGTTCCCGGTTGTGGTGTGATAGTGCTAAGGCGCAAATTGAGCATTTTCAGGCGCGAAAAAGTCGGTTAATCAGGAACTTGTCACAGGGGTTTGGTTTTCGTAATTTACCTCC
>BNJU01005336.1_pt1 | contig 159998 bp, 214 predicted proteins | sample 8539281 | NCBI WGS metagenome assembly BNJU01 (sample SAMD00202456, study PRJDB9452) | human saliva metagenome | isolation source: human saliva | place: Japan | reverse complement strand
GACCATGCAACAAAACAAGGAGAATGGATTATACAGCCTGACTCCATGAATGGAAGAGTGCCAAGCTATCGTGTTACACAGGTTGAGAGCACGCATAGGTTGCGATGGACAAGCCAAGACTTTTGATGGCAAGCACAAGGCAAAGGCTAACACATGGCTTATAAGCTGTGATCAAAGGCATGGATGCCAAATGGTTGAGGCATTCTTTGGTTACTGCAAGGACGTATGGAGTGCCAAAGACGGTGTACAGAAAGATTTTACTAACCATCATGGCAAGTCTGCCGAAAAAGGTGGGACATTAAGTGCCTTTAAAAGGGAGTATTTCTTGATGACCGAAAAGCAAACACCAACTTGCATGCAATTCCTTACTTTATAAACGGTAGTGTTTATGTAATCTGCCTTATCCCTCGTCTCGAATTGTGGGTGATGAGGTGCAACCAATTATTGACAGAATACTTTGTACGGATATGTTGGAAACCTCTTTTGAATGAACCTTTCCTGTAGGGAACGTTGAAGTAAGGTCAGGTTTAGGGCTTTTGCAAAACTCTGCTAAAATCAGAAGTAAAGTATGGAGACAAACAATCGTGATATGCTCATCTACCAATCTAAAGACAGGAAGAATGAAGAATAGATGTACGTTTCCGGCGAAACAGTGTGGCTGTCTTAGGCTCAAATGTGCGAACTTTTGGTCGAGACCGTAGCGATTATCAACCAGCACGTTAGAAATATATTTGAGGAAAGAAGAGCTAGATAAATAACCAGGAAGGTGCAAAAAAATGCACGTACCAAATTCAGATACTAAACCCGTTAAATCATAACCTCGCGTCATCTTCTCCGTTGATACGTCGTGTCAAGTTGCAGCAGGACATGCGGTGCCATATCGTTGTCAATCGGCGTTAGCAAATTAACTAACCCACTAACACCAACTAAACGCTTGCAAAACTCATCAACGCAGCTAACAAACTCAACAACCTACCAACACTGACCTTAACAACTCTGGCCACCAGCTGCACAGCTTGTCAAAACTCATAAACCACCAACATACATAACGGCACAAACACCAACTGCAGCTTATCAGCTCATAAACTCACCAACCTGTTCACGACTTACCAACATAAACCCACAAACTCACCAACTTCCCAATTAAAGCAACTTACAAACCCCATCAACTCGTCAGCTTACCATCTTAAAAATATTTTACAAAACACCTATTCTCCACATGAAAGGTTGAGACAAAAAGCTAGAAAATGGCCGTAAATTGCCGCCTTAGACATTCATTATGTCCATTTTAAAGAACAACTGCATTGCTTTCCATTTTGCTATTTGTTGACTCGTCTTTTTTTCATAACATAACCTGTTTTAGCACCAAAAACGCTTAAAAAGTGCCTTTTTGCCTATTCAGTGCCCATTTTCAACTTAAATAGAACATTTTTTACTCTTCGCCATGTATGTTAATACTATATCTTGCGTTTGGTGCTAAACACCTTGCGTTTTGATACAAAATACTGCGTTTTGAATTACTAGTGCACTGCGTTTTGGTGCTAAATACACCGTTTGTGCTGGCAGTCTATTGCTTCGTCCGCAGTTTTAACGTAAATATTTAACAACCTGTATAAATTGCACATTTATGCAAAGCAAATATTACGTGCCTGTGTTATACCCACCCTCTTTTTGCACCAAATAGCCTTCGCGAGAATCGTTTTTCCGGCCGAAAAGTTGGTGGGCAAAAATATATATGTTAAATTCTTACTGAAAAGTTGACAAGAAGCGGGCAGTTGACGAGATATTCAGTTGACGAATTCTTTCACGTTCGACCGGGGTTAGTTGACAAGAGGTTGGTTGACAAGAGGTTGTTGACGAGATATTCAGTTGACCCAGGTTGACGAGGTTGACAAGTTAACAAGTTGACAGAGGGGCTAGTTGACGAGATATTCAGTTGACGAGGTTAGCAGAGTTGACGAGTTGACAGTTGACGAGTTGACAAGAGGGTTGTTAACGAGATACGCAGTTTAGGAGTTTACGAGTTGTTAATTAACGAAGATTTGGAAGTTGACGAGTGGGTTGGTTTATAAGCGGCGTTGTTGACAAGTTAACGTATTGGTGGTTCACAAACATCATGCTTTTTGTTGGTGAACGGTGGGCGGGACAACAAGCTTTGGGCAGCTTAAATGGGGTATCATTTTTTACACGCTGGCGTGGGCAAAGCCGATAGGGGTTAAAGTGCAGTGCCGTTTGCTAGCTTTAACATCTTATAGATGTGTTTTATTTATGCTGTTACTTGCCAGTTGCGGTCAACCACGTGCCGCCCCTGCCGTGTTTCGGCCTGAAGCGCGGCACGCCTCCGCTTGATTTCGTCAATCAAAATAGTTAAAGTTGTTTTGAGATATTCCTTAATATCACGTACTTCGCAATCGAAAATCAGGCGTATGCTGCAATGCAGGATTAGAGAAAGGTTGCGGCATCTGGAGTTAAGGGACGCATTCCCTCAATATCACTCCCGCAACGGCACATATTTATGTTGCATAACGCATCAACTGATAGTAAAGAGCTGCCAAATAGTTGAAGTATTCTTGATGCAACCGTGACGATGGTTCCGATCTAAATTTTCATTTCAAAAGGATGGATAACAAGCAACAGCACCTGTTAAAAATAATGTAATATGTATATGGTGGGTTGAACGCCGTGTTTTCTTACAACACGCGGCATGGGCAGGAACGTCTTTTACCCTTTTACTCTCAGTTTATTCGGATTAAAAAGAATTGAAATTAGAGCAAAGATTATCACTCAAACAACGACAGAAATATGAACAAACAAGAATTTAGAAAGAAACCTTTACATTGCGGCGCAGTGTACTATTGTAAACGTAGAAGCGAAAATTTCTTCTGCGGCAGCAAAGGAGACTTCGTTGAAGAAAGAACCTTTGGCAGCTCGGGTGGAAACGCTGGTACGGGTGGTGGCACAAACGGGAGCAAAGGCACTACATTCGCGAGAACGACGAATTTGAAGAAGAATTAGGTAATTAAACATTAAGAGAAAAATGAGCAAAACATACTATTTTATCAGGCTTCTTGGGCGTGGCCCTAATGGCTTTCGCCGCTTTGTAGCAACGAAAAGAAAGCATAAACAGAATGACGTGAACGCTTTGCAAGACATCTCGTTTAAGGTAGACTTTGAAAGGCTACAATGCCGATCGGACAAAAAGGCGGAACACACGGCCGATAACGACGTTCTGGCCGAAGGACAAAACATGAACCTGGGCGACGGCACTGGCAGACCACACCGAGTATGTGTACAAGGTAGCCCCGTGCAGACCAAGGCGCAGGCAAACAGCACGTCACCATGCTGGTAGTTTCGATGCCGCAAACGGCGTTTAAGGGTGAAGTGAAGGTTCTGTTTCTGCTGGCGGTTTCGTACCCGACAAGTCTAGCCCAGCCATACGCTTGCAGCTGGCAAGTACGACTTCGTTCTGTCAACAACAACCATTCCCGCAACGGCAACAACCTTACAGTGGCTCGCGCAGATGCCAGTACAGCATTCTTCGGCGCACCACACAAGACATCGCAACGCGACAAACAAGCCGAGCGGTGAGGTTTTCTCTGAAAACGTCCGCTGCACTACAATCAAGATTAAGGTGAACAGCAGCATCGTTCCGGCACAGGCGAAGGCCAGCTCGAAGCATCAACGCCAACGCCCGTGCCGGCTGCCACCACAACGCAGCCACTGGCACATGGATCATCGCGCGGGCGCGCCAATGTCTGCTGCCCTCACCTTCCCACAGCCCAAAAAGGTGGGCAGCGCATACACCACCGTAAGCAACGAAGGTGATTGTGTTAATGTCTCACCGAAGTGAGCAAGCTGAAACCACGTTCACTGCTGGTATGATTTACAATGTAGACCCTGCTGGCTGCAAAGGTGTTGCAGCCATAACGCCTCACCTTGGGCCAACCTTGGGTCTTACGAACTCAATGTTAATCCCAAAACTTTGGCGGACATCGGTATCTGATCCGATGGTGACAGGACGGTTTCAATCAAACATCAGACAGGCGGTGGAAGCGAGCACGCCTGTGCAGTGGTTGTTTAGGCAGCACTAATGGTGCATATTGCGCTGCGACGCACTCACACAATGGTGATGTGTTTGAGTGTGAAACGTATCACCATCAAGGAAACACAAGTTTACTGAACATCTGAGAATTTGAGCCAGGCCCTACAACGCTCAGCGTGAACAAGCCGGACATAAACACGCATCCTATCTCGCAGTACGACCAAGCGTATATCTAAGTGGGTGCATTGGTGCAAACAGGGTACATCCTGCGTACGGTTTTGCACTCCTTTGAACCAGCCTTTAACAGCTGAGAAGGCTACGCGCTTTGAGATGCTGCGACTACAGCCTGAAGGCTCCATATCGTAGTGGTTCCTGCCCTCGTATGTCGATTGGGTAGCTGCTGTCCGGGGCATTAGGATACAGCAGCAGCGTAAGTAAGTAAAGAAAGACAAACAAAGAGTATCGCCATGGCATGGTGACATAGCACCGACAGGCTGTTTCACACAGCGTGGCGAGTCGATATGAGCAAAGACGCACTGGACCGCGCGATGCATGGCTACACAGTGTAGCTGAGTTAGATCCCGCTCGAATGAAGCGGCGTGGACCTCAGACAAAGACTCGCTTTGTAATCGCACGTTTCGTTAAGATCAGTAATCAATGAAAGATGGCGCGTATCGCGCAAACGATTAAACGACGGAGCGGGTCCACAGGCGTTGGTGCACCCGACTCTCTTCAATGAAAACAAAGAAAGCATTAGGTAAATCTGCATCTTAACGGCGACATGTATTTGAAGCACGCCAAGCTTGGGAGCATGCGCGTTATTAAAAAGTGGTGGCCTGGAAGCTGGGCAGAGTTTTACTGTGAGTAAGAGCGCTTGTTTAATGTCCTCGATGAAGCCATACGCGGCGCTGTGCAGCGTTTGGTATGGCTATATTCTATATGGGCATGTTCTTAAAAGTCACCAAAGGTGCATCGTTGTTCCTTACTGCGCGCTGTCTTTGCTTTTACTGTCTTTTGCTTTCTATCAGAAAAGCATAGTGCCTATCTGCTTCAACGTAAGCAACCTGCTCGTAAAGCGAAATACAGCAAAGCAATGGGCATGCCTATGTAATTGCTGGTGTGTCATGATGTGCCGTGAGATTTGGCACACGCTGTATCGCCGCGCGCAGCCGCCGCAACCAGCGAGGCATCATGGTGCAGTGTCCCGCTGGCTATTTACCTGCATGGTGCGATCAGGCCTGAACCTGCGTAGGAGGCGTAGATACGGCGCTTCGTTTACCAAAGTTCTTCTTTGTCGGGCGCTTGGCAGCCGTGTTAACGATGGGTGCCTGGGTGCGTTCGTCGAGAGGATGCGCTCGAGCCAGCAAGTCTTCGATGTACGTTTGAATGGCTCAGCTTGATGGGACGTGCACCAACACGTCGTAGCCCTTCGATGCAACGAAAGTTTTTGGCCTCGGAGGTTATTTCCAGGTGGTAGCCGGTCTTCAACGCGCTTGTAAAGCCCTTCAACTCGATGTCGACAATGCGATTGATGGCGTTGAGGTCTGGCTGGTCGAAGGTGATAATCTCGTCAAGACGGTTTAAGAACTCGGGCGCGAGACTGCTTGCTAAGGCTCTTTTGGATAATCGAGCGGGCATATTCCTTGTCTTTCTCGTTCATGCTAGCCCCAACGCGCCACCTGTGTTAAAGCCTACGCCACGTCCAAACTCTTTCAGCTGTCGTGTTCCGCGTTCGAAGTCATGATGATAACCGTGTTGCGGAAGTCTACCAAGCGGCCGTTTCCATCGGTAAGGCGCCCCTCGTCTAGCACTTGCAGCAACAGGTTGAACACATTTCCGTGCGCTTTCTCAATTTCATCGAGCAGTACAATGGAGTAAGGCTTGCGGCGAACACGCTCTGTTAGCTGTCCACCCTCTTCGTAGCCCACGTATCCCGGAGGCGCACCCACCAAGCGCGAAACGTTAAAGCTCTCGGTGTACTCGCTCATATCTACACGTATAAGGGCATCGTCGCTGCCGAACATAAACTGCGCCAACTCTTGGCCAGACAGGGTTTTGCCCGACGCCAGTGGGGCGCCAAGGGCATGAAACGCCAATGGGATGGTTGGGTTCTTTCAGTCCAACGCGGTTGCGAAGAATGGCGCTTAGTCATCTTTTCGATAGCAGCATCTTTGCGCCACAACCGCCTGTTTCAGTTCGTTGGCCATGCCTTTTGAGCCTTACGCCTTCGGTTTCGCCATCCGTTGCACGGGCACGCCCGTCGCGATCGACACAACTTCGGCCACCTCTTTCTCGGTTACGGGTTGGCGATTGTCGTTGTCGCCAAACGCCCAATCGTAGTTCAGTGCCTCCAATTCCTTTTCCAGTCGCAGTTGCATGTCTCGGTAGTTGGCGGCCAATTCGGTTTTGGTTCACCACGGCGTTTTTGCTTTTTCAGCTTAGCCTCGTCCAATTCTTCTCTTTTTCGATGATGGCCGGCGGCGCTCCACGTGTTGCAGTGCACTTTTGCGCCCACTTCGTCGAGCGCATCAATGGCTTTGTCGGGGAAAGCCCTCATTCGTGACATAGCGTCTCTGTCAGTTTGACACAGGCGCGCAAAGCGTCTTCGGTGTATGCCACGTGATGATGGCGTTCGTATCTATCCTTAATGTTCTCTAATATCTGCAAGGTTTTTCGTCGGCCGTTGTGGGTTCAATAATCACCTTTTTGAAACGTCTTTCCAGCGCGCCGTCTTTCTCGATGCTGTTGCGATGCTCGTCAACGTGGTGGCTCCAACGCATTGCTGGTGCCACGGGCCAACGCCGGTTTCATGATGTTGGCGGCATCGCATGCTGCCATGGGGTACTTCCTGCGCCGATGATGGTGTGTATCTCGTCGATGAAAACGATGATGTCAGGGGTTGTTCTCTATTTCTTTTGAGCAATCCGCGAATAGCGCTCTTCAAACTGTCCGCGATACTTCGTACGCCACCATGCCCGCCATATCCAAGCTCACAAGCGCTTATTAAAGAGCACGGGCGACGTTTTGCGCTTGGCAATGAGCTGAGCCAACCCCTCAACGATGGCACTTTTGCCCACACCCGGTTCGCCAATGATGATGGGGTTGTTCTTTTACGGCGACTGAGAATTTCGGTAACGCATAAATTTCCTGCTCCTCGACCCACCACGGGGTCGAGTTTATCCTCCATTGCGGCCTGCGTAAGGTCGGTTGAAAAGCTGTTCTAGTGATGGGCGTTTTGCAGTTTCTTAGCCGTCTGCGTGGCTTGTGCGCGTTCGTTGCGTTGTGCGCCGCTGTTGCCCGCATGGGTTCGTCTTCCTCGTCGTCGGAAAGTCCGGAGGCTATCTTGCGATGGCATGGCTCGCTTTTTGCAGGTAAGCCAAGCGTGTCTTCGTAGTTCAGGTTGTTGCTTTCGAGCACCTGTTTGGCGGCATTGTCCACGCGGTCGTGCAGCATGGCCAACAAAGGTGCTGCACATCCACGGTTTGCGTGTTTTGTATGCGTGCCTCCAACACGGCCAATTTCAGGATGTTGTTCGCGCCATTTCGTTAGGCCACCTCGTTGTTGGGCACATGGTACATGTTGCGCATGCGCCTGCTAACTCTTCCAGTTGCAGCTGCATGGCCTCTGATGTCTGGTATTCTGTCGCTCAAAGAGTTCGTTTACAGGGCCGCCACTTCCTCTTAAGATGCCCAGCAGCAAATGTTCGGGCCCCTACAACGTTGCTGGCCAGCCGCGTTGCCTCTTGGCGGCTGAAGGCCAGAACCTCTGAAACCCTGGGTGAGTGGCTTTCTTACATACTTTATTCCTCCTGTATTTTCGTTTATCGTACTTAGCTGCCGTTAAGGCGCATTGGTTGATGCCTTATCGGGCAACCCTATCGTAGAATGGCAAACACCGTGCCAAAATGCGATTGCGGCCTATGTGGCCTGCCATTGCCCATGGGGCGCATCCTCTCTCGTGCAAATATAGTGAAAAAGCGCAATTTACAACACGCCGAACAAACTACATCAATAGGGGCAAACTTGCTCACGTCAGTTTTGATTATTATATTTGCACGCAATTACAGAAACAATCAACACAAATGAAAGCAATCAACACAGAAAAGCACCTCAAGGCCATCGGCCCTCACAGTCGCCGTATCGAGGCTAACGGTTTTGTTTTCGCCTCAGGTCAACTTCCCCGTAGACGTAACGACGGGCAGAATTTGTGCCGGCGGCGTGAAAGAACAAACCCGCCAATCGCTTACCAATGCGCGAAACGTGCTGCAAGCGGCAGGTGCCGACCTGAACAACGTGGTTAAGACCACCGTTTTCCTTTCGGACATGGCCAACTTCGCCGAGATGAACGAAGCGTATGCCGAGTTTTTCTCGCAGCCTTTCCCCGCCCGTTCGGCCGTGGCCGTGAAGGCATTACCCGAAGGGTGCACTGGTAGAAGTAGAGTGCATAGCCGCCAAATAAAGGGCGAAAACGTATAAAGCGCACACAACAAAACCTTTCAACATACCGCAAATGACAGCTCGCAAACCAAAAGCCATATATCGGGAACTTACCGACTACGTGATGATTAGCATCGGCGCGCTCTGTATAGCTAGGTTGGTGGCCTTTTTCACCTGCCCAACCACATCACCACAGGTGGTGGCCGGCTTCGTCCATCATCTTTGGGGCACGACACCCTGTAGCAGTTCCATACTTTGGCATGAACCCTGATACTTCTTGCCATTGCCCCTGAAAGTTTTGGGCTTTTAAGTTTTGCTGAAAACCACTCTATGGCGTAACGATGATGACGATGTTCGTTTGGTTGTTCCGCCAACTCTTCCCCCATCCCACCATCCTTCGCGACGAACCTTCTCGGCCTGCATCATCGGGTCGTGCTTCTGCGGTATCGGTTTGGGCTTTGGACCGTCTTATCATGGCAGTTCGGGTGGGTCGGACATCGTTGCGGCCATCATCAACAAGTATCGCGACATTTCTCTTGGGCGCGTTATCCTGCTGGTGAGTATGATTATCGTAAGCCTTAGCTACTTGGTTTTGAAGAGCTGGGAGCAGGTTATCTATGGCTATGTGGGACTTATCGTGGTGTCGTTTGTGCTCGACCAAGTGGTGAATATGGGCAAACGCTCGGTTCAGTTCCTCATCATTTCCGAACGTTACGAAGAGATTTGCCAACGCATAACGAGCACCCCACCCCACCGCGGATGCACCATCATCGATGCCACGGGGCTGTTATTCGCTAATCATCTCAAGCTGGTGGTTCTGTGACCAAACAACGTGAGGCATCGCAAGTGTACAGTATGATTGATTGAGAAATAGACCCGCACGCCTTTCGTTACGCAATCGTCAGTGAGCGGTGTTTACGGAAATGGGTTTGATAAGTTCAAGGGCTGGCCGTAGTAGCAAAACGGGTGGATGGGTGCGCCAAGAGACCAACGCCACGCCTGCCGTGTAGCACAAGCCACATTACGCAAGCAAGCCACAACGCATAAGCAAAGAAACTACATATCATGAGTATGAGAGATTTCACTGGCACGGCCACCTATATATATAAGGTGTGGCGTGCGATGTGAAATCTCAAATCGTAGTGACGAGGGAAGAAGTTGCTGATTGACGAGTTAACAAGTTAACGAGAGACCTGTAACGTTGACGGATTGACGAGTTAACGAGAGTGACGATGACGGGGAGAACCGCTCTGCGACAAAGAAGCAAATGCGGCAAAGCCTACAACAAGCACGCGAAAAAGAACGAGTACCTGTTGCCCAACTGCTTAATCCTTACAACGTGCTTAAAACGAAATACAAAACGCCGTACCAGCACTTAGTTGCAACAGATTTCTTCTTATTCGCTCGGTAATCACCTCGTTGGGCAGGGGTGGAGCGTTGGGGAAACTCGTGCCGTTTCCATTCCGAAGGGTTCAATGTTACCGTAAACGTGTTGAGCGAATAATTAAAGATCGAGGAACGCGCGCCAACTATAAGCCTGCTTAGTAGGCCACGGTGAACGACATGCCCGTGCCTAAAACGCAGTGCCTTGTTGCCTGAATGGTGAGGAAGTCCCATTCGGTGGTGTACTTTTTCTCGCGTGTCGGTGTAGCTTTCAGGCGTTCCGATCTTCACCGTACCCTTCCTTCATGGCACGCACCGAGATGTTTCCAAAGATGTTGCGACCCAACGGTAAACTGTCCGCCCAAAGACATGCGAGGCGCAAAAGGCCATGCCAAATAAAGTCCCAAAGAGGAACAAAGTTCGTTTAGGCCTGTGCGTAAGAAGTCGAAACGTAACGCCTTCGGGGAGGTTTGCCGTGACAGAATGTCCCTAAACAGCTCTGTCCAGGTGCTTTACATGATGTCCGACCAGTTGCCACGAGGTGCCTACGCCGACGTAGGGGTTAAAAGAAATAGGGCCGCCTCACGCCCACCATCGCCCCTGTTCCGAAACTGCATATGAACGGAACATCGCCCAATGTGAGCCTAAAGCTGTCTGGCGTGCGAAGTCGTTGCTGCCCTAGAATGCCGCTCATGCGGATGGAGAAAAACGAAGGGTGCGTACTTAGGTCCACCAGATTATGCTTTTCGGGGAGCGACCAACCTTTTTCTTCAGACTAAGTCGCTCAGGGCATAGCCCAGCTCGGTAGACATGATGCCGATGCCCGCTCCACAGAACACGTCGCTCATCCAATGGCGGTTGTTAGCATACGCATCACTGTGGCAGTGGCCGCTGTCATACGAAAGCTGTACCACGGGCTTACTGTGAGCCCATACTCGCTGTGAAGGATGGTTGCAGCCACGAAAGCCGTTGCTGTATGCCCCGACGGAAACGAGTTGTGCGTGCTGTTGTCGGGCCGCATTTGGTTGACCGTGGTTTTAATGGTGTTCACTATTGCGGCCACAATGGCCGAAACGACATCGCGCTACTAGCCAAATAACGAACAGGAGAACTCTTGCCCCGAACGCCCATCACCTGCATGCCTGTGGCTAGTGCAAAGGGCGCAACTGCACATAATCGTCGACCGACGACTTAAATTCGGGAACAAACTTTGTGCAAGTAGTACACGCGGTGGCGTTCGCTCTCTGCCCAACACGCCTGCAAGGATGAGCGGAAGGCCAACGTAAGGTTAAACTTCGGTCGAACCTTTATGTCGTCGCGACGATGTATCACCGAGTCGTTCGCGGCTGTTTCGGGCCGCATCTCGTGCAGGGAGCGTGCCGAAAGAGCCGAGTCTGCCGTCTCGTTATTTACGTTTGACGCTATCTTCGGGGCACGCTCAACGCGTTCGGCATCGCTGCTTTGGGCGGCGATGGCGAGGGCGAACAACAAAAAGAGGACTACCCAAACGCACTGGACAATGCGCCAATGCCAAGCAGAGAAAGGCTCTGCCTGCTTGTTTTGCTGTGTTCGGCTATGGTTGCTTTACATGTAGAGTTGAACTGTTTTTGATGTCAGCATAGTGATTACGTGGTGATTGTGGCACGGCCTTCTCAACCTGTTGCACGCAAAGTTAGCAAAATCCATTATCGGCAAAGCCTTTATTGCAAAAAGATGGCGGCAACGAACAAGCCAACGGCTCTGCCCTCAACGGGCGCAAGGCACTACCAAAAAGTTCACTACAAGACACATTTTAATATATAAAACATGGAAGTGTCAATTTATTGTGGTAAATTTGCAATTCAATTAGTACGATAAAGTTATATGAGTCTTGACATGCTTACAGCCATCTCGCCATCGATGGCCGTTATCGCGGTAAAAACCGAACCGTTAGCCAACTACTTCTCGGAATATGCCCTTATCCGCTATCGCGTAAGGGTTGAAATAGAATATTTTATCGCCCTTTGCGAGCTGCCTTTTTGCCGCAATTGGCCGGTGCGGGGCAGCGAGCGTCGACCAGCTACGCAACATATACCGCACTTTCGACGAGGCTAAGGCACAGCGTGTGAAAGACATCGAGAAGGTAACGAACCACGACGTGAAGGCCGTGGAGTATTTCATTAAGGAAGAATTCGATGCCATTGGCGGCTTGGAACCTTACAAGGAGTTCATCCATTTGGGCTAACTTCGCAAGACATCAATAACACCAGCGTGCCACTTTCGCTGAAAGAGGCACTCGAAGAATGTTATTATCCGCTGCTGGAAGAACTGATTGGGCAGCTAAAAGCAAATATGCCGAAGCATGGAAAGACGTGCCCATGCTGGCCAAAACGCACGGGCAACCGGCATCGCCATACACGTCTGGGCAAAGAGGTTGGCGTGTTTGCCTATCGCTTGGAAGAGCAGTTGGCGCAGCTTAAAGCCTGCAAGATGTCGGCTAAGTTTGGCGGAGCCACGGTAACCACAACGCCCACCACGTGGCTTACCCACAAATAGACTGGCGCGAGTTTGGCAACCGTTTCGTTAGCGATAAGCTAGGACTGGTGCGCGAGCAACTAACCACGCAGATAAGCAATTACGACAACATGGGCGCAGCATTCGATGCCATGCGCCGCATCAACACAATCGTGCTCTGATTTGGACCGCGACTTTCTGGATGTACATATCCATGGACTACTTCAAACAGAAGATAAAGGCGGGCGAAGTGGGGTCGAGTGCCATGCCACACAAGGTTAATCCCATCGACTTTGAAAACAGCGAAGGGCAACCCTAGGGACTGGCAAACGCCGTGTTACAGTTCTTGGCACAGAAGCTGCCTGTTAGTCGTTTGCAACGCGATCTCACCGATTCTACCGTGCTACGCAACGTGGGCGTGCCAATGGGGCATGCACTCATCGCCTTCCAAAGCACACTGAAAGGGCTGCAAAGCTCATTCTCAACGAAGAAAAAGCTAGCCGAAGACTTGAGAACACGTGGGCGGTGGTGGCTGAGGCCATACAAAACCATCTTGCGCAGAGAGGCCTATCTCAACCCCTACGAGGCGTTGAAAGCCCTAACACGCACGAACGAGAAGATGACGGAGCGCACTATTCACGACTTTGTTAATCAGCTGGACGTAAAGCGAAGACGTGAAGAAAGAACTGTCGCCATCAATCCCTGGAACTATACAGGGGTGTAAGCAGAGCAGCTAGAAACATGAGAACAAGATGAGTGATAAAAAGAAAGCCAGTAAAACCAGTAAACGTCATCAACTCGTAAACTGGTCAACTGGTCTAACTCGTAAACTAAGTATTATAAAACCTAACTAAACTATAAATTAAAAGATTAAAAAGTAAAGTATTAACGCAACCGTGAGGTTAAAAAGAATTAAAAATTATGGAATCAGAAATGGAAAAAGACCCTCAAGACACGTCGAAAGGACAGCAAGAGGAAAGCCGTGAAGGCTACAACGCAGGTGGAAGCTATTCCCGAACCTATGGAAATGGTGGTGCAAGAACGCAAAGGCCACGAATTCACACCCAACGCGCTTTACAGTACCGACCGCAGAAGTAGCGGCGGAGAAGACGAAGAGCGTTCCGTCCTGAAGGGATTTGGAGCCAACTTGCAAAGCGGCAGCACCTCAACAAAGGCAATACCGCCCTCGTTACAACAATTACAACAACGAAGCGGTGGCTATCAGCAACGCAGCGGTTACAACAACAACCGCAGCGGATACCAACAGCGACAAGAGGGCGGCTATCGTCCACGCTATAACAACGCACAGGAGGGCGAAGGCGGCTACCAACAGCGCTCCAACTACCAACCTAGGCAAGAAGGCGGCTACCGTCCTCGCCAAGAAGGGCGGCTACCAAGCCAGACCAGAAGGTGGTTATCAGCAGCGTTCCAACTATCAGCCACGCCAAGAAGGAGCTATCGTCCACGTTATAACAACGAGGAAGGCGGCTACCAACAACGCGTGCGGATACCAACAACGTCTCGTACAACAATAACAATCGCGGCGGTTATCAACAACGCGGCGGCTATCAACAACGTCGGTGGCTACCAACAAGGCGGTTATCAGCAACGCGGCGGCTATCAGCAACGCGGCGGTTACCAACAAGGCAACTATCGCCAACGCACGCCCGACTACGATCCAAATGCAAAAATACAGCCTGAAAAAGCGTATAGAATATAAGGAAGAACATCGACCCCAACGAGCCACTCGCGCTTGAACAAGTTCTTGGCCAACGCTGGCGTATGCAGCAGACGCGAGGCCGACCAGTCTATCACAGTCGGGTATGGTGAAGGTTAACGGCAATGTGGTTACCGAATTGGGTACGAAAGGTGCTGCGTACCGATGAGTTATCTTCCACGAACAGCCCGTAACGCTCGAAAAAGAAGTGTATGTGCTGATCAAACGCAAAGATTACGTTACAACCAGCGACGACCCACAACAACGCAAAGACCGTGATGGACCTCGTTAAAGGGGCGTTTGTCCTGAGCGTATCTATCCCGTTGGACGATCGACCGCAACACCACGGGTGCTCGCTACTACCAACGACGGCGACTTGGCCAGTAAAGCTGGCTCATCCCAAGTTCTTTAAAGAAGAAGGTGTACCACGTGTTCCTCGACAGGAAGTTACCGAGCACGACTTGCAGAATTGCAACGGGCGTTACGCTCGACGACGGCGAAGTGCATACAGATGCCATCAATATGCCAGACGGCAAAAGGACACAGACTGAATTGAAATCCACAGCGGAAAGAACCGCATTGTGCGCCGTATCTTCGAAAGCAGGCTGTCGCGTGCGCCTTGACCGCGTTCAATTCGCCGGACTCGCCTGAAGAAAGGACCTCAAACGAGGCGACTGGCGTTTCCTTACCGAGAAGAAGTAGACATGCTGAGAATGGGGGCTCGAGTAATAAACGCTGAAGTATAAGGGTTATGGGTTAGGGAAGTTGAGGTTAAAGCCGAAATGCTTTTTGTAGCGTTAGTGAACTGTATCACCCATCCTTAACACCCTTAACTCTAATAAGACCATCAATGGAAGAAAACTCGTGAACAAAGATTGAGACGTTCTTCAACATACGACTTCGGTTCAGAGGTCAACGGTGAAGGCTGGCATGACTCACCGCAACAGTGGTGGTAGATTTCATCGCCTTAAACGACGGTTCTACCATCAACAACGTGCAAAAGTGGTTGTCGACCCAACAAAGTTCGACGTCGAATTGCTTAAACAAACTAACCACCGGCGCATGCGTAAGCGCAACGGGTAAGCTGGTGGAAAGCCAGGACAAGCGCCAAAACTCGGAAATTCAATGCACCGAGTTTGCAACTCTTGGCGGCTGTGGCAGCGACTATCCCATGCAGTAGAAGGCCAAACCTTCGAGTATATGCGCCAACACGCACACCTCCGATTGCGCACCAACACCTTCGGAGCCGTTATGCGCATACGCCACAACATGGCTTTCGCCATTCATCAATACTTTCACGAGCATGGTTTCTTCTATTTTCCATCCGCCCATCATCACCGCTAGCGATGCCAGAAGGGCAGGCGAAATGTTCAGGTTACAACCAAAAAACTGAACGACTTGAAGAAAGACGAGGACGGAAAGGTGAACTACAACGACGACTTCTTCGGCAAGATGACTAGCCTTACCGTGAGCGGACAGCTTGAAGGCGAGCTTGGAGCAACGGCCTTGGGGCAGATTACACCTTCGGGCCCAACCTTCCGAGCCGAAAACAGCAACACGCCACGCCACCTTGCAGAGTTCTGGATGATTGAACCCGAAATGGCTTTCATCGACCTTGACGACCTGATGGACACTCGAAAAAGACTTCATTAAGTATTGTGCGCTGGGCATTGGACAATTGCAAGGGACGACCTTGCGTTCCTCAACAGATGATAGACAACACACTGATTGAACGTTTGCAGGGTGTGGTGAGCGAAGACTTCGTTCGACTAGACTACACCGAGGGCATCAACATCCTCGAAGAGGCCGTAAAAGCCGGCAAGAAGTTCGAGTTCCCCGTTAGCTGGGGCATGGACTTGGCCAGCGAACACGAACGTTTCTTGGTTGAAGAGCACTTTCAAAAGCCTGTCATCATGACCCACTACCCAAAGGGTATCAGGCTTTCTACATGAAGTTAGACGAAGATGGACTTTTGCACCGTTCAAGGCACCGACGTGCTGTTCTCGCAAATAGGCGAAATCATTGGCGGTAGTGTTCGCGAAGAGAACTACGACAAAGCTGGTGGCTCAAATCGAAGAACGCCACATCCCCATGAAGGACATGTGGTGGTATCTAGACACACGTCGCTTTGGTTCATGCCCTCACGGAGGTTTCGGTTTGGGCTTCGAAAGGCTCATCCTCTTCGTTACCGGCATGCAAAACATTCGCGACGTCATCCCTTCCCACGCACGCCGAAGTCGGCAGAGTTCTTTAACAAGCTGCTGCGAAAAGGGATAAACCAATCGCTATACGATGAAAGGCAAGAAAGAAAACTGGCTCCACGCCCCCAAAGAGCGGCGCGCGAGGTCTCTTTTGCTTGCCTTTGCTTTCACAACAACAGGTTAAACACGCCAACACCATGACACGCCGTCTTTGAGCAAACGGATACACGAACAAACGCACTTTCGCCCACCGCGCGAAGGCACTAAGAAAACAAAACAACAAAACAATAACAATATGAAAAACAATCACCTTAATCGGCTTTTGGCCATGTGCCTAAATCTGCTTTTCTGGCAAGTGGCACAAAGTAGCCAGATTGAGTATCTCGCACCGCGAGACTCATGAAAGACAGTGGTTGCGCGCATGGTCGAACGTGGACTCATTGTCTATTCGTTTGCCAAAAAGGCGGATAAAGGCAAGCGATACTTCAAAACCGAGTACCTCTCTGCCGACCTCAAACCCTGTTTACCGACTCAACGCTGATAGACGACGACTTGTATTTCTACAGTTGCACCTTTCAACAACGATGTCAACTACACGTTTTGCGCGCCGAAGTGGGGCTTTCTCTGTGATGCCTTCGACGACGAAGGACCACAAGACGAAAGTTACCGACAGCTGAATCACACGCAAAAGCCAGCATGCGCGACCTTGTTATACACGATGGCAAGTTGGTTTTCAGCTCCACGCAGAAACGTTTGGAGCGCATAGGCATTGTAGATCTCAGCACGGAGAAAGCCGTTTTGCCGACATACATACCAGGCGTAGAGATAGAAAGGTGCTTTTATACTGCAAAAACACCATTCTACGACAACATCATCTACGCTGTTGTAAAGGGCGAACGCGAACTTTACTTGGCGCGAGTAGACTTCAACGGCACGCAGTTGGGCATAACCAACCTCACCACCGACATCGACCAAGACCTGCTTTCGGCATCGCTTTCTAAGGCCAACAACAAGTATTTCATGACCGAACCTACACCAAGAGCAAGAAAGGCGGCGCGCAAGGCATCTATTTTGCACAGCTGGAGAAACTGGCAAATTAAGAAAACAGCGGTTCGTTAACTTCCTCGACGTGAAGAATTTCACCGATTACATGAGCAACAGGCGCAAGGCCAGGATAGAACGAAAGAAAGAAAAAGCCGAAAAGGCTGGTAAGGAATACAGCCTGAAATACAACATCGCATCGCACGGCATCATGACCGACGGCAAGGATTACTTTTATCTTGGCGAGGCCTTCTATCCCACCGCGTAACCTATTGGGCCGGAACGGTAATGGTAACCAGTTAACGGCTACCGCCTACACCCACGCCGTGCTGGCCAAGTTCGATGCCGACTGCAGCCTACTCTGGGATCAATTGCTTTGAAATGCGCCCCGCCAAAAAGCCTATGTACGTTAAGCGCTTTTATCTCGGCAGGCATTAAGAAAAAACGATGTAGACCTTGTTTATGCCGACGATAAGATGCTCGTGTCTCGCTCTTCAACAACAAAACGGGCGAAGTGACACAAGAACGCAAGTCGGAAAATGATTGAAACAGACAACGAAGACGAGGATGTTAAGAAGATGAGATACTCTGGAACGTTGCACTGGTACGGCAAAAACTTCATCGTCTACGGCGGGCAAATCATCAAAAACCACAACACCGGCGAACGCCTGCAGTATTCTCCATCACCAAATCACACCATTAAATAAGCAATAACAGATGAAAACCACACACAAACACACATGGGCTTGCACGTCTATTTGGCCGCCCTACCTCCTTGCCTTTTTGCTCGGCAACACCACTCTTCGCACAAGCATTCGACGGCAGCGACGACAGTAAAATCTACCTTGGTTACACCAATGTAGGCGGCAGACACGGACTTGAAATAGGTTACGAAGAAGCATCAGCGACTTCCTTTCGTATGGCGCGAAGTTCACCACGCTACGCTATAAGGACGACGAAGGCGAGAAAGAGTCTAGGGTTTCGACTTTTCCGACCTCGGCATTTATCTCAACTACCATTTCATGCAGGTGTTAAAAAGCTACCGATAACTTCGACATATACGTGGGACCGATGCTCAGTACCAAAAACCATGTCCTTGCAAACGGGCGTGCGCTTTAACTTCGGCGAAGTGTTCGGCGTATACGGCTCGGCTCAATACAACTCTTCGGAGACGATAACCGCGAGCGAACTTCAGGGCGTTTGCCGAAAAGTTCGCTTTCTCGGCGAGTTTCACCATCAGTCATATAATGGTATGGGCCGCCTAACGGCCCGTTAAAACAAACAGTTTAAGGCGTGCTGCCTTCCGCGCGCATTAGCGCATGAGCAACGCCTTTTTCTGCATCTACTACGCAACCGAAGCTATCCACTTTTGAAAGTCTTGCACGCAACCATTGGTGCAATCGGCTGCTTCTTATCCGTAGGCAGCATTTCCTTTGCGGTCAACAACAGCCATTACGCCATATTGTGTTGTGGCCGTTGTGTCAACGCGATGCCTCGGCAACGTTGGCCAGACTGATACTCGTAGCCTGCGGACAAACGGCAACTGTATCTCGCGTACGCATGTCGTTGGCCAAGCGCGGCAGGCGTTCGTACTTTTGGTTCTTGGCTTTCAGGGCCTCAATTTGGTCTGCCTGCTCCAAAAGTGTCGTGTTCTTTGCCTGCGATACGCTGCCGTTTACGTTGAGCATCTGGCTCAACATCAGGCTATCAGTCTGCATTCCCTGAATCACGTTCAGCTTAAACTGCTCAACTTTGTCTCCTCCATACGCCTTCGGGCATCCGTTATCTCGCCTCAGTAAGCCGTTTTCCCACGGTTACGATGTTCAGCGAACTGCTCTTATCGTCTATCTTGTGCGAGATAATCTGTGCGCCCTTTCGTCTCAAACTCATTCTTAACGAACCTCAAGATGGCGTTTTCTTTTGCACCTCTCGCGCCAATTTGCACGGTCATGTAGGCGGCGGGCAGCATTATAGCATCACAGCACCTATCATATAGCGGTTAACAACGGCCCAGCGGGCTGCATCCACACTGTCGCTTACGTTTAAACGCAACATCACCCCCAGAACGTGGCTAGGGGCGATGAAAACCGTGTTGATGAAGAACAGGGTAAAACGCCCCGAAAGAAAAACGAAAAGGTTGCCAACAGCCAGTCCAACCTGCCGTACACAGCGGCGGCATCAAGGCTGTGGCGATGGCAACGCCCGGCAGAACGTTGCCTTACCCTTTGTACAAAGCGCAAAATACCTGCCGCACCGCCGAAGAGGGCGATGGACATCGTAAAGCGTGGGCGACGTACGGGCAGAAGTTCGATTGTGCCTCGGTTGGCGGCGTAATGATGAAATAAAAGCATGGCCGTAATCACACTGATAACCGTTGCCACGAGGGTAATGTGTGGCCGAACGTTTAAGCAATTCAAGTCGGTATGCCCTGCCAACCCCATGCCAATGATAGGGACCCATCAATGGCGAGATAAGCATTTCACCGATATCACGGCCGTGGAGTTAACGTTCAGTCCCAACGATGCAATAAGGATGGCAAAAGATTAGCACCAAAGGTTTGCACCGTGAAAGTAACACCGCTGCTTATCTGTTTGATGGTTTCTTTCTCGTTCTTTTGTCGGGCAGGGCGTTGAAAGTAGCCTTTCACCACCTGCCAAAGTGTATGTTCACTGTTTGTCATGTTTCGTTATTTAGCTGCAAAATTGCGCGTTTAAGCTGACATTCGCAAATAGAGTGCGTGTTGACTTTGAATATTTCTACAAATGGAGAGGTTTTAAGATCGTTATAATGCCAACACAAAACAAGCACCTTTCTACACATGCAAAGTGCAGCAACAAACTCACTGGGTTATGAACCACTTTTGAAAAAGTAACAACTCCACAACACATCAACGCACAAACTTACAACCTCACTCAAAAACTCAAAAATTTACCAACTCAACAACACCAACACATCAACTCACCAACTTACAAACTCAAAAATCACAAACTTATAAACTCACCAACATCCAAACACATCAACTCACGAACTTACAAACTCACAAACTCAAAAACTTAAATCGTTATTTTTGTATTTACAACTCCGCGCAAATTTTTCTCCGTTCTAGCGAAAATATGGGTCAAAAAGTAGGTAAATGACTACTATTTCTAACCTTTCACGTCTTTCAGTTTTGTCTGTTTTTAAGAACACAACCTGCATTTTGCACCATTTTAGCCTTTCTAGATTGGTTGCCAACTCATTATTATTAACGCTCAAAAACACGCTTTTTAGCCCCTAAAACCCCACTTTTTTTAATAGTTATTTTGCCCTTTTAGGGCCATGAATTTCATGGTCTCAGAAAGGTTATGTTTATACCATTGCAGCGTGTTTTTATGCTTTTGCGTCTTGCATTTAGCACCATTTATCACTGCATTTAGCAGCATTTTGCCATTTTAGCAGCAAAACGCACTGCATTTAGCAGCAAAACGCAAAGGCATTTTGAGCAGCAAAACTGCACTGCGTTTAGCAGCATATTGCACTAAATTTAGTGACAAATAGCCCGAAAACTGGTGCAAATGGCGGTTTATAAATAAAATTCATTTCCACATTCACTTGCTACCCCCTTTTTAGCATCAAAACAAACCTTCGCGAGAATCGATTTTTTGCGGCAAGGTGAGCGATTGGTTGCCAGAAAGGGCACTCATAATGTTAAAATTTGTACCAAAAACTAGACAAAAACGGTTATATTGTTTACACGAACATGGTAAACAGCATGCGAAGCACGTACGCTAACAACATCGAGCGATTGTGCCACAGGCTGCTCATGGGCAACGTAGACAGCAGCATGAAACGAAGACATAATCTATCATCTTCTCTTGACGTTGCCCACTATGCCTTCAAAAATAAGGCAGGCAACATGCTCAACAACACACAAAATCTGCACAGGCACTGATAAACCGATTGGGGTTAAAAGTGAAGACTACTTCGTATTAAAGGTTCTAAAACATAGCTTTGCCACTTCAGTCAAACGCATTATTTTTCGTACTTTTGCACAGTTGGGCTGCGTTCGGCAATAAAGAAACAGGTTTTCTTTTCAAATTAGTTGCCCAAGGCATAACATTGCCAACGCGCAACAATGAAACGCACCATTAGTTCATTAGATCTTTTCAATAAAAACAAATGAGGCAACATTATCAAAAAGAGTTAGAAAACCGAAACTGTCATACCCACTTTGCAGTTTCTTCACCGCGAGCGTTCAAGCGGGATTGTGTAGCATCTTCGTGTTGTTGGCCTTAGTGCTGGCCAATTCGCCCCTGCGCGATACCTACACCCACTTTTCTTGAACACCATTTTCGGTTCTCGGTAAACGGACAAAACTATCTTGATTTCAGTTTTAGAGCATTGGATTAACGACGGACTGATGTCGATGTTCTTCTTCGTTGTGGGGCTAGAACTGAAACGCAGAGTTCATCGGGGGCGAGCTTCGCGACCTGCGCAGTAACAATCCCCGTGGTTGCGGCTCTTTGCGGCATGCTTTTCCCGCCGCCATTTACCTTTTATTCAATGCCGGCACCACTGCGCACGGCTGGGGAATACCCAATAGCCTACGACATTGCCTTTTGCTTTGGCTGTACTTCAACTCTTGGGCAATCGCGTTCCCATGTCGGCCAAGGTGTTTCTTACCACGCTGGCCATCGTCGACGACCTCGGTTCGGTGGTCATCATCGCCCTATCTATCACCGAAATATCATTTGCTAGCCTAGTCATTGGCTTTTTGGTGCTTGCCGTGATGCTGTGCAGGCAACCGCTTTGGGTGTAAAAAGCGTGTGGTTTTTATGCGTGTGTTGGGCATTGGCGGCGTGTGGGTGGCCTTCCTAACATCGGGCATTCACGCCACAATCTCGGCAGTTTTGGCCGCAATGGTTATTCCTGCCGATGCACGAATACGCCGAGACAGCCTTCATTGCACGCATTAAAAAGCTGACGCGACAATTTGAAAACGCCGCCCCAACGACGTGCGAACCCTCGAACCCGAACAAGTGGAGATACTGGTGCGCGTGCAAGCCGACTCGTCTAGAGGCCATTCCGCCCCTGCAAAGGCTCGAACATGGCTTGCATCCCTTTGTTTTCGTTCGTGGTGATGCCCATCTTCGCGCTTGCCAATGCAGGCGTTTCGTTTGTCGATTTAGATTTCGGTGCGGTGCTTTTCTAATGCGTGTGGCCATTGGTGTTTTGGCCGGTTTGCTGTTGGGCAAGCCTGCTGGGCCAGTGTCTTCGCCGTATGGGTTTACCGAGCAATTGGGGCTTGGCAAGCGGTCGCGCGAATGACTTGGCAGCGCATTCTGGGCCCTAGGTTTCTTGCGGGCATAGGTTTCACCATGTCGATGTTTGTCACCATGCTCGCCTTCACCTCGCCGAACATGCCATACAATCTAAGATTGGCATCTTCGCAGCATCAATTCTTGGGCGGAATTGTAGGCTCATCATCCTGCGAAGCAGCCCATAGCAGCAAGAAAGGGCTTAAAGCAAAGGCGTTGGGTAGAAGGGGCGTGCAGCCCTGGCTCTGAACAAGCCGCAGCCGCCTTCTTCAATCGTTATCAAAACGGCGTTTGTACAAGTCGCCCACAGCCTTTTTATACACCTTTTTGCTCACCTCGAAACGGCGTTTAATGTCTTCGGCAGGGCTTTTTGTCGCCCTAGATCGCAAAAGCCGCCGTTGTCTTTAGGGTATTGCAAACAGTGTTTCGGCAAAAGTCGATTGTTTGCTTGCGCCCAGTGGTTGCAAGCTAACGTCTATCTTTCCATCGGTCTTACGCCCATGATGTAGCCCGCGAAGACGGTCGCCAACATGCAACGGGCGGAACACTTGCGAGCGATATACCAGTCGCGGGATAGGCGTTATCGACAATCACTTTGAACCCAAGTTCGGTGGTTTGCCATACCAAGAGTCTACTTCGTCGCCCGGAATGGTATGGTGGAAAGTCGTTGGCAGAAAGTGTTCCACCTAGCCGAGGCGGCGATGCGGTAGCTTTCTTCGTCTATAAACACGGCCACCACGTAGCTTTTCGCCAATCTCCATGCGTTGCTTTTGCTCCTCAAACGGACAGAAGGGTCTTTCATCAGTCCCCAATTCAAGAAAGCGCCGTGCTGGTTAACCCACGACACGTCTAAAGCAAGCAAACTCGCCCACCTTGGCCAATGGCATTTCGGTGGTAGCCCTAGGCGTTCGTCTTGGTCTGGGTAAAGAAAAACATCGAGACTTATCGCCCAGTTTACAGCCCTTTGGCACATAACGGTTTGGGCAAAAGCACCTCGCCTTCGTCGCCTGCATCTAAGTACATGCCAAACTCCACTTCTTTACAACTTCCAGTTGATTATAATCTCCAAGTTTTATTCTTGCCATTCGCTTATTCAAAAAATTAAGTTTGCCGTTTGTGCAAATGTACTCAAAAATGCTGGAAATGTATTAACTTTGCATGGATAACGTGCAATCAGAGGTGAAGAGTGGCGCTACTGGTCACGCTAAACCCTGCTTAAATGCGCCGCTTGTGGCTCTGCATTTGGTGCAGTAGCGCATAAATGGCGGCAACTCCACGTATTCCTACAGCCCATTCACCCCCTTCCTATGCGAACAACATCAATAACACAATGGAACAAATACAACTCACAGCAAGCAAACGCATCATCGTTGGCGTTCAATTTCTCTTTGTGGCGTTCGGTGCAACGGTATTAGTGCCGCTACTTGTGGGCTCGACCCCTCGACAGCACTCCTCACAGCAGGGCTTTTGGGAACATTTATCTTTCATTTCTTAACGAAAGGTAAGGTTCCCATTTTTCTCAGTTCGAGCTTTTGCTTTCATCGCTCCCATCATCGCGGCCAGCAAACAATGGGGCATGCCTGGCAGCTTGGCGGGGCCTTGTTGGCGTGTCGTTAGTGTACTCGTGATGAGTGCCTTGGTGCGTTGGCAAGGCAAACGCCTGCTCCGTAAGCTCTTTCCGCCCGTAGTTATCGGTCCGGTTATCATCCTATCGGCCTTTCGTTGTCGTCGGCAGCGGTAGATATGGCCAAAACCAATTGGATTTTGGCACTTGTATCGTTAATTACGGCCATCTTGGTGCTAACCCTTGGGCGCGGACTGCTTAAACTTGTGCCAGTGGTTAGCGGCATTGTGGTGGGCTAGTGTTGGCTTTCTTCATGGATGAGGTAGATTTTCAGCCAGTGATAGATGCTCCAATGGTTTCGCCCTACCTGCCAGTTTGGCCCACTTTTCGTTGCCGCAATTTGGCTGGGAACCCTTCTTTTGCGATTCCTGTGGCCATTGCTCCGTGATAGAGCACATCGGCGACGTGTATGTGGTGGGTGCTGTGGCCGATAAAGACTTTCACCAAAGACCAGGATTGCACCGCACCCTTTTGGGCGACGGCGCGAGCTTGCCTTGCTAGTGCCTTTGACTAGCAGGCCCTCCCGTCACCACTTACTCGGAAGTTACGGGTGCAATGAGCATCACAAAAGTAACGTCGCCTGCCGTAATATCGCATCGCCGCAGCCACGGCCATCGTGTTTCTCGGTTATCGGTAAAGCTTTAGTGCGTTGTTGCGAAAGCATTCCTAAAGCCGTGCTGGGTGGCATCATGTTGTTGCTCTTTCGGCACCATTGCCAGCGTGGGTTTGCTCAACCTGATGCGCAATAAAGTAGACCTAAACCAAACGCGCAACATCATTATCATTGCCGTAACTTACTTATGGGCATCGGCGGAGCCGTGCTTTCTTGGCAACCTCGCACATTAGCGGCATCGGCTTATCGGCCATTGTGGGCATAACCCCAACCTTATATACTGCCGCAAGAGAAAGAAGAAGAAAGAGGAGGAAGAAGAAATAGGCCTCGAAGTAAGGTAAATATGTTGTTAAGCGGGTTATAAAATACCTTTAAAAAGGCGTTTTTACTAACTTGCTTAACATCAGATAACAATATGTGAGCTGCGTTCTGCCTCGCGTGTGTGTTATAATAGGTGTAGCTGCGCGTTGCAGGTTGTAACAAGCGTTGAGAGCTATCACATCGTCATCACAACGCTGTTGCAACCTATTCAGCACAATCACCCACTGGGGATTAAGCAGCCCCTAGTAGAGTTATTTTATACATTTCTTTTACCACAGGACTATCCTCTGGATATATCTTTTGTTACGTACCAAATAATATCATTCACCAAATAATGTTTCGTTTTCTCCATAATACATTCCACCAACCTTCTGTCTGGAAGACTGCGCCAGAAATCGTGCTCATTAAAATCCATATCGAAAGTTTCGCTTCTAGTATAACCACAGTGGGATTATCAGAATCAATGACGCTTGATGGACGTTATAAAAATGACCCCCTGTGACGTTCCTCTCCCCGAAGGCCTAGACTAACGGTGACGACATGTTTCTGTGGGAAACCTGCAGTTTCAAATTATAAAAATAATTTTTCAGCAGGTTCACGCAAGAAGAGCCGCTTGTTCTCCACCAAATATTTTGCATAGCTACGGTTTCACATACGACAACGTCTTTCTTTTTGCGCAAAAAGATTGGTTGAGACTAGTGCTAACAACCATACTATCATCATTAATCGTTTCATATCATTGACATTTTATGGGTTTGTATGTTACACCTCCAGTGCCATTTTTACTCTAAGCCTGTTTTTCATCAGCTAAGTTTTTCCGATGTTAAGAAGGGTAAAGTGGGTTTCATACGTATTTTCTAGCTGTTATGTTAGTAATGCAAAGTTAGTGACAAATCGGTTGTTATCTTTTTGGGCATGTTTTCTTTACAAGGAGTTTACAGACCACGGCTATACAGCTGTTTTTAATTAGTAAGCCACGATGTTTGTTGACTGGTAAACGTGTTAACTCGTCAGCTAGTAATCTCGTTGCTGCAAAGGAAGACAAAATGCAGGTAATGTTCTAAAAATGGCCTCAAAAAGAAATGTGCTAGGCTGAATAATAGTAGTTTATTACCCCCTGATTATCTTTTATTCTCCTAAAAACACGTAACGAACAGCGCGAATTTGTAAAAGTACAAAAGACGTAATGTAACAAAATGAATAGCTGTTAATAGAAATAAAGGTGAAAAAGACGGCGTGCATGTATTTTTCTACCTTATATTGACCCGAAGATGACAAGATAAATAGTTAACAAGATGACGAGTTAACGAGGTTGACAGAGTGGTAAGTTGACCAGTTGACCAATTGATGAAAAGCAACCATTTTTCACCGCTTTCGGCTTTTCACTTTCACCTTTTCCCCTCTCTCGTCGTTGAATAACCTAACGAGAAGGTTCACTTTTCGGTTCGAATGTTAGGTTGCCACCCTTCAAAAAGCTCTTCGTGCGACACGCGATAGCCTTTAAATGGCTTGTTGCCAAGCGTGATGGCGTTGATGAAAATGTCGGTGGGTGTTGACGTTTTGCCTCGATAACCAACTCGTTTCGTCCCCATTGTTTCCTTATCTGAGTGAATGGTTACGCGGTTAAACACGGGCGATGAGAGCGTGTAGAGCAGGCTCAGCCGGGAGCAGTCAGTAAAAGCCCATCATATTAAACACAGGCCATGCCGACATCGTTCCTGTGTCGTCGTTGCCCGGTATGCCGTCGGGCGCGTTCTTAAAGTATTTGGCCATTAGTCGATGAAGTTCTTTTTGCGTCGCCACTCGTCGCCCTTGAAGTACGAAAACAAGTGCGGATAAGCAATGTCGGGTTCGTTGGCTGGGGTCGTAAAGTTCCTTGTCGAACACCATTTGCAGCTTTTCAGCAGGGGCTTTTTGTCCACCATCAGCTTGGAGCCCCATTACGTCGTGCGGAACATAGAAAGTGTAGTTCAAAGCGTTGCCTTCGTGAAAGCCCGGACTAGGTTCGAAGTTCTCGCCTTGCTTTGGGATTGAAGGGCGAATAAAACTTGCCGTTGGGCAAATGGAGCTAAGTGTGCCGTATTCTTTGCTGTAATAGTGGCGATAACCCAGCGAACGGTTGTAGAGCAGTCGCGCATCGGCTTTCTTTTCCCAAGGCGGTGGCCAACCGCGAGAGGGCGTTGTCGGCGATATAATACTCTAACGCGTGCGAAACAGAATTGTCGTACTGTTCGCGCAGCGCACATAGCCCAACGAAAGGTAGTCGTCGTTGTCGGGACGAGTAAGTTTGTGCCAGGGTGGTTGCACCTTTGCGCAGGCCCTCGTATGCCGTGTTGATATCGCAGCCGCGCAGACCTTTAAGCCACGTGTCAACGATAACGGGAATGGCTGGGTCGCCCTCCATCGTATAGGTTTCGCGGCCGTATAGCTCCCATTTGGGCAGCCAACCATGCTCGCGATACATGTCGATCATGGTGCGAACCATGTCGCGTTGGCGGTTGGGATAAACCAAAGTAAGCAGTTGGTGCACGTTGCGATAGGTGTCCCACAGCGAAAACACGGTGTAACGGTTGCCTTCGCGCATGGTTTTCCACATCACCCGTTTCAGTGTTGGGTACTGTCCATTAACGTCTTGCAAGATATTGGGGTGCAACGGGGACGTGGTATAGGGGCCGTGTAGAAACCGTTCGCGTGGTCTTCTGTTCCGCCTTCCACCTCAATACGCGAGAGGTCTTTGTTCCAAGCGTTGCGCGCCTCTTCCTTTATCGTGTCGAAATCTTTGCCCTTTTGTTCGGCATCGAGGTTCTCGCGGGCATTGGCCATGCTAACAAACGATACGCCCATACGCACCACAACAGGTTCTGTTGCCACGGCTATGGAGTTGAGATATACGCCAATGTCGTCGCCGGCGATCTCTTTCGTGTAGTTGAGTGTATAGCTTATATTTGCCGTTGTCTTTATCCCATTCGGCCTCAACACCCGTCATGGGGCGTTGTTTTTCCAATATCCTGCTGCCGTGGGCTTGGTGTCTACGCGCATAACAAAATAAATGGGAGAACACAGCCTGTGAGTTGTAACAGAACGTTCCCAGCAGTTTCACACCCTCGTATTCGGTTTCGCTCACGCGGCGAGACCATCGCTCCCGACTCGTTTGTCAGTCCTTCACCAGATTAGCAATATGTTGCTCTTGCCTTTGGAAACCAAAGCGCGCCATCGAGGTGCCTGAGTGGCCGTTACCTCGGTGCGCACATCATAACGGGTAGGAAATTGGTGTAATAACCTGGCGATGCCTTTTGCATCATCAGACGGGGACTGCCATACGCTTTGTAGTCTACTTTTCGAGCTTACCTGTTGGGCATGAGCAGCAGCGAACCCAAATCAGGACAGCCAACGCCGCTAAGGTTTACGTGAGAATAGCCTGTGAAGTAAACGTTGTGATACTCTGTGGGGCGTAGACCACCAACGCGCATCCTTATCAAACTTGTTGTTGGCAGAGCCCATCACATTGAAAGGTACCACCGACATCAAGCCGTTAGGGCACACTGCACCTGGGTTTGTGGTGCCGAAATTGGTTGTTCCGATAAAGGCGTTAACGTAATCTACTGGCTGTTTCTCGGCCTTAACCGTGCCAGACAGCAGGAAAGAAAAAGCAAAAGCACCGCACAAAACCATAACGTGACCAAGGCACGCAGCGCAAAAAGATGGTTTGAGGGAATGATTTATGGGCATGTCGCTCTATTAATAATGGTTTTTAAGTGGGCAAAGGGCAAGTCTACGGTTCGCGTTTGGAGCGTTTACGGGCGTGGCTAGCATGCCCAATGGCACACTGTCCCCACTGTTCCTTGCTTTTGTCTTGCAAAATACATAAAAATAAGCCATACCCCAAACATTGGTTGTGAGTTTGTTAGGGGGTAAGTCTGTGAGCAGATGAGGAGACAAAGGGTTGGGGAAAAGGCAAGTTATTAAGGAGAGTAAGGAATGGAGTTACCATTTTCCAACCAATCTTCTGGGCTGTCGATAAGGGCGGTACAGCACAAGCGTTATTGCCGTTTGGCTGCTCTCGCACGCGTTTTTCTGCCCACTGTCCTGCGAGAAAACGGACTTTATAAGCTAAGGTTACCTAACTGAATTAAAAAGGAAAAGGCGAGAAGAAACATTTAAGGGAGGTACTAAAAGCTATTGGCAGAAACATCATTGAAGTTCTTTCTCTCGTAACGCCGTCCTTATCTTTGTCCAAAAATACAGCACGTGAAAAATCACTTCAATGATGTTGCTTTGCGATAAGTTTCATGCCTTTCGAGAAAACACAGACAAACAAAATCAAATCTGTTGGTTTTACAAAAACCCGTTCTTTTCTCGTTCTTCGAGTGCGTTTTTCTCGCCATGACAATGTTCGAGCAAGCTCGACGTTGCTCATTTGGCTTAGCGAAAAACGTTCTAAAAATCACGAAACAACAGCGGCTCTGTTTCTTTTGTAATAGGCGTATGGCACAATCGAGGGCCAGCATTAGCATTACTATCAACATGCAATCCTTTAGCTTGGCTCACCCTTCACATTGGCTGCAACATAGCAAGGAACAGAGATAAAACACACAATTGCCAACACCTTTTGCCACACTAGAAAAGTAGGCCTTTCTGAAGGCCTTATCTACGATCAGACCTGTCTATGCCCTCATGATTTTCTATAAAGATGTGTTTCTTGGCCTCGTAATCAATACTGTAATGCCTACCTATACCGGGAACCAAACAAGTGCCCATCCTAGGGAAAAATGACCCGATATAAAGCCACCGTTTCCCCATCTGCAGAAATAACTAAATGAAGGAATTAGTTAGATAGATAAGACCAAAAGAAAAAGTGTAAGGAACATTATCCATGCTATCATGGGATATTATTCCGTTTTAATATCGTTTATTCATACCTGATACTCCTTCATCAAGCAAGCAAATGCAGAACCTAGTTAACCCGTGCGGACGACATTCCACTCCTGACGTCTTCATTTGCCGTTTGGTTGGTTGCCTCCTTCACATGGGTTTCATTCATATTGGCTCGCATATTCAAACAGACGTCTTGCTATATCTTGATTTGCTGCATCAACAACTTCCCGACTTGTTACAAAACCAACAGAAGAAACCTCATTTTTAGAAGGATTAAAGAGAACTGCAAATGCTTGCAGAACATTCATTATAGTACGCTAACGTACGTTTTTCGTTAAACCGAATGAACAATGTCGAGCTTTGCTCAAACAGTGTCATGGCGAGAAAACGCGCTTTCGAGGGAACGGAAAAGAACTTTCCTCGTAAGCCGTTTATTCATCCGCAGGGGAACTGAAACTTGTTTTCCTCAAAATCTAAAACACATGCAGCAATGCAAAAATGCCATAGCCGCCATAACAAAGATAGTACTCTTTTCTCAATCAACGCGCTTGTTTAGAGTTAGAATTAACAACGTATCAGATGCAAATATATTAAAAATTCAGACACAACAAGCAACTGCAAAAGCAAATCATCATAATTTTTAACCATATTTAGCAACACATATTGCAACTACCATTACCCATTTCATACCATTAAACGAGAAACAAACACAACGCCAACTGCTTAAAATATAAACACCAGCCGTCCGCCTTTCCATAAAACTTGGTCCTACAGTACGCCATCTGCATATCGGGCCTTTTATGCGCATAAACAAAAACAGGGCGCACAAACGCGCCCCAATAAGTTTGCCACCACTGCCGATCTAGCCATGCAACAGATGTATTTTGCTATAACTTTCTGCCAAACAAAGGCGTATTATCCTTCGTCAGCGCCTTATCGTTCTTCATCAGATATTCGGCAATCTGCACGGCATTAGTGCTGCACCCCTGCGAATTTGGTCGCCGCTTAGCCACAACGTCAGTCCGTTTTCATCGGCCAAGTCTTTTTCTGATGCGGCCAACAAAGATGTCGTCTTTACCTCCCGTCTCCAACGGCATGGGGTAGACTGCCTTGCGATGGGTCGTCTTTCAGCGTGCAACCAGGTGCGGCGGCGATGGCTTTGCATGCCTCTTCTACCGACAACGGACGTTCGGTTTCAATCCAAACACTTTCGAATGCGACCTAAGCGAGCTCACCCGAACACACGTTGCCGAGCACCTGGCATCGGTGTGCATTATCTTTTGCGTTTCGTGATACATCTTCATCTCTTCCTTCGTGTAGCCGTTATCGGTGAAAAACGTCTACCTGCGGAATCACGTTATAGGCCAGTTAGTGCGGAAACTTGCTCACCGTGGGCTCTTCGCCGTTAACCAATTGGCTGTATTGTGTTTGCAATTCGGCCATGGCAGCAGCACCTGCGCCACTTGCACTTTGGTAACTAGACACGCGAATGCGCTTGATGTGCGACAGCTTTTCAAGCGGTTGCAACACCACCACCATCATAATCGTGGTGCAGTGGGGTTAGCCACAGATACCGCGTGGGCAGTTCAATGCGTCTTCGGCATTGCATTCGGGTACCACCAGTAGCACTTCGGGGTCCATACGGAAACGCACTTGGTTGTCTATCATCACCGCTCCGTGTTTCGTAATGGTCTCAGCAAACTCCCTCAGATGTACCTCCGCCAGCCGACACGAAAGCGATATCCACGCCGCGAAGTCATCGTTGTGCTGCAAAAAGCCTAACAACATGCTCCTTGCCATTAAACATATAGGTTTGACCTGCGCTGCGTTCCGACCCGAAAAGCAATAGTTCGTCGATGGGAAAGGCGACGCTCTGACAATATCGCAAGAACTCTTGACCCACCGCGCCACTTGCGCCTACAATTACTACTCATTTTCCTTCTCTTTTTAAAATAATGATATATTGCATTGCAATGTACAACTTTCCACGTTTATACGCATCTTTGTGATATATTTTTGCAACTTTGCGGTGATAAAGACACCTAACGCCGCTGCCAAAGCATGGCGCAAACCGTCTGGATGTGCCAAGAAAACCTGGCACAACTAGCTTTTCTGGCTACAAACACCCGCATCATCCTTCAACCCCATAAGCGAAAAGAAAAAAATGTTCTCTGCCTTCCCATAACCGACCCCACGTTGATATTCTTCATCGTGATGCTCATCATCTCTTTGCCCCCTATCGTGATGGGCAAATTGCGCATTCCCACATCATCGGCATGGTGTTGGCAGGCGTTGCCGTGGGCGAATATGGGTTCAACATCTTGAAACGCGACGACTCTTTTCGAGCTTTTTCGGGCGCGTGGGCCTTTTATTACATCATGTTCTTGGCCGCACTCGGAAAATGGACAGCAGCAGCCTTAAACGCAACAAATACCGCTTTATGGTGTTCGGCTAGCCACGTTCATCGTTCCTTCGTGCTCATTTACCTCTTAGGGAACAACGTTTTTGCATTACAGCATGTCTGCCTCGCTGCTCTTGGCCACGCTCGCGGCGTCGAATACACTTATCGCCTACCCCATCATTGGCCGCTACGGACTTCAACGGAACTCGGCCCGTATCGCTCAGTGTAGGCTCCACCATGATTGCCTTGTTCCTATCTTTGGTGGTGCTGGCATGATAGTGGCCGCCCACAACGAAAGACGGAGGCGGGCTGTTTTGGCTTTGGTTCGTGGTAAAGTGGTGGGATTCTGCGTGGCAATGGCCTTTTCATCCCCCGACTAACGCGTTGGTTCCTGCGCCGATACAGCGATGCCGTGATGCAATTCATCTTTGTGATGGCCATTCTCTTCCTTAGCGCGGCCGTTTCTTCGGCCATTGGGCTCGAAGAATATTCGGAGCGTTCTGCCGGCCTTATCCTCAACCGCTATAGTGCCGCGACTTTCGCCGCTGATGAACCGCATCGAGTTCATCGGCAACGCCATCTTCATTCCTATTTCCTTATCGGTGTGGGCATGCTCATCAATCTTCGCCTACTGTTTCAAGGGCAAGGCATCGTTTGGGTGGTGCTGGCCATCACACCCTTGTTGGCACATTGGGCAAGGCCATTGCGGCCTACATCACCAGTTGGCGTTTCAAAATGCGCACCTTCTGGGCAAATGATGTTCGGCTTAACCTCTGCCCACGCCGCCGGAGCTATCGCCATCGTGATGGTTGGCATGCACTTACAGGTTGAACCTGGCCGTTATCTCATCACCGACGACATTCTTAACGCCGTGGTTATCATGATATTGATAACCGCATCATCTCTTCGGTGATGACCGAACGCGCTGCCAAGACCTTTATTCTTAGCGAAAAGAACATACCTGCAAGCGAAATAAGCGAGCAAGACGACGAAAGTATGCTCGTACCCGTGAAATATCCAGAGTACGCCAACCGACTTATGGGCTTGGCCATCATGATGCGCAACCCTAAACTAAACCGCGGCATCATCGCCTTGAACCTTGTTTACGACGACGAGAACATGCGCGCCAACCAAGAAAAGGGGCGACAACTGCTAGACCAAGTGTCGAAATACGCCGCCGCCACCGACGTGCGAACGCAAACGCAGGTGCGCATAGCGGCCAACATTGCCAACGGCATTAGCACGCCTTTAACGAGTTTCATGCCTCGAGAGATTATCATCGGCATGCATACGCATAAGAAGTGTCGCCAAAGTTTTGGGGGCAGTTCCACCAAAAGCTTATTCAACGGACTGAATCGGCGAGATTATCATGGCGCGTTTGAACCAGCCACTAAGCACCATCCGTCGCATACAGTGGCCGTTCCGTCGCGTGCGCAGTACGAAACTGGGTTTCTATCGCTGGCTCGAACGTCTGGCGCGCGTGGTGTTGAACCTCGAATGCCGCATCGTTTTCCACGGTCGTCAAGACACATTGGCACTTATCAACGAGTTTGTTCGCAACCGCCACGCCTCTATGCGTGCCGAATATGCGCTGATGAACCACTGGAACGAACTGCCTTCGCTGGCTGCCACCATCGCATCCGACCATCTTTTCGTGGTGGTTACGGCACGAAAGGGAACCGTTAGCTATAAAAGCTGCGCTCGACAGACTGCCAGATGAGATAACCAGACATTTCTCTGGAACCAATCTGATGATTGTGTTCCCCGACCAATATGGCGACGGCATCGAGAGACTTACCTTTGCCGAACCACAACATACCGAGGGACTAGTGCCTACGAGGACGTTGGAAAGTGGGTGAAGAAGTTGAAGAAGTAGCTTGGGGAGTGAGGGAGTTTAAGGAGTTAAAGCCATTTGCCTGCCACTATAATACAAACAAGGGGCAGACTCGTCAACATGTTAACTGGTCTACGCGATTAACACCTGCCGTTAACTGGACAACTCGCCAACTTGTCAGCTCGTCAACTCGCCCGAACTGGCCAACATTAACTCGTGAACTCGTCAACCAAAAGACATATCCTCCCCTCTCCCCTTGGAGAGGGTTGAAAGTGAGCTTTATTATCATTATCTGTATGATAACAATAAAATCTATAACCAAGAGCTTCGGCTCGTTGCAAGTGCTTAAAAGGCATCGACTTGCAAATCAACAAAGGGGCGAAGTGGTGAGCATCGTTGGACCCTAGCGGTGCCGGAAAAACCACGCTGTTGCAAATTATTGGTACGCTAGACCGACCCGACGGCGGCGAAGTGGTGGTGGACGGTGTGGACGTTGGCACACTATCGAGTAAGAAGTTGAGCGACTTCCGCAACCAACACTTGGGCTTTATCTTCCAGTTTCACCAGCTGCTGCCTGAGTTTACGGCTCTCGAAAACGTAATGATGCCAGCCTACATCGCAGGTAAGAAGAAGAGCGAGGCCATGCAAAGGGGCTAACGAACTGCTCTTTTCTTGGCCTTGCCGACCGTGCTAACCACAAGCCTGCCGAGCTATCGGGGGCGAAAAGCAAAAGGGAGTGGCCGTGGCGCGCGCACTGGTTAACGAGCCTGCTGTGGTGTTGGCCGACGAGCCTTCGGGCAGTCTGGACTCAAAAAACAAGGCCGAACTACACCAATTGTTCTTCGATCTGCGCGACAAGTTCGGCCAAACGTTCGTCGTGTCACGCACGATGAAGAGCTTGCCAAGCTTACCGACCGCACCATTCATCTGCGCGACGGCATGATGGAGCGCGATTTGACAACCGAACAATCATCAGAAACAGCTGAACAAAACGAAGAAGTGGCATTGTAGCGACCTTTGAAGTTGGCAGGTTTACGAACTTGTCCGTGGATTACCCCTAAACGGACTTGAAATGTCGTAAAGCTTGCCAACTTATAATATAACAAATGGCCTTAAAATGGCGTGCAAAGGGCGAACTTAAACCCCGATGCCTAACAACAAAAACTAATGCGTTTGGAATGGTACACGAGGCTATCTACTTGCAACAAAAAGAACATCATAACAAAACAAGTAACGCCATCAGAAACACATAAAACTTTTTACAAAACGTACATTTCTGCCGCCATTCTAGAAAGCAGAAACAGCCAAAAAGCAAGAAATTAGCCAAATTTTGCGGACTAGACACCTCCATCGCTGTCCTTTTTAAGGAAATCTAATGCGTTTTTGCACCATTTTCACCTTTCTAGATTGCGCGCCGTTCGTCATTTTCATCACCCAAAATCCATGCTAAAAGCAGCAAAAACCACCTGTCAAAAGCTACTTTTAGCCCCAAAACTACGATCTGTTTTCAATCAAAAGTCATGATAAAAACGCTCCAATTCAGTGCATTAATATACACTTGCGCACGCCAATTGCCCCATCTAGCCCTGCGTTTTTGGTGCATTTTACACTGCGTTTTGGTGCATTTTGCACTGCATTTTGGTGCATTTCGCTCTACGTTTTGGTGCATTTCGCATTGCGTTTTGGTGCATTTTCGCACTACATTTTTGGTGCTTTTGCACTGCATTTTTGGTGCAAATGGCAGAGTCACGCCATAGAACTGCATATTAATGTAATACAAAATGGGGTTGCACACGTGTATGCAACCCCATTTTGTATCACAAAAACAACTCACGCAAGAATCGAAAAATTTGCAGCAGAGTGGACGTTTGGTTGGAAAAAACGGCAGCCATTAAGCGAAACTTTGTGCGGAATATGACTAAGTCTAAGGAGTTGGTTAGGAGTTAAAGGTGTTAAGCCAATTGCATTGCAGCTTGTGTTTTTAGATGGTGTCAGCCTAATCGGAGAAGTCTGATTTGTCTGACTAGTCCGACTGTCCGACTGGTCTGACTGGTCTGAGTTGTCTGACCGGTCCGACTGGTCCGACTAGTCAAAAAACCAGAATGACCTAGAAATCTAGAAACCACTAGGCACCTTTAAAAGCGCTAGCCATTTTTCACCTTTTTCACCTTTTCACTTTTGAGGGGCGTTAGCCATCTTTTCACTACTTCACCTTTTCACTCTTTCACCTTTACATATACCCCAATGCGCGGAGCACATCGTTAAGGTTAGCCATAACCATTAATATAATAAGAATGGAAATGCCTGCATACTCGGCGCGCACCATGAACTTTTTCGCTGGGTTTTGCGCCTTGTAATCATCTCGTAGAGCAAGAAAAAGCACGTGACCACTCATCGAGAGCGGGTATGGGAAGAATGTTCATAAAGGCGAGAATGATACTAAGGAAAGCCGTCATAAGCCAAAAACATGTGCCAATCCCACATTGGAGGGAAGAGACTTCCTATCGCGCCGAAACCACCCAACGACTTAGCACCATCGGCCGAGAACAGGTATTTCATGTCGCCTACATAGCCTTTTAACACCTTAACGCCATAGGCTGCGCCAGCAGGAAAGCTTTCAAAGAAACCATATTCCACGTGTGTTTCCTTATATTTGGCCAGTCCGTTGGTGAAAACCATACCAAAAAGCAAGTCGGCATTAAAGCTTTAAACCGCTGCCGTGGTGGCCGTTGATGTCGCCCTGATGAACAAAGGATATGGTGGTGTTTAGTGCCTTGGCACTGTCGGCAGGAGTGGTTGCAGCGGCCAAAATATCGCCCAAACGTTCTTTCTCGAAGTTAAAATCGTTTTGCGAATCAATAGGTTTTCCTGCAAAAGCCACAATCTTATCGCCTGCTTGCAGACCCGCTTTGGCTGCTATGCTGTTGGGCATTACGCTGTCGATGGTATTGGGCATCATGATCATTACAAAGCGGGGCGACGATTTAAGCATGTTCAGCAAGTCGAGATTGCCAGGCATGGGCAGGCTCATGTGCTTGCCTTGGCGCACCAAATCCACACGAGTGGCAGTGGCCAAATCGCGGAAGAAGTCGGCATCGAAAGTCTTAAACTCGCCTTTCTCGGTGCCAAGAAGTACGTCGCCATCTTTAAATCCAAGGGCTTTTGCCTCCGAATTAAACTTCATTCCGGCCGTCATATCCTTCACTTGCACGTAACTGTCGCCCCAATGGAACAGCACCATCGAATAGATAAACAAGGCCAAGAGGAAGTTAACGATAACGCCGCCCAACATAATGAGCAGCCTTTGCCATGCCGACTAACCCTAAACTCCCACGGTTGGGCGGGTTTGGCCATCTGTTCTGTGTCGAACGACTCGTCTACCATTCGAAATCTTGCAATATCCGCCCAAAAGGCAGCCAGCCCATGCCGTGAGCCGTGCCGCTTTTCTTAGACTTAAACTCGAAGAGATGAAACCAAGGGTCGAAGAATAGGTAGAAACTTTTTCTACCCTACGCCAAACAAACGGGCGAAGAAGAAATGCCCCCTCGTGGAGTAGCACCAAAAATAGATATGAGCTAGCATGAACTGCAACAGCCTAATGAGAAATATTTCATGTTTGTTTTATTGTTTTCTGTATTAGTGGGATGCCAATGGGTATGCATCAAGGCGCTTTATGGCATTCTTTGGTATTATCCGCTGCGGCATAAAGCCGCTTGGCGGTATGGGTTTTCAACGCAGTTGGGCACCAGTTCGCTGGCCTTTCGGCGCGATTCGGCATCCGTTTGCAGGTAAGTGTCTAACGAAGGAGCCGCATCGAAAGGGCACTTTATGCATCGTTTCTTCGATAATTCGCGGCATGTCTAAAAGCCAATACGGTCGGCTCTGAATGCCTCGTTCACCACTTCGTTGGCTGCATTGAGTATGCAAGGCATGTTTCCACCGCGGTTAATGGCGTCGAAGGCCAGTGCAAGCAACGGAACTTACGCATGTCGGGTTCGAAAAACTCCAACGGCTGTGCGAAGAGGTCGAGCCTTTGCCCGTTAGCGGCAGCCTATCGGGGGTAAGAGAAGGCGTATTGTATGGGCAAACGCATGTCGGGTATGCCTAGTTGCGCCTTTACCGAACCGTCTTCGAACTGCACCGCGCTATGAACAATGCTCTGCGGATGCACAAGCACCTGTATCTTTTTCGGCCTCAACGCCGAACAACCATCAGCCTCAATCACCTCGAACCCTTTGTTCATCATCGTGGCAGAGTCGATTGTTATCTTCGCACCCATGTCCCACGTGGGATGGCGCAAAGGCATCGGCCTTGGTAACTTTAGCCAGTGCTCTTCGGGCAGTAGGCGAAAGGGCCTCCGCTAGCCGTAAGCAATATCCGTTCGATGGCATTATCGCCCTCGCCCACTATGCTTTGGAATATGGCCGAGTGCTCACTGTCGACGGGAAGTATGGGTGCGCGGTTGGCTATGGCCAACTCATTGATAAGTTCTCCGGCCACAACAAAGCGTCTCTTTATTGGCCAAACATATCTTCTTATGCGCTTTAATGGCATGTATAGTGGGTTCTAAACCGGCAAAACCAACCATCGCCGTGAGCATCCATGTCGATGGGTTCGGCCTCTACGATGTCGCAAAGTGCCTGCTTACCTGCGTAAACCCTTAATGTCAGGGAAGGTCGGTTAGAAGGTCTTGCAGCTGCTGGTGCGACTCTCGTCGGCCACAACCACGGCCGCCGGCCTGAAACTTCCGTGCCTGTTGAGCCAGTAGTTCAACGCGTGTGTTTGGCCGTTAGGCAGTACACTTCGTACTTGTCGGCATGTTGCGCAATCACGTCGAGGGCTTGTGTGCCAATCGAACCCGTGCTGCCAAGAATACATATTTGTTTCTTCATTTGTTCAGTCTAGGGTCTAATATTCCATCTGGAATGCATCGTTATTTCACGTTTCTTTGCGTCAACGCCTGCAATCAGGTCGTAAGATGCAGGCAAAGTAGCAGGGTGCAGAACCGTTAACGTCTACTTCAAAAAGGGTGTTCACCGTGCTGTCGTCTACGGCAAGGAGTGCGCCCAGCGGCTGTTGGTGGCTGCATCCTTAACGGTAAAGCCCACAATAGCCGCCCATGACAGTTCGGCATCGGGTTATCGTCCTCCTGCCGCGGAAAAACACGTTTGCATCCCGTTAGTTCCTTTGCCCTTTCTTGCGTGTCTATGTTCACGAATTTCACCAATGCCGTCTCGCTACCCTTAAAACGATATTCCTCGAAAGAAGAGGAACAAGCAGTCCTTCCACTTCGAGCGCAAGAAATCGGCCTCTATTCGGTCGAAGATGTCGTCGTCGAAGTGGAAAGATATTTTCGCCTTTCACGCCGTGAGGGCTTGCCCAGCTTGCTATCTTATAGAAGTTGTCGGCTTGCCATTGCGGTCGTGTGGATGATTGTTAGGGACATGTGGTGTGGGGTATATGTGGCTTTTTAATGTTTGTTGGGATGGGCTGTTGCGCGGCTCTTGCTTTCGCTTTTGCAGGGCTAAACGCGCTTGATGTTGGCTCCGAGGGCGTTAAGTCGCGCCTCGATGTCTTCGTATCCGCGGTCTATCTGTGCGATATTGTCTATCTGACTGGTGCCGTTGGCACTAATGCGGCGATAAGCAAGGCGATACCTGCACGTATGTCGGGGCTGGTCATGCGGCCTGCGCGCAGTTGCAGCTTGTGGTCGTGACCTGTAACCACTGCTCGATGCGGGGTCGCAAAGTATGATTTGCGCACCCATGTCGATTATCTTGTCTACGAAGAACAGCCTACTTTCGAACATCTTTTTGATGGAACAGCACGCTGCCGCGCGCCTGAGTAGCCACCACAATGAGCACCGAAAGGAGGTCGGGAGTTGAGTCCTGGCCACGGTGCATCGGCCAAAGTCGATTATCGAACCGATCGATAAATGCCTCCACTTGATAATGTTCGTGGTGCGGGATAAAGAGGTCGTCGCCCTCAATATTAATCGTAATGCCCAATCGTTTAAAAGGTATCGGGTATCAGTCCGAGGTTCTCTACAGACACGTTCTTGATGCGTATGCCCTGCCCAACCATAGCGGCCTATACCGATGAACGAGCCTACTTCAATCATGTCGGGCAACACTTGGTGGGTTGCTCCATGCAAAGTTTCAACCCCTTCGATGGTAAGCAGGTTGCTGCCTATGCCGCCAATACGTGCCCCCCATGCGGTTAAGCAGTCGGCAAAGCTGCTGTATGTAGGGTTCGCAAGCAGCATTATAGATGGTGGTTGTGCCCTTTAGCCAGCACTGCGGCCATGATAATGTTGGCCGTTCCTGTTACCGATGCCTCATCAAGCAGCATGTAACGCCCCTGCAATTGGTTGGCTCGCAGTTGGTAAACGTTGCGGTTGGGCAGCTTTTTCAAAGCTTGCACCGAGCATGCGAAAAGCCCCAAAAAGTGGGTGTCTGAGTCGGCGCCTGCCAATCTTATCGCCACCAGGTTGGGCCACCATAGCTTGTGCCAAAGCGCTCCCAAAAGCGGACCGATGAGCAGCACACTGCCACGCAAATGCCGCACATTTGCGCACGAACTCGTCGCTAGAAAGGAAGTCGAGGTTCAGCTCGTCGGCCTTAAACGAATAGTCGTTACGCGCATGCCGTGTCACCTTCACGCCGATGTCGGCCAGCAGAAGGATGAGGTTGTTCACGTCTAAGATGTCGGGAACGTTGCTGATGCGCACCTCTTCGGCGGTTAGTATGGCTGCGCAAATCACCTCAAGGCCTCGTTCTTGGCTCCCTTGCGGCGTGATAGTGCCTTGCAAAGGGCGTCCGCCCTCGATGAGAAAAAGGATTGCATGGCTACTTTTTCTTGCGTTTTTCTCAGGTTCTTTTTGCAGGCAATTTCTCGAACTTAAACGTATCTAGGTCGAGCTGTATCTTGCCATTGGTGAACGCAGCAAGGTCTGATGCCACGCGTTCGTTATCAGCTGCGCCGTGTCCCCACTGCGCCAGCGAACGTTTCATTTGGTTGGCATGAGCCTAACCAGTGCATCGCGTTCGTCTCCAGCGGGCATGTCTTTCAGCCTTTCGAATGTTTCGAAGAGCACTTTTTGCCATAATGGCGCACAGGGAATGCGCGACGAAGTGTAGCCCACATGCTGGGGTTTGGTGGTGCACGCGTGGCCTCCGACACGTCGAACGGATAGTCGATGTCGGGTTTAAAGTCGCTCATGATGGCCAAATGGTCCCACAACTTTTGTGTTCCAGGTCTACGGCATCGTAGCCCTTGTGGAAAGAGAATGCTCATCGTTGCGATGATAGACTCGGCGCAAGCTTGCCTTTCTTGCTTTGGTTGGCAGGGTCATTGCGTGGTTCACCATCTTTTGTATCTCACGCCGTACTCGGGAAGTATCAGCCGTTCGCGTTGCGTGTTATAGTCCAATCCTTCTATGTTCATTATCTTAGTGGTGGATGTTCGGTTGTTCATTCTTAATTTCGTTATTCGGCATTTGGTTTGTCCTTGCAGTTAGAGTAGCAGCTTGGCTGCTTTCGCCACGAAGTCTTTTAGGTAGAACGGCACAAAGTATGCCACATCTTTCAAAACGCTCTTCGGCCATAGCTTTTCTCTGCCAATGGTGTCATATTCTTGGCCAAAGGCTTTCACATTGTCGATGAAGTGGGCGTTGGGGTGAACGATTTCGGCCTTTGCACTTTGTCGGCTCCGTTGCCGAAGAAGAACACGTGATGTTGGTCTAGAAAGGCCTTGTAGGTGTCGGCCTCAACGATGTCGGCCCCCACAGGCCTTACTTCTTTCAGTGCCCTGTCGTAGAGGGCGGCGTACACTTCCATACGCCGGGCGTCGAGCATGGGGCAAAGCAGGGCGTCGTCGGGCGTTATTTGTTCGCGCAACAGCAGCGGAACGCACAGCAATTGCAGCGTTGGCACGGCCAACAGCTTAGCGTTGCGAGCATAGCACACGCCTTGGCCATCGAAACGCCAATGCGCAGGCCCGTATAGAGCCTGGCACCGCAACTCACCGCTACGGCATCGAGCGGCAAAGCGTGACTGTCGGCAAACGAAAGGGCCTCGTCTACGAACGTACCTAGCTTTACGGCGTGGTTCGGACCATCGTGGTCTTCGGCGTTAAAGATGCACTCGCCATCGTTACTAACGGCCACCGAACACACCGCGGTACTTGTTTCTATATTTAATATGCACGACATAATCCTATTCAGTATATTTATATTAAAGTGCAAAATTACGCTTTTTCCGTTTAAAATGTGTACATTTGCAGAAAAATTAACGCGCAAACTATGATACAATCCATGACGGGTTACGGCAAGGCTGTCGTGACCTTTAACGACAAGAAAATAAACGTAGAGATCAGATCGCTTAACAGCAAGACGCTAGACCTTTCTACACGCGTTGCTCCTCTGTATCGCGAAAAGGAGATTGAGATGCGACAGATGGTGGCAAAAGCACTCCACCAGAGGGAAAGGTTGACTTCTCATATGGGTGGAAAAAGACGCGGCGGCGGACGCAACGCCCATCAAACGCCGCTCTGGTTGAAAAACTATTACCAACAGATTAAGGAGATTTCGGCCAGAACAGGCATTCCGAACCTCAAGATTGGTACGCCACACTGCTGAAAATGCCCGACGTTACCACACGCACCGAAATGGAAACGCTGGACGAAGACGAGATGGAAGGCGGCTGCCGAGGCCATCAAAGCAGGCCCTGAACACATCGTGGCTTTTCGCAAACAGGAGGGTATGGCTCTGCAAAAGAAGTTTGAAGAGAAACTGCAAAACATCGGTAAGCTGATGGCCGACATCGAACCGTACGAGAAAAGCGAGGTGGAGAAGATTAGAACACGTATTGTAGACGCGCTGAAAGACATCCCGAAGTGGACTATGACAAGAACCGCTTGGAGCAAGAGCTGATATACTACATTGAGAAAGTTGGACATTAGCGAAGAGAAAACAGCGACTGACCAATCACTTAAAAATACTTTGCTAAGACCATGAACGATGAAAGCGAACAGGGCAAAAAACTGGGGTTTCATCACGCAAGAGATGGGTCGCGAGATTAACACTAACGGGCTCTAAGAGCAACCAAGCCGAGATGCAGAACATCGTTGTGATGATGAAAGGACGAGCTGGAACAGATTAAAGAGCAAGTGCTGAATGTTTTGTAGGCTATCAGTTTGTGAGGTTTTAAGTTGGTGAAGTTGGTGAGTTTTGTGAGGTTTTGAGTTTCTAAAGTATTTGCGTATTTAGTCTTACGAACGATAAACTTTAGCAACAAAGATAAGGCCGAAGAGCACACAAGCCAGCTTTCTGCAATAAAGCGCAACCCATCAACTCGCCAACTAAAAGCTCAAAAAAATCAGAAACTTACCCACCCATCAACGCAAAAACTCAAATAAAAACTCCCCTCGCATCAACTCAAATAAACTCAAAGACTATGGACAATAACCAGCATATCTACCCAAACGGGCAGGCTTCTACACAGCACAAAGGTGCTTTGGTAATATTCTCCGCACCATCGGGTTCGGGCAAAAGCACCATCATCAATTGGCTCATGCAAAGCCATCCCGAACTGCGGCTGGCCTTTTCCATATCGTGTACCAGCAGAGCACCGCGCGGAACAGAACAACATGGCGTGGAATATTTCTTCCTTTCGCCCGAAGAATTTAGGCAACGCATTGCCCAAGACGAGTTCTTGGAATACGAAGAGGTGTACAAAGACCGCTTTTATGGCACGTTGAAAGAGCAGGTTCAGCGCCAATTAGACGCTGGGCAGAACGTTGTTTTCGACGTAGACGTTAAGGCGGGTGCAACATTAAAGCGATTTTTATGGCGACAAGGCGTTGAGCATTTTCATCCAACCGCCATCAATCGAGGCCTTGCGCAAGCGGCTTGAAGGGCGCGCAACCGATGCACCCGAGGTGATAAACGACCGCATTGCGCGAGCCGAATACGAGCTGTCGTTCGCTCCGCAGTTTGACAAGGTTATCATAAACGACGACTTGGAGACGGCCAAACGTCAGACTCTCGAGGTGATTACACCTTTTCTTTCGCGCCCATGATACGCACTGGCTTCTATGGCGGTTCGTTCAACCCCATACATAACGGGCACATCGCCTTGGCTCAACAGTTTTTTAGACGACATGGGATTAGACGAAGTATGGTTTGTCGTCGCCCTCAAAACCCCTTTTAAACGCAACGCCAACGACTTGATGGCCGACAAAGCGCGGCTCGAAAATAGTGCGCGCGCCACGGCCAACGAGCCTCGTTTCTGCGCCACCGACTACGAACTGCACCTGCCAACGCCGTCGTACACCTGGCGAACGCTGCAAGCTTTGGCCCACGACGAGCCGCAACGCTCGTTTCGTTCTCCTTATCGGAGCCGACAATTGGGTGTCGTTCCCCAAGTGGAATCACCACGAAGACATACTCGCCAGCCACGACATCGCGATATTTCCACGTCGTGGCTGACGACATAAACGCTAACGAACTGCCCGCCAATGTAACCCTTCTCAACACGCCCTTCTACGACATTTCGAGCACCGACATCCGTCATCGCATCGCCGAAGCGCTCAGCCCATCGACCTGTCTGTGCCGCCTGCGGTGAAAGACATAGGTGATAAGACGTGCGCAAATGGCGACACACAATGAGAGGAGAAAGATAAATCTCATTCAAACGATTACACTAATCGCTGCCAGTACCTTCCTCAAAACCTTTTCACTCAACACCTTTTTAACGGCCAACTTTGGTTAAATCGAGAGTGACATCTTGCAAACAATCGATGACGAAAAAGCCCTTTGTACAACGTACGAGGCTCAATGAACAATTATGATGAAATGCGCACCAATTAGAAAGGACGACTTGCAATTCCGATTTAATACTGAAGTCGTTTTCGACTTTTTAATCTTTTCTATAACATTGAGAGGAGTGGGGCAAGTCAACTCTCTGGCTTGTAAACTAACGAAAAGCCCAACAACTCCGAAGGCATCAACTCCCCGTTCACAAAGCTCATCAGCTCAAAAATCATCAACTCAAAAAGCTTTAAATCCTTATCTTTTTATTTTACAATATCTCTGAATTCCGCGCTATTCTAGCGATAATATAGGTCAAAGAGTAGGTAAATTGCCTGTTTCTAAACCTTCATGCCTTCCAAGATGTTCGATTTTTAAGAGGCTGCAATTTGCACCATTTAGCCTTTCTAGTATAGTGGCTGCACCTCGTAATTTTTCATGCCCAATTACCCACTTTTAGCCCCTAAAATCCCACTTTTTTAATGAGCTATTTTGCCTTTTTTCAGACAGTGTTTCATGGTTCGAAAGGTTTTGTTTATACAATTTCAGTGGATGTTTTATGCTTTTTCGTCTCACGTTTAGCTGCATTTGCTGCGTTAGCTTTACATTTCTGCCATTTGCGCAAAATGCATCTGCAGCAAAAACGCACTGCGTTTAGACAGAATTGCACCGCGTTTAGCACCAAAAACGCACTTCATTTTTGCAGCAAATCGCCAAAAACGGGTGTTAGTGGCGGTCTGTTTAAATAAAAAAATTCATTTTGCCTGCATGTCACAACTAACCCTTTTTGCATCAAAACAAACCTTCGCGAGAATCGATTTTTTTGCGGCAAGGTTGGCGGTTGGTGGATAAAAAGGCACTCTCGTGTTAAATTTCATACTGAAAAGTTTACAACAGCGGGCGAATTAACAAGTTAACGAGTAGACAAGTTGACAAGTGGACGAGTGGATAAGCGAACGGGGTAATCGTTCATCTTCTCGCATTGTGACCAAATGCGTCCTTTTGCGACGCAGGGCAGATGAAACGTAAAGAACGTTTTTCGTTAAGCGGAATGAACAATGTCGAGCTTGCTCCGAACATTTGTCATGGCGAAAAACGCACTTTTCGAGGAGCGAGAAAAGAAGGGTTGAAAGCTACCCGTTTGGCTTTTCAGCAACATGAAGGAAGTTGAGAAGTTAAAAACGATTGCAAATCGTACTGGAATACAAACTCCACCTCAGGCATTTCTTACGCCTGCCTTCGCAGCGCTTGGCCTCCTCATAGCACGCCAACAAATCAGCCTTCGCGAGGCTACATCACCACCAAGCGTTTGGTCCTGCACCTGCAATGTCGGTTTCTGTTCTACACAAAAACGCCATCCGAAGACTCGTTCTACGATAATAATAACCTTTTTGCATTGTATAATAGCGGTATAATTACGTATATGCGAAGATAAGAAAAGAGCTGCAATTGCGTAAACAACCAGATAACATTTTTGTTATAACACTTTCACCACCTCTCTTAACACAAAAACCTCGTTCTGAGTTGAGCAAGGGTTTCAACTGCTGTGTGTGGGCGCTGACAGTTCGAACCGCCGACCCTCTGCTTGTAAGGCAGATGCTCTAAACCAGCTGAGCTAAGCGCCCCAATATGCTTGTTTTTCAAAAGCGATGCAAAGGTAAGAGTTTCACCACACCACCAAACAAAACGCGATGTTTTCAACAGCCGATTTTTGTGGAAAAATGCGCCCGTTTTTCGCGCCACAAACGTAAAATAAAGCGAGGCGAAACAGACGACCATAAGCACTTTTTATTACATTTTGCACCACCAACCCCAAACAGAAATAAGCAAATGATAAGACCTGCATATACACTTACCCTACTGTCTTTTTCGTACTCACCACGGTTTGCGCTGAAAACAGAAAAACCGATGCAAAGCAGCATGGGCAACGATCTTTCGCTGCCACCAAAGCGAAAGTGGCACCCAACTGTCATAGCGGAGGAAGACAAGACCGACTACTCGAGTTTGCCATAAAGCCCATACGCGTGGACACCGATTTGGGGAGACTGGGAGATACCGCACCCAGTTTTTACGACGGCAATGAGTTTACCTACGATAAGGAAACGCCGCCGATTATGCCGTGAGGTTTAACGTATTCAAGGGTGGCGAGCCTGTGTTTTAAAAGGCTACAAAGGTAAACTCTAAGTCGCTTATGGGCCCCAACTGCCACGTCAAAGGTTTCGAGCTGGGCCTATTCGAACAGTTCGAGATACTCATCGGTGGCTACATTGGCTTTCGGCTATTGCGAGCCCGAAAACCGACAATTGCCTTGAAAAGGTGTTGGCATTGAATGCCGATGGCACGTGCGCAAAGTACGAAACGATGCCTCGCCTCGGCTAGAAGGAGAGATATGATATGCGTCACCGACATTTATTGGCTTTACACTTTGTACGTAAACGAACTAAGCCAAAGCTACACTAACGCTGCCAGCGTCTACAGAAAAGTGCTGAACAAATACTGCACAACAGACTTTGCAACAACTGCAACGAGAGACGTTGAAGAAGAACTTGTCTAAGGTTCAGATTCAATTCGATTACCAATGGCTGCGCTCTTTGGAGGTACACTCGATGGACGAGAAAACAAACACGTGCATCGTTAACTACAAACGCACTGACGGTAGGTGGTTTACAACGCATTCACCTGCACCAAACCGGAAACGAGTGCGAATACTTTAGTTAGGCGTGTCTGATGCCTCGAAAAGACCTGCGCGATGTAGAATGGCGAAGAATGGCCTGTTGACGACCGACGATGTATGTGCGCGCACACGCAAAGCGCACGCGCGCGGACTGCTTTAATCAGCCCTGCCATTGGCACGTCAGCGAAGAGCTATCGCAGCCTGAAAACCTCAGCTGACAACAACAACTGAACAAAGCATCTGAAATGCGCGCGATTATTTGGTAGAAAAAGTCCTTTTTCTGCGCTGTAGAAATAATATGGAGCAGATGGGCGGCGACAGTGCTCCATTTGCAGCACTAACCCACGCGAAAATTGACAAATGAAAAACTCACTCAACACTTTCCCTCATCGCAATTACATTGTTAACAGCTGTTCCGGGAAATAAAAAGCCGAGTAAACGGCGCAGAAAACGACTCGATTACCGCCAGAAAACAGACGGTGTGCCGCTGTATGTATGAGGGGAAGAAGACACACATTATACTCGAAGTTTGCCGTTCAACCTCATATGATAGACACCACCGTCGGCGATTGGAATACATACGCCAATTTTATGACGGCAAAGTTTAAGCTTGGCGACCAGGTCTTCATAATTATTCTTTAAAGAGTTCAACATTTTTAAAGGAGGTAAGCCCGTGTTTTAAAGGCATAAGATGAACGCTTCCAAAGGCGGTTGCGGGCTCAATTACATAAAAGGATTTCATCCTCGCATGTGCGAAAATGTTTTTCGTTACCGAAACAACGGTGTGACTCAAACCTATCGCACTGCGAACCCGAAACCGACTATTTGCTGACGTACATCTTGGCTTTTTGTGCCAACGGCTAGGTAAGAAAAGGCTCAAAACAGCCTCAGAATCGTACGAAGCGACATGGATGGATATGTGTTTGAGCGTCTACGGCTTTCATGCCATGTACGTAAAACCGAACTTACTCAGCCCACAGCCTAATAAGGCCGCCATACAGAAAAGTGCTGAACAAATACTGCACAAAAGGTTTCGCGCACAAAAGATGCAAAAGCCACACCAGTAAGAACAATCCGCTGCTCGGTTCTGGCAAGTTGAGTTCCAATGACTACGTTCTTTCATTGTGCAAAGCAAAGCAGCAGTGCAAATTCTGCATCGTGCACTACGAAATACTCACCAGGGCGGAAAGAAGGTATACGTGCCTGCTGTTTCAGAAAGAAACGGGAACAGCGTACGATTTCCGTCATCTCGGACGTGCAGGAATCCCTCGAGACGAATCCCTGCCCTCCATGCAAGACAGAAGAGTATGCGAAGACGACGAAAGCTTAGGTTTTTCGCGTACAGGCAAGCCTACGCATCGGCATATATCGGTGCCTTATACCCACGCGACACCTTGTCGCGTACTGACACTGCGAGCGCTGCACGACACTACGCGCACCGTACCGCTCTACAAAAGCACGCAGGCAGTGATACTACAGTGCTTGTGTGTTTTATACAAATATCTTTCGCTGCGCAAATGCTGTTGTGTTCGAAACATTGATGGCAAGGTGGGGTGTGCAAACAGCTTTCTAGAATCAATTCCTTCCAACCATATATGGCCTTGCTGCACCAAACCGCATGGAATAACAATGAAAACTTAGCCCTTTTACCCTTTGGCTCATCGCAATTGCCCTGACAACAGCCTGTTCGGGACACAGCCGATGCAAACAGCACTGGCAACGACTCGATTAGCGCAAAACAGACAGCGTACAGCCGCGTAGAGGAAGAAGACACAACCGACTACTCGAAGTTTGCCTAACCCACCCACGCGCATGAGACACCACCGTTGGCGATTGGGGAAATACATGTACACAGATTTTATGATGGTAAGAAAGATTAATTATCCAGAGAGATACATGTCCTATACTTCTTTGGGTGAACATTTATAAAGCAGGTAGCCCGTATGCTAAAAACTACAAAGCTAGACATTAAATCGCTTGCAGGCCTGAATATCAACAACGATTCACCCTCTGCGCCCGAAAGTTTTCGTAACCCAAACCAAATAGTGTACCTAAGCCTGTCGTATTGCGGATGAAATTATCGCCAAAGACTACACACACACCTTGGCCTTTTGCGCCAACGGACAAAACAGAAAGGTTGAAACAACCAACGAATCGTGACGAAGGAACATACACGGGTATATATCCGACCTCTACTTCTATGCCATGCACGTAAACGAGCTTGCTCAACCACGGCCTAACCACCGCCGCCACACCAAAGCTAAGACAAATACTGCACAAAAGGGTTCACACAAAGATGCAAAAGCCTATACAATCAAAGAACAATCCGCTGCTTGGTTCGGGCACGTTCCGGTTCCAATGGCTACGTTCTTTCGCCGTACTAGCAAGATATACCAAAACCAAAGCGTGCTTAATACACTATCAAACACTGGCGGAAAAGAGGTGTATAAACCGACAGTGCAAAAGAAACCCAAATCAGAGAACGATTTCCTCATCGACGGCGTATCGAATGCCACCGAAAACGACCGCCCCGTGATGGATTATGACGACGAAACATTTGTAACAGACAACGAAATATAAGGCTTTCTTGGCGTAATAAGCAAAATTTTACTACATTTTGCACACACTAGTCCACGATTAGAAATAAGCCCCTAATCAGTTTGTTAAACTGCTTATCAAATGTTTTAAGTCGTTTCCATTACGTCCTGTTCACCTTTCGTTTGCCTGTCGGCATCTTGTCCGCCTTATTCTCTCAATGTAGTCCACTATACCTTCAATAATAAGACAGACAACATATGCAACAATCAAACAATGTCCGCGCAGGCTCTAACGACCGATTTGAATGAAGATGAAAATGCTTACATTACACCATAGGCTACGTGTTGGGTGCCGCCGAGAAACAGAACGCTAATCAACAACATAAAATGAAACTGCACAGAAACAAGCATTGGCTTTTAGCCTATTCCTCATGCCCTTGCATGGGTTTGCAAACTAGGTGCGCAAGCCCAATCTGCACCCTCAACGCAGCTCGCACCAACAGCAACATCCACGCCTTATGGGGCAAGCGCAAAGACAGACGTGCCGGGCGACTTGCCCGTGCATGTGAGACAGCGGACGTATATATATGGAGATACCACGGCCTATATTGCGCGAAATGTTATCAGTGCACGAGTAAACTGCGGTTTTCGACTACGATCACTCACTCCCATAAAGTCGTTGGGCGTGGTGCAAATTATCGCTCCCAACACAGAGCCATCCTCTAAAACCACTGAAAAATGTTGCAGAAGGCGAAATGATAGTGATGAGGCCGACCGAGGCTTGCGCACCCTGTTTTGGGAGCGTACAAAGACTGGCTGCCATCATCGACAGTACCAACGAACTGCTAACGGGCAAGCAATGGTTCAGCTGACCAAGGCTGTACACCATTCGTGAGATGGTTCCCGACCTCTTCGCTGTTGGATGTAAGGCCAACAATGGCACAATGCAGTTCCCGTAAGAGCGTTATCACGGGCGCAAGCCGAAGAAAACGCTTTTCTAGCTCGATGATCATGCTTCGAGGGTAGCGTTCCATTAGAACCTGGTTGTCGCGTACAACTTCTTCCACGAACTTATGCATAAGACTGGCAACAAAGGGCGTTAAAAACCCTACTGTGCCCACCGAAAAGCGCCGCCAACCGCCGAGAAAACAACAGTGCCATTCGGCGTTGGGCGCTCAATCGTCGTTAACATTCTACCATCGACGGTCTGTTTCCGCTCCCCAATACATCAGTGCAGTAAAGCGCAAGCTGGCGGCATGGAGCACAGGCGTTGGCCGATGCCGGCATACCAACGCGCTGCAAGTTGAACAGGTTACGCCCCAAAACAGACGTCACTCAAACGCGCATGTAGGCTTTCTTTCAGGCTTGGTCGGCAAGAAACTACGAGCGAAAATGCTGTACCACCACTCTCTGGCGGAGTTGTTACGCGGCTGGATTAACGTCGGTGAAAAACCGTATGGAGGCAGGAAGCTCGACTATTTCGCTACCTACCCCACTGACATGCGCTTTTTCGGGACGCAAAGCAGCACTGTGCCGATTGTTCAAGAAACCATCAAGGCAGGGGTGATGGCGCGAGTGGCACAAGTGTGCTGGGCATATTTACTGAAACCGATTACGGACCAAGGGCGTTGCAACTAACCGATGCCGACGGGCGTGCTGCGACCTACGCCGCCGCGGCACGAGGAAACTACGCCCTACGAGCAGCGTTCCGACCCTGCAAAAACGCCTTTCATCATCCGCAAGCCGCTGCAAACAGCGCAGAGCGTTTTGACGGAGTGTGTGCAGGTAATGGATAATGTGCTGCAACTGGTGCCAAGTATCGACCAAAAAGCCAACGCTGAGCGGAATATAAAGACGAGCAAGGCTTTTTGCCCTATGGCATCTGTGATCGCGATGCCGTGGGCGACGTACGGCAACCAATTGGTGGCCTTATCCGAAACTTTTCGATCAGGGTGAAACAAAACTGCCGTTGCAGCGCACGGCCATGCGTTGTATTGTCGAAGTATCTCACGCTAGCCGACAGCGGACTGGTTAGTAAAGCGAATAAACGAAAATCAACTGACCAGTAAGGAGGAGGAACTAAGCGTATGTCGCTGATGGCGTTTTCAGCAACTGTAGTGCCGACACCTTACCATGCTGCTAAAACAAAAGGCACAAGAGAGGGCGGATACGGCATTAACGAACACTTAGGCGCTGCGACGCCCTTTTCAACAGCATAGAAACAACGCATGCCTTCAAACCATGTTGCCAACCTGCAACTACGCTACATAACGGCACTGAGACAAGGCGGCGAAAGATGCGCAGAAAGGCAGCAAACTGCACTGCTATAAGCTACAACGCAAGATAGCAACCACGCGCGCAATGCTGGCAACGATAGCACAAAAATGTACACTCCAACGAGGGGAAAGCGCATGGTACAAGCTGTTGCAAAATAGGCGTTAACACAGTACGCCATTCGGTCAAAACGTTCTTTATATCAAACATGTCTCTACCGCTCCATTCACAAAGAAAAACCAATACAACAAAAGCTTTTAAAGCTGTTGGTTGCAAGTTTAAACCAATCGGCCACGAGGCTATTCCATCGCTCCCTTAAAAGAAAGCTTTGTCATAAGTGGTTTCAACACATCCAGTACAAAGTTTTTCTGTCTATTAGTGTTCTTACCTCATTCCCACTATCTGAGACGATAACTACAGATGATGTAAGCACTGTCGTCTATAAAGTATGGAACGGCATACAAAGGTGCTTTGCATTCTTCTACCATGAAATGTTCTCTCTTGAAGCAGTGATGCTCACCGCGTTTCAGCAGACTTGAAGACCATGGCACGCCCATATCATCTTTCCACGCTGTCTCTAAGCAGCCACACATCCTTACCGCAACCCAAAGAGGCGTGACCTCAACCAATTTAGGATTCATGCCTTTCATCACAGCTTTATCAGCCATGTGTTGCCTTTGTTTTTGTGTCTGCCGGTAAAAAGCCTTGCCGTCCACCTCAGTGTGTCGGTGTTCTCAACAGATAACACACGATAACGCGTATTGCCTCTCTCACGGAGTCCACCTGCCGTATCTCCTCTTGTTTTGCAGTCGTGTCTGTTGAAGTCGCTGCAGTTTGTGCTCTTTACAGTGCAAAGCGTACCCATTGAGGCATATAATATGTAACGTAATCTGCATCATTAGATCATTATTTTGTTGTAAAAGGTAGCTTTTTCTGTTTCACTCATCAATATCTTGCAATTATCCATAATTGTACTGGGGAGGGGCAGTTGGCGGAGTTAGCGAGATATTTTCAGTTGACGGGTTGACAAAGGAGTCTTTCTGTTGACAAGCTGACTGGGCGAACGCTAGCATTTAGAACTCTAGATGCAGGCCTATACTGCGCAGCCAAAACTGCATTGCGCTTTTCGCCTTTTGAGAAAAGAGTGAGAAAGTGCAATTATTCCCTTTGCAGAAACAAAATTAAACCCTTTACATTTGGCGGTTATCAATGATAAAAAGTGTGAATTTGCATAACATTCGAACAAACACCGCGTTTCCTCTAACCATGCGCAGACGTGTCATGCGGCACGCTGCAGTTGACCACAAGCTGTTGTGCGCGACTGTGCAACAGCATGATACACATAAAAGGACGAAAGTAAACGACAATGACAGTATTGAGAAAAATCTTTGGCACGTAGTTTAAGCCCACATCAGTGCACCGTTCTTCGTATCGATGCTGCCTCTTGGGCGTGGTTTGTGCGGCTAACAATCCCCTACCATCCTGGCGAGCTTTACCTGTCATCTTCACCGAGTTGTTGGTGAATCTCTACGTTCTATGCCTGCTATAGAGTCTATTGCCACAGCGTATTCGCGCCCGGGTTCGCGGTGCACTATGCCTTATACCTATATAACGTCGAGCTGTCGGCGTGTTTTTGTTACCAATTCGATTCCACCCTCACCCCCACCATGCTGCTTTTTGAGTAGGCGCGAAACCAACGGTCGCGGGGCTGGCGAGTTCCTTTCTACCTACCTTTCGGCCAGCATTCTCTTTGTGAAAGTGGGGTTGATAGTGCTTATTGCCCTTCTCACATACCGCCTATTCGCGCGCCGTTGCGCACCACAGCATTGAAAACGTGCATGCCAAACGGTGCTAAACAAAATCCCAACCGCCCGGCAAATCGTTCCAGCATCGACGCTGAGCATGTTAGCGCGTATCGCCTTCACCGTTGTGCTTATTTGGAGCGTGCGTTCGGTCCGCAACAAAGTGGCGCTTATGAAACTGATGACGTGCGGGAGCATTGGCGAAGTGGAACGCCGCTTACCGACAAGGGACATGGCAGGCCCTACCACGCCGTGTGCCGGTGGTGCTTCTCGCTTTATGCCAAAGCTCGTTGGCGTCGCAGCAGACTAGAACAAACTCATTGCAGCCGCCAAAACGGTACAAGTGAACGGTTGCACGTACACCAGCCGCACATCGTGCTGATTATCGGCGGAGTTTCGGTAAACATCATTCGCAACGGTACGGCTGATGCGCAGCCCACCTCCACAACAAAGTACGCCGCAAACGCAGTGGGACAGCTAGTGAAAATTCAACGATGTCGGTCTCGCCCGGATGCTTACCAGCTACGTTTTCAAACATGTTTTCTCGCTCTACGATGTGGGCGAGCAGGGTGAGATGGTGCGATTATCCCTCTTTCCCCAACTGCTTTCCGCAAGGCAGGTTATCACTAACATTCATCACCAGCGGTTTTACCCAAGGCAGAAAAGAGGCTGTTTTATGATTTTAGCGGTGGCACCTCAACAACTGACGTTGCAGGCCATGTTCGACACGCGCAACGATAGCATACCGCTGACGACACGCCGGTGAGCGCATCACGACCGTCTGAAGCACAAGCGGGCAAATGCAACTGACCATTTCCACCTGATGGGGCCAGCATCTATTATATAAGACGTTTTCCGAAAAGCCGTCAACGGTGGAAGGGCACCGATTACAAAATCTTCGCCCCGACCCTAGCATCACAACAACGCCGCGATTTTCGGCCGACTACGAGCAACGCCGTGCTATACAACGACTCGGTGGTTGACCTTATCGTCAAGCAGCTTGAAAACGAAGATGCCCATCGTTATCACCATGCCCGACTCTGGCGAAGAATGCTACGAGGAACGCCGCGGCATTGTTTGCCGCAACCATTCGGCCGCCATCGAGCTACCCATGGCCAAATACGGTTCAATTCCTTTCTGGATATGGTGTTCGCGAACCTACATCGCCCATCATCCCGACATCCTATCGGCGAGATACAAAACGCGCAACCAGACGTTTTGCGCCGATGCCTACCCATTTGCTGCTCTATCTGGCTGGAATAAAAACCAAAGCTATCGCGAAGAGTAACAGTTAGTCGGTACGACGAAAGCCGTCGCGAATACTCAAAAGGCACCACCGATTACGACAAATTGCCGCGCCCCAAGCCCCAAAGTGCGTCGCCAAACATTTAGCCAGCGCCTTACGGCACATTAACCCACACCGTCATTATGCCACGAAAACGAGCAACATACGCGACCGAAAAACGCGCTAGCCAGCCTCAGCAGGCCGCGCACGCTGCCAACAGCCACGCCCAAACAACTGCCACTGGCCAAAAACGCACCTCAGCATCAATGCCTGTATGCGCGTTTGGCATCATGGCATTTTTCTTTCACAACTTCTTATCATTGGCTTGGTCCGATCGTTGAGAACGGTACACCTTTAACGCGAAAACGTAACGCGCATGAACCCGCGCTTTCGGTGCATCCCATGCCTGTTGCCCATGCACGCATTGTCGTTCTTCGGCCCATGTAACGTCGCGGTTTCCTTTTCTCGCAGCGGATATGGACTTTTCAGAAGTATCACTGATTCAAATTGCCCTGCGAACAATTCCTGTTAGCATTATCTAAAAACTGTTTTCCGCGCGAGTGGCGGTGGGCTTTTGCGCTCTTTATCGCCGTGGATACGCTTAATCCTCCCAGTAGGCATTACGATGGTTTGAAGGTTATCTCTCAGCTAATGATGTTCAATAACCTGCTGCCCCGTCCCGACAAAATAATTTGGCCTGGTGCGCTTTGGTTCTTCGGGCTGATGATGCAGTTCTATTTGCTCTATCGTTTGGTTCTTCATCGCCGTCATTGGGGCACTAACTGCGTTGCTTATGGCCCTGTGTTTGAGTATGCAGTGCGCTTCCCGCCCTGAACAGGTAATAGTCGCTACCGTTACAACTTCATGCGCGGCATGCTGCCCGCCTGGTTTAGGCTTGCTTTGTGCCCGATTTTCAAAAGTCGACCACCGCTGTGGGGGCGACGACGGCGTTAAACAATCGGCCGCCCTCATAGGGTGCGCATTGTCACTGGCTTTATTATCTCAGTCAAACTTTCTTAGGGGTGGACTTTTGTCCCTTCAGTTGTTTGTCTTGCAACCCTCTTAACCGCCGAGGTGCTGGCACGCGCCCTGCATGGCGCGTGGCTTTATCGCGCCCTGTTGCTGGATGGGCGGCATCTCGGCAGCTCTCTTTGTAACCATCCCGTCACCCAGCTCATCATCCCCATCTCGCGCCAGGCCAACCCTACAGCGGATTGCTGCTCTACATCGTGGCATCCGTTGCTTTGGCATGGGTGGCGAACAAGCTTATCCGGCGTATTCCGCTACCCGAGCGTTAACATTCGCAACCAATGATCCCAGCAACAAACGGCATCCGCTTTGCCAGCATCAGCCTCATCGAAGTGAACTATGGGTTTTGGCGCAGTAGCCCGATCGTGCTTTTTCCATGATCAGCTTGCGTTTGTCGCCTTCTATGGGCTTTGGCGTATGGAAACATCGAGTGTCGACGTGTTTCTTTTCGCTTAGTGGCGTGGGACTTTGGTCGCAGCACAGCAGGGCAACAAGTCGCTCAAACGTTTCTTCCACGCCGCTATCTGCGCATCTATCCACGTGGTTTCTCGTGGCGTGCGCTTTACTATGTGCCGCGCTTTTGGCAGGGAGCAGGACTGAAAAAGTGATTGACCTTGCTGGCGATGTGCTGGTGAATTGGTTTCTGGCTACGATGAGTTAACGTTTTGGTATATCCCTGCCACAATGATCTCTACCTCTTCGCTCCGGCCTATATCAAACTCGTAAATCACCATCACGCCCTACCGCTGGTTGCCGTTTTGATGATTGTTTGGTGCGTGGCCGTGCAGTGGTAGAGTCCATACACAATGCTGTTAGCCACATCGAGGATATTCTGGACCACGTTCCCATCTTCTTTATCGGCATCAGTTGCGGTGCGTTGGTAAAGCAAGGACTAACACTCAGCCCCCAAAGCGTTTGGCTTTTGCTGGCTGCGGCGGTGCTCTCGCTGGCGTGACATCTATTTGGAACAGACAAAGACACGGACTTTTTCGCTTTTCATCGGGCGGATGCTCTACATCCCGCCACGTTTCAGTCTTGTTTTGCTGTTGGCCAGCTGGCTTGCGGCCGTTCCAGCAGGGCACTAAAACTGCAGTCTGCGATTGGGTAGGAACCGTGAGCGCAAAATGTATCTGCTGCGCCCACTTCGTGATTGTGCTGTACGTAAAGTGCCTGCAATGGGGCTATTGGTCCACGTTCTTGGCCTGTTCGCCATCACCTGCCCTTGGCATGGCTACTAAACAGGGGATGGAACAACTAACAAAAGCGATTTGAAAGATGAAAAACAGCTCTTACTTATTCGTCAGCAACAATGGATTAAGAATGGGTTTGTGCTCATTTCCCATGTTCTTTGGCGGACGACTGCTGAATACCGACGATGTCATCGCAAGCGTCGTTACCTTCTGCATTCAGTTGCGGCATCGGCTGCTTTATTGTTTTCAACGACATCGTTGACGTAGATACCGACCGCCGAGCACCCCGTAAAATGTCGCCGCCCATTGCATTGGGCGCGGTAAAGTGTATAACGGCCTATGCGTTAATGAGCATGTCTTGGCGTTGTTGTCGGCCCTGTTGCTGTTCTTTCTCCCCCAACGGGCAGGCGAAACAGCAGGCATCGTGGCCTTTACTCCCTTAACGCTGTGCATCCTGGTTGAAACGCCATCGCCATCATGAGATCGTGTGCACGGTGGCCTTTGGTTTTCGTGCTGCGATATTCGGCTGGCGGCATGGCTTGCGATGTGGCGGTGAGCAGGTGGTTGGTGTGATGACGCTTCTTACTTGCGCTTTTCCTTTCGTTTGCCAAGCGGCGCGACGTTCTGCGCATGAACGTAACGGGCGAACCGCCTCGCCACCAACACCATACGCTATAACCTCTCGCTTCGTAAACCAAGCCATCACCATTTCGGGTACCGTCACTTTGGTGTGCTATCATCGCATCACGGTGTCGCCCGGGTGGTTAGTCGGTTCCGCACCCTACCTTTACCTCACCAGCATTTTTGTTTTTGGTGGGTCTTTTTGCGCTACATGCAGCTCACAGTGAGTGAACCAGAGTGAGTGGCGACCCCGCAAAAATACTACTCCGCGACAGGTTTACACAAAGCCATTGTGGTGGCATGGATAATGGCGTTTCTGTTGATAATATATTGAGTTTGTGAGTTTTATAAGTTGATAAGCTAATGAGTAATCTTGACTTTTAATGTTTTCTATAGATTAAGGGGTTTGTAGCCTTTGTGATGCCGACACACGAATAAACACTCCACCATATGCGAAGTTCAGGACAAATCACTCACTGCATAAGACTCATAAAAGACACCTCCTGAGACACGTCAACACAGGCTCGCTCATCAAGTCATCACAGCTCATAAACTCACTAACTCCCCAACTCCAGATAAATCTGCTCTCCAACTCACAGCTCACCCAACTCACTAGGCTCACTAACGTCCCAACTCCAGAATACATATACTCACCAAGCTCACAAGCTCATCAACTCACGCTCACTAGTTTCCCCACTCCCAAATGGATCTACTCTCCAGCTCACAAGCTCACCAACTCCGCAGCTCACTAATTCCCCAGCTCCCCAGCTCCGGTGCATCCTGCTCACCCAGCTCACAAGCTCACCAACTCACTTTCAAGCTCACTAAGTTTCCCCAACTCCCAAAATGAATCTACTCTCAACTCACGACTCACCAGCCAGCACACCCCGTCAACCCGTTGACTCGTCAACTCAAAAACTTAAATTATTATCTTTTTATTTTACAATTCTACTCTAATTTTCGCTCTGTTCTAGCGAAAACATGGGTTCAAAAAAGTAGGCAGATATCTACCATTTCTTACCTTTCGTACCTTTTGCGCTTTGTCTATTTTCAGAAAAAGATCACTGCATTTTTGCACCAGTAGCCTTTCTGGTTTGGTCGCCACCTCATAATTTTCAAGCCCAATTACACTTTTACCCTAAAAATCCCACTTTTTGACGACTATTTCGCCCTTTTTCGGCCCTGCTTTTCCATAGCTCGAGAAGGTTTTATTGCTCTAATCGTGAGTGTATTTTTATGCTTTTTACTACTTAGCTAGCATTTCATACTGCGTTTAGCACGCAAAACGCACTGCATTTTCACTCATTTTGCCTTGCATTTTGCCCAAAACACACTGCGTTTAGCGGTATATTACACCGTTTAGCACCAAAACGCACTACATTTTGCTACAATCGTCCCCAAAAGGGTGTTAGTGGCGGTCATCTTAAATAAAAATTCATTTTGTCTGCATGCACAACTACCTCTTTGGGCATCAAAACAAACCTTCGCGAGAATCTATTTTTGCGGCAAGGTGGGCAGTTGGTGGACAAAAAGGCGCACTATGTTAAAAATCCGTGCCGAAAAATTGACAAGAATTTAAGTTAATGAGACGACGGGGTTCATGTTGACGAGCCGACAAGTCAACGGGTTGACGAGGCGTGTTGGTTGTGAGCTTTTGAGTTGATGAGCCGATGGGCAGTTAAGTTGGTGAGTTGCTGGGATTTGTGCAGCACCTGAATATAGCCATGTCTTTACTGTCCACAAATGTATCAGGGGGGTCAAGCCTTATCGAATATTTGTTTGGTACCTCGTTGATGCGAGGCGCGCTTTTCGCAGATGAGAGGCGTGCTTTTCGTTGATGAGAGGCGCGCTTTTTTTGTTTTGTACCGCAAAGGTAACATACTGCTCTCGATTTATAGAAGGATGAGAGGTAGAACGGCCTGCCATGCTCGTTTCTTACTGTAATGGTCGGTCTACGTCCGCCCGTTCAATATCTTTTTGTCGCCTCTCATCTGGCATTAAGGTTTGTTTTGTGAAAATTTAGATACGCGGCGCGTAGCTTTAAAGAGCGTTAATTCTCGAAAAATAAAATTCCTTTTTCTTGACCTTTTAAAAATAAATGCCTAGATTTGCAACATCAGCCACGCACGGCCGCCTTCCTTACGCCCTGCCGCGGAAAACAACTGCGCATGAGGGGCGGTGGCGGTGTCTGGCAGCGGTGGCGGCGTTCTCCTTCCGTTGCCCCCCGCTTGGCCTAGGGTTGCAACATCAACCACGCATGGCCGCCTTCCTTACGCCCTGCCATGGAAACAACTGCGCATGAGGGGCGGTGGCGGTCGTCTGGCGGCGGTGGCGGCGTTCTCCTTCGTTGCCCCCAGGCTGGGGCGCCTGAAGGGCGAAACGCATGGCGCAAACATTCAAGAACAATTAAAAAGACAGGATCTATGAGTTCATTCAGAGCCACATTGGAAATGGGAGGCAAGGAGTACGACGTGCTGTATTCCTGCTACGAGTTCAAACGCAACACCGACGGTAGGGCAAGCCCAGCCTCCGAACGTTACGGGCGGGTACGTGTCGGTGACGGTGGAGTCTACCGAGGACACCACGGCCATCGAGGCGATGCTCAACAACCAGTTCAAGACCATCGACGGCAAAAATCGTCTACAAGAAGACCGACGAGGACGCCAAGATGAAGGAGCTGGCGTTCAAGAACGCCTACATCGTGCAGTACAAGGACGCTGGACACGACCGACGACGTACCCATGACGATCGCGATGACGTTCTCTGCGGAAACGCTGACCGTGGGCAACGCAGAGCTTGACAACCGCTGGGCGAAGGTGTGACGGGGCACATTTGCGGGCCGCCGCCTTCTGTGCCCTGTGCTATGCCGTGAGGGCCGCCCGCCTTTGGGGCGGCCTTCGCGGACGTGGCGTACGGCCAAGTCCGCCGCTGCGGTTTCGCATCCCGTGCGCGGTTCGGCCCTGCCTTGTCCCCATCCCCAATCTTCCCTAACCCCTGACTTGCGCCGCCGCGCTGCTGTGCGCTGAACACCCATCCCCATAACCGAAAGAGCAATAACGACATGTTGGCACTGCACGACAACATCGCCGTCAGCATCGACGGCAAGCGGCTGCACTCGTTCAAGTCGCTCAAACTTCCGCAACCATCAACGACCCTCACCGCTTCGAGCTCCTGCTGAACCTCGACGCCGCGAGCGCGGTCGTCGGGGACTTCGAGGACGGCACCGAGATAGCTGGGCGAAGCGCTTGCTCGCCTACAAACGGCGGCGGGGCGTGTCCGCCAACCGCAGCTTCGATGTTCATCCCGGGTGGGCGACCACGATGCCGTGGGTTTCCGCCACGGCGACCCCAACCGCCGTACGTGATGGGCAGCCTGTTCAACGGACGGACGGGTAGAGGCGGAGAGGCAACTGTTGCAAAGGTATCTGCACGCGCAGCGTTGTTCTCTTACCCTCAACGATGCGGAGGAAGCGTGAAGATTGAACGATAAAGGGTGGGGCGAGCGCATGAAATTCGACGGCGACGGAAAACACATCCTAAGTGCTAACGCATGTTCTTGTACCTGTGTGGGAAGATGCAAGCGTTTTGCGAATGGATGAGGATGGAAACATCAACCTTACAGGATAAAACCATCACAATAACGATTGGCAAAGGAAAAAGTGAAATAAACGTGTGCCCGAAGCGGAAGAAGAAAGTTCCATCAAGTTACAGATTGGTACGCAGTTTATGGGTGAGATGAAAAGACAAGTCTATAGAAATGAAGTTCGAAAGTAGTCATTGAGGCAATGAAGGAACAATTACGGCTGAGGCCAATGTGTATCAGGAGTCCTGATGTGATTGTTAGTGCTGTACATGCTATGTAGAAATCTGATCAAATGCACCTAGCGACTTGAGAGGTGTGAGAGGAAACCTTGATGTTGTAATGGACAAGAAGGTAAGGGAATATTATGTGACAACAAAAACAAAATACTGCGTTTGTGACGGACCGCTGATAGAATGCTCGTCGGACAGTGAACGTCACTGTCGATTTTCTGAGTAGTTTCTGGGTTCATAACGTATGGATGTGAAGATAACTGGCAAAAATAATTATGGCTTGGGTGTATGGAGGAAAAATACTGCGACTGATGGACCAGGTGGGCAATATCCGACACTGCCCACAGCTCGCCATAGACTGTGCGGACAAATTAAGGATGTATTGAACTTTGACGAGGCTGTGCAGCCGAGCTGGCGAAAATTAAAGGGCAGCATTGACTCAAATTCGCCCGAGATGGCTAGAGATTATCCACGATGGTGATGAAGAATACAGCATGGGTTCGGCGCATTTTGCGCAAGAACTAAACAAGACGACGTTGTACAAAGCGCGGGGATGGGGAGTTGTTCTCCTTTGACAAAAGCAATAGGCTTTGACGACAAATTCATGTGAAAACACCATCCGATTCTGTTCCTAAAATCATCAACAAATTAGATTAGCCGTGATGACGTACTGCACTATGCTGACGTTCCTATGACCTTTGAGGTTTTTACTGAACAAAAGACATCGAGGATAATGTCTCGAAGATGCAGAAGAATTTTGCAAAACGTTTCCTTTTCTTGAAGAAAAAGCAGATGGGCGACTATAGGCTATACTTCTTTTTGCTCGGTAGAAAAAGACGACGCCTATTGGCCTGTTTCCATAGAATGGGTCATGCTCTGAGTCTGTTTCACCTGTTTTAGCAGACGTGGTTTGTAAGATAGAACTAATTGAAAAATAGATGAAAGCACTGGTACCCGGCGGAACTTACGCGGTTTGCACAAATGGAATGAGAATGGGTGAGGTAGTAGTCACCTCCCAAGCGACCATCACCAGAAGGGTGACCTTTGGCCACTATAACGAACAAGCCCACCAACTTCCATGTGTGCGTGTGGGCTGGCATTGTGCAGCAGCAGTGGCATGCATTGCTTGGCTCTTGCAGCAACTTTGCGTGCCGCTGTACATAATCGATGCAGCTTTGATTGGGGCGTTTGGAAGCGTAACCCATGGTAGCCTCAATGTGGTACCTTTTGCATGAAATGCTATGTACCTGGTTTGCCGAATAGTGGGCATTCTAACATTAGGATAGCGGAAAACCAGGCCTACTAAGTTCTGCTAAGATTGTTTGTACCTCTTGGGTTTCTCCTTCAGGCTCAATCATGCTGTGTTATGATACGTCGTTGCTGCCGATCCGCAACAATGATGCAATTTCAAACTCGTTGAAGATTTTCGAAGGAGCAGTTTTTGGAGCAGGGAGTGGCGGAATATGTAGCATCATGAAAGGGTGTTTGGCATGTACACTGGTGCATTAGAAGGAATGGTAGCAGCGATAGGTACAGGTTCTATACTCGTTGGGGCAGGATATACCATTGGTAGCGGCACGAGTAAAACTCAAGATGGGCATCAAACAATTGCCGATTGGTCAACAGATGGTATGGAGAGTTAGAAGAAGAAATGAAGGTGAAGATAGATGACACGGTTTCAAATCTAGAAAGCGGTGTCTCAACGCAGTAAGGAGATTTCCGTGTAATTCCTGCCTATCGCGATGAGGCCGGAGCTCAAAGGCTACAAAAGTTGGCATGCAGGCTACGGGTGAAGTTTTTGACGAGATCGCAGAGACGCATAAAAGGCAGACCTGATTACAACAAGAAGGGCATATCAAAGAGAAGAACGCTGTTCGAAACCGCTACATGAAAAGAAAGTTTGCGAAAAGAGCTTTTTGAAAGAAATAAAAACTTGCTCGTAATGAAGGGGTTCTGGAAAAACGTCAAAAGAGGCGTGAAAGATTTCTTTATTTTAAAATTTGGCGTGCATCGGGATAAACATAGCTGGTGAAACAGCCTTCAAAATCAGTAAAGAGTGGCCTTAGAACGGGTAAGAGACCCTGGAAAGCAGAAGCGCAATCAAAGTAGAGATCTACTGAAGTTAAACTATAATTTTGAGTGGGTTCTTTATTCGAGTGGCGTGGTATTCCCATCCGAGTTTTCATACTTGCTATGTTTATCTTGAGCCTAGCAACATATTACAGTGCGGCTTTTCTTTCTGTGAATCACAGCCTCCCATCAAAAAAGGGGATAGTTGAAAGGGTACGTATTTTTCAAAATGAAAGTGGATGGGAAGCATACTTCACATTAAGGGCGATAGTTCAATACCTGTTGGCAGAGTTCTATACCTAATGCCTTGTCTCTTCTCTTTCCCCCAAAATATAAAGTTGACGGATTTATCATCCATCCTGGTGACACCATTGGATTTTATGTAGACAAAACGAAGAAATGTCGCCGTATTGTGTCTTTTTGGTTCCCATCTTCGCCCGAGCCTTTTGAAAGTGCTCGAACCATTTATACAGAAGACTTAATCGTTAATGGCAGAAACAATTGCAGATCCCTCATCGTATCGTTTGCTCGATCGTGGATTGACAGTGTCGGCAATATACCATCCATATTCTTTTTCTTGATGTTGAGGCATTTTCGGGCTTGATTATTTATTATGGTACGATCAAAGGATAGAGACAAAGAAACTGAAGTCTTTCTTCGCAAATAGAAACCAGTTTTTGTCCAGTAGTCACAGCTGGTCACTGGTTAAATGATGAAGTCATCTGAGACTTTCCCTCTTTCTTATCTTTTTTTCAGAAATATCAGTATGAATGCGATGTGTTTATCTCTCCCAACTGATTTGTGTGGTATCGAACCTGTTAGACACCCCCTGTAGTGAGTCCATCCGCATTGGTCGCTTTCAATGCTGTATCTCTCCCTCGTAAAGCAGCTCATCAAGCTCGCCATACTCTCTGTTCCTTTACACTTATTGAAGGCCACGTTTGGGGAACACCTCCTGCTGATGGCAACCTCGCCTGGATTGCACAGAGTCAAAACCGGCATCTGCGTTGAGAAAGAACCCCGATGCGGACAAGCTAGAGTCCTTAATACCTGCGAAAACTCCTGAAGAACCTGGGAGATGTTGTGAGGTCGTTGTGAGAACCCGAAACAGGTGTGGACATGGCAGCAGTATGCCTTGTCGGTCTGTAATATAGATAGCACTGGGGGCGTTCTTTTCTTGTACCGCTCGGTTTCCTGCGCACTCCCACCACGAAGGCGGTGGTGTGACTGCCGAAATCAATTCCACGCTAGACATGTCCAAGAAAGACCTGTAACGGTGCGGAATGATGACACCTTCTCCCATTCACCATTTCCTCGACCACGCGAAAATGCCCATACACAGTTTTATAATGCAGCAATCTCCCTGAGAAGAGAAAGCGAGACAGGGAGAATGTGCCATTGACAACCTGTCTTCAACATGAGAAATTGAATTGAATGACCTCCACGCCAGGTCACTTTTTGAGACAAACTGCGTTTGTCACAGACAAATACGGAAGAATTTCGAAATTTTATCGTGTCTTTGTCCAGTGCTTCGTACAAAGAAGTGTTTATCTTGGTTTTAGCATCACAAGCATAATAAACTCCTCTCAATTCTGAAAACATTAAAAAGTCAAAGACAACTTCACATGAGTTTTGGAGCTTTAAACAACAGTGCTCGCTACAAATTCGCCCACCGAGGTTGATGATTTTATGATTTTTGAAAACCCTAAACGACAAACATAAAGTTTTAGTGATAAAGGCCCAACATTTTTGGGTTTAAGCAGTTTTATGTTTTATGAGTTATCGCGTTTCACTTTCGACTTCGACGGCACGCTAACCACGCTCGATACCCTGCCCGCCTTTATCGCCACGCTGTGGGGAAGGTGGCGAATGCTCGTGGGTTGGGCTACCTGCCCCTGATCGTGCTGATGAAGTTGCTACCTATGCAAACGGACGGTAAAAGGCGGCTATTCGCCCACTTCTTCAAAGAGATGACGCTCGAAACGTTCGATGCACACTGTCAATCGTTCGCTAAAACAACGCACACATACTGCGGCCGCAAGGCGCAAAAGGCCATTGAGACAGCCTGCCAGCAGGGGCGAAAAGCGTGCTGATTGTTAGTGTCCAGCATCACCAATTGGGTGCTACCCTTCTTTCGCCAACTGCCGCAAGTGCGGTTATCAGCGCAAATAGCGGTGAACAACGGAACGCTGACGAGGGCGATTTGACCTCGCCCAACTGCCGCGGGGCGGAGAAAGTGCGGCGCGTGGAGACCTTTTCGCACACCCGAGCCAATACTATATCACGGCCTACGGCGACGGCAAGGCGACAAAGAAATGCTAGCTTATGCGGATGAACCACGTACCCGACCCTTCAGAACAAAATAAACGACAAAGCAGGCGAAATGTGCGCTTCGGCATCGTTGACCGGCAGCCTCTCGCCACAATACGCACTTGACTGGGTGGGGTTTGACGGTTGTCATCAGCAATCTGGCCATGACCGTGGCTTATCTTCTCAGCTTTTGCCTTTTAATCTTTGGGCACACATGCGTTATACCTTCGATATGAGCGCAACTCCTGACCGTTGGGCAGGTTTTGCCGTAGCTCATGCGGTGAGCTATCTGCAGATGGCCACTCAGCCTCTTTGTCGACCTTGGCGTAGCAAAAAGCTACTCGCGCCCTTGCCCATGTTTGCCCGTTTGTGCGCCCATCAACTTCCTGCTGGTTCATTTCTTTCTCAAACACACGGCAGCGTTTGTTGCCGTCTTCAGAGGTTCAACGAGAGAGAATGGGTCGTTGGCCCGCCGCACACCATCTTCGTGGGGCTACACGCCCTGCTTATCGCGCGTTATTACGCACTTTTCACGCCCCTGCAAGCCCACTATTGGGACCTCATCATTCGCAACTTCCACCTTTCGGGCTTCGATCCGATTACTTACGTCGTGGTTAGCGATTGGCGAAGCCGGCTACAACGTATTTCGTCATCCCCTATTAGCCTTCTTCATGTCACGTGCCGCCGCGAGTTAACCAGGGCTTGATGTGGCTCACGGGCATCAACTGCGCCATCTTCGTGGTGGCTGCGCTGCAAACCTTCGCCGCTTTCTATTCATTGGTGTTTCTTCACAGGCTGTTGCGCCGCATTATGGGGCTAACCTTGTTCGATACCCGTCTGCTAAGCTTGTTTTTCTTCGCCTTGGCCTACATCATCGTATCGTCATTTAGCCCGATCACTCATCCTTTCGCTCTTTGCTCTGCTACTCACCCTCTTAGTAGCCGCCAGCACCAACAACAAGCCGCTGCCATGCTACGTGGAGGCCCTTTTTGCCTATTCGTTCTCGGCTGGCATATCGCTTAACAATGGCTTAAAAAGTATTCGTTGCCGCACTTTTCGCCAACGGCCGCCGCTTTTCCGTCCCGTTTCTACTCTTTGCCGTGCTATGCCTGCCGCCTTGATATGGGCTTTGCCCGTTTCGATACAAACGCTTTGTTTGGCGGGGCGAGTTAAGCGCCATCAGGCACGCGACAAGCGTAAGGCGGCTAGAGGAAAGCCGAAGAGGCCCGAAAACGCCAATTGGCATGGGAAGAGGCCGTGCGAGGCGAAAAAGATCCACATAACCCCGAACTACCGCCGCCCCACCAACACCTGCAGAAAGAAGCCAAACAATGGCGACCAGCCGCCAAAATGGGCAAGCCCATGATGCAGGAGAGTTTATGCGATGGACCGACATCAGCACTTCGCGACTGCAATCGGTTACAAAAACCTCTTTGGCGAGGCATTCAGCTGCATCGCGACCATCTGTTGGAAGACATGCTATGGGCGTAGGCCTGTCGTGTGCACTATCGTTGGAGCCATCAACTACGTGGCCGAAGGGTTGCTGGTGCTGCTCTTTGTGGCTGGCGCTGGGGTGGGACGGCGCAACCAAACTATTGCTCATGGCCTGGCCTTTGCCGCAATGGACTGGGTGTTACACGTGGGATTGGGTTTCCGGTCTTAACGAGTGTAGCATCAGCAGCAGCCCATTGGGCCTGCAGTGTTACCTTTGGGTTTGGCCCGCCCTTTTTCGTAGTTGCCAGGCCCGAAGACGCACCTTTCTGCGCATTGCCGTAGCTCGCTCACCCGCTGGCTATAGCTGGAACTTATTTTTCTGTGGTAGATTATCTGCTCCAACGCTGGGTGCCCAGTACAAAGTTAGTAATTATATTTTACAAACAGCACCCTTTTCTGCCACCCCATTCTAGCGAAAATTAAAGGCTATAAGCAAGCAATTAGCCGCTATTTGCAGTCTTAGGCATTTCTTTTTCTGTCCAATTTTAGAATGCCTGCTGCATTTTGCTTCCATTGCCTTTCTATTTGGTGCCAAGCTCGTTGTTTTTCACCCAAAAACCTGCATTTAGCCTCTAAAATGCCACTTTTTAATGACTATTTTGCCCTTTTGCAGGCCATGTTTTCATGGTTCGAAAGATCTTCTTCTCATTGCAGTGGATGTTTATGCTTTTTCGCCTTGCATTTGCTATTGACTGCATTGCTTTCCCCTTGCATTTAGCGCAAAACGCACTGCGTTTAGCACCATTTACCTTGCGTTTTGCACAAAATGCACTGCGTTTAGCGGCAAACACGCCATTTTGCTGCAAATAGCCCAAAAACGGGTGCAAATAGCGGTTCTTTTAAATAAAAATTCATTTTGCCGCATTCAGACTACCCTCATTTTTGCACCAAAAACAAACCTTCGCGAGAATTGGATTTTTGCGGCAAGGTGAGCAGTTGGTGGATAAAAGGGCACGCACAATGTTAAAATTCTTGCTGAAAAAGTAGACAAATTTCAGACTGGTGAGTTAGTGAGGGAGTTTTTAAGGTTATAAGTTTATGAGGTTTTGTGCGTTGTCAACTTTACAAGTTAACGAGTTGACAAGTAGACAAAGCAAATTACATTCCGCTCGAACTTTTTGTGATATAATGTGGCCTCTCTATATAAAAATGCTACATTTGCATATATAAACCATTTAAAGCAGGTTCTAAAAAGACAGCTTGTTTGGCTTTTATAGCCCAAGCCGTAAAGAGCACATAACATATACTTAGAACACATGTTAAAACTAAGAAAGAAGAGAAACCGCTGGCCTAGTAGCCTTCTTGGTGTTTGCATTGCAAAATGCACTCACCCTATATAAAATACACGACCTTTTTTTACACGCGTGGGATTTGGGGCTATTGGGTGCTGTTTCACGAGATGTTCCACGTTTCGGGCTACGATGCCTACTCGTGTATCTACCTCTCAAACAGCAAAAATATACTACGAGCTCTCGCGCCATCACTGTTCGGCCTTACTCGCGCCCTTCTATTGGCTCAACGATGCCATCATCAAAGCAATTCGACTTCAACGCCGCCATCTACATCATGGCCGTGTTGCTCACCTCTGCGCCACCCTCAGCGCGAGTGCTGTTGTTCGCATTTTGCGTTCGCAGATAAAGCTTAAAAGCTGGTAGATGCCCTTGCGCTTCCGCCCTGTTGTTTTCGTTTGCATCGATTATGTTGGCCGTCATGCTACCCGACCACTTTTTGCTTTTCGTTGCTGTTGCTCATGCTCACCTTATATATAGCCAACAAAGGCAAAGCTATGGAATGGTGGCAAACGGCACTGCTGTTACTGTTTACGGCTGGCATAACGCTTAGCAACGGCGCAAAAACACTCTTGGCCGACCTCTTCGGCACGGATAAGGCCTTCTTAAAACCACGCCGCCTGCTGTTGGCTGGCGTGTTGCCACTAGTTGTTTTGGGTGCAGCCTTCTATGCCCAATATGCGCTACAACTGCTACCACGCGAGCAGGGAGTCGGCAAAGATTGAGGCGCAAGTGCAAAAGAACCCCAATGCCGTTAAGCGCAGTGTGGCACACGAGGCCCGAAAGGAACGTATTATTGGCAAACCAATGGGTAACGACCCCATACTTAAATGGACCGACAAGGACACACCGCGACTAACAAGCGTGGTGGAAAATGTGTTTGGCGAGAGCATACAGCTGCATCGCGATCATTTGTTGGAAGACATGTTTATCTCGCGACCCGTTGTTGTGCATTACGAGCATTGGTTTTTCCTATGCTGTTGAGGCTTTCGTGGTGGTGCTTTTCGTGGTAGGACTGCTTTGCGGCATGCGCCAAGAGCTGCTGGCTGTCTTGTCGTGGTTGGGTGTAGACATCTTTTTGCACATAATTCTGGGGTTCGGACTGAACGAGGCCTACATCATGGGTACCCATTGGCTGTTCATCATCCCCATCGCCATTGCCTTTATGCTCAAGCGTCTGTCGGCCAAGCCCGCCGCTGTGCTGCGCTGGGCAATGTGGCATTGGCCCTCTATCTCTACGTTTACAACGCGGCTCGTCTTCAATTTATGTCTCATCCCTTAACCATTGGCTAAATACCACAGCGCAACATGCCCAACCCACGCACATACATCACCGCCGACGAGTTGTTTCGCCGCATCAACCACATCTTATCCGTCGCAACCACGATCCCGAAAGCATCAACAAGCAACTGCGACATCCCTTTCGCTGGCCTGCGACGGTGCACTGCAGACAGTTTGCAAGCCTTCGGCAACTTATTTTTCGAAGGTGAGACTTCCTTTGCAAAGCGTCATCGCATAGCCCTTCGCGATGTGGTAGCGATACAACAGATGCGTAGGGAGAGCAATAAGACACAGCCCATACGCGGCAGACGTGCCATATCATTGTGGGGCGCTGTCTATATTCGTATCGATCTGTGTATGGTGCGCACATCCCCAGCATGCTGTGTTGGGCGCATCGCACCTGAACAAGCCGCCAAAGAGTTGCGACACGTGGACTTTCGCTACCTGCGCTGCATTGTGAGACCAATGCAACGACAGCTGCATAATGGTGAAAATAGACCACAAGCTATGAAGAGCCTATGGTTCTGAACTTAGAGACAGAAGAACAAGCCTACGCAAACCCTGCTCCGCATGGGAATGCAACTCAACTTGCTAGATTGCACCAAGCAAGGCCAGGCACTTTTTGCCGCGATTGGTGGTGATAGAGGCCGACTTTCTGCTCGACATCAGGTGCCATTGCACGCTGCTTTACCGATTATGGACACCGCCCTTGGCCTACACGGTCAACAGAATGGGGCCAATGCCAGTCGCAAACCATACTGGTGGGTAGTTTTGCGGGGCATGCACTGGACGACATCATTAACAACAACACCGGTTACGACTGGCGACAAACCTTTACCAACACCTTTAAAGAGCGCACAGTGGATTTGACCTGCCCGACCTCAACGTGCGAGAGCCTTTTTCGCGAGTGGCGGTTAACCAAGCCAACATTGGGAGTTGTAGACCGCCTTTTTCGATAGCGAACAAGAGGGTTCGACCGCTCGAAAAGCTTTGCTAGAACCCTCGTTCGTGTGCGAGAACTGGGTTTTGCAAGGTCGCGTTGACCTCATGACGAGCGACTTTCGACTGCTGGTGGAGCAAAGTCTGGCTCTAGTACAACATTCAACGCAACCAGCCCAGCGCGTATGGCGGCTTTCAAAAGAAAGACCATATGTGCAATTGCTGCTATATTACGGCGTTTTTGCGCCACAACTTCCGCCTGTCTAGCCATCAAGTAGACATCCGTCTGCTTTATTCCAAATATCGCTCTTACCTGGCGGATTGGTGGTGGTGGCCCTATCTACGCGCCTTTTTCACGAGGCCATACGCCTGCGCAACGGAATTGGCGCAAATTTGGCATCGCTAACAAAGGCTTTGACAGCGTTATCGACAAGCTTTCGCCCGACACGCTGAACCAAAACCAACTCGGATTCTACCTTCTATCCGTTATCTCGAACCCCAAATAGCCGCCGTAACCGCACACTCTGCGCAGCTGAAACACTGAGAACGTGCCTACGTCTGCGCATGCTTACCTTCGTTTACAACGAACGAGTTGTTGGCAAGGTTGGCGCACAACAGACCCGCAGAGGCCACAGCGGAGCCGACCTTTGGAACATGCCGTTGGCCGAAAGAGAAACGGAAACATTTTTGACCGCCCTTAAACTGCAAAAGGCAGAGAAAGAGCAACAGCTATAATGGGGTGGACACGCTAACGTTCGACGTGCCTGAACAGGTGACGACTTCCTTCGAACTTTCGTCGCGGCGACATGGTGGCCTCTATGCCTACGAGGCCCGATGCCGAACCGACGTGCGGCGAAGCATCTTGTTTAAAGGCGTGCTGGTAGACATCGCCGTTGGGCAGATTATTGTGCACCTGAACGATGGTCTGCAAAACGACAACTACTTGCAGGGCGATAAGCATTTTGCCATAGAACATGCCACGAAAGCGAGCGTGGTAGCCATCGGCCGTGAAGGCTTTCAGCAAAGCTGCCACGGCCAGCGCCCAGCGCAAAGCCTTGCTACTGGGGCAAAGAGGACCGCAATACGATGCCGCGGCGGAACTGTCGCGAAGTTATCATCCCAGTTACGACGAGGTGTTGCTGCGCATAAAACAAGCGCGCGACTACTTTTTGCTTGTTGGTCCGCCTGGAACGGGCAAGACTTCGATGGCCCTGCGCTTTATCGTTGAAGAGCAAACAGCGGGTAACGTTCTGCTGATGTCGTACACCAACAGGGCGGTAGAACGAGATATGCGACATGCTGCTATCTGCTGAAATTCCTTTCCTTCGCATCGGCAACGAATACAGCTGCGACGAACGTTTTCGCCCCTTTTTGCTAGACCGTTTGGTGGACAGCGACCCCAAATTGAGCCTTATCAAACAGCGTATCGCTGCCTGCCGCGTGTTGTTGGCACAGCATCCACCATGCAATCGCGCTCAACATCTTTTGCGTTGAAAACACTTCAATCCTGGCCGTTATCGATGAGGCATCGCAGATTTTGAGAGCCCAACTATCGTGGGGTTGCTCTCTGCCAATCTGCCTCACGACACGGCCATTTCGCCTGGGATTGCGCCCCCAGCGAAAGTTTGCCTGCCATGAACAAGTTTGTGCTATGCGGCGACCATAAGCAATTGCCGCCGTGGTTCAGCAAAACGCCGCCCAGCCGCCGATGAACCACCCGCAACTAAATGCCATCGGCATAACCGATTGTCGCCAATCGCTCTTCGAACGGTTGATACGTGGGAACGAAGTCAGGTCGCACGCGTTTCATCGGCACCGCAACCGCCAGGACGCATGCACCCACACATCGCACGTTTCCCCAACGAGATGTTTTTATGCCCACGAACAGCTCGATGTGGTGCCGTGTCCGCATCAGGAAGAGCAACAACTGACTACAGCCAGCCATCGCAAGACGTGCTGGACGACCGACTGAAAGCCCATCGCCTGCTGTTTTTCGCCGCGAAAAGCAACGAATGAAAGTCCATCAGACAAGGCTAGCTGCCGAGGCGTGCATCGTGGCTCGCATATTGGGGCGCATCTACCGCTTTTACGGCAAGCTTCGATGCCAACCCGCACTGTTGGGGTCATCGTTCCTACCGAAACCAAATTGCGATGATACGTCGCGAGGTTGCAAAAACTGGGTGTTGCCGGGTTGAACAGCATCACCATCGACACCGTTGAACGCTATCAGGGTCGCAAAGGGATGTCATTGTCTATTCGTTCACCATCGCTCACCGCTACCAACTGGATTTCCCTCGCCAATTGCTTTTGAAGAAGACGGTCGAATTATCGACCGCAAAGCTGAACGTGGCACTCACGAGCACGCAAACAGATGATTATAACGGGACACATTCCCACCTAAAGCCATAACAGAACATTTAAAGCGCTTATCCAGCACGTAAAGGAAAAATGGATTGGTGGTGGAAGAATGTGTGTGAATTAGCAGTTTATGAATGGGTGAGGATGGAAAAATCCATCCACTCCTCTTTATATACGCGCGTACACGCGAAAGAGCGCGCTGTTTTTCGTAGAGGCATGTGCCTTTTTCAGGTAAAGAGCATGACAGAACGTCTGTTTGTTACATCATCCTCATTTGTTAGCTTCTCGTTACAGATAGGCAGCTGTAACATGTCGCTATCTTGAAGATAAGCCAACTTTAATTTGGACTTTTTCTCCAAATATTCCTATATTTGCAGTTGAACCAATGCGCAAGTAGATAAACTATGAGTGTATTAACAACAAGCAAAATAAAACCAACTGCTGCAATCAGGGGCATAAAGGGAGGCTATTCTTTTCTAAATGGCTGAACGAACAGGGCTGTTCCTACAACTTATCAGCCACTACCGCTCTTCAAACTGGCTTTCTGCCTTGGGTCGTGGGATTGTTTATCGTGCAGGGCGAAGGCTTTTTGCTTTCGGGCATTAAGTTCTTACAATCAACAGCTGGGAAACACCTTCGGATTGCAGCGCATTCGCCCTCGAACTCTGGGGCGTTAACCATTATGTGCCTATGGGAAAGCCGTTGTTAATGGTTACTTGCAATAAAGAAAGCTGTTCCGCAATGGACGAAAACTCAATGTGTTTGACAGGGGAATTTTAAGCCATTCAGCACCGACATATTCGCATCGCCCTCAAACCACAACGATACATTTTTAGAGACTGGCGGCTTCTTGTTTCCACCCCGAACGGGCCCTTTATGGAGTGTCTGCTTTGCTCCGCTACTATACTATCTGGATTTGTACTATATCATGGAGCAACTCACGACTTCGCCCCTGAAATGGTACAAACCTGCACTGCAACGAAAAATTATCGCGTTAAACGCCTATTTCTATATGGCGGGAAAGGCTGGACACTATTGGTTGGATGAAAATAGACGTGCATTCCATGAACCTTGGCACATAAATTTGCAGCTTGCAAAAGGGCGGGAGCCTATGTCAGTAAATATCAAAATAGACTATACCAAGAGACTTTACGAGTATGTGTGGAGCGACATCATCATCCATAACAACCTATTTTACCGCAGACAACGAGACAATACAAACGCCAAGTGAACGCTTATCCGCACTAACGCCGCTGTATACCAAATAAAACCTGCCGCTGCGTGGAAGACAGCGATAGACCTGTTTCGTCAAGACATGCGCAGATATTCGATTGACATTGATCTTATGTACGTTCCCCATTGAGACACGCGCAGTAAGTTTGAAAACATCAGTCATCTTTTCGGAACATCTCAAAGGGAATATGGAAAACACTGCCGGAATCAATGTCTACACAGAAAGACAGTATATAAACTGCAATGTTCCCTTAACGGAGCGATGGTTAAGTGGAGGTTAATGCAACCAAACGAGGTGTGATTGGCAATTTGGAAGAGCTTGCCTTGCTGCCCAAAGCCCAGAAGAATTCAAGCAACATGCAAAGCACGCATCGTTTCTTATGCTCAACTCTGTGGCGGAAAAATCATTTGCAGCACTCAGTAGACAACATCCACGCGACCTTTTCGGCTGCAAGCACGATGAGGTGGGAACTCGAAGAAGTGAAAGCAGTCTGATAATGTGTTTGTTAGTCGTCGACAAGACCCCATAATAGAGGTTTATCACCACATTTCATCAGCCAGAACAAAGCGCTCGAAAATCAGTTTAAAGGGCATGACAGACGCTCTTTTTCTCTATGCCGACTACGAACAAACACGACAAGAGTTGATACAAAAAGTGAATGCGAGGCCTTAACAAGCGCGATAGACTTTTCTTCTGTCCTTTCTGAAAGGAGAACCACAATGGGATCTCTATGTTGCCGGGCAACCTAGCGCATTCCCTTCCGTACAATGGAAACTGCAAAACATCATCAGCTGAAAGCAAGGAACAGGAGAAAATATGAAGGGATTGACAAACTGTCACTTTCTGGCCCTTTAACACGTTTTTGTCGACCATTCACTAGGTTTCAGACCGCTCTATCTGCTATTCTCTGCATCCTTTCTCCCCTCGTACGCTCCTGTCCCTCTCAATACTCCGTCTTCTCCGTCTTCTCCTCCCACATTTTAAAGGCATTGATGGCCTCGTTGGGCAGCAACAGTTCCATATTCTTGCTGCGTTCGCTGGGTTTTAGTGCCATTTCGTGGTAGATAAAGTCGTCGTCGAAACCAATGTTGGCGGCATCTTTGCGGTTGTTGGCGTAGTAAACGTTGTCGAGACGCGCCCAATAAATGGCGCAGACACATCGGACAAGGCTCGCACGAGGGTGTAAATGTCGCCCCGAAAGGTTAAACGTGCCCAACCTACTCTGCCAACCTAATGGCGCTTACCTCTGCATGCGCCGTCGGGTCGTGATCTAGGTAACGCGATTGGCCGCCTCGGCAATAATCTCGCCCTTGCGCGCTATCACCGCCCCAAAGGGACCACCTCCGTTTTTCACACTTTCTTCGCTCAAGGCTATTGCCCTCGCATCAGTTCCTCATTGTTCATTTTATTCTTTCTGTATAATCTTAAGGTAATCGTCGTACGCGATAAACCGCCCACCCATCGAGCGCAAGTGCGGCGTTTTCAATTGGCAATCGATTAGCAAACCGCCATTATCGTTCATATAATGCGCCAAGTGGATAAGGGCAAGCTTGCTGGCACTGGGTCGCCAATGAGAACATACTCTCGCCAAAAGACAACGGCCGATGGTTACGCCGTAAAGACCTACCACTGGTCGGTCGCTTTGCCACACTTCAACGCTGGCGGCGAACCCTGTTCGTGCATCTTGCGGTGAAGCTTTCACCATATCAACCCTCAGCCGAGCCCCATCTTCCTTAATGCGCAGTCGACTGCAATGCCTTATCACCTCGTCGAACTCTTGGTTAAAGGTAACATGATAGGTCCCCTGTTTTATCAACGAGGCGCATGGATGCGACACATCGAACCTCGGCAGGGAAGATAACAAACCGCTGCATGGGGCAATACCACAATATTTCGCGGTTATAGCGGAACAGATACCACGGGAAAAATGCCGTAGCTGTAGGCCAGCAACAGCGGTCTACCGACAAGTCTCCGCCAACAGCCAGCAAGCCGTCGGGTTCACCCAGATCGGGTCAGGGGAACGAGTGTTTTATCTAACGCGAACACCATGAGTTAATTAGGAATTTGGTTAACACCATCAACGCTCCAAAACATCTTGCCGCATATACGGATACGGCAAGGAAAAAGTTTGTTTTTGAAACGCAGAATTCCCCCCTCAACGACCTTTTCAGCCCATTGTATGCGTAAAGATTGCTATATGTAGAAACAAACTTGGGCATTGCGAGAGAGATTTTTAAAAACGATGTTAGCGGTTGCTAGCAGCTCATTTAGGCACTTCGAGCACCAGCTGCACTTGGTGTCGTCCGGGTGTTGGCGGTTCGTGGCCTTTCGTTTTCACGATGGCCTTGCCGCCTTTTTTCAGCTTTCCGAAAAGCATTTCTCGGGTAAGCAGAGGTTTTAGCAATGCGGCGATAACGCGATCCATTTCGCGTGCGCCATACCGATGTGAAACCCTTTCGCAACAGAGTAGCTTTCGGCCCGCAGCCATCGAGGCGTAAGCTCCACGTTGCGCGCAGCCAACTGCTGTTGCAGGGGCCTTTATTTTCTTCTTCAATATCAGCTGCGCTGCGCCATACGTCCATATCGCGGAACACCACGGTGGCCGAGAGGCGGTTGATAAATTCGGGTTTAAACGTCTTCTTAACCTGCGCCATCATAGCCTCGCCACGCGACACATTGCCGGCAAATCCCACACTGGCTTGCGAGGCAAATTGTGCACCAGCGTTGCTCGTCATGATGAGAACTACGTTGCGGAAGTCGGCTTTCTGACGCTTATTATCCGTCAGCGGGCATAATCCATCACTTGCAACAGGATGTTGCCCAGATGTCGGCATGTGCCTTTTCTATCGTCGAGCAGCAACACGCAGTTGGGCGTCTTTACGTATCGCATCGGTAAGCAGACCCCCATCTTCGTATCCCAGTATCCGCAGGCGAACCAATGAGCTTTGCCACGGCATGTTTCTCGGTGTATTCGCTCATGTCGAACCGCACCAATTCAATACCCAGCTCAGTGGCCAACACGCGTGCCACCTCGTTTTTCCACGCCCGTAGGTCAACAAAAAAGCGCAGCGCCAGCGGTTTCCCCTCTTCGGTAAGTCCGGCCTTAGCCGTCTGTGCGGCTTAGCGTAACCAATTCCACGGCCGGTACTGACCCGTAAATCAGCTGTTTCATGCGCTTTTCCAGCGTAAACAGCGCCTCGTTGCCCTCGTCTTTCAAAGGCAGCCTGCACCTGCACACACCTTCGTAAGCGCATCAGCCCTCAAGGCCTTATCCACTTTCTGCCGTTTTTGTGGGCAAAGGGTGCACTTTGGCGGTAGGCTCCGGCCTCGTCAATCAAGTCGATAACCTTGTCGGGCGAGAACCTATCGTTAACATACTTGGCACTGGCATGCGGCAAACTCGATAACTTCGGGCGAATAGTGCACGTTGTGGAACTTCTCGTACTGCCTTTTCAGTCCGTTAAGTATCTTGATTGCCTCTTCGGGCGACGGTTCGGGCACGTCTATCTGTTGAAACGGCGCACAATACCGGCACTCTTGGCAAAATATCGGTTGTATTCGGCATGGGTGGTGCTGCCGATAAAGCGCATCTCCCCCTTCGAGATGGGGTTTGAGCATGTTCGATGCGTCCATTGAGCCTTCGCTCGAACGGCCTGCGCCCACCAGTTATGTATTTCGTCGATGTGAGATGGTGTTTCCCTCCGTCAACGATCCGTTCATCACCTGCTTAATGCGCTTTTTCCAAAGTCACTCCGAGTGCGTTCGGCCAAAGATGGTGCCATCATCCATTTGGTAAATTCGGCATCCCCTCAGCCTTTGCGGCACGTCCCCTCTCTATCATGGCCGCCAGCCCATCCCACCAGGATGTTTTGCCCGCCGGGTTCCGCCCGCGTACAGCGGGTTGTTCTTTTCCCTTGCGGCACAACACCTGTGGTGCGTTGCAGTTCTTCTTCCTCCCAATAAGCGGGTTATGTTTTTGTACGTGTCGTTCACGCATGCTAACGAGCGAACGCCACGGTGCCTCTTCCTCCTCTTCCTCGTCGTCGTTGCCGAAGACGGGCATGTCGTCGTCTTCATGTCCTGAGTTCCACCAGTTCAGCCACGAGTTGGAGGCGTTCTCGCTCAGCTGCCTGCTCAGCAGATAAGCCGCATCAGGTTTTGCCAAAGCCTGAAAGTGCCGTTACCAAATGCAGCTTGCGAGCATATCACATCAGCCATCATGGCCGGCTTGCGGGCATTGGTAGCACTTCGGCCAGTCTGCACCGAATTTTCCGGCGCATGAAACCACTCCGTGGGCACTTTTTCCATCTTCCCCACCACGTTGTCTAGCTGGGCCATCAGCCTAGTGGTGTCGCCGATGCTGTAATGCAATAGAAAAAGTTATCTAAGTTTGTCGCGGCATGAGCAGATGCTCGGGTGTGACAAACTCGTTTCTCTACAACGTGCACATGGTTCAACGCACTATTGAGTGCTTGGTCAGTTTCATGAAATTGATATATATTGGCATGGCGGTTTACCAGGTTGACAGGTTAAACGTAGCGGGTAGCCCGGCGTGCGTCCATATCGTGTGGCCTCACTTTCGACATGGCTACATCGTCAGCTATAAACGCCCACAACGGCCTTGTCGGCTTCTGTGCACGGCAAGCATCAGGGCCTCGGCTCCGGTCTCCGACTTAAAGAACGACTTTCAGTATCATCACAACGAAGTCCATTGTGGTGAAAGTCGTCGTTATGAATCAGCACTTATATGTTGCGCGGTTCGCGCAGATTAGTGCATGCGCTCTCAGTTGCCTCTTGTTGCTTTGCCATCAAGTGCAAAATATAGTGCAACACGAAAGTGCAAAATTTTACCAACGATTGGCCCAAAAGCAGTTTTTCTAATGTGATACAACCTTTCAGCCATGTAGACACAGACTGCAAAGGGCTTTGAACAGGCGTCATACAAAAACGCCTTGCTGCTTTTCGAGGATGGAGCCGTGTTGAATTTAAGCCCCAATCAACTGTGTATGGTTCATGTGATTTTTTGTTTGCTTGTTGCATATTGCCTGCCTCATTTTTAAAAGGCATGACGGGAGGGTGTGGAAGGACAAGACCGACTGAGTCCCCGACAAGCAGACCGAAGAAGAACACAGAAAGACGGGAGAAACCTAAACCAGTTGATAGTACCTGACCGCCGTTGGGGTTATCGTCAAACAGAACTGCTATTGGGAAAATTAGTTTATTGAAGAATGTGAGATGTGCGTAGCATGGCATCAAAACCCTTTACGCAAGGAAAGGATCATTTTGATTTGCTTACAATGCTCAGCAGGCTTTCCAATCAATTCTGTTTAACGATAAACGTCCATAAATTGAATGAACTTGTTTCTTTATACTACAAACCTACAACACGCCCCACGTGCAAGGCATAGCCAAACAATTGCCTTTTGGAATTTGTTATGAAGGTTTGCAAGATGTGCAGCTAGCATCATACCCCCTATGCAGGCGAAAAGGAACCGCCGTTTACATTGCCCGCCATGTTTAGTCAAGTACAACCCTGTGCCCATAAAATCCACTCACAGGCCTCTCACTCATCAACAACTCCAGACACATCAACTCGCTAGCCAGCAAGCGCAAGAACTCGTAAACCAGAACAACCCTAACCTCATCAAAACCGCACCCCACCCTTCTTGCCAGCGTCAACGCCAGCTCGTCAGCAACAAACCCACCAAACCGCCACCACTCTTGTCGGCTCGCCAACATCCTTCCGTCAACATCAGCTCGTCAGCTATCGAACCCACCACCCCACCACTTGCTGACCCAGTCAGCTCGGTTGGCTCGATCAACAACAAACCACCAACTCAAAACTTAAATCATTATTCTTTTATTTTACCAAATCCCATCAATTTTTCACGCCATTCAACGAAAATATTGCGGCTAAAAGGTGGAAAGAATTTCTGATTTCACCTTCTCACTGCCCCTCGCTGTCATTTTACCACATTTTGCCGTTTTGCCTTTCTAGTTTGGTTGAGAAGTCCGAAATTTTTCAAACCCAATTACACCCATTTTACCCCTAAAAACCCACTTTTTCGATAGACATTTTGCCTATTAGCTACATATTTCGTGGTTCAAGAAGGGTTTGTTATACCATCACAGCGGATGTTATACTTTTTCATCTCGCATTTGGCACCATTTTCACTGTCCATTTTGCACCATTTTACCTTGCATTTAGCACCACAACGCATTTTTGCACCAAAAGCACTGCATTTTAGCGCAAAACGCATTGCGTTTAGCGGCAAAACGCACTTCCATTTTGCTGAAAAAGGCCTAAAAACAGCTGTTGAGTGGCGAGTCGAGTTTTAAAATAAAAATACATTTTGCTGCATGCACAAGCTAACCTTTTTGCATCAAACAAACCTTCGCGAAATCGACTTTTTGCGGCAAAGGTGAACGATCGGTGAACAGAAAGGTCATATCGTTAAATTGTCACCGAAAAATTTTCATCAATGAATTGACAGAGTGGACAAGTGGAACGAGTTAATCGTTCGTCTTATCGTGTTTTGGCATAAATACGTCAGCTACATGCAGGAGCCAGAAACATCAAAAAGTAGTCTTGACTTTTCTCATTCCTGTGCCACGGGAAAGATGTTTTCAACATGTGAGCATGCTGAAGGCATCAACTGAGCTACTTTTTCGAGGCGCCTACCGCACGTTTTACCACGACAAATGCGGCAGAATTGCAGATTTTATCGTATCTTTGTCAATACTGTGCATGAGAGGATGTTTTCTTGGTTTTGCATCACAAAGATAATAAACTCTCTCAGTTTATATATTAAAGTCAAGGCGACTTCATTTCATTTTCAACCGAGATAATTATGATTTTGATTAGATTTATTAAACTGTACAATATTCATACTAACGGGATGCTCTTGCCTCCAGTGGTCAAGGCTACAGCAATATGAGATGTATAGCGAAACCTACAATAACACGACAGCATATGGACCGTCATGTCGTATTTATGTATTGTGGCCGCGATGAGTTCAACGTAACAACATTGGAGAGAATGACAAAAGAACATACTGCGATGAAGGATACAGAATTTCTGCAATATGAAAGAGTACAATGGAAAGATGTATAATAACTACATTTATCAAATTGTAAGTACGAAATACGCAGGTTCACGAAATATTGAAGAAGACGCATCTTTGCATCGCGATGTTAAAACTTATCCATAGAAGAACTCAGAAACCTTACAGACTTCCAGCGCGAGTAGAAAGAGTTTGAACCCTACTGACAACCAGGTGCCTGCATCACTGATGCTGGCGCATGGTCACGATGCGAAAACAATCGCCTACGACCTTGGAATAAGCCTGTCCTGCGTGTACAGCTATGCCGAGACCTACAAAGCACAGGCGGCATTTCTAAACTGACCACTAACCACTATAAAGTGCTGAGGACCTGGATGGTTTCTGCAAAATCATCGCCCTAGGTGCTGAACTCCGTTGTAAAGGTATACCGATGCCAATAGTGTTGTACTATGCGATAAAGCAGTTCTTTCGGCTATCGTACTACTGAAGGGCGGCAGACCTGCTCAACCGCATCGGATTCACCTAAAAAGACGGCGGAAGAGCCTTGCAAAGGCTGGCGGCACAGAAACAGGAAAAAGTTCGTCGAGGAGTTGTTCAGAACGCCCTTAGGGCATCCGAAACCACCGAGATATCATCGTATCTGCAATGCGCAAGTGCTATCACTAACAAGAGTTTGCCCAATGCGTGAAGGTTTGGGGATAAAGGCTAGCGTTCCTACCTCCGTGATTCGCCAAACCTCAACCTCACTCGAACACTTTGGAAAAAGGCTCCAGCCATCAACACGATTTTACAGAACGAAGAGAGGAGTTCAGGCGAGCGGTGATGAATTTCTTCGAACATCCGCCGATTACATAAAAGTAAGAATTGCGTGTTTCTAACTCTTAACTCCGATTGGTTGATTCAGCCATTTTGTTGCGACTCATATCTTGGCCTAACCTTTTCATCTTTTCATCTGAATAAGTGCGGTGCATAAATATCGCACAAAGTAAGTATAGTAGCACCACATATTATAACCCCTATCGGTTCATTGAAACTGCTTTCAATTATTCTTGTCTGTTTCTATCGCCTCCTGTTTGTCTTTCAGTTTGGACTTCAATGTCGACAACCCTCACACTCCCCTTGCTAGTACCCTGCAACTAAAAAGCCAAAAATATTTTCACCTGCCATTCGGTATTGCGCAAAGTTGTAATTTATTAAGACCTTTGCAAAGATTTTTCAATACAGTGCAATTCGACTGCTGTTAACGCAAAGGAATATCAACAGCAGCACCAACGCCGTTCGAAGAGAGGACAACGGTCACTTTCGTTCACGCAAATTCAGGGAAGGCAGTGAGGCCTTTACGAACAGCACATGGTGCACTCCTTAATATCAATAAAGGTGGTTTTCGAAAAAGGCAGTGCCTAGTACAAACCCACATAAGGTTTTTGGAGCAGCATGTCAAAGCCATGCCAAAGCAGCAGACGACGAACATCAACAGCCAGATAAGCGGGCAAAGAGCACGCACGCGCCGCCCTTGTTCTCGCTTTTGCGGGATAGCACGCCACGTTCAGGGGTTGCCGTTTACAGCACAAAACGCATCTACTCAAAGAAACAGGGCGAGCCCTAGAGACATAGCGAGGTTATACACATTACAGGGAGAAGACTGCAACATTCCTACTATCAGGAACTAAAATGAAGAAAAAGCAGAAAGACGAAAGGTGCACAGGCGCTTCCCGCAAGCATGGCGGGCATGCACGCTATCGCCCTGGCACTGCTGTTGTGCTTGGGAGGAAAGGCCATGAGAGGCATTTGGAGTCCAAAGCCAGGTGCAGAGGTGCACGTCAACGCAGAAGAAACCACACAAACCGTGGTGGTGAAGAGCGAAAAGTACAGGGCGAACCCATCGCGGGGAGCCGTGGTGAGATGCGACGCCGCCGCTGCACCTGCCGTAACAGACATTACACGGACTATGCCGACTGCAACTGAAAAGCCAAAACCGAAAAGGCCAAGATGAGAGGTGTCGTCGGTGGGTTACAAACGCCTTACGCAAAACCATTACGCCACCCTAAGCAAACGCTGACGCTGAAATGGTCGACGATGCCCAAGATGATTGGCAATGTGGAGGTGACAGCAGCGAAACGAGCATACCACAGTGCAACAAACGAGCCACCATCGGCGGCGACGCTTTGGAGAAAGGTGGAGCCACATCGTTGGCCAAACTGCTGGAAACGGTGCCTGGCGTGCAGCTCGATCAGCACTGGAAACACCCATCGCCAAAGCCCGTAATTCAGGGCATGCACAGCGGTAGGATATTGCTGATGAACAACGGCGTGAGGCTGGAGAAGCCAGAGTTGGGGTGCCGACCACTGCACCGAATTAGATACACAGGGCTCGAGCATGGTTGAAGTTGAGGGGGTGCAGAATGTATACGCTATGGTTTCGGTGCCATGGGCGGCGTGGTATTGCTCAACGATGCACCGCTGCCTTGGGGCAACAAGCGGGTGACAACCAAGGTGAAACGTGAACATGGGGTACGACACGCAATGCCAGAGGGGCACAAGCGGAAGTGCAACCGTAGAGGCTGGTTTACGGCTCGTGGGGGACGCGTGTGCACGGCATGTACACCAAAGGCGGCGACTACCGCACGGCCGACTACCGCCTGAACAACACGGGATACAACTACCATCTGCCTGTCGGGCATGGTGGGGTTTGAGAAGCACACGCCACGACTCTTCTCCAGCATTTATTATCAGCGTAGCGGCATCTACTATGCCAGTAAAGTGAGCGACCTGGACCAGCTGGTGAAACGATTTGAGTATGGCCGACCCGACCCACAGACCATCAACCCTTCTCGTACGAGATAAAACCGCCCTTCCAACAGTCGCAGCATGTCACCCTGAAGGCGAAGTGAAATGGCGGCTCAACCTAAAGCCATCAGATTGATTTCACCCTCTCGTTCCAAGAAAACCTCGCCAGGAGTTTGAAAAACCGCAAGAAAGCGCAGTGGAGCTGGATGCCGTGCAAGACCTCATCGCCAAAACCTACAAGGCAGACGTGCTAGCGCTGCCAAGTGGAAGCTGTGGAAGATGACCACCGACGCAGGCCTTTTCAACACTTACCAAACCAACTACAACTACCCAGGGACAAAACAGCCGGCCTTCGTGCCCAACTTCGCCGCCCTTTCGATGGGAGGCTACTTCCTGCACAAGGCCGAATGGGGACGGTTGCAAATGGCGCTGGGCATGCGTTACGACTTCCGCGTGATGTCGGTTAGCGGCTACACCAGCCTGAGCAACTACACCTACTACGACGACTTTAAGCTTTACAGCAACTTCAGCCATGCCTTGCAGGCCATTACCAGATAGACGACAACTGGGACGTAAGGGCAAACATCGGATGGTCGTGGCGTCCGCCAGACATCAATGAGCTTTATGCCATCGGCCTGCAAGAAGGCTCGTACTGGGTGGTGGGCAACAGACACCTGGCCAGCGAGCGCGGTTACAAGTCGGTTGTGGGTGCACGATACCGCAACACATGGCTCAACGTAGAGCCCAGTTTCTTCTACCAACGCATCAACAGCTACATATACGACCACATCGGAACGGGCAAAAACCGCTTTCACAACCACCCCAGCGGCAAGTATCCCAAGTTTATTTACGACCAAGACGACGTGCGGCTCATGGGCGGCGACATAGAAGCCACGGCCAAACCCATCGAAGCCTCTCGCTCGTGGCAAAGGGCGAGTGGATGTTTCGCGCAAACATCACCGCGACGACTGGCGCCTTCATGCCCTCAGACCGCTACGGGCTCTCGACGCCTACACGCACGCCATGAACAAAAGCGGGAAATGGCGCGGAACGGTGTCGCTATCGGGCATATACGTAACCAAACAAACACGGTTCGACCCGACAAGGACCTCGTAAGCGACTCGCCCGACCCCTACTTCCTGCTCAACGGCACGGCCGAAGTGGCCTTGCGCATGCCCCAACACCGCGAGCTGAAACTCATGCTCGTGGGCGACAACATCCTGAACAACCTTTATAAGGAGTACACCGACCGATTTAGGTACTACGCACACGAACGTGGAGCCAACTTCTCCATCAGGACACTCTTTAAATTTTTAATTCTAACGTTCTCCATCATAACGCAACAAAAGCGACAACATCGTGCAACGCCATCGCCAGACAGCAATGGCCATCGCCCTTTCGGCCCTTTCGGCAAGCTGCCCAACGAACAAGTGGACGATTTCTTCAAGAAAATCGTGCAAGCGCCTTCGTCCATCGAACGCGACGTAAAGGGCACGACCAAATATACAGCGTACCGCCATCCTGCGAATGGGATACAAGGGCGGACTTATCGGCGTGGGTCCCAATGGCGACGATTCCGTGGGGTTTGACAGCACCTATCACGTGGCCTGCGACACACCGTGATACCCATAACGCAAAGAAATAGACATCGCCAAAGACGACAATCGGCGAAATGACCGTCACCACGCAACGCCGCCAGTTCGACGTGGTGGCATCGCCAGACATCTATTATGGGCTGGAACTGAAATACTACGACCAAAAACGGAATGCTCATCAACCACCAGTTTTCCACCTGTCCGCTTCACCAAAAGACAAGGAGGGCGTAAGCGTTCCCGACGAGACAGCTCCACCCCTCGCGGTGCACAACACTTCTTCGGCATAGGCAACACCACGCTAGGAGGTGAAAACTAAAAGAGACCGACAAGGCCGAAACGCCCGACCAACAAGGGGCTGCAGCTGGCCTATCCGCGCTCGCTGGACGAACCGCCACCTACATGAGACCGCTACACTTTCAGGCAAAACGGCGGCCAACCTGTGCCGCCACCGAGTTCTCGGCCACAAATGTCTTCGCACCCAGCGGTTTCGAATACGGAAAGAACAACGTGCCATACAGCCCCGAGTTGGCTTTAGAAAGCCATAGAACGCTCTGGAAAGCCCGAGCACACAGCCCCATACGGCATCCGACGGTAAAACCTATAACCTATTCGGGTGATGGACATGATGGAACTCAACAAAATAACGCCTGAAGTGTTCACCTACGAATATCGGGACACCGACCCCGTGGAGGAAGAACTGGGAAAACTCTTCGTAGACTCATGTACAACGACGACTTCATCGACCCCGACACCGATGCCCAAGACAACGCTATGGCGAAACCGTGGGGTTGCTCGAGGCAGGCGCGGAGCCTAGATGCAGGCGCACCGCTCGATAGGCTGGGCTTTCAGGGCGTGCTGCAATTCAAGCAAGCCCCATCTGTTTCTCGCTCCAAGTGAAAATCTGCAGCATCCTCAACAAAGGTCAGCAGCCATGTGGGCGAGCCGAAAAACCGGCCAAATACGTAAATACGGCCAACAGCGAGAATGGTTACCTGTGGGACTTTAACCAAATACAATCGGGCTGGGAGCAGTTTCGACATCGACTATCCCCTACCGTGCGCGTCATCGCCGACGTGAAAGACGGTCAAAGCCAAATGCGTTCAAGATGCCAAACGCTTTCTATCCCTCGGCAGATGCGGCGCAACTATGGCTCCTCTTCACGCAACCAGCCACCTTCTTCCTGCAAACACCGCAAAAGCGTGGTGGCGATGTAACGGGTGCATCACACCGCACAAACCCTATCCAATCGGGGACACCCAGCAATTCAGAAAAGAAACAAAGACATGGATAAAACAAACCAACCAAGCAACGCCAATAAGGCAAATTCCGCAAAGAAACGGTGCCGCATGACGCGCGGAAACCATCGTCACAATGCTTGCAGTTGCCACAACGCTCGTCTTCACCTCCTGCGACGATTTCATCTTCGGCAACGTAAACATCAACTACAACGACTAATCCGTTGGAGGCGAAAACCCTATACCGCACAGCGGAGCCGACAAGTATGTGACAGCCTGAAGAAGATACGCACCACCCAACCCTATGGCCAACCCCGACTCAATGGGGTCATTCGCCAACTGGGCTACGTGCCTGGCATGTTCAAAGAAGGCACTCGCACGGCGACGGTATGATGCACGGCAACTTTGTTTACCACAACGCACCATGGCGACAAGAGCGGTTTGCTATCATACAGCAACGGCACCGACAAATGGCCCTGGCGTGCAAGTGCAACGCCAAAAGCACCGTTACCTACCTCGAACAATATGCGGGAAAACAAGGTCCCGACTATATCCGCATCATCGGCGGAAAGCTAAAACGTTGGAGGGTTGTGCCTCTATTTCTCTCGACAAGGAGGCAAGCTCGCGAACGACGACATACTGAACCACTCGGACGAATACCAGATTTTCTTCACCGTAAGCGATGTAGACGACAAGGAAATCCCTACGAAGTGACCGACTGCCGAGGCACGTGGCATCCCAGCAAAAACAAGTTCGGCGAATGGAAAAAAGGCGGAACGGTGAGACAACACGCCCGTATCCGTCGCTCTCTTCGCCGACAAAACCACGTGAAAAGCAACGTGCCGACGCAACACCCAAAAATATTCGAATACACCTATCGCGACACCTGGATAGCACGATGCAATGGGCGACGGCGCGCGAGAACTGTTCAACCAAAGGCTGCTACCACCACTTTACGCGCAAAGATGCCGACTGGGCCGTGACCGCCTGACCAAGACCGCGTGGGACTTAAAGGCCATTTCAGCTTCGACCTCGACGCCGACGAAAACGACAAGCTGCACAGCGAATGGCCGTTCGAGATAACCAAACGTACCGACCCGCCACAGGAGGGCGGCAAAATACACTCGCCATCCTACTTGCTGCCCAAGTTCTACCTCTCGGTAAGGGTTGTGATGCCCCAAGGAAAAGAAAGCGCTCATACCACGCGACGAATACCTCAAACGCCATTCCACTTACAGAGTTCATCAGCAAGCTTATCTGCGCCGACTGGTTCAATCCCGACGAGCCTAAGGAATACGGTGCCGACTCCGCAATGGCAGAGAGGTGATACGTTTCCAACATTCCCATCAGGTTTATTGCAGTAGTTTCGACACCGACCTAACGGCCATCGACCCCAACGACCCCTTTTAGTGCCTGGGATTGGAAATAGGACTGTCGCCCGCCGATGCGCTGCGAGCATCACGCAAAAACCTGCAAACCCACGGCGTGGGCGGTTCAGGATTTTGGCAACTGGTTCCTCCTAAAACCAAGCATGCAAGCAGCTAACGCCGAACATCAACTACAACTTTAAAAGACAACACAACATGAAACAACTTGCAACACTCGTTTTCTGGCCCTACTCGCGGGCTGCGTACGAAACGAATTGCCCGCAAGCAATCCAACGCCAAGCAAAGGTAGACCCTGCTTATCATCAGGAGTGTTCTACCATTTGGGCACTAATCGGGTGCGCGACGTGAGCAAAGTGGGGATTCAAAAACACCAACAACAACTACAACGACGACCAATACATCGAGATATATAACCCCACAGACCAGGTGCAATACCTCGACAACATGGCCCTTTGCGCCCATGCCATCGACCGAAGGTTATCACCTTCGCCCCGAAAAGACGATTTCGTGAACCATACTACGGCGTGAATGCCATCTCGTACTTCCCCGGCAGCGGACACGACCTGCCCATACAGCCCAAACAATCGATAATCGTGGCGAAATACGCCACAGACCATAAGGCGATGTTTGAGAAAGAACTCGAAGGCGAAGACCTCTCTCTGTACAAGGGACGGAACGCTTTCGCAGACCTACGCAAAGCCAACTTCGAATGGACAAACGCCAACTACGACCACTCGGGAAAGAGACAACCCTCGACGTGACCCGACTTGCGAAGCCATCATGAGCGCCGTAAAGAACAAAAGCGGCAACACCATACCTTCGTACGAGATGCAAGAAATATCCGAACACGGAGGATTGGCATTGGTGAGGCTGCCGTGGACGCCCGAAGACTTTGACGAAAAACTACAGAGACACCAAAGACAAGCGAGGATACCTGCTACATCACCGTCACCAGTGGTGCCTTCGCCGACTCAGCAATGAAAATTCCTTTCGAGATACGTTGTGGATGCATCACGATTGCCCTAAAGCCAATTCCAGATGCGCCCCAGCAAACTGGACAAGGATACAACGCCGTAACCGACGCACCGTTCGTCAGTATCCAAGAACAGCGACTATCCCCACTTACTCGGGATTGGCTCAACCCGGCGATGGGACGGGAGAAATTCGTTGACGACGACAACACCAAAATCCGACTTCAGGTGCAAGTGGCGTCGCTCTCTAGAAAAGACGATCAGGAAATCCATCAAATAACTTTATCCGTTGGCGGTGCATCCGATTTGTTCCGAGTACTGCCAAACCGTTTTATCAAGGCTGGAACATTCTCACGCATACACCTAAACAAAAGCAAAAGGTTAATTGCGCGAAACCGCTGCACTCGCAAGGATTTTTGGGAACAAAGAGACTATTGATAACTCGCGCCGTTTTTTGAGCATATGGGGCTTTCAGAAATCTCCGCTTGTTTTGTTTTCAATGTTATCTCGTGGAGAGCAGGGAATAGTGCGCATCTATCGATTCAGGCTTTTAACAAATTGTGAGTTATCCTAGTTCTCTAATTATTCTAACCTTTCGAGTGCAGCTGAGTTCTCTAGACATTTCAATTATCCTGGTCTTTCCACTGTCCTAACCTCATCACATCGCAACCATCTTGTCATCTTTCGTGATACCAACACAAGATAAACATCTCCGCACGTACGAAGTGCAGACAAATCAACTAACGAGCTTTTAAACTCACGAAAGCCCAACAATTCCTAATACATCAACTTACAAGCAGAAAAACTCACAAACTCACAGGAAAAACTCAAAAAGAAGAAAACTCATCATCAACTCAAAACTCACAAACACAGAAAACTCATCAACTCATAAACTTGACAACTCACATACACTTGTAACCACTTCAACTCGTCAATCCGCCCCTCCGTCAATTTTTCAGTACAAATTTTAACATTATAGTGCCTGTCCATTCAATCAGCCGCCAACCTTGCCACAAAAAATCGATTCTCGCGAAGGTTTGTTTTGATGCAAAAGGGTGTGGCCATGCAAGCAAGCAAAATGAATATTTTAAACTGACCTGCCCTAACACTCCACTTTGGGGCCGTGCGCTTCAAAACAAGAAGCGCGTTTTGTGGTGCCAAACGTGCAGTATGTACCGCTAAACGCGGTGCGTTTTGGTGCTAAATCGGTAGGCAGAGTAAACGCGAGCAGGTAAACATGGTGCTAAAATGCGGTGCAAATGCCGCGACGCCATTCGAGGCTATGCAAATATCCACGCAATCAGCACCGACAAAACGTATCGAACAATGAAAACACGCAGCCGAGGGCAAGAAATGGTGTGGTTAAAAGCATGAGTCTTTAAGGTCTAAAACAGTGGGTATTTGGGGCTGATGAAAAGTGTTGCAGCCGTCAACCAAACCAGAAAGGCAAAATGGTGCAAAATGCAGGTTTTGGTTTTCGAAAACGGACAAAGCGAAGAGACGCGAAAAGCCAGAATTGGGGCTTATTTACCTGTTTTCGCGTTGCACTACATTTCGCTAGAACGTGACTAGAGCGAGATTGCAGCACACACAAAGATAACAATTTAAGATTGGTTTTGAGTTAGTAGTTGGTGAGTTATCAACTAACCTTTCAGCTAACCTAGCCTTCTAGTTATCATGCCTTCCTAGTTATCGCCGCGCTCTAGTTATCCTGGCCGTTCAGTTATCCTAGTCTTCCCTGGCTATCGGGTCTTCCTGGTTATCCTAGTGCTTTTTCTGAATTCTAGCCGTTTCCAGTTGTCTGAGTCTTTCCAGTTATCGGTCTTTCTAGTTATCCTGGCCTTTCCGCAAAGTTATCCTGGCTTCCTGGTTATCCCTGTGCGTTCTAGCTTCCTCCTGGCCTTCCTAGTTATCTAGTCTTTCTAGTTATCCTAGCCGTTCCAGTTATCCTGGTCTTTCTAGTTATCCCAGTCTTTCTAGTTATCCTAGCCTTCCTAGTTATCCTAGCCTTCCTAATTGTCCTGAATACTTTCTAGTTATCTAGCCTTCCTAGTTCTCCTGGTCTTTCCTAGTTATCCACAACCCCTAGTTGTCTTGCCCCAACTAAGCCCATCACAACCATCTTTCACCTTTCACGCACTGCCTTTAAAGGCGTTAGCCATCACTACCCTACCTTTCACCTTTATAGCCTTTTCACCTTTATAACCTCCATTTGCAGCCGCCTGCTGCATCGTTATTAAAGATCATGCCTCTACCTGCCAGTGCAAACATACGTAAAGCATTCGTTCATCGGCTATAATGGCTAACGTAGTTTTTCCGTTATTTTCGGATGTCTTGCCCTCGGCGAGGGTGTCGTTTGGGCAACGGGCATCAAACTGCACCATCGAGCATCGTTGGCGTGCTGCTCCTCGCTTCTTTCTCAAAACCAAGAGTGAGTAAAGCTAGAATGGGTGGAAAAGCTCTCCCAGTTTCATGACTTGCAGCACCTTGGTTCTTCTTCGTGCCTGGCGTGGTACCATCATGCTCCTACCTCGATGTTATCCAAAAGAGCTACTGCCCATTGCTAGCCTGTACAACACTTTCGCTGCACTCGTACTGGTAGTGATCGGGACACATGCACCAGTTCGTTGTGAAAGGCCGAGCGAACTGCTGGCCATGCACATGCGCAGGCATAAGAGAAAACAACAAGACCACCAGCAAGCCGTTGCGCCCGCCAACGACGACGAGTATAACCCCAGTCACCAGTCACCTATAGCGGCCAACAGGCCCAACATCACATACACACGCAAATGCAACAGCTTTTCTCCAACCAGTCACATCATCTTGGCCTCACCTTTGCCCGTATTCTATTATTTCCGCTGACTGCACATACCGCACGGGTTGGGTACTGCTCAACCCCCATACTCATAGCCATCGTGCTGCTCATAGCCTATCTGAAACTCAACGGGCGTATCGTTCGAAACATTCGAACAGAGCGGTCAGCTCATCGACTTTTGGCTCAAACCAGCCGTCGTGGCCTGGGCGTGCCACTATTTACAGTTCGAGGCCATTGAAGTTATGGGTTTCCATCGTTCTGTCACCAGTTGGTTGGGTTGCCTGGTGGGCATTGTCAGCGTAGTTGCTGGTGGCAGCTTTTCGGTGCATCTAATGTGGTTATCATCTCATCGGCGCAGCAAGTCGGTTACAACGCCCATCGCTATGGAAGTAACCTAAGCCCTGGCGGCATTCCCTCGCTCACGGCAGCCGTAGTGGTACACAGGTATCTTGGGTGCCATACTGGGCTTTAAGGCTTTGGCCTTGGGTCTGTAAAGCAGTCCCAGCTGCTAAGGGGGTTGTCCGCGGAACGGCTTCTGCATGCCGTAGGCAGGCATCCACGGCTAGGCATCAGCAACAAGTATGGTGCCTTCGCATCACTGGGAATTACCCTCAACGGCATCTTCACCGTCTGCTCACACCACCATCCTTAGGATAATGGGGATTATATAGGGGTTGAGGTGTTAAGGGGTTAAGGAGTTATGGAGTTATGGAGTTATGGAGTTAGTGGAGTTAGCCAAAATGCTTTGGTGACGTCAAGTTAATAGTACCAGTCCGACTTGTCTGACCAGTCCGACCCTGTCCGAAAGCTAGAATGAACTAGGACTCTAGAAACCGCTTAGACACCTTTAAAGGAGCAGCCATCCTTTCACCCTTTTCACCTTTAAAAGGCGTTAGCCATTTTTCACCCTTTTCACCTTTTTCACCTTTCACATAAGGGCGTTAGCCATCTTTCACCTTTTCACCCTTTTCACCCTTTCACCTTCCTACCAACATTTAATATAAAAATTATGTTAAACAACTTTTCGCTGCTTTTATCTACTAAATTGCGTAATTTTGCATTCGTTATGCACAAAAGGTAACGCAACGTTCATTTGAGAGTTAGGGCAGCGTAAAAGGCCGAGGGTAAATACTAGCCTGAACCACAGAGAACTTTATCGGTAGGTATTCGCATTCGCACTTACACCTTCTCAACATAAAGAGTAACTGCTAAATATTTTTAAATCATTCTTGGGGCGCCAACTAAGGCACGCACCAAATATAGTCTAATGTATATGAGGATAATAAACAATTAAACCAATTGGTGTACTCAAGCCAGCAATTGAGGCTTGTACGCTATACAACAAGAACAACTTCTTTTAACAGGAGCGATGACGACGGACCGGGAGTTGTCGTAGAACCCTCGGTGCTACAGACCCACACCTCCCCTACACCAAACCCCGGGCGGTGGTGGATCTCGACTATCACCGTTGATGAATGGAAAAGACGGTGGAACAGAAGATCTTATTCTGGGAGTGAGAACAAACTAGCTCTCACCACCTCACTTTAAAGCCTTTTACCCCTACCATCACGCCTGTCAGGGTAAAAGGCTGTTGACTAGTCACAACAAAAACCACTTCATTTCGTTTACAGAATTATGCAAAGTAAGACTACACTATCGTGCCTTATGGCAGCCTTTGCCTTTGGGATGATGGGTCGGGCATTACGTCGTGTACAGAAAACATCGACTCACCCGACACCGACAACAACCAAGACGGACTTATCGTATCAGTTAACGCCATGAGCACGCAAACAGAAGCACTGCAAACGCCTGACAACGCAAGCCCCAATAGCCAAACTTACGCCAACCTGTTGGCCACTACAGAGCACGAAAAGCGACCTTGTGCGTGGCACGCTGCCTGCAGGCGCACAAAGCCGACGGGCTGGTGCTCGTAAAGTTCGGTTCCTACCGTTAATGCACCCTACCAAAATGCAATTACGCGCGGCCACTAGCCAGTGCCATCGACAACGACTTTACCGTGGCCGCCTATCGCGCTAAAACGGCTGCCGAAGTTGGCGAGGCTCCTGTTTGATTCCCTGTAACCTTCGACAAACAGGAAAGCCCAAACAACCTTTCCGCTGGGCTAGCAAAAAGCCCTACGCAGGGTTCTACGCTGTTTTCCCAGCCGCCAGTGCCACCTAGCGGCGTTAGGATGACCGCCTCGGAGGAAAAGTGCCAAACGTCGTTTTCAAAGCTAACACCGACAACAAGGCACAAACCGACCTCATGGTGGCCACATCGCCCATCACCCAATACAAGGGCGACAACGTTGTGCCAGCAGTGAAGCTCCCTTCAAACACACATAACAGCCATCAACTTTTGCCGTTGGCGAAAACTGTTGCTCAAACATGCGCATTACCAGAGTTACATTTGAAAACGTTTGCCAAGAGGGAACACACGAGATGGCCAGCGATGAGAATGGAACTGGTGGGAAATGGATCAACTCAAGGCACCGCACCACCTTTACACTCAGCGGCATCAACATCCCCTGCCAATGTGCACCCGGCAACATCGTGCTGGGCAATGAGATGGATTCATTCCTGATGGTACCCCAAGTTCTGAAGGAAAAGATGTAAAACTGAGCATAGAGTTTAACGACGACCCTAGCACATCCATCACCTCACCCTGCGTGGCCAGATGGAAAGCAGGAGAAACACGCACACAAACTTGCCAACAAAAATGTAAACCTTGATTATGTATTAACGTAAAGGTAAAGCCCTGCAACAACCATCTTCGGACTTAACGGAAAAGTTCCTTTCGAAGTTCAAAGTCCGCATCATTTAACGGGCAAGGCCATGCACCTAAGCTGTGGCATGGAAGGTTGTGGGCTACCAACTCGAAAAATGCTGATGAGACATGGGGGCTGTAACCACCAACAAACCCGATTGGATTAGCTTTTACCAAGAGCGAAGGCAACGGCGGGATTTACTCTAGAGGCTTCGCAAAGTGAACGTAACTGGACAAACGGGTGAAATGGTGAGCGCATTGCCAGCGTACAACGCACAGCTTAGCAAAAGTTGTACCCGAGTAACCAGTTGGGACTGAACAAAGCGGACAACTAATACGGCCAACACATCATCATCTCGCACGCGGTAGTTCTCCTGCCGTTGATCGGTAGCAGCTCTGGGACGGAAAAGCTCGACAAAGAAGTGTACTCACGGCGACTACCAAGGACACACCATTACGGAGCCTACATCGTTAAACAGACTGATCAAGCAGGTAGCCGCAATAGGGTTCACATATACTACAGCACAAAATTAAATGCAAGGTCGTTTGGTCGGATCGCTGGGAGCTGATGTCTTCGATGCCAACCAAAAGAACGAACTTCACCGATGGCGACGACAACAAACGCATGACTCAACTTCACCATCGACCAAAACACAGATTAGGAGCAGCAATGCCGTTATAGCCGCTACCGACAAAAGACGGAAAGGTGGTTTGGTCGTGGCAGTTGTGGTTTCGCAGTCGAAAAACGTACTCGAACCCATCCCGTTAAAGGTCTGCACAAAATGCCAAAACCTATTACATGCAAAGCAGAACCACTAGGCTGGACTTACACGAAGATGAGACAGTTGAAGGTGGAAGCAAAGACGGACGCAGAGTGAAGATTATACTCGAACAAACCATTGGACCTAAGAAGCGCGCCTCGTTCATCGTTGGGCAAAACTTCATTGAGGGCGATGGCTATACCATGCTTTACCAATGGGGGCGTAAGGATCCATTCCAAAAGCCAGGATATAGCCGCAACAAAGGGATCGTCTTGACAACCTACGCGCCCGACAATTACGCTGAGCTGATAAAGAATCCCAACGTTTATTACATACAAAACAACAACAATGCAACTCCGTCTTACTTTTTAAGGGCAGACACCGCATTTACTGGGATGCCACGTTTAATCTGCCAACCTCGAAGATTAGGAAAACCATGTTCGACCCCAGCCCAGCAGCTATCGCGTACCCGACTGGGAAGCTGGCGCATTTATTACAGGTTCTACCACCAACGGGGAGGTTGTTAACCGCGCCAACAACTTTATGTTTCGACGACCGCGGCAACACGGCTTTCGTTAAAACGAACTGAACGACGGCTGGCTTTTCGCCCCCTATCATTTCCAACGCGACAACAAAAACGGGCAAATTGGAAAGCGACTGGAAGAAATCGTCCAGCGTTCCCATCTACAACACGTTCTGGACACTCATCTGCCAAGCCAAGATCCATTGATGGCTTTGCACGCTATTTCTATCGGCGGCCGTAAGGAAGCAACATGCACCCTTGCTCCACGCTGCTATGGATTTGGTTTAAGACGGTTGTCGACCTCGATTACAGTAGAACTATCGTTCCTCCGCGCCGTCCTAACACGTAACACATAAAGGGTAACGAGGGATTGTCCGCCCATGGTCTACCTCTAACACGCAAAGCCCTACCAATGCCCCGAGCGTTCGGTAGGGCTCTTCTCGTAACATAAGCCGGCTGAACGTTACACATACGCCTCATCCAACTCGTGGAAGGGTTGCTGCTACCGTCCCGTCCTCTACGGGAATTTATGTTAAATAAACATCGATTAGCTTGATATTTCTAGCAATACTTACTTTTTGCAATGCAAAAGAATTGCTAAGCGCGGTGAATTAGAGAATTGAGACACTACAACACTGCACAACAAACGTGCACAAGCACGCCGGCATTACTCAACAATAGGCAAACGCATTCACATTCGTATCTCATCACAGAGAGCAACTACTAATTATATTTTTAAAAATCATTCTTGCGAAGCCAGTACAAAGGCCATGCCTGAACTAAACATCTTAGCTTATGAAGGATAATAAACAACTACGTAAATTGAAGTACCGCTAAGCCCAGAGATTAAACTTGTGCACGTACAACAAGAAAGTTTCACTTTAACTGGAAGCGACGCAGACGATGCACCCGGTGCTATCGCTATCGCCAGAGAACGCTTCAGGCACTTACGGCTCGGAAGCAAACGCAGCGCAGGCGGACATCTGCGCACGCCCCAACACAATTGCTACCCGAAAAATCTAGGATGGAATTAATTTCTCTTTTTGTAATGACTTTTTATCCAACTCACACGCCACACTGCGGTAAGGACATTAAACCTACATTTAACAACATTCATATCATTTTTAACAAAACTATGCAAGTTAGATTACACTATCGTACCCTTATGACGGCCTTCGCCTTTGGAATGATGGTGTGGGGCATCGTCGTGTACCGAAAACATCGACGCGCCCGACACCGACAACGGCCAAGACCACTATCCGTATCAGTTAACGCAGTAGACGTACGCAGGCAGAAGCTCTGCAAGCCTACAACGCAAACAACCCACTAAAGCCCTACGCCGACCTATTGGCGCACGATGCCTGAAAGAAGCCGACCTTGTGCACGGTGCACTGCCCGCGACAAGGAACGATGGCCGATGGGTTGATGTTTATGAGAGCTCTGCATCCCCACCATTGCGCGCCCGAAGAAGAAGCCAAACGCGCGAAGAGTGGCCACTGCCGTTGACAACGACTTCTCCGTTACGGCCTACCGCGCCGAACAGCAGCTGCACGTCAGCAGTGCCGACGTATGGATTCCAAAACATCATCTTCGACAAGACGGAACGCCCAAGCAGCCCTTCCAGTTGGTCGAGCAAAAATGCCCTACGCCCGTTTCTACGCTGTTTTCCCGTGGCGAGACTGCCAACGGCATCAGCGTGAACGCCGTTAAGAGCACAGTGCCCACCATCAACTACGGCCAACACCGACATACAAGACCCAGAACGACCTCGATGGCCACATCGCCCATCACGCAGTATCAGGGCGGAAACGATGCACCAAAAGGTGTCGCTGCCCTTCCGCCATGCGCTTACGGCCATCAACTTCGCCATTGGCGACAATCTACACCCGCAAGCGCATCACCAAAAGGTTACCATCAGCAACGTTTACCAGAAGGGCGTGTGCCGAAAATGGCTAGCGACGAGAAGGAACGGGAGCGGATGGACCCGGCCCACAGCGACGCAACCACCTTCGCACTGGAAAGCATTAGCGTGCCCACTGACGGCTCTGTGGGCAACATCCTGCTGGGCGACCATAACAACTACACCTTCCCTCATGGTGCCACAGGTACTCACTGGCCGTGGCGTGCAGCTGAGGTGGGCTTTAACGACAACCCCAACGATTACATAGAAACGACGCTTAACGGCGAATGGAAGGCCGGCGACACGCACCTATAGCTAAGCAACAAAGATGCTAGCTGGGACTACCAGTTTAACGTAAAGGTAGAACCAAGCACAGCCATTTTCGGACTGAACGGGAAAGTGCCTTTCAGCGTACAAAGTTACCGCGTGTTTAAGAGGACAGGCAGCCACGCACACCCGTAGTATGGAAGGTTGTGGGCTACCAACTGCAAAACAACAACGGCACATGGGAGCGAAACCACCAATAAACCGCAATTGGATAAACATAACCAAGACCACGCGCACTGGCAGCATCGCATTCGAAACATCGTTTGTGAACATCGCTGCACAAGCTGGCGAGGTGGTAGACGCGATGAACGATTACAACGCCGCACTTAAAACCGTAGCACCTGGCGTTACGAAGCTAGGGCCTCGACAAGGACGGAAAGCTGAACACGGCCAACACCTACATCATTTCGCATGCAGGGACGCTACTCGCTGCCGCTTGTTTTACGGCAACGGCTTCAAGAATGGAAATGTCGAACTCAAGGCGTTCAGCCTGTTCCAAAAGACTATCAGGGGTGTCGACATTAAAAGACCCATCACATCGTTATAGGCTCAACGTCCCATGGGCCGCAACCAGGTTGTCGTTAACGGTAAGTCGAGACTTAAAGCAAAGGTTGTTTGGTCGGACCCCGACGGCGTGATTCAGTTCGATGCCAACCCCAGGAACACCTTCACCAACGGCGACTATTCCACCCCAGCCTCGTCTTAACTTCAACGTAGACCCAAGCAAGATTAGAAGCGGGAAACGCCGTTATTGCCATCACAGACGAGAAAGGAACGACTGGTTTGGTCGTGGCAATTGTGGTTTGCCCACGAAGATGTCTCACTCCGTTCCCGTTAAGGTTATGAATTCAGACTCATACGTCCACTACCTGCTCTCGACTCCACTCGGTTGGACCTTCACAAAGATGAGGCAACGAAGGTGGAGGCAGCAACGGCCGCCAAGTAAAAATCATACTCGAGCAAACCAGTGGCCAGAAAGCGCGCTTCGTTCGTTGTCGGACAAACGCATGCTCGATGGAGATGGCTATACCATGCTTTATCAATGGGGACGTAAAGACCCATTCCCAAGCGCAAACTTAACAGGGAAAGAATCACGGGTGAACGTTATCTATCCACCAGAAGGAGTACAAGTTTGTGATACAAAACCGGATAAATTTCATTTCGAGGACCGTAACTCTGCCCTTGCACCCGAATATTTTAGCGGCAATCTGCACCACGTGTGCTGGGGTCAGTCCTTACACCAGCGGGCATTTGGAATACCATAAGACTATCTTCGACCTAAGTCCCGCCGCTACCGCGTACCCGATTGGCATGCTGGCCATTTTATTGTTCCACTTAGAGGTGCAGTAAGTCTGGTAAAAGAAGCCCAGGCAACCTTTAGGACCAGCGGCAACGGCAACGTGCCTTCGTAGAACGAACGTGAACGACGGCTGGCTGTTCGCCCCTACCATGATACGTAGTCATGGCTTAGGCAGACTGCAGCGATCCCGACGGAACGTCTACCAAACCCAAATTCACTTCGTCGTGGACTTCGACAACAGATAATCAACTAAATGGGCGCGCGAAGTATTTCTACGGCAGCGTTGAAGAGGTATGGCACTCCAGAACGTTGAGACCTCTGCATGGGACTGGGATTAAGGCCCATGCTAGACTTAGAACTACAACTACTATGGCCCGACAACCTCGTCGTTTTTCGCCCGAACGGTTAAGACAAACCGACGAAAACATGACTGAAAAGGCTAATCAAAAACGCCTGAACATAATAAAAGCCCTACCAACGTCCACAGAGCGTTTGGTAGGGCTCTCTCTATCGCACATACATCAAACTCATCAGTTCTTCAAGTTGTCAATAACGAGGTGGACAAGTGGACAATTAAACGAATTGACGGGTTGATGAGTGAACGAGTTGTAAAAGGATGCTGTTGCAGGCTTAAAACCCACGGGATAACCAACAAAAAGCTGTTTTCACCCGCAGAACACATCGTGACAAAGAGCTAAATGCGATGCCTGGGCAAGTGAGAACAAGGTGTTTGGGCTTAAGTGAAACAAGGTGTTTGGGAAATGAAAAACAAGGTGTTTGGCAAAGTGATAGTGGGCCGACAACCAACTATCAGTGCTTAGTTTATTGTCGACCCACTCCATTAATGATACATTCTCCCACAGAAAGCAGGAGCGATCATGCCGTTCGTAAACGAACGGTTTTAACGCCTTTCGGCACTTGCGCTTGCACGTGTGGCAAATGTGGAAAGGCGATGCGGTTGTTCAGTGCGCTATTCCACGGCCTTTACTTTACGTCAATGGTTGTTGAAGGTTGGCTTTCGGCATTGTCCTTCTTGCTACGGCCGTCAACAAAGTATGTTCCAGCTTCGTTTAGCGTAACCTCTTGTTGGTATGTAACGGCTATTGTCATGGCCTCTTTGCCCGCTCCGTTGCTGCGATATACCGCGAAATAGGCACCGTCTACCCCATTCCATTGCAGCGTTTTGCCGTTGGCGCGCACGTTGGTGGGCGCAGAAGGCGGTGTGGCTTGCTGTTTCCCAAGGTACGGCAGCACGGCAGGATGCTTGTAAACGTCCTTAATCACCGAGAGAATGCCAACCGGATTGTTCAGCAAGTCTTTGGCACTGTAAAGCACGCTGCCCTTTACTTTGTGGAACTTTTTGGGCAAAAAGCGAACTGGTTAGCCAGTTCGGCGGAACTCTGATAGGCCGCTGCCTTTGTCTGAACCAAAACGATAGTACCATATCCAACAAAAAGCGCATTGTTATACGTGGTGACCACCTGTGCAGGCGGTGGTTGAAAACCAGACTCGGCACTACCCATGGGAAATAGAGGCTGTGGGATGATGGCTGCAGACCAACCCTCGCGCGACCATTTCCACATCCAGCAGCAGATGTTGAAGTGGTAGTCGGGGTCTCCCGCCGGACTGATGGTGAAAGCCACCTCGGGGCGCGTAGCCTGTATAACATCGTGTATGCCCTTAACGGTTAAGTCCACGTTGTTACGGCGGAAATCTTCTACCGTGATGGTGGGTTTTTCCCATCCTATCTTTGGCTACATACTGCTCATATTCTTTCTCATCCTTGATGGTTTCGCCAGATGCGAGCGAGGATAGAAGTAGTCGTCGATGTGCACGCCGTCCACATCGTATTTGGTGATGAGTTCTTTCACGATGTCGAAGATGCGTTGGCGCACCTCGGGCAAAGCGGGATTGTACATCCTAATCGTTTTATAGTCTACCGTCATGGCCTGGGGTATGCGACTGTCTAGTGCAGGGAATGCCGCTGCATCTGCCTTTTTTGTGGCTACGCGATAGGGGTTTAGCCATGCGTGGAAGGCTATTCCGCGCTTGTGAGCCTCGTCTATCATGAAGCGCAGCACGTCGTATCGGTCCTTGTCTGCCTGGCCGTGAGATATTGGCACCGACGGCTCGTAGGCCGACTTATAAATGCGTCGGCCATGCCCCTTACCTGCACGAACACGGCATTGATGTTGTTTTGTTTAAAGAGGTCCATATAGGCGATATAGCTGGCCTTTTGGGCTTCGGCATCATACTCGCCCTGTGGCCAATCTAGTCCCCACACGGTGGCCATCCACACGCCACGCAATTCTTTCTTGGACAGAATGGGTTGGTTGGAGAGTCAGGCTGAGTCGTGTGTCGTCACGATGAGGCCACAACCAACAATACGCACAGAGACTGGGGCTACTTTTCTTCCCACGATTTTCATAATTATGATGTTTTTAAATGTTTCGCACACGCGGCTCGAAAAAGTTAAAGGAGTTAAGAGGTTATCACTCGCTTGGCTCGTTGGGAGCTAAAAGACTTTTTGGAGTTAGGAAGTTGATGAGTTGATGAATTGGGGAGTTGATGAGCCTGGGGAGCTAATGAGTTTTATCAGTTGAGGGTTGACGAGCTTTGTCGCCCATCCCGGACAAGTCATTTGCCTAAACCTTTGTCACTTCAACTTTTTGTTTCATTGTCCCATCAACTTATAACTCGTAAGTCCACAAACTCACCAACGTCAGATTAATCATCCTTATCTTGCGCCATGGCACTTCAACGATGACGAAACCTGATTCGCCTCGCGATGCGAAGAGATAAAGTTTGGCATCTTTTACCTTGTGCATCGCGTTCGATATAGAAGTTGGTGCAAGGCGAGGGGCACCGTTTCCCAGCCCCACCTAAGATGAAGGAGTAAACGGGCTCGTGTTCGCTAGCTGCCTCAAAGCGTTCGAGAGCCTCGGCCAAGTTGTTGCCCTTGCTGATATCGAAGACATAGAGCGTGGGCGTGGCCTTGCTTGCGCTGCCGAAACCGGCGGAACAGGTGATGAGGTAGCGTTTGTTGTTGAACATGAATGCGCGGGCGGCAACGGCCTCTGCGGGCTGGTGCTCGGCTGAAAGACTGAACTTCTTTTCGGCAGCGTTGCCCGAAAGGGTGATGGGCATGGCCAAACCGCTATACAGATAGTCGCCCGTATTTTCGTAACGATAGATGTTCATTGCCACCTTCATCTTCGGGTCGGCAGACAAAATGGTAGGCTCTGACACGATCTTATGGTTTGAAACAGTGAGGCGAAAATGTTCTGCGCCGTGTTTTCGCCAAGAAGATGCATCCATCGCCATTCTTGTCGATGTTGAGCGACATGTTATCACCATAACGTTTGCCCGATTCGAGTATGTCTCGCTACTGTGGGAACTGAATATCACTTCGGGTTTCGATGTGGGCTTCCCAATAATAAATCTTCAGAGGCGAGGGCTTTCCCGCTTGCCAAAGTGTTGCCACATAGATGTGTCCGTTGGCCAATGCGCCCATGTTGTAGGGGAACGTTCCACCCGATACGTCGAGTGAGGTCAAGCTGGGTATGCGGTTGATGACTGCCTGCTTTGAGGTCGTCTACTTTCAGCAAGTGTGGCTTGTTGTCCGAGACGTGTTACCACCAATACATGCTGCCCATCAAAGTCGGCACAGCGTGTATCTAATGTTTTAAAGTCTTCGTAACGATTATCGCCAGCGAAGCCATAAACCTTAGCATCCTTAAAAGTCGGCAACCCCATGATGCAGGATGCGTTTGCGCACAAACATGAAAGTAGTCTTTGTACCTGTTGTGGTTAAGCACGCGTATGGTGAGTTTCTTTTGCTCGTCGTCGGGTGTCATCTGCAGTCTATCTCGGTTTTTGTCGAGTTGTGCGCCGTCAGATAGTTTCGCTTCTAGTCGCAGTGCGGCGAAGTTGGTTAGTGTCTAGCTTTAGGGGAAGTTCACTTCTTTCTTCTCTTCGTCAATTCTTCCTTCCACCACTGGTCGCCCTTTTTCGCCTGCGTTCATTATTTTAATGCCGAGCAAGTCGGTGTCGTAGGGCGCATCCATGCTGTCGGGATAGTTGTCGCCACACGAGACAAATGCCGTCGCCATCATCATGGCAATAGCCGCCAGACCTAATATTCTTTATCTTGTACATGCCTTTTCTTTGTTTAAAAGTTTTGTTGTTTGTTGAGGGGCTTTTTAAAGAGTTAAGGAGTTGTGGAGTTAAGGGTTAAGCCGAAATGCTTTTGGTTAGTAGTAAAGAGTGAGTAGTAAAGGGAGTTAAGTTAAATGTACGTGAGCAGCGTAACCATAATCCTTTTTACTGCACTTGTATCTACTTGTAGACCTTACAACCTTGTTTCTCGTTATCTCGTCAACTTTCAGCTCATCAACCCTATTCTCTTCCCCTCGTCAACTAAATTAATATCCTTCGGGCCATCCCTTTGTTTGTGAGAGGTGATAGCCTCGTTCGGCGTATTTCGAATGTCGTTGTAGCCGATGGGCGAGAGATAGGGGTTCACGTTGGGCAGGTTAAAGGGAAGTCTGCCTAGTGTCTCCTTTGGGATAGAAGAAACCCTTCATCTGTCCTGGCGTTCCTGCCATTGTAAAGTAACGAGCTTGCCCTGCCGCATTTTGTACGCGATAGGCACCCACAGTCTTTCGTTTAGCACGCTGGCAGTTCTGTTGGGAAGTTCACCCATGCGCCAAGAAGCAGTCGGGGTTAGCGTCGGTGTCCATGTAGTTCAGCTTTTTCCATCGGCGCAAGTCGATAATGCGCGAGAATTCGAAAGCAAGCTCCATACGCCTTTCGCGCCTTATCTCCCAAAGCAGCTGCGGCACATCGGCATCTCGCTTGGGGTCGTTGTTCAGTTGGTCGAGCTTCATGGCTGCCGTTTGCGTCACGTGGTGCTGCATCGCCTCTGCATCGAGCGGCCTTTTGCGAATGGCGTTGACGGAGATGTCGATGTCGGCCTGTGCAACAGCCTCCTCTCCCAGCAGTAGCTAGCTCGGCTTTTGCCTCAATCCAGTTGAGCAGCACTTCGGCGTAACGCATCACGGATAGCCCGTAACGTTTTTGTCGCCTTGCAATTCGGTGCAGGCGTACCTCCTTCGGCGTTGAGGTAAGACAAGGCCGAACGTGGAATGAACTTCGTAACATATAGTCCGCAGCTTTTGGCATTCTCCGTTGGCTTGTAATAGAAGGTGGCTTCGAAACGCGGGTCGCGGGTCTTGATGAGGCTGTCGAGCGTGAAGTCCTTAGCGGCTGCCATTGTGGTGGAGTTCCAGTCTTACCATCGTTGCAGATAAAGGCCTTGATCAGGGTCGAGGTTCGGGACCAAGGTCGGTGGGGTTGCTGGGTAGGGCAATAGGATGCCACGCAGTGCGTAACACCTTGTTCGGCATCGTACTTGCGGATAGAGGATGCAGTCTTCGAGTCGCTCAGGTTTCGTCGAGACCGAAGAGCGAACGGAAGTCGGTAGCGATGCCATCTTTTGCCGCTGTCGATGATCATCTGTGCTGCCCTCTGTGGCCAGTCTGAAAACATGCTTTGGCGCGTTCGTTGTCTTGATAGTGGTATTTTTGCCAGCTACCTTCGAACAAAGCCCATCTGGACACTGAAAGGCGGCTCACCACGCTACGGTTTACGTTTTGTGCGCCATCGGTTAGGCGAACGTTCTGCACTGGCGTACTTGAAATCGGAAAAGAACACCGAGTCCATCACCTCGTTGCGTGGGGTGCGGTCTTTGTAAATTTCGTTCAGTTCGTCGCGATGTATCTCGTGGTTATAGTACGGCACGTCGCCGAACACGTTCACCAGCGGGCATATTCCAATGCGTGGAAGAAACGTGCGATGCCCAACCAGTGGCGATATTGCTCGTCGGTTGAGCTTGTCGGCCATCAGTTGCGTGATGCGGTCTTTCATCACATTGGCTTTCCTCACCCATGCAAAGTTCCATGTTGGCCCGCTGAATTGACTTTCCCAACCGAGCGACAGCGTAGTGCTGCCCTTCGAACTGGGCACCGCTTTCGAGAAACTGCGGGCTGTGTTCCTTTCAGCACCACGTCGTCGTTAAAGTTGTAGTTGTTGTTCGGGTGTATGCCGTAACCCCATACCCCACCCCATATCCGGGGAAGAAATTGGGATAAAAGGCGTTGGCATAGAGCCTCACGTTGTTCTCGCTAACCCAATATTCGGGGTCTTCGGCCGAGGTAAGCGAGGGTCGGTCTCAAGACGTCGTTGCACCCTGGAGCAAACCAGTGCAAACGGCGATAAATGAAAAATATTTTTAGTTTCATAGAGATTGCTTTTTTAGAATGTGAGCCGTGCGCCAAACGAAAGCGACTTAAACACGGGCGTTCCGTACCTGTTCGCCATTGTTGTAGTTTTGTTTAGAGGTGAAACATCGAGTAACCGGAGATGGCTTCGGGGTCGATGGGCAGTCCGCGCAGGTTGTCGAAGGTGAAGAAGTTCTCCAACGAGAGATAGAGCCTTGCCCTGGTTAGCCCACTTTGCTTATCCAATTCTGTTGGAAACGAATATCCAGAGTTGATGTTCTTCACGCGGAGGTAGGCCATGTTGAGCAAAGTACTTGCTCTGACGCTGCATCGCTGAACCCTCGTACTATTGTTGCCCTAGGTTCCATGCACGTGGATAGAAGGCGTCTGTTCTGTCCTCTCGCCAGTAGTCGGTAGCGAAAGGTCTTGGGGATTGCTCCTTCCTTGGCGTTAAATCCGGGGATGGCTAACTGACCTTCTCCCCATATCTTACGCTTGCCAATTCCTTGGCAGAAGATGGAGAAATCAAAGCCCTTATAGTCTACGCCGATGCGGAAACTATACTCGTAACGTGGCGTAGAGTTGCCTATCACGGCCAAATCGCCGTGGTCGCCGTTGGTTCCTGCACCTCCAGAGATGTATCCGTCGCCGTCAAGGTCTTTGAATTTCACGTCGCCCGGTGCAAAAACCAGCTTGTCGCCGTCTTCGTATTGCACTTGGTAAACGGGGTGGCGAGCCGTCTGCTTGTTGGTAGAGCGCAGCGTACCTTTATATATAACGTTTGTGCGGACGATGTTCTTGCCGTCGGCATCGTATTCAAAAGTCGTCCTTTTGGAAGAGCCTGTCGGTTCGAGGCCGTAGATGTCGCCATAGCGGCGGCCTCGTGGAGTATTGTCGTAAACGCTTCGCAGTTCCCACGGCTTTTTGATAGTCGGCACCTTGAATAACGGTTGTGATGGCATCCGCCAGTGCGAAGTTGGCATTAACGCCCAGTCCGTTGGCGAAACGGTGATTGAAAGTCCACAGAAACTTCCCAACCTTTGGTTTGCAAATGTCCGAAGTTTCCCTTTGCGACGATGTTCCGAGGTTACGGGGCAGGTCGTCGCCGGGTACAATCATGTTTTTGGTGTCGCGCTTAAACCAATCGAACGTTACGCCAATCTTATTGTCGAGGGAAACGCAGGTCTCCACCTAGGTCAAGCGTTTCGATGCGTTGTCAGGTGATGTTCCCTGTCGATTAGTGCAGGGCGTTCCAAACAGCGGCACGCGCTTGTTGTTGCCGGTCAAGCCACGTGCTAGAACCACTTTCCATCACGGCCCGGTAGAGCGTGTTGGCCACAGACTGGTCGCCGATGCTACCCCACGATGCCCTGAACTACCAAAAGCTAAGCACTTTGATGATGGGTTGGGCCAAGGTTCGTTGGTAAACACCCATCCCGCCGAGAACGAGGGAAGGTTTGCCAGCGCAGATGCTTGGGGAACTTTGACGAACCGTCGCGCCTTACGTTGGCTTCTGGCAGATAACGGTCGGCGTAGGTAGTTCAGGCGGCCGAAAGAAACCCAGTTGTGCCTCCCAATTGCGGTTTCCGTCGCCGTCATAGGTACGCCTCCTGCCAAAGTGGAACTGAGGGTTGGTTTGGTCGATAAGCCCGTTGCGCAGGGTCTCGTGTGAAGTCCATTTGCTGGTTACTTGGTTCATACCAGCCAGTAAATTTAAAGGCATGCTCTTTCTCTGCACCCAACCTTAGGGTTGTACGTGGTGTAGGCGTTGATGGTATTAGTTGTCTGTTGCCCTGCTGGACTGTTGCACATAGCTCGATGCCACATTCGAGTAATAGTCTGCAACGGGAAAACGATAGCAGGTTTTCCGCCCTGTGTCTGTGCGGTTTCCGTTTGCTCGTCTACATCACGGGATAACCGTTTTCGAAACCACTGAACGGGGTTGTACCACACTTGCCCTGCGCGGTATTGAATGGCCGACCTCGTTCGTTTCTGTGCGTTGTGGTCGTAGTGTAGTCCAGCTTAAAAGTCCCAATCTTGGTGATGTTTACGGTTACGCCGAGGTTGATGTTGAAATACTTTGTTCTGTATGTTGTCGGTGTTGGCCGCACCCAGTCTCGTAAGAGGGTTCGTGTAGCGGACTGCCATTGCTGGTTACGCCGATGGGGAACTGCGGGCTCCAACGGTAAAGGTAGAGCCAGGGGTCGGCAGATGTGGTTCCAACGCCGGGATAACGCTTTGTTACGGTCGGAATAAAGCGAGCTCGCGCACCGTAACCCACTGGTTAATCTCCGATTGCAGCGAGCAGCGATGCGATTGTAGCGGCGGAAGTCGTCTTTCTTTGCCGTGCGCGACACTACCATCCTGGGTGAAGTAACCCAGCCTCAATGTTATAAGAGGTGTTGCCCTGACTTGCCGTTCACCGACAGGTTGTGCGTCATCGTTGGTGCCCAGTCGCGCACCATCGCTTTTACGCCATCGTAAAGGCGGTAGCCGTATTTCTCTCCGCCAATCACTTCCCAGTCGCGCCCATAAAGCACGGGGTCGTTCCATTTAACGCTACCTCCGTATTTCTCTGCCACTCGCGCATGCGCTTGATGCTTTCAGGACTTACGCGCCACATACCGCCGGGCAGGCAGGGCGCGCCGCGGTTTATTTGTGCATCGAGCGTGTATTGCAAGCCGTCGATACCGCCCATCTCCAATTTCTGCGGTGCTTTGGAACGAGAAGTTGTTGGAGTAGTTCACCTCTAAGCGGTTGCTCTTGGCGCCGTTCTTCGTGGTGATGAGCACAACACCAAAAGGCAGCCTTTTGCTCCGATAGATAGAGAGCCGAGGCCAGCATCTTTAAGCACCGATATGCTTTCCACATCGTTGGGGTTAACCACTGTAGTGCTGGGTATCTCCACATTGTCGAGCAAGATGAGCGGCGCATTGCTGCCTTCGATGGAGCCAATCTGTCCGCGTATCTTGATAAGTGGGTCCGAACCCACCTCGCCAGTGGGTACGCGGATGTTCATGCGGGCACAACGCCTTGCAGGCCGCGGCCGATGTCGGCAATGGGTCGGCTCGAAAGGTTTTTTGTTAACGTCTACACTCGTGACCGCCCCCGTAAGGTTGGCTTTCTTTTGTGCGCCATATCCCACAAACCACCACTTCGTTAGGTGCCTTGCTGTCTTCTTTCAGCACGATGTGCATGTTGGTTGTAGCCCTAAGCGTTTGGGGCAGGAAACCCACATACGACACCACGACTGGGCGTTGGCAGAGGATAGGCGCAGTTCGAACTCGCCGTTTACGTTGGTTACATAGGCGTTATTTGTGCCCTTTTCGGTAACGCTTACGCCGATAAGCGGTTCGCCGTTGCTGTCTGTCACCACGCCCTGGCCACCTTGCTTTTGCTGTTGCAGGGCTATCGGGTTAGGCAAAGGCCGTTGGCGGGCGTGCCGTTGGCAAGCCGCAGACGGCATGGCCCCAAGCGAGAGCGCGAGGGACAACATGAGCGTAGTTCGCATGGGTGCGGAACTAAGCGCAGTCTTTTTCTTTGGAGTCCTTTGTGAAGGTTGTCCGATTGGGTAGATTTCTCGTTCATCTCATTTACATCTATTAAGGTCAACGTTTTTAGTTCTTTTGTTGAGCGTGGCATCGCTGCCATTTCCGTCTCCTTTTCTCGTCATTTGCTGTTTGTTCTTCAGCTAGCTGGGGTTGTATCAGTTAGTGGCGTGCAGGCGAACAAGCCACGTTCGGCAGGCTACATGGCCGTGTTTGCGAGTTAGGCGGACGAAGGCGACAGTTTAAGAATGTTTGGGCATCTGGTGCAGACCAAGGGCATTGCGCCGCGCTTGTTGAAAATGGTCTGATAGAGGTGAAAGCGGCCTATTGTTAGGCTCCATCGCTTTGCGTATGGTGGTTCGTTGGTTGCAGTAAGGCATTTGGTCGTTACGGTTTGGCCTTTCTGGCGGCATGCCGTTGCCTGCAACCACTTGTATAACGTGGTGTTGGCATTAACTACTGGGTGCAGTAGGTTATTTTGTTGCCATTGGGGATGTTGCTGTTTGGGTTATAGGGTCGTAGTGTAGGATATTTTTGTAAGATTGATACTTCTTAGAAAGGTTTTACAAATATAAAGCTAAATATCAATAGGTTGGTTTGTTTTGATTGATTTTTGAAAAGGCTGTTTTGCATTGTTAATAGATTTTTAAGGTTTAAGAAAAGGTTTAACCTCTCTGCCTATCAATTGAGAGGCGTTTGTTGTCTTTGTGACACAAAAACCAAAGGCAGAGCAGAACTCGATTGTAAACCAGTATTGATAGGGAGTGTATTATCTTTGTGATGCAAAACCAAGGCGAACAGAACCGATTGCAAAACCAGTATTGATAGGAGTATGTATCTTTGAGATTCAAAACCAAGACAGCCACTCCTCTCAGGTGTACGAAGTACTGAACAAAGATACGACAGAATCCAAAAATTCAGCCCCATTTGCCTGTTGCAAACCGTGGCAATAGTGCAAAAAGTAATCTTTCTCAGTAGAAAAATTCAACGCCATGAGTGCCCATTTTGTCCCCAATCGCCCAACTTGCCGCAAAAATCGATTCTCGCGAAGGTTTGTTTTGATGCTAAAAGGGACAACAGGTGAATGCGACAAAATGAATATTTATTTCAAAGAGGTCGGCATTTACACACCCCTTTTGTGGTCGTTTGTTGCCAAATATGGTGCAATATAGTGCAAAACGCATTGCGTTTTTGGTGCTAAATACGCAATGCGTTTTGATGCTAAATGCTGTGCGTTTTTGATGCTAAATGCAGTACGTTTTTGGTGCAAAACACAGGTAAATGATGCTAAATACAAGGCAAAAAGCATAAATATCCGCTGAAATTGTATAAACAAAACCCTATCGAACGGGTAAAAACATGCCCAAAAGGGAGGAAAATAGCCATTAAAGAGTGGTTTTTGGGGGTAAAAAGTGGGTAGGTGGACCTAAAAATCGCGAGATGCCAACCAAAACTAGAAAGGCAAAATGGTGCAAAATGCAGCTATTTTGCCTAAAACAGACAAAAGGAAAGACGTGAAAGAGGAGAAATGGTAGTAATTTGCCTACTTTATGACCTATTTTTCGCTAGAACGGGAGGAAAAATAGACCGCTTTTGTAAAATAAAAGAAATAATTTAAGTTGACGAGGTTGAGAAGTTTTACAAGAAAACCAGTTAACCCGTCAACTCTGTCAACCTGGTTAACTCGTTAACTAGTCCACTGGTTAACCAGTCAATGGGTTAACTCGTCAACAGGGTTAACTTTGTTAACTCCCCAACTCGTAACCTCTACCTTATAAAGAGAGTTCCCGATACTTAGGCAACGTCCACGGTTCGTCGGCCACGAGCAGTTCCAGCTTATCCACTTCGTAGCGGATGGCTCCATTCGTGGTGCGATATTGTCGTGATAGGCAATGCCTTTTCTCTTTCGCATTGAATGTTGTTAGCCACCTGCTACGTGCCGCAACCAGTTCTTCCACCTTCGTTTCGATGGTTTGTGTGCGTTGCGCAATCTCTTCGATGATTTTCACGTTGCGCGAGTCGGGTATGCGCGCCTTTTTCGTTGGCAAAAATGCCGAACATGCTCTGCACGTTCTGGCCAATCTGCTTTGATAATGTGTGCCACGGGTATGATGTGGTTCATGCAGAGGTCGCCCAGCACGCGCGCCTCAATCTGTATTTTCTTCGTGTAGATTTCCCATTTCACTTCGTTGCGCTTGCAACTCGTTGCGGTGCATCACGTTCAGGCTCTCGAACATCTGCACGCTATCCTCGTCGAGATACCTCGTCGAACACCAGCGGACAGCTTGTTTCTGTGTCCAATCCGCGGCGTTTGGCCTCTTGTACCCATTCTTCCGAATAGCCATTGCCGTCGAACACGATGGGGCGGCAGGCGCGAATGTCGTCGCGCAACACGCTCACGATGGCGCGTTTAAGGTCAATGCCCTGTTGCACAAGTGTGTCTACGCGTTGTTTAAAGCTGTTGAGTGCCTCGGCAACGGCGGCGTTTAGCACGATGAGTGCCGACGAACAGTTGGCCTCCGACTCGAGGGCGCGAAACTCAAAGCGGTTTCCCGTAAAGGCAAAGGGCGAAGTGCGGTTGCGGTCGGTGTTGTCGATAAGCAGTTGGGGAATTTGGTCGATGTCTCGTTCCACCCCTTTTTGCCTGCCACGTCAAAGCGTTCGTCATCGTCGGCACGCTCTATTTGTGCCAACAGCGCGCTGAGTTGCGTGCCTAAGAACGAAGAAATAATGGCTGGCGGAGCCTCGTGTCCACCCAGTCGGTGGGCGTTGGTTGCGCTCATTATCGATGCTTTCAGCAGTCCGTTGTGGCGATACACGCCCATAAGCGTTTCTACGATGAATACCAAAGCGCAGGTTGTCGTCGTAACCCTGCTCAGGCGCATGCAACAGCAACGCCCCGTATCGGTAGACAAGCTCCAGTTGTTGTGCTTTCCGCTGCCGTTAACGCCGGGCGAAAGGCTTTTTCGTGTAGCAACACGCGGAAACTATGCTTGCGTGCCACTTTCTTCATCAGCGACATCAATAGCATGTTGTGGTCTACGGCCAGGGTTGGCCTCTTCGAAGATGGGCGCCAGTTCAAATTGGTTGGGCGCCACTTGTTGTGGCGCGTTTTGCAAGGGTATGCCCAATTCGAGAGCTTGTATCAAGTCTTCATGAAGGCCTGCACACGTTCGGGGATTGTTCCGAAGTAGTGGTCGTCCATCTGTTGGTTCTTGGCCGAGTCGTGTCCCATGAGCGTTCGGCCAGTGAGCATGAGGTCGGGACGGGCAAAAGTGAGCTCTCGTCAACCAAAAAATACTCTTGCTCCCAGCCCAGGTTGCAGCTAACCTTTTTCACTTTGGGGTAGAAATATTGGGCCACGGCGGCGGCAGCGGTGTTGACGGCCTGCAACGAACGCAGCAGCGGTGCCTTATAGTCGAGCGATTCGCCCGTGCAAGAAATGAAGATGGTGGGGATGCAAAGCGTGTCGTCGATGATGAAGACGGGCGAGTGGGGTCCCACGCCGAATAGCCGCGAGCCTCGAAGGTGTTGCGGATGCCGCCGTTGGGGAACGAAGACGCATCGGGTTCTTGCTGAACGAGCAGCTTTCCCGAAAACTCTTCAATCATTCCCCCCTTGCCGTCGGGTTCCACAAAGGCATCGTGTTTTTCTGCCGTGCCCTCTGTCAGGGGCTGAAACCAGTGTGTGTAATGTGTCACCCCGTTTTCGTTGGCCCATTGTTTCATGCCTTTGGCCACGGCATCGGCGATAGAACGGTCTAGGCGCGTGCCGTTGTCGATAACGTCGGTAAAGCTTTTTCGTAAACGTCGGCGGGTAGGTATTTGTACATCTTCGCTCGGTTGAATACGTACTTCGCGAAAAACTCGGATGGTCTTTCGGCGGTGTAATCACTTCCAGCGGTTTCTTCTTGTAGCTTCTGCCACAACTTCAAATCTCAAGTTTGCCATTGTCGATATGTATTTTCTCTATATAGTTGTGCTGATGAGGGGCGAACGGCGGCGGCTTTTTGGCTGACGCGCTGATGCCCTATGCCTACTAAAAGTCACAACTTTTTCGCAAAAAACTCTCGTTTTGGTGGCATAATGATGGGGCATGAAGGCCAATTTGGGCTGCTGCATCGCGCATTGAGGATTGAAATTTGCACTAAAAAGCCCATGCCAGTTCGTTGAAACACGTTTCGCTGAATGGCATGGGCAGGATTATTTTGTGCTAAGCGCCCTATTTCTTAATGAAGATGGGAAGAAATAATCGGCGTATTTGTGCCCTTCCCGTTTGTGTACTGGGATGCCCTTGTCGGGGCGTTGTCGAACGTAAAGATGTTCATGCTTGTGAAAACCAGCCTGAGTCGTTGAATAGCAAGCCCGTTATTTTCGCCGTGAGCTTCCCTTGCGCGTTGCGCAACAATTCTCCACCCTACCACGGCATCTTTCATATCTGCCCGTCCAGGTGGCGGTGGCGTCTGCCGAGAGGAAGAAGAGGGTGTGGCACCCTTAAGTTTCCCACCACATCGTTGCGAACCATAGATGAGCAGCGAGTAGGGACTGCAGCTTCTTGCCAAATCAGAGCTCACTTTGCCGTCGCCGCCATAGTTGATGTACACCGAGTCGTTGGCGAAGGTACAGTCCACATGTTGGCGCGTAAGCTTGGCGGTGTCTAGTGCAGTGAAGTAAGACAGGTGTCAGCTGCCCTTCAGTTGCGCCTCCACATTCCATTCTTGACTTAGGTTTAAGCGGGCCTCGCGCGAAGGCTTACCAACACCCGAACGTACACGTATGTAGCCGTCGCGCTTGGCGTTGCCATCGTTGGCCGCCAATTAACGGTGATGGTGCCCTTGTTGGCAGTGGCCTCTATCCAGCTTGCACTAGGTATCACGGTTACGTCCAGCCCTTTCTACGTGCTTGTAGCTGAGCGTGAACGTGGTGTCGGCAGCCCGAGTTCACGCAGGTCTCCCCCATCGAGGGTAAAGGTAGCCAAGCCTTGCTGTTTTACGGCCAGGTTCAGGCTGTCTGCGCCCGCCCCTAACCGTAACTTGTGCCACCCTTGAAACCAATTCGTGTTTTGCGCCACCTTCACCGTAACGGTGTTTCCGCTGAACGAAGCCTCGCACCAATCGTTAGAAGAACGTACAGCTGATATAGGTGCACTTTGTCCTGAGCACAGCCTGACCCGTTGATGGTTCGTCTTTAAACGAGAGGTTGGCACTTTCACGGAAATAGCATTGCTGTCGAAGGTTTTGCCCACGTTATCGTCTTTTGTGCATGCCACTACCGCAAGTAAAGGCTACAGTAGGGAGCAGCGTATGGAAGAATCTTCTCATCATGATTGTGTCTTGCTAATTTTAGTTTTGCTTCTCCATTGAAATCAGTTCGTCGAGCTTGTCGTAAGCGCGCCCTGAAGAGTGATGGCTGGCTGCCGCACAACTTTGGCGTTGTACACCTCCCTTTGAGGAGTGAACACCACCATGAGCCAGCCTGTAACGGGTTCGTTCCACATCTTGGCATCCTTGAAGAGGAACTTATGTGATGCTTCGTCCCACACGAGGTTAATCTGTTGTTTGTCGGTGCCGAAGTGTCGGGTGGTTTTGTTGTAGCTGAACATGGCCAACGTGAGGTTGTCTTTCGAGCCGCATGATGAACTGCGGCAAGAAAACCCAGCACGCGTCTCTCACGGTCGAACACGGCTTTCACCTTATAATCGCGTATAAGGCCGCCCATTTCGTACCCGGAATAGTCGCTCGTGGGTGTCATCTCCACGTCTATCTCGGCATCATACCCACGCCGTTTTGCAGGTATTTGGCCTGTAGTGTGAAGTTGCCCTTATATGAGATGGAACGCGGGCATCCATGCTGGCTGCACGGCTTTTGTACGAGGCAGCATCGCTATTGTTCAGCTTTCTGGCTGAGTTTTGGTTCTGAGCGTCGAACACCAGTTCGTTGAACGTTGCGTTACCTATGGCTATTGGCTTGTAGTGTTCTTACGCCCTTGTCGGTAAACGCAATGGCCGTGGTGGTTTTCTTTCCACCGCTGGTGATGGTTATCTGCTGTGCCAGGGGTTTATTTCGGCCTCATACTCAGTGCCGTTTTGCTTGACCTTGAGCTCCACAGCTCCTTTTGAGTGAATGCGGTTTTGAAGGCAGCTACCCTGTTCTGATGTAGTCTTTGGCGGTTCTTCCAGTCTTCTGAAATACATAACATTCTTTGTACGCGAGCCATGTACCTTGATGAGGTTGTCTGACAGGCTGTCGATGACGAACTCGAAGTCGCCCCTGAAGGCCATAGGGCGTTGCGATGAGGGGTCGGAGAAGTAGTGCAGCAGCGCATTATAGGGTGTCGAACGAGATGGCCGCCCCACTTCCGAGGTCATCAGTTATAGTACGACACGTCTGCGCGACTTGGCTCAATAACGCTTCTCACCTCGCATTTCTCATTGTCGAACTTTACGGTGAACGCGTGTCCGCCGATAGATTGGTTCTCCACTGGGTACATATCTATCTGCCATCCGTTGGGCGCACTTACGGTATAGCCTTCGTTTGGTCTAGGGTATGCTTGCAGGCGCTGACGACGACCGGTCGAAGATGTCGGTTTGGTCCTCAAACACGATTGCAATCCCGACGGCAATCGTGGCCAGTATCACGGCCATTGTATGTTGATGAAAACTTTCTTTTCATCGTTTGTCGAGCGTTAGGTTGTTATAAAGAGATGTCGCTTAGGTCTACTTTACCCTTCACGATGTCGGCTTCTCTGCGCATGTACACCTTGCGCAGCATGTCTAAAGTCGATGTTCCAAGCATCGCGCATGTAAGTTCTCACCGTTCTCCAATTTGGCTTCAATGGTTTTGCGTTGGTTGGTTTTTCGGCCTTTTTCATCCATCCTCTCCCACTTCTCAGGCGAGCTGGTAACGTGGGTTGAGAACATTTCAGCGAAGTCTTCCACGTCTGAATGCTTTGCGCATAGGCCGTTACGAAGCCGTGCTCGTAGCAATAGTCGGGGTTGCTGTACGGCGCGCTAACCCACTTGTCCGACACGTATCCCGTTCCCGTTATCTGCTTGAAGTCGTCGGAATAGGGGCTCGTTTGGTTCAGGATGTGCGTGAACTCGTGGTACACCGTCTTTAGATAATAGGTGTTGATGTCTTCGGCGGTTTGTATGAACCTGTTGATGTAGTTGGTGCCGCCAACAAAATCTTCTTTCCACCCTCGGCGGTACCCAGAATAAAGGAGCCGTTGTTTCCGTATTCCCAGTTTCCCGTAAAGGTAAATGAGTTTTGAGAAGTTAGCCTTCATGAAGTCGGGTCCCGCCACTTCGTCGAACGCTTCGAGACAAGAGTACCTCACGAGGTTTGCCATTTTCACGGCCATCTCGTAGCGTGCGCGCACGGTGGAATAGTTCATGTCGGCTTCAATGTCCTCGTATCGGTACTTGAAGTTGATGTGGTAGGTAGACACGTAGTATCGGTCTAGCCATTTGTCAAGTGGCGTTGGCGTGCGCTTGTCGGTGGTTATCACGCTCTCTGCCGACAGTCTGTCGTCGCCACATCCGCCAAAGTCCCCGCACATAGGCAGGGCCAGGTATATGCTATTGTTTTCTTATTCATTGTGATGTGGTTTAGCGTTCTCTTTGTGCATCGTTCCTTGCGGTGTGGGCCTTGCCTGGCTAAGGCATGTGGCCCGTTGCATTTGAGAACGCGGTTGTTGAAGTTAGGTAAGCTGTCAGTTCCTTGGCTTTTTGCGCGCACGTCGGCATCCCTACGCCTTGCGGAATCTGCACCGCACGTCGCGTCGTCATGCCTACGAGGCTGTCGGTAACTTGTTCGGGCTCGCCATATTCGTCTATTACCGGCGCATGATGGTGATGTTGCACGTTTGATGTCGAACCATCTCATGCCTAGCTGCAAGAATTCTATGCGCCTGAAGCCCAGCACGCACTGCAACATGCACTCTTGTACATTCCCCTCGGCGTCTATGGCAAACTTGGGGTGCAAGTGTTTCTTTACCGTTGAGCGCAGTTTCTCTGCATCGCTGTAACAATATGTGGTGGAGTCGTAGAACGCCTGTATCATTGCCGGGGTGAGCACGCGCTGGTGTTAACGATGTTTTGCATCCAAAGGGTGAGGTCTTTTGCAGCCAGTCGAATTTCTTCAACATGATGTAGGCCTCAGCCCTGTTGAGCAGGGCCTCGTCGGTGGTGAACATCGGCATGATAGACGACCGAATGCCGTCGCCTCCTTCTCTCCTTGGAAGAGGTAGGGGCGCAGTAAAGGTAATGTCGAAGGTTACGTTGGCTCCCGTGTTGAAGGTAAACGGGCTGTTGTCCCAATATCCGCCCTCACCCCAGATGTTGTTGGCCATCATCCGTTTCGTGGTTGTCTCAGGAACGGTCCGTGCGTGTATTTCTTCCCTCTCGTCTATGTTGTTTGAAGAAGAAACTCCTGCATCGTGTGGTAGCCTTTTGCAGCACCATGTTGCACTTGTTGTCGGCGTTGACGTATTTCAGGCCGTACACTTCGCGGTCTCTTTGCGTTGTTTGGTACGACTTCCAGTCGCGCAACACGTTGGCCGGGTCGCTCACCCAAACACAATGTTGCATACTCGCAGCCTTCTCCCACTCTTCGTGGTAGGTAGGAAATCGCGCTGCGAAGGCGTAGGCCGCCCGCTATTGAAGTGGAACTTGGGCACTTTGAGATGGCTGTCTCCCCACCAGGCAATCCTCTTGCGTCTTTTGCTATTTTCTGATACACCCGGCCACAGTTCCTCGGGGTTCACTTGCCCGATACGCGAGTCGGTGTCGTACATGTACACGCTCGCGATCCGTGTTGCTGTTTGGCATGCCATAGTTCATGCAAAGATGTTCACCAGCATGAAGTGTGCGTATGCCCTGCACTCAGAGCCTCGCCTTTGCACAGCTTCAGCAGCTCGGTTGTGGGTCCTCCCAGCTCGTCAATGGCCTTGAGCGCTTGGTTGGCGTTGGCTATCGAGTGCGTAGTATGTGGCCCAGAACGTCGGGCGTGTCGTTGTTCACCTGCGTGGCGTTCTTCCAGCGGTACATTTCGTCGAGCATGGTGCTCGAGAGTGGTTCTTATACTCGTCTACACATTGTCCGACATGTACTCGCCCATCACGGCGAAACGAGTTTTCTGGATAGGCCGACACAGCATCTGGCGCACCTTTTTCGGGCGTGTCTCATCTGCGTTCGGTTGTCGGGGTTCACGTTAAGAGATTCGTTGCACGAGCTAAACATGGCGGCAGTGGCCAGTGCGGCTGCGCATAATATATGTCTTCTGTTCATCGTTGGTTTTCTTTGGGGTGAGTTTAGAGACCCTAGTTTTAAGCGTGGAGTGAACTGCTTGGCCATTGAACGGCCACGCCTCCCGTATTGAAGAACTCGGGTCTTGCCCGTTTAACTTCTGTCGGCGTATATCGAGGAACAGGTTCGTTCCTTTGCAGTTTCACCGAAGCGTTGCGCAAGCCTCACGGCAGCTACGAGCCTTTGTGGAAGTTCGACAGCCAAGCGAGAGCTCTTTCATGCGGATGAAGTCGCCTTTGGCTATGCGCGCATCCGAGGTTGCAGGTGCTGTATGCCAGCTCCAACTTGTAGTTTTTCAAATGCTTGGCGGGCTGTGGCGATGGCGGCACGTTGGTGAATGCTCGTCACCGGCTTGCGCCAGCGGTTGCGAAACTCTTTGGGCATGGCATCGAGGTCTGTGTACCTAGACGAGAACACGGGGTTCAGGCGCACCACGTTACCGAAAGATAGGTGATGAAGACGTTGAGGTTAGCCCTTTGTAGGTAAAACACGTTGCCTAGCTGCCCGTATTGGTGGGGTCGGTGGGGCCTTCGTATTTAAGCGAGTTCAGTTTCTCGGGTCTCGACTCTTGCAGGTTGATGTCCGAAAACGCTCACGTTACCGTCCCATGGTCGAGAAAGTGGGCAACCCCTCGCTGGTCAGCCCCATGAATGGATGGAGAACAGCGCACGTGCAGGTATCCTGACGTGCATATCCTACGCCGCTAACGAACGAAAACCATTTGGCTGCGCGCCTTCAAGTCGGTTATTTCTGTTGTGCACGAACGAGTAAATGAAGTTCGATTTCCAACCAAAGTCTTTCGTTTGGATGTTGGTTGTTGGAGGCTAAGCTCCACGCCGTGGCTTTTCATTGCAGCCACGTTACCCATCTTGTTTGGGAAACCGTCGCTTCCGTCGGTGGATATGGGACCTACGAGGTCGTAGTTGTTTCGTGTGTACCAGTCTACCGAGAGGTTTATGCGGTTCTTCAAGAAGCCAACATCAGCTCCGAAGTTCAGTCATGTTTCTTCTCATAGGTCAGGTCGGGGTTACGTCGGTTGAATGCGGCGCAATCCTGTTCATCATATCCCGTAAGTATCTCCACGGCTCGTATGCGGCAATAACGGCTAGGGCATTTGTAACCGCGGACGGTCGGCCGTTAGCGAGTATGATGCTTTCAGCGTTAGGTGAGACAGGGCCTTGCCCAGTTTCTTGTCGAACCACGGCTCCTCGTGTGCGTTCCATGCCGCCGAAACGTTCCAAGTGGGCAACCAACGCGACTGCTGCGAGAGTCCCAACCCATTGGTTCCTCATATCTAACGGTGCCGTTCACCGTGCATCGGCCCTTCCACGAGTGAGTGGCGTTGGCGAAAAGAGGCTGCGCTGCGGGTGTTTGAGTTGCCCATTCCGTAGTAGTTTCCGCCAGCCTCTTGCAATTTTTTGAAGTTCTGGTACATCCAGTCGGCCTCCTCACGCAAGCCCGTGTATTGCAGTCCATAGCCCCTGAACGCGGTGTTGTGGCGGCCATACGAGTTGGTTTCCATACCTGCATAGGTGTTCAGGATGGTCGTTGTTGAACACATCGTTGTAACTGGCCGCTGCACGAAGTCCCAGCCGAACATGCGGTTGTCGTTGCGGTATAGATACCACCGTTGGGCAACACCGAATAAAGGCAGCGACAGCAGGTTGTCGGGGTCGTGATAGAGAAAGCGGTTGGAGTTTCTTATAACCGATGTTCCCATTGCACGATAGGCTTCGGCCGTATTTGCGTACTCGGTGATGTTGTGTTCTCTCGTCGTCCCAGCGTATTTCACGGCGGCCAGTGCGCTGATTTCCACCTTAGTGATGGGCTTGTAGCTGAGTTTGGCCTGCGCGCGGAAGTCGTTCACGTTGAGGTCTATGTAGTTGTTGGCCAGTTCGTGGAAGATGTTGAACGGCGCATAGTCGCGCGTATAGAAGGTGTTAGCACGAGCGTGCGCGAGGTGTTTACGGCATACGAGTGAGGGATTGATGTCGAAGTCGCGGCTAACAGCACCTGTCACTACACTCGTACCAGCGCCGATGGTGCCCGTGCCTGCTGCTTGCGGTGACTTGCCGAGCTGATGAGGTTCAGCTGCAATTGCTTGCTGAGCCTGAATGTTGCGTTTAGGTTGGCCGTATATCGCTCCACGTTGCTGCGGCGCGTCCATCCTGGGTCGTACATCGCGCTCAACGAAGCGTAGAACTGCGCCTGTCCGTTCCTGCCGACACGCTTACCGAGTGGTTGTGCATGATGGCATTAGAGAACAGTTCGTTAAACCAGTTAGGTGTTTCTGGTATTCGGCATTGCGCGCATGCGGCTTGGCCTCTGGCGTATTGTCTCAGGGCGAAGCGTCCCGTCAGCTGGTCGTACTTCGCCCAGCAGTTGGAACTATCTTGCCGTACACGCCCGAGCTGGCAGCGTTGGCCGTTTCGGCATACTTCAGCCAACCCTTTCTTACTCCATGTCTTGACACGTCCATCTGCTCTATGCGAGTTCATGAGGTTGAGCTGTGCGTAAGATGGTATCAGGCGCATGGTGTACTCGCCCGTGTAGCTGATGTTGGCCTGCCCGGCTCACCCTTCTTGGTTGTTATGCGACGATAACACCTCGCCATTGCCCGCCATCATATAGATGTGGCTGAGCCGTCTTTGAGGATTTGAAAGCTCTCGATGTCGTCGGAGTTAAGGCCGCTATGGGCCGACGAGATGAGCGTAACGGCATCTCCCGAAGAAAAGTTGGTCGGCACTAACGCCCACCACGTCTTCCCATGATAACGCCGTCTCACCACCCACAGCGGCTTGCTGTCGCCATAGATAGACGTTGCTCCACGCACGCGTATTTTAGAGCCGTTCCGAAAGTGCCACTAACGTTTTGCACGCTACCTGCGGCGCGCCTTCCAGCGACCTACCACGTCTGCTATGCTCGCTAATCTTGGCACCGGCAGCGTCTATCTTGTGGTAGAACGGTAAAGAGACGCTTGTCCGTAGTGGTCTACCCGTAACCACCACCTCTTTCAGTGTCTCGGTTGGGGCTCATGCGCACCGCTCATCCCGTTTTTGGCCTTCACGGTTTGTGCTGCCATGCGCACGTAAGTGATGGTGATACTGGTGCCTTTCGCTCCGTCTAGCGTGAACGCACCATCGATGTTTGTCACGGTTCGGTGCTTTACCGCCAGTAACACTGACGGTGGCTCGATGATAGGCTCGTTGTCTTCTTCCGAGACCACGGTTCCTGTATTTTACTCTGAGCCATTGCCGTTCTGATAATGAGGAACAGGAAGGCCCAAAACACCAAGTCGCTTTCTATTCATATTGGGTCCTCATGTTAAGTTTGCATTAAAATGAATACGAAAAATACCAGTCGCAAAAATATAAAACATATTCTTAGCGTGCAAGAAATATGGAGTAAAAAACACTTATTTTGCCGTTTTTACAGATATGGTGCCTAAAACATGCCGAAAAAGGGAAAATCGACCTATTCTAACTCTGTTGACATCTCTTTTGGGAAACAAACGTTAGAAATTTACCCTCGTCGAGGTCTGACATGCGAACGGAACACCAACAATTTGCAAACATTTTAGGCTGGTTCTAAATTTTACCTGCTAAGGTTCAATTGATGTTTATTTTGTATCGTTCTTCACCGTAGTGTTTCAAAACAGCCGCAACAAATATATTTCCAGCTGAAAAAGCAGCTTTGTTAACGAGCTAACCCCAACTGATCCATTATAGATTTTCAAAAAGCAATCTGTTACGAACGCAGCCTCTTTCGCCTGAAATCCATACGACTAACTAACCATTTGTACGCATCACACGTTCCTTCTGCCAAAAATAAAAATGACTATTAATGGGCGATTGAGTATCAACAAACACGTTCAGGTTGGCAAACAAAGCCAAAGTGTTGTCCTAGTTCCCCTGTTAAAGAGCCCTACCTGTTGTTTCTTATATCCCACTTCAACCACCCTTCTTTTTGCCAGACGTTTTCGATTTCGCCTCAGCCGCATAGTCCACTCTATGGCTCTTCTAGAAGGTGCAAGATGGTCTACACTGCTAAAAGCCAAAATAAAATTAAGGCAGGTTCTAAGGTACCTTTGCTGTATTTCTTTAGCTTTTAGCTGAGCAGGTTTTGCTTACTTTGAAGGAGCATAGTGACTATGCGACTGAAAGAGAAAGCAAAAGATGCCAGATAAAAGCAAAAAGACAGTGAAGAGCAATACAAGGAACAACGATTGAACCTTTGCGGGGAATTTTTAGAACATGCTCTAAGGCAATGGTAGGGAGCCTGGTTTCCAAGCCAAATCAAGCTTTTGAGCCGACAGGCAAAAATGCTCAACAAAGCAAACAGAGAACAAAGCACAGTGATGCAAACAACATATTTTTGATAAGTGGCCTAATGTCTATTGAGTTTTTAATGCGCCTATAACAGAGCTTTGTTGCCTTTGTGATACCGACTCTAGATAAACATTCCTTTCATATACAACGCTCAGAACTAACCAGCTCAATGGATTATAAACACACGAAGACACACAACTCACGAATGCGCCAACCCATCAACTCCGAAATATCATCAACCCATCAAGTCATCAAGTCATCAAACTCACAAACTCACAAACTCACAAACTCGTCAACTCAAAAACTCATCAACTCAAAAACTCATCAACCCCCAAAACTCAAAAACTCAAAAGCTAAAATTATTGTTTTTATTTTTACAACAACGTGCTATTCTTCGCCCCATTCTAGCGAAAAATGGGTTATAAAGTGAGGTAAATTACTACTATTTTTAGTCTTCCACGCCTTTCAAGATGTCTTCTTTTAAGAACAAAACCTGCATTTTTGCACCTTTTTGCCTTTCTAGTTTGGTTGCTAACTCATAATTTTTAATGCCCAACAACTCGCTTTTTTTGGCCCTAAAACCCCCTTTTGTCATGGCTATTTAGCCCTGTTCGAGCCATTAAAACGCGACTCGTAAGGGTTTTGTTTATACAATTTCAGTGTATTTTTATACTTTTCGTTTCGCATTTCGCACTATTTTGTACTGCATTTAGCACCATTTCACCTTGCATTTAGCACCAAAACACACTGCATTTAGCATCAAAACGCCTTGCATTTAGCAGCAAAATGCACTGCATTTAGCATCAAAACGCACTACATTTAGCAACAAACAGCCCAACAACTGGTGCAAAATGGCGGTTGCTTTAAATAAAAATTCATTTTGTTGCATTCATGAGCTACCCTTTTTGCATCAAAACCAACCCTCGCGAGAATCGATTATTTGCGGCAAGGCGAGTGGTTGGTGGGCAAAAAGGGCACTTAAAATGTTAAATTTCTTGCCAAAAATTAGACAAACCGCCTAAATGAGAGGTTAAAAGTCTAAACAGTTTCATTGTACGTTTATTTGTTGGCAAGTGTCTAAGTTCGTGCCTTTGTAAGGCTACGTACAAGCAAGTTTACGCTAGTTCGGGATAAATATCGCTTTACGCGACATACAGAACAAACCGCATGGCAAACTTACCATAGCGGTCTTATTCTAGCAAAGCGGTCTACTATTAGGGCTTAGCCTGCCCGTTCGTCAAAAGATGTAGCCGAAGCCCACGTTCATATAGATGGGGTGCATGGCAAAGGTGATGGTGTGGAAATCGGCATTAAAGATGTTGTTAAAGCCGTAAGTGAGGTCGGCATTCACCGTGAAATGCTTAAAAGCGCGCCACGAGCCGCCCATTTGCCAGCCCCAAAGCCAGCGTCGAAGGTCGTTAGAGAAGTTGTAGGCGGCCGTTTGCCCATTGGTGAAACTAACTTTCTCGCCTATGGGCGACCCGCTTCGCAGGTATCCTTCGCTCACAAAACCCGAAAACTTGCCGTCCATTCTGTACGACACAAACAGGCGCGGCACGCAGTTTCCAGCTATCGCCCAGCCTATAAGCGCCCAGCACGAGCAGCGTAACGAACGAACTCTTGTAAACGGTGTTCACATCGCCCGTCCAATACCCGACACGCGTTGGCCGCCGTCTATAATCTCCATGCCATAGTTTTTCACAGTGGCCGCTGTTTCCATGCCCTTTCTTTCATCGCAGGCCAAGGGTTGTCGCCGAAGTTTCTGTTGCAATCGAACCATTTGGTCATCATGCCCGCAATACTTCCGTTAAACTTCGGACTATAATCGTTTTATCTTCCTTATTTCTTTTGGCAGCGGTATCGGACTTGCGCCACCTATGTTAACGCCGGCGCACTTCGTATTCCCATCCGTTCTTCTCAGATTGTATCAGGCTTTCGTTGCGTTCGTTTTTGCAGCAAAACAGCTGTGGCAGGTGCAAAGGCCACGAGCGCAAGGGCCGTTAGTATGTGGTTTACTTTTTCATCACTGCTTTATTCGTGAAACAATTGCATCTCGTCTACCCACAATGACGCCAACTGCGCCGCGGAAGAAGGCTCGCCTTGGCTCGAAGACATCACGATGGCCAGTTGTACTTGCCGCTGCGTAGCTTTTTCGGGGTCGAGCGTGCGCCCCTCAACGCTCTCAAAGGGCATAACAAGCGTGTCCACTGGTCTGTTGCCTTACGATCTTTCACTTGCGCTATCATTACAATGCTGGGATGCGTCTCTGATATTGGTTCCGTCTCAGGTACGGAACGTCTTTCGATGCTCTCGTACATCACGGCGCTAGATGTCGAGATGTGTCGCTTTGGTTAGCTATTTCTTTCGAGTACTTGTCGATAAGCACGTTGCCTGGCTTATTTTATAATACCCAACAACGGCCACGGGCTTACTGGTGTAGGGAGCAAACCAAAGCGAGTGGATTTGCCATGTCGCTAAGTTCAACCGTGAAGTTACCAAGAAACAAGTTTCCTGCAGCAATGGGCGCATTTTAACATCTTCCCAAAAGCCCCGGTACTCTTGTAACAAGCTTTGCGCACTTTCCTATAGCCCTCGTCGTCTTGCGCCGTAGGGAAATCCTGGTTTAGCCAGCCTGGTTGGCTATCCTATAGCCGGAGTTTCCGCTGCTCCATTCAGTTTTCGAGCCGTCCGTGTCTATCTCATACAGCTTTTCAAACTTGTTAACTCCTCGAAAGTGTAGTATTCTACGTTCTCAAAGTGGTATTCCGGTGAGCAAAGTCGGTGATAACTCACGGTGTATGCCTTTTTCCATTGCCCATCTTGCGAAGTAACCACATAGGTTTGCGGCTTAGTGAAGTCTCTTTCCGTTCCGCTGGCGGGCGAAATTGTCGCAGCCAAAGGGATAAGCTCGAAGCGTGGGGCAAGCTTGCTGCGTGTCTTCCCATCCGTTGATGTAAAGGCGCACTTCGTCGTTAGTTATCACCGGTTCGCGTATCAGTAAGTTGCCGTCGAGGTGAAAGGCGGTGATGTCTGCCTCGGCGTTCAGTGCCCTCTTCGCGTATGCAAGCCGTGAAAATCGTCGCTAACGCGAGTGCGGCGACCAAGGCTTTAAATGGTTTTAGAAATCTCACAAATACTAAATTTATTGATGTATCGCGGCGCAGAGCAGTGCATCGCCCCACGCGCAACGCCGCTTGTCAAAGACAAAACGCACTGCAAAAATACGACAAATATTTTAAAAAGCCGTGATTTTCAGTGGGATTATAAAGCCTTACCTAGTATATTTCAAAGAGATACAAACGGCAGATTCAACGGACAAACATTGGAAAATAGGAAAGGAATGCTTATCTTGTTCCAAATAAACGATGGAATTATGCAGTTATAACTATGCGAGAATTTAACGCCAATCAGAATAAATACTTTGAGTTGGCAGAGAACGAAGTGGTTTTATGTTGTTTGGAAGGATGCACGGCTCATTGCTATTCGTACCACAAGCAATGAAGACGACCTTTTCGGAGGCAGAGTTGCAATCTATCCAGAAGGGTCTTGACGACATCAAAAACGGCAGAACGTACAGAATGCACGAAGGGGAAAGTCTTACAGAATTTCTAGAACGGACGGAGGAATGTATCAAATAGAATTTTCGGAAGAGGCCAGAAAGGAGCTTTATAAAAATGATGAAGTCAGACGTGCAGGCCTATAAAAATTTGAAAGTCTTATACCTGAACTCCAAGAACACCCCTATACAGGAACAGGACACCCACACAACTGCAGCGGCATGTAAACGGTGTTTGGTCGAGGAAGTTAGACAAGAAAGAACCGATTGAGATACATGGTTAACGACGAAACAGTGGTTAGTGTTCGTTGTTTCTGCATTGAGACATTACGACGATAAGTAATAATAAGGTCTTCCAGTTCTGCTGTTCTTCATGATTTTTGCCATGATATTCAAGTTATTGCAAAGCCCAAGGCGCGGTATGTATATGGCTTGTTGCAAACCTACATAAAGAAAACACGCTGCCTCTCTCAACGAGATGCGCGTATCACTATGTTTAACTAAAAATTCTTTTCTAAACAAATGAAAGCCTCACGGTTTCCATTGTCATCCGTTAAACAATCTAACAATCTACCTTAATCTAATAACTAAAAACCCAAATCTAATATTACTAACTCTAAAACAATCTATTAACCTTTTGACAATGCAAAGTTACAACGATTTTCACTTTCTCAGCAATACCTAGCACATACTTTCGTTATAAAAACGTGTTATTCTTGATGTAAATCAACATTGTGTGTCCGAACACAGCCCTAATTAATGTTCGCAATCGGGCCGTTTTGCTGCCGTTTTGTAGCCAACATCCTTGCTTTGGCTACGCATTCGTACCGCTTTGAGCCGTAATATGCCTTTTTCGTAGCAACTGCATGCCACTTTCGTGTCAGCTGCATGCCCTTTACGTGTCAACTGTATGCCACACAAGGCGGCCTTTAACCTTGGTGTTTGAATATTTTTCTAGGAAGTTTGCAGTGTCGTAGCGATGCGCCAGTGCACAGCCAGCGCACCGCCGAACGCCCACTTGAACAACAAAATACATATTATATATAGGATGCGAATACTGATTGTTAACACAGCGAACGCACAGGCGGAGCTGCTCGTGGCTCGCAGGAAGGCTTGTTTCGGCCCTAAACAACAGTGGCGTGCAGGCACGAATGCTGGTGCGCGACAAGCAAACCACCAATCCCGTAGTGATTGCATTGCCCAAAGGCGTGCGTAATCGCTGGCGTTTTCTTTGGAAAGGTGGACTCATCTTTGGCATCTTCACTTCAATCGCCACAACCTCGCCATAGACGTGGCCAATACGGGCGCAGACATCACCTCGTTACGCGAGTTTAAGCAAGCCGACGTTATCCACCTGTCGTCGGATTAACCAAGGAATGCTCGCTAGCACCATCCGAAAAATCGTGAACAGCGGCAAACCCGTGGTGTGGACCATGCACGACATCTGGCGGGTAACGGCCATTTGCCACCCTAACTCTTGGCACGCAACAACTAGCAGCAGTGTAGGGCGATGCAAATACCTGCCTGGCGATGGCGACAACGACCTTTCGGCCAAGGTTTGGAACAAGAAGAAGCGTATCTACGAGAAAGCGACATCCATTTTGTGGCATGCAGCCGATGGTTGGCCGACCAGCGCGCCAAAGTCAGCTGCTGCGTGGGCACCATGTGTTTGCCATTCCCAACCCCATTGATACGCGCGTGTTCGCTCCGAAGAACAAAGTAGAGTCGGCCCAGCGCATGAACCTGCCCACAAACAAACGCCTGATACTCTTCGCCGCACAGCGAGCCACCAACGTTAACAAGGGTTTGGCTTATCTCGTCGAGGCCTGTAACCGCTGGCGGCGCAATATCCAGAGCTGAAAGAAAGCATCGCGCTGGTGGTTCTCGGCGGAAAAGCCAACCGCCGTGGCCGAACTGCCCTTCCCCACCATCCCCATCGACTATGTTAGCGACACCGCTACCCTCGTTTCGCTTTATAATGCCGTGCACACATTTGTCCTTCCATCGCTCTCCGAGAACCTTCCCAATACCATTATGGAGGCAATGGCCTGCGGCGTGCCCTGCGTGGGCTTTAACGTGGGCGGCATTCCCGAAGAGATTGACCATCAAAAACGGCTATGGCGCGCGTTTTCGCGATGCGGCCGACTTGGCACAAGGCATCAGATGGGTGCTGTGCGAGGCCGATTATGCCGAACTTAGCGCGCAAGCCGTGCGCAAGGTGTTGGCCAATTACTCGCAACAGGCCGTTGCCCTTCAATATATAGAGGTGTACAATCAGGCACTCGCCTTCAAAAATGTATGTTACGATAAGCTTTTCGGTTATTACCCTGCACCTATAACGCCGCCGCCGAGCTACCCCGAACGCCCAAAAGTGTGGCCGAACAAACCTATCCGCACGTAGAACACTTGCTTGTCGACGGACTTTCTGCCGACAATACGCGCCAGCTTATCGACCAATATGTGGCCGACATGGCTCAAACCGAAAAGCCAACACACCATAAAAAGTGAAGGCCGAAAACCGACGCTGGGCTGCTACGATGCCATGAACAAAGGCATCAGAAATAGCCACTGGCACCTATCTGGTTTTTATCAATGCGGGCGACGTTTTTCCCTTCGCCCCAAACGCTCGAAACCGTTGCCAACGCCGTTGGCGAGGCCGAAACGCTGCCTGCCGTGCTTTATGGCGACACCGACATTGTGGATGCCGACGGCCGCTTTTCTTCGCCATCGTCGCTCCGTTCCGCGCCAAGGCCTGTCGTGGCGGTCGTTCAGTCGCGGCATGTTGGTGTGTCATCAGGCCTTTTACGCCCTCACCTCGCTGGCCAAACAAACGCCTTACAACCTGGCCTATCGTTTTTCGGCCGACGTAGATTGGTGCATCCGCGTGATGAAGGCAGGTCAAGCGGCCAATCTACCCCTTAAAAACGTGCAGCGGTGAGGCAAATTACCTCGATGGAGGCATGACCGTAAAGAACCATCACGCCTCGCTTAAAGAGCGTTTCGCTAGTCAGTGCGCACATTATGGCCTGCCCCTCACCCTTGCCATGCACGCTTGGTTTGTGTTGCGTGCCATTGGCAATAAGCTGCAAAGGCGGTCTTTAACATAGGTGTTTGGGGCATTCTTGCCGAAAGGTGATAACGCCGAATTGGTGTTCAGCGATGTTCTAAAATGGCTGCAAAATGTAAAACTAAACGAAATAAATGGACAAAGTACGAACAAATTGTGACCCAAACACACGCTATTTGATAAAATATGTTTAATTTTGCAAGCGAAATCGTGATGCGCAAGTATGCGTGAACGAAAGAAGCCGGGTCGAGTGTGGCCGGGCTAGGTAAGAGAGTTTTGAGGTGCAGAAACAAATATGAGAGCTATAAAAGGAAAGCATTCAGGAAACAAAGCACTTTCGTTAGCATGAACGAACAATCCTAACTTGCACCCAGCAACTGCCAATTTGCGGCTTCGCAAACACGAAAGTTCGAAACATTCATTCCGTTATTTGTATTGTTGTAAAGCGCAGCAAACCCTCAATTTATTTGAGAGTTTGCACAATACGGCCATGTAGGTGCCTAAGGCCAATCAGCCCAATTATGGTAACTAAGCGCGAAATTCCGTGCAGGTCACATTATGCCCAAACCGCTATCCCTGCACGCAAAAGCTTAGGTTAAGTTGCATCAATCGGCTCAGTGATGAAAGCTGTGCCTTGGAAGGTTTTGCCCTAACCCATACAGAGATATAGTAGATTAAGATATTCGAGGACTAAAAAACAAAACGGTGGCAACATTGCCACATTAATAAACATTAAGCAAAATGAGAGTAAGACAAACATTAACTTCAATCGCCGCACTGCTTTCTTTGGCAGTGTCGGGACTAGTCGCTACATCATGTAACGACACGCTGAGTGAAGACAACAACGACGGCGACACCGGCCTTTTTGGTACGCTGGACGTTGAAGACGAACAGCAAGCACGTTTGCAAGCGCAGTACGGACAAGGGTTCTGAACTGCCTCGTGCAGCACTCAACGAATTGGGCTTCTCACGCAATTCACCACGGCCGACCCGGCTTCACGCACCATCAACCTTGAAACGACCTGGTGGCATGAACGCCATTTCTGTTGAAAAAGCACCGTCGAAGGCATCAACCCCGTTAGCCCGAAGCCAACACTCGCGGCAATGCAATCAGCGGTATCACCACCAATTTCAACGTTTCTGCAAGACGTGCCACTGATGCCAGCGGCGGCTTTGGGTGACGTAGTTGGATTAACAATGCCACCTTCGACAGTAAGGTAGGCCCATGGGCACACAGTTCCGTTGGTCGTCAAGAAACCTTACGCCCGTTTCTATGCCACATCGCAAACCGCGGTACCAATGGCATGGGCCAAAATGGCGGAACAACGGCAAAGTGGCGTTCACCCTAACCACTCCTGCTGCCGTAGAAACCAGTACGACCTGATGGCGGCCGTATCGAGATACCATACGCTAGTCACGGGTGACAACACTGTGCTGCAGAGTTGGTTTGGCTTTCCGCCATGTGCTCACAGCCGTTAACTTCCGTATCGGCAACAACCTTTCGGCCGCAAGAAGGCTCGTAACCGGCGTTAAGCTTCACCGGTGTACATGGTTCAGGTTCTTATTCCCTTTACTCACAGCAAGGCTTTTGGGCTCGTGGACCGTCGACGGGTCAACAAGCACGTTCGAGAAGTCGGGCTTAACCTTGCCATCAAAGGCATTGCCAACCATCATGGGCAATGGAACAGACAACCTCATCCTTTCTTCATTCCCCAATCATTAAATGGCGTACAACTGTCGTCACATTCGACGACGGCTCGAAGTTGGCAGCCAACCTCCGGGACAATGGTTGGCAGGTGCCACCAAGACCTATACGCTTAGCGAGAAAAACACCGACTGGAGCTACACGTTCAACACAAACGCCGTAGAGCCTTTCCGTGCTGAAAACCTCGACCGCGACACCACCTTCAACGTTAACGTAACCAGCTATCGCTCCCTCGCCCTCTGCTTCTGACTGCAAATGCCCATCGCATGGAAGGTTGCCGGCTATCAGGTTAAGCAAGGGAGATAATTCGGGAGTGCGGTTGTCTCAGGATTCCTTCGTGATTTAGTAGCAGCAATGGCGGAAAGGGAGGCTCGGATGCCGACCACCTTCTCTGTACGGTGAGCGCCTCTCAAGCGAAAGTTGTAGACCGACTTGACGATCATAACAACAGCTGCGCGAAGACCATGGTTTGTCCTTCGGCTACAATCTGGGTATGTCTAATGGTATTGACCCAACAAGTGAAGCAGGACCTGAAAACACCGCCAACACCTAGGTCATTTCAAATCAGGGCTTATCCCGCATTCCCTTTATTATGGCTCGTGCCATTATCAATGGTAAGGAACGCGTAAACTCGCACAGGCTTTTAGAACAAACCACTTGGGTAACTACCTTCAAGATGGCAAGATTCCTTATAACCATTGCAAATCCGCAGTCGTGCCAGTGGTCAGACCCAGAAGGCGCAATTACCGACACACAGATATTACACCTCTCCAGGGCGACCATCTTGGCTTCCGCGTCGACCCTCTCGCGTTAGCCGCGTAATGCCGTTGTTGCCGTTAAAGATGCAAATGGCGCAGGTTGTTTGGTCGTGGCAGCTATGGTTTCGCCAAGAAAGACGAAGTGGAAAAACCATCGTAACGCCCAAACGTTATCACGCCAACAAGACCATCGACTTCATGCGCATGCCATTGGGCTGGACCCATACTTCTTGGAACATCGCTAAAAACGCCAACGAAGATGTTAGCGTCAGGTTGATGCTCAACAAGAAGTGTCGGGCAAGACATGTCATCATCACCCGCAACAGCGAAAGTTTTGGCAGCTACGGTGCCTGTGTACCAATACGGACGTAAGGATCCCTATCGAGTAACCGCGCAAAGATGGATCAATCCAGCTTTACCTTTGCAGACCTGACTCCGAAAATGAGCCAGAAAAAGAAAGAACCCAAGCTGATGATACTCAACCCGATGACTTTCGCCACGGTAAGTCGGTGATGTTCCATCGGCCTCACTATAACGAGAACAATGGCTACGGTACGCCTTTCTGGGACTACAACAATGGAAGCTACACATTCGAGAAGCCGAGAAGAGCATCTACGACCCCAGCCCTGTTGGGATTTAGGGTAGCCACCAGCGAGACGATTAACTTCATTGCCGACTGCAGGATGTGCGCGCGCAGGCACACTCGTTGCACGCAATGGCATTTTTGCTCAACGTAAACAATGAGGCGAACGCCTCTTCATGCCTTTTCACAACGTTCTGAACAAGCAAGGCCATGGGTTTAACAATGTTGATGGCGTTGGCAAGTCTAGCACCTACTGGCTAACCCACGCAGGAAGGCCGAGGATGCCACTTATGGTTCCAATGGAACCGTCACGGTTACGGTAGGTGCCAGCAAGCACTTTACAAGGGTGCTGCCCCTCAAAACATGGGCTTTGGGCGTTCGTCCTGTTAAAGACAAATTCCAATACAAATAAGCCTTTTTGCCTAAGGTAAAACTACAAAAATCCCCATCGCATTACATGTGCGGTGGGGGCTTTTTATGCTCTATTGTTTGCTGGTAGGGCACGATGTTGCAGACAAAAGAAGCGACAAACATCATTTTTCTTCCATTAAATTTGGTCGAACGCGAAAATACATACCTTTGCATCGTTTAAGAAACAAAGCACGGGCGTTTAGCTCAGCTGGTTTAGAGACATCTGCCTTTACAAGCAGAGGGTCGGCGGTTCGAATCCGTCAACGCCCACAACGCAGAATTCCCGCAATCTAACATGGTTGCGGGATTTTTTTAGCAAACGAAGTGGGTAATACTGGCGGATTGGTTGAACCAGTCGGACCGATCCGACATGTCGGACAAGTCGAGACAGGTCGGACAAGTCGGACTAAGTCCGACCAGTCTGACCTGTCTGACCAGTCCCGACCAGTCCAACTAACCCACCCCAACACGTTAAACAAAAACAAGCATAAAGATGGAAAAGTAGTAAGCGGAATTAGGCCCACAGGAAATCTTTCACTTTGGGCAACTATTTCGGAGCGGTAAAGAGTTTCGTGAAGATGCAAGACGAGTCGAAAAGCCTGTTCTTCATCGCCGATTGGCACTCGCCTACCACCAGTCCGAAACCCGAAGACATACAACGCGGTACGCGTGCATCCTTGCTGAGTACCTGCCTGCGGCATCGACCCGCAAAAAGGCCAAGATATATGTGCAGAGCGACGTGAAAAGAAAACGCTCGAACTATACCTGTTCTTCAACATGAACATGTACTTGGGCGAGCTGGAACGCGTAACCACCTTTTGGGATAAGTACGCCAACAGCCCGACAACGTTAACCGCGGAAGCGCTGACTTATCCCACCGATGGCTGCCGACATTCTGCAACATCGTGCCAACAGAGTGCCTGTGGGCAAAGACCAAGAGCAGAACATGGAGATGGCGCGCAGGCGCACGCCGTTTCAACCACATCTATGGCGTAGACTTCTTTCCAGAGCCGCAAAAACTCTACTTTAACACGCAGGCCGTGAAGGTTCCTGCTCGACGCGCAGCGGAAAGATGGGTAAGAGCGGATGGGCAACTGCATCTATCTGTACGAAGAAGATGCCGCCATACGTAAGAAAGTGATGAAGGCCGTAACCGATATGGGGCCGCAAACGCCCAACAGTCCGAAGCCCGAAGTAATTGAAAACCTCTTTACCTTCTTGCGTATTTGCTCGAACCCGAAACCTACAACTACTGCGACGAGAAGTGGAACGATTGCTCCATACGCTATGGCGACTTGAAAAACAGATTGCCGAAGACATCATTAAGACCATTACGCCTATTCGCGAACGCATTAGGGGAGTACAGTTCGAACAGCAACTGCTCGACCGCATTGCCCAAGAAGGGAGCCGAAGTGGCACGCAAGCGCATAGCCAAACACTTAAAGAGGTGCGCCAGATTATCGGGTTGGGTAAGATAGCCCTGCTTGCGGCGCATCTTAACGAGTTAACTGGCCAACTCATCAACTTGATATTTTGTCTGTTTTTCAGTAAGAATTTTAACATTATGAGTGCCTTCGTAATCCACCAAACGCTTCGACCCGACCGCAAAAATCGATTCTCGCGAAGGTTTGTTATGATGCAAAAAGGGTTAGCTGTGAATATGGCAAAGTGAATTTTTATTTAAAAGCAAACCGCCATTTGCACCTGTTTTTGGGTTATTTGCTGCTAAACGCACTGCGTTTTGGTGCAAAACACAGTGCGTTTTTGGTGCTAAATGCAGTGCGTTTTTGGTGCTAAATGCGTTGCGTTTTGTGCTAAATGCAAGGTGAAATGGTGCTAATGCAGTGCAAATGCCGTTAAATGCGAAACGACGTGCATAAATATCCGCCGAAACAGCATAAACTAAACCCTTCGAGCCATGTTTTTAATGCCTCGAAGGGGCAAAGCAACTCATCAAAAAGTGGGTTCTTAGGGGGTAAAAAGCGCGTTGTTGGGCTTTTAAAAAATTACGAGTTGGCAAGCAAACCAGAAAGGCAAAATGGTGCAAAATGCAGGTCGTCTTCTCAAAAGTAGACAAACACGAAGGCATGAAAGGCCAGAAAATGTGGCTAATTACCTACTTTATAACCTCATATTTTCGCTAGAACAGAGCAAAAATTAGAAACCATATTGTAAAATAAAATCAACAATTTTAAGTTTTGAGTTGAGAAGTTTTTGAGTTGGTGAGCTCATAAGTTAGTGAGTTTGTTAGCTGGTAAGCTTGCAGTTTATCTAGTGGTTTACAAGTTCATCAGTTCATGAGTTTATGAGTTGGTAAGCTTACAAGTTTATAAGCTGGAAAGCTTGCGAGTTCTATAAGCTAGATGGGTTTACAAATTCATCAGTTCGTGAGTTTGTGAGTTGTAAGCTTGCAAGTTTATAAGCTGGTAAGCTCGAGTTTTAAGCTAGTAGGGTTTACAAGTTCATCAGTTCGTGAGTTTATGAGTTGGTAAGCTTGCTAGTTAATAGCTGGTAGCCAGGGAGTTTATAAGGCAGTAAGTTTACAAGTTCGTAAGTTTATAGGTTGAAAGAGTTGGTGGTTAGCAGGGTTTGCAGCTGTTTTGCACGTGCCACATTCTCAAAAATGCAGCCATCGCTTCATCATGCCATACGCCCGTTGTAGGGATGGAGTTTTTGCCAAGCATAGCCTTCTTTTTACGTTCTCTTTTAAGTCGTTTTGCTTTTCCTTTTCACACCTTTTCCATGTTCTTTATTCTTTTACCCTACATGTATCTGCCTGCTAAGAAATTTCATATTCAAGGCGTTTATTTTATAATTATTGTTAATTAAATTGAGTTTTTGAACACAGAACTTTTGAGATAGACATAAAAATAACTACATTTGCTCGTTGCTAATCTGAGAGAGGTAGGTTCTGAATAGTTGCCATCGGCACGTTGCGCTTTACACGACTTTGATTTCGCAGGGCTTTGCAAAGAAAGATAGTTGACAAGGAGATTGAGTTGACGAGTTGATAAGTTGACGAGGAGATTGAGTTAACAAGTTGACGAGTTGACAAGTTGACGAGGAAATTGAGTTGACAAGGAAGTACTGTTGACGAGTTGACAAGTTGACAGGACATTGAGTTAACGAGTTAACAAGAGCAAGGGCGAGCAAGATGTAGAAACCTAAGCGGGGTGAGAGCATGAAAAGAATGACGCAACGAAAGACGCAGCCGAAAGAAAAAGCGCACAACGACAACAAATACATGGGGATTATGCCGACTAGGGCCAACAAACCGACATAACCTACAGCGTATAATCTACGGGAACAACCAGCAGGGAGAATGTTTACTTCATTATGGATGTTTGCTCCAAGGGCTGGCAATGGCTGCAAGCTATGCCGTGCTTTTGCAATGCTTAAACCCTAGGCGTACGCAAAAACAAATGGTACACATTGCAGGCAGAATAAATCACGACCAACCAAATAAAATACAGTCACAAATAGATGAAAGTTTTATGAACAAAAAGCTACTTATGTGTTTGGTTACGTTCTTGCTGTGCGTAGTGCAGCCGTAGCACAAACTAAAATCTCTGGTACGGTGGTGTCGGCTGGCGACAACGAGCCGGTTATCGGCGCCACCATCACCGTGGTAGGCACCAAAACGGCGGCTGTTACCGACTTTGACGGTAAGTTTTCGCCTACTACCGACGTGCCCAACCCACAAGTAACCATCAGCTACATCGGCATGGTGGCAAACGTTTAAAGGCATCGGCCAACATGCACGTTGAGTTAAAAAGCCAACGCCCGGGTGCTTTAACGAGGTGGTGGTGACGGGTCTGCGAACAGACCGCCGATTGTTTACGGGTGCTACCGACAAAGTGGACGCCGAGAAAGCCCGACTGAGCGGCGTGGCCGACATCAGTCGCTCGCTAGAAGGGCAGGCTGCAGGCGTGTCCGTGCAAAACGTGAGCGGAACCTTTGGTACTGCCCCGAAGATACGCGTGCGCGGAGCAACCTCTATCTACGGCAGCAGCAAGCCCCTGTGGGTGGTTGACGGCGTTATCGTGGAGGATGCAGCCAGTGAGGAGTGACGATTTGGCATCGGGAAAACCCCGAAACGCTTATCTCTTCGGCAATAGCCGGACTTAACGCCGACGACATCGAAAGCTTTCAGATATTGAAAGACGGTTCGGCCACATCCATCTATGGCGCGCGTGCCATGGCCGGCGTTATCGTTGTTACCACCAAGAAAGGAAAGCAGGGACAGGCCCATTTAGCTATACGGGCGAGTTTACAACAAGGCTTGTGCCATCGTATAACAACTTCGACATACTCGACTCAAAAGAGCAAATGGGCATTTATAGGAAATGGCCGACAAAGGGTTGGCTCAACCTCTGAAATTTCTAACGGCAGCGAGTATGGCGTGTACGGTAAGATGTACGAATTGATAAACCGCTACGATGAGCGCACGGGCCGTTTTGCATTAGAAAACACCACCGAGGCGAAGAACCGCTACCTGCAACAGGCCGAATTTAGGAACACCGACTGGTTTAACGAGCTTTTTACGCTCCAGCATCATGCAGAACCACTCGATAAGTTTGAGCGGCGGAACACCAAGCTCCAACTATTACGCCTCGTTCAGTGCCATGTTGGATCCAGCGATGGTACAAGCAGAGCAACGTTAACCGCTATACGCTCAGCTTGAACTTAACACAACACCTATCAGACACGTTGTCGCTCAACTTCATTGGCAGCGCAGCCTATCGTAAACAGCGCGCACCAGGAACGTTGGGACAAGATGTCGACGTTGTTGGCGGCGAAGTGAAACGCGATTTCGACATCAATCCTTATTCTTACGCCAGTAATACGTCGCGCGTGCTAGACCCCAACGAGTATTATGTAGCCAATTTCGCGCCGTTCAACATCTTCAACGAGTTGAACAACAACTATATCGACCTCAATGTTCTTGATGCCAAGTTCCAGTTAGAGTTGAAGTACAAGCCTGCTAAAGGGGCTGGAGCTGTCGGCATGGGTGCCTTTAAGCACATGGCCTCTACGCAAGAGCACAACGTAAAGGACAATTCCAATCAGGCAATGGCCTATCGTGCCATGTCTAACGGCATCATCCGCGAGGCCAACAAGTACCTTTACAACGACCCGTCCGACCCTTACAAGATGCTCTTTCTCGGTGTTGCCCTATGGCGGTTTGATACCATAAGGGCGACAATAGGATGAGCGATTACGACCTGCGCGCAACGGCCAACTACAACCATACCTTTGCAGATACGCACATCATGAACCTTTTGCAGGTACGGAAGTGAAGAGCATCGAACGCCAACGCAACACCTTTCGAGGGTTCGGGCTTGCGTTACGATGCGGGTCAGGTGCCTTTCTACATTTTAGCGAATACTTCAAACGGGCCGTCGAAGGCAACACCTATTATATGATAACGCCAACAAACTCGCGTAGCGTGGCGTTCTACGGCAACGCCACTTACAGCTATAAGGGTCGTTACGTGTTTAACGGCACCCTTCGCTACGAAGGTTCGAACCAAATGGGCCGCGACACCAACGCCCGATGGATGCCAACATGGAACGTTTCGGTGCATGGAACGTGCACAAGAGGGCTGGTTTGTAAGCCGCCCCTTTCGCGCCTAACTTTGCGTGCATCGTACAGCCTTACGGGTACACCTCGATGCCTCGTACAGCAACCTCACGGCCATTATCAAGGCATTCAACCCTTCCGCCTTTTTGCAGAAGACCAAGAGCCGCAACTCGAAATATACGAATTGGCCAAGGCCAACCTTACTTACGAGAAGAAAAACGAGCTTAACCTAGGTTTCGACGCCTCGTTGTGGAACAATCGGCTGGGCATAACCTTCGATTTCTACACCCGAAGGAACTTCGACGAAATCGGTCCGATGGTAACAGCGGGCACGGGCGGCAAATCAGCCGCGTGCGGCCAACGTGGCGAGATGAGCTCAAACGGCGTTGAACTCAGCCTTTCGTCGGGTGAATATGAAGAACAAACACTTCTCTTGGACAACCAATTTTCATCTATGCCTACGCCCACACCGAGATAACCAAGCTCTTTAATCAAGGCAACGTGATGAGTTTGGTATAGCGGCAGCAGATTTGCGCAAGCGCGGTTATCCCTGCCCGTTCGTTCTCTGATACCTTCGTTGGCCTTAACGATGAGGTGTGCCAATGGTGTTGAACGAAGCGATGATAACAACCGACGACATTAACTTTCAAGCGAGCGAACGTTACCGACTTTCTTAATACGAAGGACCGACAGACCCCTTGCACACAGGCTCTATCGGCACATGTTTACCATCGCGGATTTAGGCTAACGTGTTTTGTGACCTACGCTTTTGGTAACGTTGTGCGCCTCGACCCAAAGTTCCCGCGCACGCTACAACGATCTCGTTTCGATGACCAACGCCTTTAAAAACAGGTGGACAAAGCCGGGAGGAAGACCAAACCAACGTGCCGGCATCATCTCTAAGGCTCAATACATAGCCAACACCAACCTGCGCTTGGGCTATAACGCCTACAACTACACCAGTCTTCGCGTTCAAGGGCGACTTTATCCCGCCTAAAAGAGGTGTCGTTGGGCTACGACCTGCCAGCCCAATGGTTCCAAAAGGCGATGGTGAAGAACGTCGTTGAAACTGCAAGCCACAAATCTCTTCTTGCTCTACGCCGATAAGCGACTGAATGGGCAAGACCCCGAATTTATAACGTGGGTGGTGTGGCTCGCCTATGCAAACAATTCATACCTAACAATAAAACTCGGACTTTTAAACCCCACGAAGATGAAAGTCAACAAATATATAACGGGGCTGTCGATGGCTGCCATTTCGTTCGCGCTAGCGATCGTGCAACGAATTCTTGAACAAAGTATCCGACAGCCGTATGGACCTCAAGGAATCCATCGAAGTTAGCCAGCTCTTGGTTGGCGCTTCACCCTTCGGCACATCCGCCTCACCTTACCGAGGATGTATTCGGACAATACCGACGAGCAGATGCACAGCACGTGGGCACGTCTCGACAGGTTTCAAGAACGGGGCTTACCAATGGAAAGACATCGACGAAGTGCGAATTCCGAGAACGCCTTATCGGCTTTGGGAGGCTCACTGCACGGCTGTGGCCACGACCCAACGAGGCCATTGCGCATCATCAAGCGTAAGCAACTCGCACGATTACGATGCGCAGCTGGGCGGGCGTTGCTTTGCAGGGCCTTCGCCATGTTTCAGTTGAGCACCGTTTTTGCCAAACTACGATAAAAACCCACGGCACAAAGCAACTCTGAAACGCCTTATCCAACAGAACCCGAGACAAGTTGTGGGCCATTTGATGGAGCGATGGACGATTGAACAACTTTACGCCAACATCGAAAAAGACCTCTGTGGAGGCATTTCGCTTGTTGGAACCAAGTAGCGCGGCCCAAAGTTCCGCTTCTGACCAGCAGGCCTGACGCTTTCGCCACGCATGTTTTACCTCTATGCCCATATGAGTAAGGCCATTGTACGCCGACGGTGTTAGGCAACCAACGAGCGACATTCTGCGCGCTGGGCGAGTGGAACCAACGAGCCTGAGCGAAACGTTCAACCCAACGCGTTTGTGCAAGCATCCAACAACGCCAACATCGTTGCTGCCCGTTCCCTCCGAGTGGGGGCGTGATAAGCATCCCTGTACATGGGCGGACAGTACGCGCACGGTGAGATGCTGAGCAAAAACGAAACGCTACAAAGCACCAGGGGCCGTGAAACAGCGGAACAGAATTGCTCTACACCGTTACTTACAACAACGGCGTGTCGAAATACGCCTTGCGTAAGATGCACCATACGTGCCGCGCGTGATTGACGTAACGGCTGGTATCGGCATCCCTTACAGCGAGTATGCCGTGTTCAACACCGACGTCGCTGCCAGAACGTGCCGAGGCCTACACATTTCGGGCATACGCCGAGCTTTGAGCGACATCAACACCGAGTTGACGCTTTTCGAAAAAGAAAGTGCAGCTACACTCGACCAAATTTGATTTTCCTACAACTCGCAGGCTGATTACACCCCCACAAGCCCACGCCGAGGAAAGCCCTGAACCCGCTTTTTCGCAATAGAAAACCACGCAAGAGCCGCTGTTGCAATGCCTATTGCAGTTGCGCCGCATCCCAACCATACACGAAGGGTTTAGGTTGCAGGACGTGAAACGCTACGGAATAACGATGATCCGCACGCAAGTAGACGTGCAATCGAGGTTAACGCCCCAACTGACTCGATGAAAGTGGCGACCCACAGCCTGGTATCCAGTTCCCCAAGACGTTATCTCTGCCGAATAACGCAACTCTCGCAACAAAGCAAAACCATACGCTCATGAAGAAGTATCTATATCAGTGGTAACGCGTGCATGCTTATGGCGGCGCACCTTGCAGTCGTGCAGCGAGGGCAAAGCTCAGCGGCGACCCATATTCTCATCAGCGCAGAAGAGAAACGCTTTCGACCAATGGTCTGTACGAAAAACCACACCATGCGCCTTATAACATAGATTTTCAGTATCGCCTGTAAAACGGAAGAAACCGACAAGGCCTATAACTTCGTGCTCAGCCGATTCGGCCAAGACCGCAAAAGCTGGCTATCATCACCAAGTTTATGTGGATTCGACCCCATGCAGAAACCATTGACCAGATTTCGTGAAAGAAAACGTGCCACGATCATCGTGGCCGTGCATTCCAGGCTATACGCGCTACCGAACAGAAGTGGTGGGCAGTGCCGAAGGCGGCTATAAGGTGACGTTGAGCAAGGTGAACGCCCTCTACCGACGACCTGCTGAAAGATCTAGTCACAGCATGACGGCTTTTTTATTTCCACACCATGCACCACGAGTTTATGCACATCCTGAATCAGAAAGCCCTACGATGAGTCGTACGACAACATCTCGCGTGCCGACTGGCGTAAGCGGAACTGGACCTCCGTGCCCGAAAAAGCGGGCATACGCGCTGGGCTCGTGTCGCCCATTCGATGGAAACCCGCCGAAGACATCCGCCGAATCTCTACTCCATATACGTTACCAGCACGCCGACGAATGGAACACCATTTTGAAGGCTGCCGGAACTAGGCGCGCAAAGCATCATCGATAGAAACGAAAGATGGTGCGCGACTATATTGAAAAACTCCCGAATGCCGACATCGACCGCTGCGCAACGCCATATTGCGAAGAGGGTGGAAGATAGCCACGCTCGATTTGAACAGCTTGAACTAACAAAGCGGCGAATACGAAGATTAAAAACATTAAAGATAGTAAACGATAGCAAATGAAAAAGGTATTTCTATTCATGGCTGTGGTGCTAACGCTATTGATGCAAAGCGTGTTTGCACGACAACAAAACAGCTCGACCTTCCTGCTGCATACAGCGGAGTAGACCAAAGCGTAGGGATTAGCACCGCGCTTTTTAGAGTCGCCGGACGGTGGTTGATGCTGCATACCATGCGAGGGAAGAATTATAGCTACGGCGGTTACAGCGCTGTTGCTGAAGTTCAAGGATGGACAGGCTACCGCCGGGCGACGTGTTGGACCCAGGGTGAAGCGCCACTTCGGATCACAAGTGGTGAAAGACCAAGGCCCCTATGCTCTTTCAACGTCTATAACAAGGTGATACATCCCCTGCAGAGGCGTGTTGGAGCAATCCCGACGGCACAAGGCGACTACGAGTCTCGCCATTCTCCGCGCAACGGCAGATACGGTTGTGCTTAGAGGCAGAAAATGGAAAGAACGAAATGGTGCTGCACGCCCTGCCGAAAGACGCCAATTGGGAGAGGAAATGATGATGGCATCATCAACGTAAAGACGGAATGAGCGTGAGCACCTATAACTTTATTCACGGCAACACTAATCTTGGCGCAAGGCAATCATCGACCCCTACAACACGCCGACTCACCGTTACCTCAGCAACCAGATGGGACATGCCCCTACTGCACCCATGCACGGCATCGTACTTCGCCAGCCTATCGTTATCGGCGATAAGCAACATCAGGACTTACATGGAACGAAACCGACAAAGTGCTTACCGACAACGATCTGAAACTGGCGCAGTTCGTACCAGCAGAACCATAAAAACGCTAGACTCTGGGTGGGCGAAATGGCAATTGAAAAACAAGCTTGAGAAAGCGCATTGCTAACTTTGAACTTTGAACGCTGCCAACACCCTGAAAGGACACTTGCTTTTACGACAAGGTTGAGCTACGAACTGCAACTTACTTACGACCCGCCACAGGACGTATTGAGCTGCCTAGAGACCAGCCCGTTATCGACCCAACTCTATAAGTATCCGCAGGAATTTGTACTCATTCCGCATCTCTAAAAGAGAGAAAAACTGTTTGGCGAAGGTAAGCGGCATGTATTTTTACGGAATGGAGACATACGGAACGGGCTGATGCAGAAGACAGTGGGCAGGTAACGGGCCACACCGTAGACTCGTTCTTGCGCGTGCCTACGGCGAGACCCAAGTCCCATACTCGATCCGAAGGGTGACTGTGTGCCGCTTTACGTTAGAACATTGAATACATGAGGAAAATAAAATAACAACGACATGTGAACAAGTTGATTATATCGATGGCCACGGCCTTGGCCGCTTTTGTCGTGGCGTGCAGCAGCGACAAAGAACTGCCCGAGTATGCCGCAGGACTATCGGTGGTAAAGGCACAAACCGCATTTGGCGTGCTTGGCGGAACGCAAGAGGTGACGATGGCCGCACAACCGGCAAGCCTATGCGCAAGACGCATGGTTAACCGTTGCAACGAAAGCCGAAACCACGCCCTGACCGCCCAGACGAATACCAGTGCGCAAACGCGAAACACCCTTTTGGTAATAAAGAACCAACACAAGGCGACTCGATTTATGCTTAACGTTCAGCAAGAGGGTGGCTTCGGACTCGCCTGTTAAGGAAGACATCTACACCGGCGACGAGGCTTTCTCGAGTCTTTCACAACGCCAGCCAACGCGCCTGTAAACTCACCAGCGCACCGCTAAGCTGATAACCGTGAGGATAAAGTGGTGCAATCAACGTAAAGACCGCCAAATGCCACGGAAAACCACGCGTGGGCTGGGTAACGGCCAGGCTGCGTTGAGTCACCGACTCGCTTAAAGCGGTTCAGGCCCTGGCAGACGTTGGGCGAGTACACGCAAAACGGCTGATGCGCCTGCCCAATAGGGAACTGGAAGAAAACCACCGATGTGCGCATCGTTGCAACAGGGTGCAACACGGCGAACTCTATCGTTGAAGCGCAAGTATTCGTGGAAGCGGCCTTTACTCCGGGTGAGGGTTCTCATGAATAATGGCAAGATAGTGGGCAAAACGAAGTTCAACTCAGGCGTGATGAGTATCTTATCACCGTGATTGTAGCCCGATGATTTCAGAAAAGGACACGAAACGGCTATCAACGGAACGAAAAGAAAGCGTGTTGTGCGACCGACGATAAGGTAATCTCGCTTTTAAAGAGGCGCAGAATTGCATCCGAACAAACATGTCTCTTCCTATGGTTGGAACCGCTTTCTCCGATTCGGAAACCCGCTATGGGGGCTTTTCGCGGTATTGGCGAGGTGTTTTCGTGAAACCCAAACTCACGCGCGAACCTTAATCCGCACTGCACTATTGGCATTAACGCACCAGCGTGAAGCGCGCGCGCAAGTGTGCCACTTGGCATGGGTACTTTCGCGGGCGCGCCTGCGTTTCTAGTGCGCTCTGTACTCGTTATTCTGGTTTGTTTTGCAGAGTTAAGCCAAATGCTTGGTTGCAGAGTGGACGATATCTCAGTCAACTCGTTAACTACGTTTAACTCTGCTACACAGCTTGTAATTTTCTAGCATAGATTTTAACATTATGATGGGCCTTTTATCAGTTTGTCTTCCGTTAAATGCGTGACGCCTATCATGCAATGCATATAGTCTTAATGTGAAGTATTCCTCATTTCTGAACCCATATATCTGTCTTTTCAGAACCTTTATTTTGTTGTTAATTCCTTCTATTGTTCCATTTGTTATACAATGGTCATACCATGCTAATATGTATGTCTTGTATGCTCTAACAGTTGATGCCATTTTCATCAACGGCTGTATTTTAGATTCTAAAGCCTGCTTTACCCATTCTTCCAACACAGCTTTAGCTTTTTGCTTACTACACTGATTCCATATCTCCCTAAGACCTTCTTTGAGATAATAGGCAGTCATCAGCGGGCGGTTTAGGCTCAAGGCATTCTCCAGTCTATTTCTGTGTACGTGGTCAAAGATGTCATCCCCATTTCTGAGCAACAGCCAACGTGTCCCTTTGATTACCTTACGCTTGTTGACGTCCTTTTCCACATGCCATAACTGTCTCCTTAGCAAGTCCAGCTTTTCGTTCATAAGCTTGGTTACATGAAAGTGGTCTACTACAAGTGCCGCATTGGGAAGATGCTCACTCACAGCTCTTGTATATGCTGCAGAAAGGTCTGTACATACGGCCTGTATGTGTTCTTTGTCATTGCCGAGCCGTTCCCAAAACCCATCAAGCGCACTCTTGCCATTGCCATCACCGACATAAACAATATGGCCATTATCCAAATCTACAACTATTGTCTTGTATACTTGCCCCTTATGAGTTGCAAACTCATCAATGGAAATGCGTCTTAACATGGAAAGGTCTGGGTTGGAGTAATTTGACTGTAGAAACTCCATCTGTATATTACGTACCACATCCCAGGATACCCCAAGGAACCATGATATGTCTTGAATTGTTGCAAAGCGAGACAGGTCAAGCACCATATTTGCAAAGGCTATCGTGTGGCGACGTTTTCCTTTCGCAAAGTCGATGTTTTCTTGTTTAATACAGCCGCAGTCGTGACATTGGATACGATATACACGCATGTCCAGATAGGTCTTGCTCAGACCTATAGGCACACTTACAAAGCGACGAATATGGCAGCCGTTACGATTGACATTGTGACTCCCACATACAGGACAACAAAGTTTTTCCTTTGGAGTTTGGATTTCTAAAACTAAGTTATTACCTTCGTAGCGCAGATTCTGACAGACTTGTTGGGAGACGCCTAAGGCGTTTTGCATTATGCTGGTATTCATGTTCTTGAAGTTTGGTCACTACAAAGATACATAATACCAGCTTTTTATTATACCTAATGAGATATATCTATCCATTTAACAGAAGAACCTTTTATCACACCAATCGATCACCTGCCGCAAAAATCGGATCTCGCGGAGGTTTGTCGGTGCAGGGGTAGTTGTGCATATGGGTAAAATGAATTTTTATTTAAACCAACCGCCACTAACACCCGTTTTTGGGCCATATTCAGCAAAATGAAGTGCGTTTTGGTGCTAAAATGCGGTACATATGCCACTAAACGCAGTGCGTTTTGGTGCTAAATCATTGCGTTTTGGTGCGAAACGCAAAGGTACTGAAGTGCTAAATGGTAGCAAAAATGCTGAGAAATGCAAGGTGAAAAGTATAATATCCACCGCAACTGGTATAAACATACCTATTAGAACCATAAAACACTGGCTCGAAAAAGGCAAAATACCCATTAAAATATGGCATTTAGGGGCTAAATGCAGGTTTTTGGGGGTGAAAACAACTGAGCTTGGGCACCAAATAGAAAGGCAAAATGGTGCAAAATGCAGCTCCTTTTTCTTAAAACGAACATACTGAAAAGGAGTGAAAGGCTGAGAAAATGTGGTAATTTAGTGCACTTTATGGCCTATATTTTCGCCAGAACAGAGCGAGATTTAGAGCGCTTTTATAAAATAAAGAGACAACGATTTAAGTTTTGATGATGAGCTTTTGAATTTTTGAGTTGGGGTGTTTTTAGTGAACGAGTTTCTGGGTGGATGAGTTTTTGAGCTGGGGAGTTTGTAGAATTTGTGAATTTGTGAGTTAATTCTTCGGGAGTGTTAGCTTTCGTGAGTTTATAAGCTCAGTGAGTTGACTTTGTCCTGCACCTCTCAATTTATGAAATATTAATCAGGAGTTGAGTTAAGAGTTAGGAGTTAAGGAGCGTTTGACCAAATGCCCACGGGTGGCGCTAGCCATCTTTCACTCCTTTCACCTTTTTCACCTTTTCACTCTTTTAAAGGCGCAGCCATCTTTTCACCCTTTTTCACTTTTCCTTTCTCCCCTTTATCTGCTTTCGCAACATAAAGTATATATTTATCAATAGTATACGCTGTTAAGCAATTAAGTTCTATCTTTGCATCGTCAGTAGAACCTACACTTAAACGTTTATTAATTGCAGAAATGAAAAGAATAAAACTTTGTTAGCAGTCATTGCGCTCCCCACCATGTGTTTCTGCCCAGAAATGGGAAAACCTGGCACAAACCCGCAGATGGGATGGAGTTCGTGAACATGTTCCAAGGCAACATTAACGAAGGCATTATCAAGGAATTGCCGATGCCGATGTTCAGCGGACTCGCGTGATGCGGGTTATACCATATTAATATAGACGATTGTTGGCATGGATCAAAGCGCGATGCACGACGGCTTTTATGCAACCCGACCCTAAGCCATTTTCCTAGCGGAATGAAGGCTTTGGCCGACTATGTACACGCTCGCGACTGAAACTGGGCATTTATAGTGATGCCGGACGGAAACTTGTGCAGGCCGCCCGAGTCGTTAGGGCACGAATATCAAGACGCTTTGCATGTGCCCGTTGGGAGGTAGACTATCTGAAATACGATTGCGCAACACAACCAACGTCAATCCTCGCGGTGCTTATCAGCTACTGGCGATGCCCTTTTAGCTGCAGTGCCTCCATTTCTCTCGATGTGCGAGTGGGGCGACAACCAGCCTTGGCGTTGGGCAAGAGATATTAGCCATTCGTGGCGATTGGGCCAGACATTTGGTGTCTCGTTCGACTCCACGCGCGTGTTTCCACCCACGTGCAATATAGTGTTCTAGACTGTATCAACAAGAACGACAGTCTCGCCGCTATGCTGGCCCGGTCATTGGAACGACCCCGACATGCTTGAAGCGGGCAATGGGCTTACCGTTAACCAAGACCGCGCCCAGCTCTACTGATGTGGCGATGATGGCTAGTCCGCTCATCCTAGGCAACGATGTGCGCAACATGAGTGCAGAAACGAAAGCCATACTTACCAATCGCGACCTTATTGCCATTAATCAAGATAGGCTTGGCGTGCAAGGCTTTGCGCTCTTAGTCGCGATGGACTGATTATTGGTTTAAACCGCTGGCAAACGGCGATGGGCGATGACCATTTTTCAACCCTACCCACGCAAGTCCCATTGCTCAATCTTAATTGGCAAGACTTAACTTTACCGACGATGAGGTGAGTAAACGCAGCACCGAGTTCGACAAGTATATATATAAGGTGAAGAATTTAGGACTGGACGGCAGGAGAAAAACTCTACCAAGCAGAAAGTGAACGCAAAACCGTGGTTCCTGCACAAGATGTGATTGTTTATCGGCTTAGGTAGCGAGAGTCAGGAGTAGAGTGAAGGCAGTAGTGAAAGGTAGTAAGTAGTAAAGAAGTAAGGGTAAGGGGTAATTCCTTCAAAATAACATATAATAATGAAAAAGAATAACGCTTATTTTAGGACTTCTCATTGGTGAGTCTTGCTGTTGAGGGCGCAACACGCGGCAAACGAAATTGTTGTACAGGTGCAACCCAACCACGCTAATCGGAATTATCGCCTGGCGAAGAGGCCATTTTCAATGTGGCAGTACTGAAAACGGCTGTCCGTTGCCGCAAGCGAAGGTGGATATCGAGGCTGGCCCCGTGATGTATGCCGATGTTAAACGCAGCGGCGTGGTGCTAAAAGACGGCACAACACGTGGAAAGGCTACGATGAAAACGGCTGGTTTCTACCGCCTAAAGTGTGGGCGCACGTGGGAGAGAAGACTGCTGAAGGCCTTTTGCACCGTGGGTTACGCCCCCGAAACGCTGCAACCCACCGACAATCTGCCCAGCCGACTTCGACCAGTTTTTGGGCAGATGCCTACAAGAGAAGCATTACTCCGCTCGATGCACATCGCCGACTGCTACCCGAACGCTGTACCGAGCGCGTGCAGGTTTACGAAGTGAGCTTTAACGGACTGAATCCCGGCAACCGAATTTTACGGCATTCTCTGCATACCCACTGCCTGCACGAGGACAAGCGTCCTGCGTTACTGCGTTCCGGAGCGCGTGTCAGTCCCGACCAAGGCGACGGTGAAGAGGCCAATATCGCGATTACCGAAATAGGTGTGCATGGCATACCCGTAACGATGCTCAGCAGGTGTACGACGACCTGCTGCACGGCGCGCATTGAACGGATATTGGGGGCAAACCTCGACAATCGCGACCAAATGCCCTACAAACGCATCTTCATCGGCGCACTAAGGGCGGTGGATTATCTTACCCAACTGCCCGAATGGAACGGTCGAGAACCAGGCGCAACAGGCGCAGCCGGGCGGAATGCTGTCGTTGGTGTGCGGTGCACTGCATCCTCGCCGTTACGTTTGTGGGCGTGGTGCATCCTGCCATGCGTGCGACCTACCGCCTCTTCATGGCAAAGCCTGTGGTTGGCCACATTATTTCTATGGTCAAAAGCAGCCCGATCGCTAAGAAAGTGACACAGGCTAGACATGATGGCGTGAATTTGCACCGCCGACTGACCATTCCCTGCTGGTTTTCGTTTGATAACGACGAGGTTAGCTGCCGCAACAGCGCATACGTTTCGCCCATAACGTTACTCAGGGACCATGAAGTCTCGAAACTATATCCCGCCACAGGCCACTTCTGCTTTCAAGAACAATGGGAAGAATGGCGAGAGTGGCTGCGCAAACAGCTAAAAAGCCTCACCCCAACCCCTCTCCAAGGGGAGAGGGAGAAATATCCCCGTGAGTTTTGTGGAAATGTCATGATGGACAAATGAAAGTCGAGCCGAAGCATACGTATATTCGCCACAATATGTCCTTATGTTCTTCTGTCAAAACTATCAACATTTTGTCAAAACTATCGACATTTTTGTCAAAACAATCAATACTCTCTGTCAAAAACAATCAATATTTCTGCCAAAACAGCCTGTGCTTTCTGTCAAAAGAAGTCAAGCAAATATTTCAGTCTAAACAAAGAAAACAAACGCAATGAATAAAATACGATACTACACGCTGGCATCTACTTCTGGTAGCGCACAGCCGTTACAGGCGCAATCATCTGTTACGGTAAAGAACGGAAAGCTTTATCGCGACGGCAAACCATACTGCTTTTATCGGGGCAAACTATTGGTATGGCGCAAATATTCTGGCCCGAAAGGAAAGGGCGGAGACCGAAAAGACTGAACCGCGAACTGGACGAAATGAAACGTTTGGGCATTACCAACCTGCGCATTCTCGTGGGCAGCGATGGCGAAGAAGGCATTAAATGGAAGGTGTCGCCTGCGCTACAACCATCGCCCAGCGCTCATAACGATGTCCTGTTGATGGGCTCGACTACCCTGATGCAACAGTTGCAACGCCGCGGAATGGTGGCCGCTATACCTGAACAACTCTTTGGGGAGTGGAGCGGAGGTTACGGATTCTACCTCGAACACGCAGGAGCGGGCAAGGCATTGCAGCCAACGAGGTGGGTTATTCGGCCCACATCGGGCACGCCTCGCAGTTCTCCAACCAACAAACGGCGCAACAGCTGTTCTTCAATCACCCTGTTTTATCCTCAAACGCACCAACTGCGCTACAACGAAACGCTATGCAGACGACCCCGCCATCATGTCGTGGCAGATTGGTACACGAGCCGCGCGCCTTCGACAAGGCCGTTGCCGCAGTTCGAGGCATGGCTGGCTCAGGCCGCGGCAGATGAAGAGCATCGACAAGCGGCATTTGGTGAGCGTAGGTTCGAAGGTGCGTTCGCTGCGAGGCCGATTACGACCGTGGCAACGCACTCTGCGCGACCCAAACGTTGACTATTGCAACACACGTTTGGCCTTACAACCGGAGTTGGGCCAAAAAGACTCGCTATCGCAAAACCCGCAACGCGCCAAAGACAACACCAAGGAGTATATGACCGCCATCATGGTCATCTGCGCCAAGATAAACAAGCCCCTAGTGATGGAAGAATTTTGGCTATCCGCGATGGTTTCGCCTCTCAAAGCAGTCGCCCACCAGCCCGCGATGCCTATGCGCCTATGTTTTCTCGCTTTGGCGGCCGATGCAGTCAAGGGCGGCTACTTTGCAGGCTGTAACTCTGGGTTTTGGGGCGGACAAGCGCAACCCAAAACACGAGCAATGGGAGCCTGGCGACGACTACCGGGCGACCCAGCACAAGAGGCACAGGGGCTTAACGCTGGTGTTCTCGTCAGACACATCAACCGTAAACGTGATTAAGGCAGGCATCGCCAAGCTGCCCAAACATTGATAAAACGATGAAACGAATATTATCCCTAGCCCCTGCGGCACCAACACTCAAACGATGTCGGCAGAACGAGCCACTTATAAAAATCCAGCAGTGTGGCGACGCGTAGACGACCTTTTACGCCGCATGACACTCGAAGAGAAGGTTGGGCAGATGAACCAGCTTTGTGACTGAGCATTTTTAGCTGATAACTCGGCCTCGATGATCAGCCGAAGAACTGGCCACCAACACCGCCAACGCCTTCTATCCGGGCGTTACGGTGCACGACATGGAAGACGTGGACGCGCCGCGGACTGGGTCGTCGTTCCTCCATGCTCGCCTCGAAGAGGCCAACCACCTGCAAAAAGTCAACATGCAGAGCCGTTTGTAGATACTCTTTTGCTCATTGGTATCGATGCTCATTCACGGCAGCCAGGTGCAAGGGCAACATCGTTTATTCCACAAACATAGGTCGGCCTCATCGTTTGATGTGGATGAGCCTACAAAATAGCCCGACAAACGGCCGAAGAGATGCGTGCCATGAACACGCACTGGAACTTTTAACCCCACGTTGAGGGTGGCTCGCGATGGGCGTTGGCGTCTGTGGCGAGACCTTTGGCGAAGACCCTATCTGGTTACGCACTCGCAGGGCGGCCACCAACAAGGGTTATCAGCGCACTTTGACAATGCGCAAGACGTTGGGCTGCGTAAAAGCACTTTGTGGCGGTTCTTATGCCATCACGGAACAAACGGCGCGCTGCAGACGTATCCGAACGCACCTGCGCGAAGTGTTTTTCCCACCTTCAAGGCCGCTATATCGCAAGGCGGAGATTGAACGTGATGATGTCGCACGAATTGAACGGCATTCCCGTCGTCACCAACAGCTGGGCTGATGAACGACGTGTTGCGAAAGGAATGGGGATCTGCGAGTTTCGGTGAGCGACTGATGGATATTGAGCATTGCGTTGACCAACATCGCACTGCCGCCACAACAAGAGGCCTTTTACCAGAGCATTATGGCCGGAATGGATATGCACATGCACGGTCCGAGTGGCAAACGGCCGTGGTTGAGCTGGTGCGCGAGGGCAGAATACCCGAGCAGGATAGACGAAAGCGTGCGCCGAATACCGACCGTGAAGTTCAGAATGGGGACTTTTCGAGCATCCCACAGCGATGTGAAGACACGCGACCGCGTTATCAACGACCCCGAACACAAGCGTACGGGCTGGAAGTATGCGCGCAACAGCATCGTTTTTGCTGAAAACGCCAACAGACTCGTACCGATGCGCAAAAAGTATAAAAGGTGCTGGTAACGGGCATCAATGCCAACGACCAAAACATTATGGGCGATTGGAGCGAGCGCAACCCGAAGAGCAAGTGTGGACCGTTTTGCGCGGATTAAGAAGTGTTTTCGCCCACCACCGACTTTTCGTTTCGTAGACCACTGATGGGACCCAGCAACATGTCGCAAGCCCAAGTGGATGCCGCTGTCAGGCTGCCAAGGATTGCGACCTCAACATCGTGTGTTGTGAGAATATATGATGCGCTTCCGTTGGGACGAACGCACGTCGGGCGAAGATACCCGGACCGCGACAACTAGACCTCGTTGACCGCAAGAACAGCCGATACGCCGACTGAACGAAACGGCAAAACCCTGTCGTTGTTATCATCAGTGGCGTCCGCTCAGCGTTCCGTTATGCGATACATGCGCCTGCCATCGTCAACGCGTGGGAACCAGGGCAGATGGCGGACGAAGCCATTGCTGAAAACTATACGGCAGGTAGAACCCATCGGCCAACCATTGGCATGACCATGCCACGCCACGTAGGGGCAAATTTCCACGTGGTACAACCATAAACGCTCGGCTTTTCTTCCATCCTGCCGTGTGCCGACAACACGCCGCTATATCCTTCGGCCACGGCTTAGGCTATACCACCTTCCGTTACACCAACTTACAGCTCAGGCCAGCATTCCCAACGACGGCAAGACGCCCGTAACCGCTACGCGTAACGATCTGAACACGGGCAATCGCGATGGTGTGGAGATCTGTCAGCTAGCATATCAACGACGTTAGGCATCTGTGGCCCGACCCGTGAAAAGAGCTGAGACTTCCGTCGGGTAGCGTTGAGAGAGAAACCATCGAGTTCACCATCACGCCCGATAAGCTCGCTCTACGACATCAACTCAAACCCGTTGAGAACCAGGCACGTTTAGAAGTGCGCGTGGGCGGAAGTAGCCGCGACGAAGACCTGCAAAAGCACACTTTCAATGTTCAATGATGAAAAGAAAATAGTCTAGCAATGGCCAGCAATGCTCGCCTTTGAATGCAAACGCGAAAAGCAGATAGGCGTAAACGCCTGCACAAGGCCCTCATCGAACGCCTGCAAAACGCTGCAAAAAGCGTGGCGTGATGTTCTGGTCATCAAGACGCCCTTTTTCTACGGAACGACGTGGAAATGGGAGTTTGGACGCAGCGATGTTAACGACGTTTGTAGCGATTATCCTGCAGTTCTTGGTTGCGAATTGCGGACTAGAACCAGGAAACGACAAAATCTGGACGCGTTCCTTTTGATAAGATGCGCCAACAGATTATACGCCCACCATCAAAGGGGCGGCATCGTGACCATCGGTTAGGCATCATACAATCCCGTTACGGTAAAAGACGCATGGAATACTAGAGGATGCTGTTACAGCCGTGCTCCCATGGTAAGAAGCCGAAATGCAACTTTGGCGACACGCGTATGGCCGCACTTCATGGCATCGCTTAAAGACGATAAAGCTCGCCGTGCCTGTTATTTTCCGTCCGTGGCATCGAGATGAGCGGTGCTTGGTTTTGGTGGGGAAGCAAACAATGCACGCCCGAACAATACAAGGCGCTGTTCCGTCTCACGTTCGACGCCATGATGCAAGCAGGCTTTGCGCAACCTTGTGGAGCTATTCGCCCAACGCACAGCCAACGACACGCCCGAACACTATTTTTCTTTTCTACCCGGAGATGCTATAGCGGATGTGCTGGCTGGATATATCAGTATAACGGCAGTGTGGTCTTCATCGAGCAATGCCAAAACGAGATGCGCATCACGTCCGAGTACGCCAAAAAGCCACAACAAGCTGTACGCTTTAACCAGAAGCAGGCTACCGAAACACGCCCGATGCCAATGGTGTAAGCTCTCACCTTGGTGCCTGCCATCGAGGATTTGCCCCAGTTACGTGCTGCTTTGGCGCAACGCATACGGATAAAGCTGAAGAAACTTTCGGTCCAGCACCGACAAACCTGCGCCAACGATTTCAGGAAGATATACAGAGGGCGCGTTCCTTTTCCGTAGCAGCTGCAATGCGCACCAACACAAAGGCGTGTTGGATGGTATCGAAAGAACGTAAGAAATAAGTTTCGAGTTTCGAGTTTTGCAGTTTATGAGTATGAAGGCTTATTCTGCTTTTTAAAGAGATCGAGTAAGAGATAAACGAATGAAGAAATCTAAACCCACAAACTCCATCACCATATCTAACATCCAAACTCATCAACTCATTAACTTCCCAACTCATCAACTCACAAAATGTCAACATTCAACGAAAACTCAATGCACTTCGCCAACGCCACGAGGGCATTGCTCACCACGCCCTAACCAATGTTGGAACACGGCAACGGCATTTACAGAACGCTATGCGAACCCTATACTCACTGCCGAACACACCCCTTTGGAGTGGCGTTACGACCCTGGACGAACGCACCAACCCCCACTTGATGCAACGCATCATGATGAATGCCACGCTCAATGCGGGCGCAATGAAGATGGGGCGACAAGTATCTGTTGGTGGTTCGTGTTGAGGGAGCCGACCGCAAAAGCTTCTTCGCCGTGGCCGAAAGCCCTAATGGCGTAGACAATTTCCGCTTTTGGGACGAGCCGATAACCATGCCCGAAACCGACAATCCCGCAACAAACATCTACGATATGCGCTCTAACCCAGCACGAAGATGGTTACATCTACGGCGTGTTTTTGTGCCGAACGCCACGACGATAGCATAGCCTGCCGACCTCTCGGCAGCCACGGCCACGGCTGGAATAGCACGCACGCGACCTGAAAGACGTGGAACGACTGCTCGACCTCAAAACCCGCAGTCAGCAACGCAACGTAGTTTTGCACCCAGAGTTCGTAGATGGCAAGTACGCTTTCTACACTCGTCCGCAAGATGGCTTTATCGATACGGGGCTCAGGGAGGTGGCATTGGCTGGGCGTTTGGTAGACGATATCACCCACGCCGAGGTGCACGAAGAAACCATTATCAACCCTCGCCACTATCACACCATCGCGGAAATGAAGAACGGCGAAGGTCCGCATCCCATCAAAAACGCCACAGGCTGGCTGCATTTGGCACAGGCGTGAGGGTTGCGCTAGCGGATTGCGCTACGTTCTCTATATGTACATGACCGCACCTGACGACCCCACGCGCATGATTGCTCAGCCTGGCGGCTACCTTTTGGTGCCACAGCGGCGAATATGTGGGCGATGTGATGAACGTCGTTTTCTAACGGGATGGATTGCCGACTGAAGATGGGCGCGTGTTTATCTATTACGCCTCGTCGGATACACGCATGCTACGTGGCCACGTCGACCATCGAGCGCCTGGTGACTGATTACTGCACACGCCCGCAGACGGACTAACCACCGCCGCTAGTGTTGAAACCATCAAGAAACTCATTGCCAAAAACCGCGCATTATGAAGATTGACGAAGCGAAAAGATAGGTTACGGACTGGGCGACATGTCGTCGTCGATGTTTTGGAAACTCTTTGGAGCCCTATCTCATGATATTCTACACCGACGTGTTTGGCATCTCGGCCGCCATCGTTGGTACCATGTTCGCCATCACTCGCGTGTGGATTCGTTCTTCGACCCCATTGTTGGAGCTGTAGCCGACCGCACTTCGTCGCGCTGGGGGCGTTTTCGTCCCTATCCTCTCTATCTGGCCCGTGCCCTTCGGAACTATTGGCGTGCTAACATTCCTCACGCCACCCGATGGGACGAGACGGGGAAAAATCGTCTACGCCTTCGATTACCTACGGACTGATGATGATGGTTTATTCGGCCATCAATGTGCCATACGCCTCGTTGTTGGGCGTGATGAGTCCCGACCCTGCGCACACCGCAACACGCTGGCCACTTACCGCATGACCTTCGCCTATCTTGGCTCGTTCGTAGCCTTGTTGCTCTTTATGCCGCTGGTAAACGCTTTCGGCGGCGGCGACCCCAAAGGCCCCATGCGTGGTTGGCTCACCGCTCCGCAGTTTGGTTGGCTCATGGCAGCGTAGTTATTGCCGTAGTGTGCGTGGTGCTTTTCCCGGTGTTTCGCCCTCACAAAAGAGCGCGTAAACCCGTAAAACAAGAGAAAGAACTCGCTCAAAACCGACCTTCGCGACCCTGCTGCACAATCGCCCGTGGTGGATTTTGCTGGGTGCGGGTGTGGCATCGCTTGTGTTCAACTCCATTCGCGACGGCGCAACGGTCTACTATTTTAAATATTACGTAGACGAAACCGCCGTGGGCAACATCTCTTTCCTTGGTCTGCCCTTCGTGCTTAGCGGTCTTTATCTTGCCGTTGGGCAGGCTGCCAACATCGTAGGCGTTATACTTGCCGCCCCAATAAGCAACCGCATTGGCAAGCGCGCACCTTTATGGCGGCTATGCTTGTGGCAACAGTGCTTAGCGTTGGTTTCTTTTGGCTCGACAAAGGTCAGCTTTCGCTCATCTTTATCTTGCAGCACTCATCAGTGTTTGCGCAGGCAGCATCTTCCCTTGCTGTGGAGCATGTACGCCGATTGTGCCGATTACAGCGAATTGCAAAGACAGGCAACCGCGCAACAGGACTTATCTTCTCGTCGTCTTCAATGAGTCAGAAGTTCGGTTGGGCCTTTCGGCACGGCCATAACAGGCTGGATGCTCGCCCAATTTGGTTTCCAAGCCAACGCCGTTCAGTCGGTCGAAACCATTCAAGGCATCAAGATGTTCCTCTCGATATGCCCGCCAGCAGGAGCGTTTCCTCTCGTTGGCATTCATCTATTTCTATCCGCTTTCGGAAACGAAGATGAAAAAATAACCGCCGAACTAGAAGAAAAAGGAAATGACGATGGAGACTTTGAAAAACGAGTTGCGGACCGAACTCACCCAAAACATCATGCCTTTTTGGCTCAATAAGATGGTAGACCATCGTCATGGCGGTTTTCTGGGGCGCATGGATGGGCACGGCAACCGTACCCGATGCCGAAAAGGGCGGTCTCAATGCGCGCATACTGTGGGCCTTTGCTGCTGCTTATCGCGTTTTGGGCAAACCCGAATACTTGGAGGCTGCAACTAGGGCCAAGATTATTTCGTGACCACTTTCATCGACCGCAAGAGGTGGCGTTTTTGAGTTTGGATGCCCAAGGGCGTCCGCTCGACACCAAAAAGCAAACCCTACGCCCATCGGTTTTGCCATCTACGGATTGAGCGAATACGCACGAGCCACGGGCGACGAAGGGGCTTTGCAGCAAAGCAAAAGACCTTTATGCTACTGCATCGAACGCTACGCCTTCGACAGCCTGAACAATGGTTATGTTGAGGCACTAACGCGCAACTGGCAGCCCATTGCCGACATGCGACTGAGCGACAAGGACGAAAACGGGTCGCGAACGATGAACACGCACCCTGCACATCCTCGAACCATATACCACCTTTTACTCGCGTGTGCGCGCACGCCACAGTTGGCCGAACGCATCGCCAACCTTATCGACATGTTCTCACGCGCTTGCTTAATCCGCAAACAAACCACCTCGACCTCTTCTTCGACGACCGTTGGCAGGGCCGTCGCAACATACAAAGCTTTGGTCACGACATCGAGGCGGTGTGGCTATTACACGAGGCTGCATTGGAATTGAACGACCCTAACGTGCTGCAAAGGGTTGAGCATGCCATCAAAGCCATTGCCAAAGCGGCCGACGAGGTTTGCAAGCGGATGGTTCGATGGTGTACGAACGATGGACAGACACGGGCAGTGGACACCAACGCCAGTGGTGGGTGATGTGCGAGTGCGTTATTGGCATATAGACCTGTATCAACACTGGCGACACCGCTGACCTCGCATCGCGCGCCACTGTTGGCAATACACGCGCAAGCATATCTGTAGACCACGAACAAGGCGAGATGGTTCTGGGGATGCGACGAAAAGCGCGTCAAACCTTGTAGACGATAAGGCCCGGCTTTTTGGAAATGCCTATCATAATGCGAGGATGTGTTTTGGAAGTGATGGAAAGAGGTACAGGAGTAGAGGAGTAAAAGGTAAGTAGTAAGTGGTATAGTATGTGGTATGTAGTAGGTAGTAAGTAGTAGGTAGTAATAGCAATACGTATT